>Ga0272446_1001226_pt1 | contig 37995 bp, 34 predicted proteins | sample YNPCB0061_FD_194587 | JGI IMG/M metagenome (GOLD analysis project Ga0272446, IMG submission 194587) | Hot spring microbial mat communities from Yellowstone National Park, WY, United States - YNP-CB-006-1 | ecosystem: Environmental > Aquatic > Thermal springs > Hot (42-90C) > Sediment | place...
GCCGGCATCGCGATGCGCACGGTCGCGAGGGCACCACTGCAAGACAGCCTGCTATTGTGCTCAATCGCCTGCCAAGTCGCGCGACAAGCGATCGCCCACGCGTGCTGGCTCCGGGCGTGCCGTGGCGAAAGCACATCGTGCCCGCCGGCGCCGAGCCTGACGAAGGCGGCAGCTCGCAGCAGGCAGCCACCACTCATTCGGTGCCCGAGCACAAGGGCAAGGAGCGGAGCAAGCCCGGCGGTGATTCGGTCGTTGCTGCGACCGTCGCCGGAGCCTGATGCACCCGCAACGAGCAAGCCGTTGTGGCGGCCGAGCACATCCTAGTTCCGCCCGCCGCAAGTTCTGGCCGGGTTTTCGTGGCGAAGCTGCTCGCCGATGCTCCCCCACTTGCACCAACCGAGCTCGCGTGCCCACCCGCCCCGCGTCGGCTCGCGCCTGGTGACAACCGCAGGGCTCACGCGCCCCACCCTCCACGCTCCACGCTCCACGTGCCACGCCACACTCCTCACCCGCACGCGCACGCCCACGTGCTGTATTGTTCTACTGCCGTCTAGCTGAGCCGCTCCATCAAGCCGGTCAGCATCGCCGACACGCGGCTCGCGACGCCTTGGAGCTTCTCAGCGTCGTGCCGCGGGCCGATGTCCATCGCGGGCAGCACGTCCCCAGCGGCGGCCACTTCCGCACGCTCGCCGCGGCTCTCCGCGAATCGCTGTGGCGAGCGCGGCCAACTCGCAGGCGATGCGGTAAGCGTCGAGCTTGTCATGGGGAAACGCGCCGGGCGCCTCACCGTCGGGGGCGTGCGCGTGCGCGTGCGGGTCAGGGGTGGAGCGTGGGCGTGGGCGTGGGGGGTGTCGTCGTGGCTGTCCGGGCGAATCACAGGATTCGTCGGCTTCGGGCTTCATGCTCACCAGTCGGCCCCGCCCAGGTCCATGTTGCGCAAACCTTTCCGCGCCGGACATCCAACGCACCCAGGAGCGTCAGCGCGCCGTGCCGCTTGTACTCGAATGCTCGACGCACGGGCATGGCAGGCGCCATCGGGAGGTCCAGGCAGAGCCGCTCGAGGATCTGCACCCCCGTTCGTCTCGTCCAGGCAGATGATGTGCTCGTCGGGGGGCGTGTTATCGTAGACGTGCAAGACGTCATCGCGTTGGGCGCGGAGCTCGTCGTCGTGCGAAGGGAGCCACATCTTTTGCCAATGCGGCCGCAGGTCCGCGTCCCGAAGGATCCGTCGGACCGTCGACTCGCTCACGTCCAAGTCCAGATTCAACGACTGCAGAGGCACGGTGAGCAGCCCTGCTGACCCATGGGTACCAGGCACGCCAACATCGGACGGCTTGCGACAGCCCTCGGCGACTACCTTTGCTGCATCGGCACCCGACACACAGAGGGCGGGCGTCCCGATCGCGGGTCGTCCGCAAGCTTGTCCATCGGCGAGTCGCAATCGAAGCGCTTCTTGCCTTTGCGCACGGTGCGCTCGTTGATCCCGACAAGCATCGCGATGTCCGATGTCCCCACGGCGGCAGCCATCAGCAAGACGGCTTGCCCTCTCTTGGCGACACGCTGCTCGGTGCTCGGAAGCCGCACGATCGCTTCGATCTTTTCCAGAACTTGCGCCAGCAACACGAGGGCCTCCGCGCTCGGGCCACGATGAACACGGTCAGCCCAAGGCGTTGCATTGATCATGCGATCCGCGCTCCATCACCCGAGTCATCCGGGCCAGATTTCTGACGGACGGAACTAGGTGCCTGGGCAGAGTTGCTCAGGCATTGCTTCCAAGAAGACGTGCTTGCGTGCCCGAGGTGCCACTCGCGCTTGGAGCCCGTGGCGGTCCTTCGCCAGCACGACGTGAACGAACGAATCTTGCGGCATCCGGCCTTGGCGATCGGCCGCAGTGCGCTGGGCCACCCGGGCACCATCGCGTACGACGTCACCGGCGGGCTGATGCCGGGCTGGGTGACGGGTGTCGATCCGGAGCCCCCGGACGCTGCTGAGCGTGCCCCGCCGAACGACTGGGACTGCATAGATCCCCCCGCGCCTGACGACGGACCGGATGATGACGTTGGCGTGATGGGCGAGCGGCGTCTGCGCGCGGATCGGGGCCGCGCTACGAGAATGCACGGAGTGTGGCTCGGAAGGCGCAGGACCGGGCCTCTGCAGGTTCATGATACGCCGGCTCGTGGGGCACATAGCGATGCGTTGCCCACGCGCGTTGTTCGCGCCGCTGCATGACAGCGAGGTCACGCACGTCCCCGCCCGCGGTGCGCCAGAGTCGCGCGGCCTCAATGATGGGGCTCGACGCGAGATGCAGCTCCGCGGCCATACGGGCCTACATCACGGCGAGGCGAATCGGACGAGTCCTGCCCACCGGAGCGGGCCGCGAATCGAGACGAGAATCGTCAAGATGGTCGAGCCCCCGAGACGCGCGCCACAACAGAAACGGCGGGGATTGTGGCCGATTCTAGCGGTCCGCCCGGGACGCGCACATTCGCGACGTTGACGAGAGTCATGCACGAAATGTATAGGCTCGGAATGCCTGCAGCCGCGTTTCGCCGCCGCGCTAGGGCAGGAGCCTGCCTCCTCCTCACGGTCACGATGCCGCTTTCGGCCGCCGCTGAAAAGTTCTTCCTCGAGTCGACGGGGCGCTTTCTCAAGGCGCGCATCCGCCTGAACGACGGCAAGGAGATGGATGCCGTGCTGGAGCGCCTCGGCGGCGGCTACTGGTGGGGCGACGGGCACCCACGCACGGGCTTTGCCTGGTTCTCCGCGTTCCAGTCCGACGTCGCCATCGCGACGACGGCAAAGAAGGCCGCCGACGCGGTCATCTATGACGGGCTCCTGTTCGCGGGCATCGCCTACCAGGGGCTGACCGTGGGCGCGGGCGTCCGCGGCGGCTTCACGAGCGGCATGGACGCCGACGGCGCGTTCACGCTGCACTCGAACACCGACTCTGCCGTCTCGAGCCGCCCGGGCGCCCCCTCGAACGCGATCTTGCCGACGCGAGCAAGAGCGCCGGTCGACAAGTTCCGCTTCGGCGGCTTCGTCGCGACGATCGAGCACGCCGAAGGCGTCAGCCTCGGTGCCGTCCTGGATCGCTCGATCGACACCTCGCCCCTGACGGCTGCGCGCGCCCTCTTCCAGCCCGAGCCGCTGATGCGCAGGCTGCACCTGCGTTCGTTCGGCGTGCCCGGCGTGGGTATCGACCGCATCGTGCCCGGCGTCGACTACTACAACGACGCCTTCGAGGCGGCGCGGCAGGCTGCCGCCCAGGGCCTGCCCGCGCCGACCCCGTCCGCGAACGCGACATGGGAGGTGCCGTTCGTGATCGACGACCTCGCGTCGATCGGCCTCCGCGTACGTACGGTGACCCAGGTCGCGCCGAGCACGCTCTTTCGCCTCGGCGAGGTGGGATGGTCGCAGTCCGACCAGGTCCTGCGCGCCGGCGGCCGCATGGTCGGGTTCCGGCGCGGCGACAAGTACGTCGCCGCAGGCGAGGCGTTCGTCGGCGGCCGCGTCTGGTCGATGGAGCACGGGGACTCCGCCATCACGATCTCGTACAGCTACAACGTGCCCGACTCGGTCACGTTCTTCCCCATCCCGAACGCGCACGTGTGGGGCTTCCAGTGGACCGTCGGGCCGGAGCAGTTCGGGCGGCCGCTCGTGCCGATGCTCACGCGCGCGGCGCCTGCGTCGGAGGAGAAGGCGAAATGAGAATGCGATCCTCGCTCGGGCCGCTCGGAGTGCTGCTCGCGCTGCTCGTGCCCGCCTGCAAGCTGTCGGAAGAGATGACGTGCGCCGACCCGTCGAATGGCTGCGTCATGGATCCGTGGGCGCCGTTCGAGGCGAAGCTCACGGCCGCGCTCGATCCGGGCGCAAGCATCGTCTCGTCGCTGCAAGACGTGCCTCCGGTCGACACCCTGCACGCGAGCGTGCTCGATCGGCCTGGCGGCGGATCGATCGTCGTGCTCTGGGGGCATGTCGGCGTCGGGGCCCCTGAGGGCAAGAAGGGGACGACGACCTCCGCCGTGGCGATCGTCGGCGCCGACGGCGTCGTTACGCCGATCCCGACGGACCGTCCCTTGTTCGATTTCGACGACCCGCCGCACGCCGTCGCCTACGGTTCGGGCGCCGTTGTCCTGGGCTGCGCTTCGGCTACGGTCGTCGACGCCGCTGCGGGCACGGTCACCGTGTCGGGCGAGCTGCCGTTCGGCTGCAACTTCACGAACCAGACCGCCGCGTCGATGCTCGGCCGCGGGCTCGACCCCGCGCACTTCACGGCCGCGAGCGCGCCGGAGGTCGGCATCTACGCCTACCAGGGCAGCCACCTGCAGAAGGTGCAGACGTTCGCCTCGACCGGCAGTGTGAACGCGTGGGTCGAAGAGATCGAGCCCGGCGTCGTCGCGACGGTGTCGTGGCACAACACGGCCGACGACATCAGCGGGCGATGGACGTACTACCGGAGCGACACGGGTGCGGGCCCGAGCGTCGCGCCGAAGGACGTCATGCTCGATCCGTACGACGGGAGCGGCATCGAGCGCGTGCGGCGCGAGGCTGACGGCTCGCTCCTCGTGTCCACGGGGTACGTCAGCAACGCGGGCTGCACGTCCTGCATCGGCCTGTTCCGCTGGCACGTCGAGTCCGACGGGCACGTCGAGCGGCTCGCCGATCTGCCGCCCGCCCCGTTTGGGACTTGGCAGCCGATTGGATTCGGACGCGCGGTCGCCACCGAGATGGGGCCGAATCCCGAGTGGGACGGGCTCACGACGCCCACGCGGTTTGCGTTGCTCTCCGTCTCGGGGGGCGCGTACGAGCTGTCGGCGATCCGCACCAGCCCGTGTACGGACGACGCGCTCTGTCGGCGCTTCGGCGAGACGTACACGCCGGCCGTCGTCGGTACCGGCTCGGGGCGGCTTGCGATTCAGGCGCTTTGGACGTGGGCGGGGCCCACCATCGTCGTTGCGGTGCCGGCGCAGGTGACGTCCGCCGGCGAGGTGTGGCTCGCGCCCAAGCCGTAGCGCAGCACGAACCGCGGCCCCCGTGTCCACTCCGGCCTATCTCCCGGGTGAAAGCGCGCGCGCTTGTCGCGCGCTTCGGGAGCTTGCTTCTTCGCCGCCGCCTGCGCCCAGTAGCCCTCCTGCATGGCAAGCTCGGCTTGAGGCTTGGCGTTAGGGGGACGGGAATCGGGAGCGGCGGGGAGCTTGGTGGGCCTTCGTTCATCACGCAAGCCGTGCACGCCGGTCCGCGAGCCGCGCGCGGCTGATGCCCCGAGCGCCTCCATGCTGCGCCAGGAGGCTGGATCGATCGTTGCCGGGCTGCGGCGACAACATGTCCTCGATGACGATGTGGGCTCTCCTCGGCGCGCTGGCGGTCACGACGGCGCCGGGTTGTTCAAGCGAGTCTGATTCCGTGGGAGCCGCACCGGAGTCGGCGGGCAGGGTCGGGCAGGCAGGCAACATGACCGGCGCTTCGGGCAAGGCAAGCAGCGGCGACCGCGTAGGCGCCGCGGGCTCGAAGGCTGGGTCGGGCGGCAACGCAGGTCCCTCCGGCTTGGGCGGCAGCGCCGGATTCGCCGACTCCGGGGGCGGCGCAGGCCCACAAGCAACCGCTGCCACGCCACGTGGAGCTGGAGCTCCGACGGTTCTTGCGCCGTGGCGTCTCGCGATTCGGCCTGACGAGGCTTCGATGCGCACGCTGTGGCAAGGACATGCTGGTCGCACACTCGTGCAAAAGGCGCGGAATCTACCCGTCGTGCGGCGGACGGCGCATGGCCGCCACGGCGTTGCACATCGTCCGAAAGGTGCTGCCGGACTGCCCGGTGAGGCAGTGGGTGCTGTCGGATCCGTTTGCCTTGCGTCGCTTGTTGGCCGCTGATGCCAGGCTCTTGGGTGCCGTCGTCAAGCTCTTCGCTCGTGTCGTCGAGCGCTTGCACATCGAGCGCGCACGGGCCGCGGGGCTCGAAGGAGCGAAGACGGGGGCGCTTTCTTGCCAGCAGAGAGTCGGTGGCAGCTTGAACGCGAACTACCACGTGCGTTTCCAACCGGATGCTACGTCGCAAGAGGCTGCTGCGCGAGCCCTCGCACGAGTCCAACGAGACGCCGCCGGCCGACGACGCGCTGGATGCGTGCCGCAACGTCGTGCACATTTGGCGCGCTCAATCGCAAGGGCCGCGAGCCGTTGGTGCGCTACTGCCTACGGCCTGCGATCGCCAACGAGCGGTTGAGCATCCTGAAGGACGGCTCGATCGCGGACCGTACGAAGTATCCCCGTGGAAGACGAACGCATCGGGTCATGCTGCCGATGGAATTCATGGCCCGGCTGGCGGCGATCGTTCCGCCGCCCCGTTTCCTGCTGTGGCGCCAGCACAGCGTGGTAGCGCCACCGCGGGAGCTCCGTTTCAGAGGCGCACCGGAGCGTCCAGCCCGTCGCGCCTCGGTGGTATGCTTGGCGTTGTGCGTCAGCGGACGTCGTCCGACGGATCCCCAGGCGCGACCCGTCGAAGCCAGTAGCTGGGCCTGCGCCGTCCGTGCGCGACGGCGATGACGACGACCTCATCGCCCGCGAGCTCGACGAAGACCAGCGCGTAGGGAAGGCGCGCGAACGGAGCGAAGCGCGCCCGTGCGTCGGCCGTGCTCCGCGGCCATATGCGGGGTGATTCGACGACCAACGCGGAAACACGCTCCAACTCGCCGACAAAGTCAGCGCCCAGGCCCTTGCCGCGCTCCTCGTACCAGCCCGCGGCGGCTTCAGCCTCGGCAGCCGCGTCCCGATGGAAGATGATTCTGCGCGATGTTACCGCGGGAATCTCGCGCGAAGCCTCGCCCGCAGCGTCTGCCATTCCTCCAGATCAGCGGTTCCTGCTTCGACCTCATCGATCCGTCGCTGGATCTCGTCTCGCCAGAGGCCGTCTGCGGACGGGTCGTCATCGTCGAGGCTGCGGATCACCTCGTGAGCCAACTGCCCGCGCTGCTGCGGATCGAGCCGCAGGGCTTCTTCGAGGACTCGGGCGGGGTCGGCCATGTGAAAAGTGTGCCGTCGGGTGAAGCGCGCGGCAAGCAGGATCACCGCGGCTCGAGGCCGGCGACGGCGGCTGAAATGCTTCCGCATAGAATCAAGGAGCGCGAAGGGGTGAAGGCACCGCGATGGATGCCGCACCGGATGTGCTCAGCCCAGCCGCGCTGTGTAGCTCACGCACTCAACGGTCGCGTTCACGGGTAACCAGCCGAACACCGCGCCGATAGCCGGGTCGATCGCGTCTCTTGCGTGCGTCGTCGTCGTCCCTCGCTGGATCCGAGCACGAGCAGCCCGCGCTTCCACTTCACTGAACCGCCCGCGCCGCAGGACGTCCAGCGCGTCGCGGCCACGGTTGCGGCGCGTGTCAACCGGATGCTTCGTCGCAAGGGGCTGCTGCGCGAGCACTCGCATCGGTTCGGTGTGCGCTGGCAGATCGTCCCGGCCGCGCTCGACGAGATGATGCACGACCCGGACGAAGCGCGCTCCAAGCGCGTCACGGACGCGATGCTGAAGATGGGCAAGCTCGACATCGCAGCGCTCGAGAAGGCGTTCCAAGGGTGAGGTGATGACGGTGGCGGCCACGCGATCGGCCATCGAGGCGGTCTGGCGAATCGAATCGGCTCGCCTGATTGGCGCGCTCCTGCGCATGGTTCGCGACATCGGGCTCGCCGAAGATCTCGCGCAGGAGGCGCTCTTCGCCGCGCTCGAGCGCAAGCACGAGCGGGTCGAGCAGCACGTATCCGATGACGCGCGCGCTTTTCCGGAACTCGAAGCGGCGATCGATGAAGACATCGGCGACGACCGTCTGCGGCTGATTCTCGTCGCGCGTCATTCCGTCCTCATCTGCAGCATCGGATCGGGGAGCAAGAAGCGCATCGTCGTTCCTCGAGCGCGCGCAGCATCGTGGTCGTCTTGGTTGACCTCTACGTGCCCGTGGACCTTGACGGCGACGTGGACAGAGACGACCCATCGTGGTGGGTCCGATCACGTTCGTCAGCATGTGCCGCCGTCAGCTTCCGACCAGCGCCCGGCGCCTTCGGCAAGGTTGCGTACGACGGACTGCGCGGGGCAAACGAGTTGGTCAGCGCAATCGCCATGGCCCGACGAGGTCGTAAACGCGGGCGAGGAACTCGATTGCGCGTGGATAGACGTTCGTGCGTTGGAAGCTCAGCATGCCATCCTATCGGCCAGCGCTGCTCAGCCGTTGTGCACAAGGCGCGCGCTCGTCAAAGTGGGTCGCCCAAGTCCACGCCGCCGTTGGCGCCCGGGATCGGATCGGATCGGATCGGAATGCAAGGGATCTGTCAGGGTACGATCCGGCGAGTGGATACCAGCGTGCGCCATTGCGCCGCCGAACGTCACGACACCAGCGAGAATTCCAACCAACGGCATGCGGTCCGCTTCCTCCATCGCTTCTTCCTGCCCGCGCTCGCAGCGAACGCGCATCATCGCGCCATGCTTGCTTGCCGCGAAGGCAGCACCACAATTGCGAGCTTCGCCTGGCGCGGTGCAGCAGTCCGCTGCCCGTTCTCGGTCGTGAGAGCTGGCACACCGGCATGCCCAGTCGGTTACGCCCTCGACCATGCCGCCCGTGAGCTAGAATAGACAAGCTGACGATACGAGCGAGCGGCCTCGATGAGACGCGCGGAAGCCCAGGCTGGTTCCCTTCGACTCGCGCTTTGCGACCCTGCGCAGCCCGCTCGCCCCGATCCCCCGCGCCCCGGCCGCGTCGTGGTCGTCGCCGTGCTCGCGAGCTGCGCCTGCTCCATCCTGCTCGCCGCGATCGCCCCCGCGAACCTCGTCCTTCGCGGCCTGCTCTTCGCGATCGCGTTGGGCGCCACGGCGGTCGCGGTCCACCTGCTCCTGCGAACCGCCGCTCGTACCCGCACGCCCGGCGGACCGCACCTCGTGTTGGACCAGCGTGGCCTGTCCATCGTCCGGCCTTCGGGGGCTCAGGACCTGCTCGTGCCTCTGCGGCCATCGTTCGGCGTCACCATCCTGGCCTCCGCGACGCGCGACAAGGTCGTGATGGCCCTCACCGCGCCAGGACGCGTGCTGTGTATCGGCGCCGACGTCTCTTCTCACAGCGTCGTGCGCCGACGCCTGCTCGAGCTGCTCCCGCTGACGGTCACCGTTGCTGGGGATGACCTCGACATGTCCACCGTGCTGCCCGACGGCACCTCGCTCATCGTGTCGGACGCCGAATGGGGGGCGCTGCTCGACGCCTTGATCGCGACCGACGCCACGGCGCTGGAGCGTTGCTATCTGTCGGACAGCCGAGGCGAGGTCATCGTGCTCACCCGGGATCGATTGCGAACAGCGCGCGCCGTGTTTCGGCTCGACCAGCGGTTCGACTGGAGAGCGTGGGTGTTTCACGAAGCGGTGCGGATGCCGGGAACCATGTTCCAGGCGACGTCAGTGCGCCAGGGTAAAGACGAGGTCGTTTTCGTGAGCCTGATGGGGCCTGACGTCCGCGCCTCGATCCACGACGCCGTGCGCATCCAGCACGCCACGGCCGACGACTTCCTGCAGCGCGACGCGCGGCTGTCCGATGCACCGATCGGCCTTGCGCCCCCCCTCGACCGTCGCATCGCCATCGACCGCCTGTTCATGCTCCCGCTGCGTCGCGCGCTGGACCGTGCGCAAGCGGTCACCCGGCCATCCCTGCCTGGGGATGCGTCGCTGCGTTGACGGCCACCACGCAGGACCAAGGCGCATCCCGTGCGTTCGGCTGTCGAGCTTGACGCACGCAGCGCAATGCGGCTACTGAACATGAATCGCCGTTCAACGAGCCGTGATCGAGCAGTTCGGTTCACGAAGCAGGACGACGCAAGGAGGCCCGCCCATGGCAGTCGACATCATCAAGCTCTTCAACGAAGAACTCCCCGGCGCGCTGCAGCGCAACGCCGACGACGCCAAGACGATCAACGCGAAGTTCCAGCTCAACATCGCGGGCGCGGGCGAGTGGTTCATCGACGTGACCGAGGCCGGACCGTCGTGCAAGCCGGGCAACCCTGGCGGCGCCGACGTGACCATCGACGTGTCGGCCGAGGACTTCCAGAAGCTGCACGAGAACCCGCAGACCAACGGCATGCAGCTTTTCTTCCAGGGCAAGCTGAAGGTTCAGGGCAACCAGATGCTGGCCATGAAGCTCTCGAAGCTGTTCGGCTACAAGTGACGTAGCCGGCCGCGTTGTTCTCTCCTGCGCGGTTCCCGCCAGCTCCGGACTACACGCGCTCGTCCTGGCGTTCGACCGCGATTTTCAGATCTTGCTCAGCTCGTCGGCGAGCTCCTCGTCGGTCACCACCCCCTTGCGCAGCAGGATGGACAGCACTGCTGCGAGCATCGCCTCCCAGCGCGCCTGCTCCCCGAGCAGCACCGCAGGATCGGCTCCCCGCGCGGCGGCGCGCAGCGCTTCGACAATCTGATGGCCGGTCGGTGGCGTGGACGGGCGCTGCACCCCGCCCGGCGGGGTCGACGCAGGTCGCAGGGGCTGCACCGCCTCGTCGGGAGGCAGCTCCGCCGGCAGCTCGCGCAGCGCCTTGATCAGGCTGTCTCGCCGCGGCTTCTTTCCTTTCCGGCCGAGCGGCAACGCCAGCGTCGTGCCGTCGAGCAACGTGAGCGCCAGCACCTTGCCCGTCTTGGTTTGGCCCTGCGGTTCGGGTGACCCTGGCTCCTCTTCCGGTGCACGCGATCTTCGCGACAGCACCTCTTCGAGGGGCACCTCCGCGCCAAGCTCGACCGAAACCGAGTCATCATAGCCCGAACGGTCCGGCGCCGACGCTTCCTGATCGCCTGCCTGCCCGGTCGCTTGCTGCGCTGCCTGGGCAGGTTCGGCGGTCGCGCTTTCCACCGCGGCCTCGGAGTGCATCGTTTCGGCGAAACGCTCTTCGGCAGGTGCAAGGCCAGGCGGTACCTCCACGGATGCTGCGTCCGGCGCCTCGGGCTGCGGGGCCGACGCCGCCGCCTCGACCGGCGGCCCATCCGGTGCGCGCTCTTGCGGCTCGGACGTCTGTGGCTCCGCGTCGGGCGTGGATCCTTGTGCTTCGGCGGCCGGCACCCCGTCGTCTGCGTCCGCGTCTTGCCGGTCGGCGGCTTGCGGCTCGCCTTGCGCTTGCTCGTCTTCCGGTCCGGGACCGTAGTACACCTCGATCGCATTCCGGATGTCGGACGGCGAGGCGATCATGGCCCGGGTAGGCAAGCCGGACCAGGCTGCGCAGATCCGCAACGCCTCGACGTTGGTCGGGTCGTCCATGGCGACGTAGAGCGTGTCTCCCTGGCCGCGGACGTGTCGCACGTAGATGGGCACGAGGCAGTACTTGGCCGCGACGTCGCGCGGCACCATGCTCAGCAGACGCTTGGAGAAGTCGACGTGATACAGCGAAACCCACGGTACGGAGAGTTGTTGGGACAGGATCTGGGTAAGCTGGGTTTCGTTCACGAGGCCGCGCTCCACCAGGAGAATACCGAGTCGCCGCCCATCCTCCTTCTGGATCTCGAGGACTTCCGCGAGCTGCTCGGGGGTGATGATCCGGGCGTCGACAAGCAGTTCACCGAGGCGCAGGCGAGTAGGTTCCATCCGCTCTCAGCCTACCGCAAGACCGCTCCCGTTGCGCCATTCCTTGCACATCGTCGCCTCCGGGGGCCGCCCTGGCCGCCTCCGGACAGAACCCGTACGTCTTTCCCCGAGTTCGTGCTACCGTGCATCCGTCGAAATGCGCATCTGTCCGCAATGTTCCCAGACCTGCGATTCGTCGCATCGGTTCTGTCCGGCATGCGGATTCCCCATCAGCGCGGTGGCGAAGAACGATGAGGACCCGCTCATCGGTACGTCGCTGCCGGGTGGCTACGTCATCATCGAGCTGGTGGGCGTGGGAGGGATGGGGAGGGTTTATCGCGCCGAGCAGACCACGCTCGGCCGCACGGTGGCTGTCAAGATCATCCACCCCACCTTGCTGGGCGACGAGGCCGCGGCCGCCCGCTTCATCACCGAGGCCCGGACCGCGAGCTTGCTCAACCACCCCAACTCGGTGTCCATCATCGACTTCGGCAAGACCGAGACGGGGTTGCTCTATCTCGTCATGGAGTACCTGCGCGGGCGTGACGTCGCGCGCGTGGTGTACGAGGACGGCGCTCTGCCGTTTTCCAGGATTGTGGACATCTTGCGGCAGGTGCTCGCGGCGCTGTCCGAAGCCCATCATCTGGGCATCATCCATCGCGACCTGAAGCCCGAGAACGTGGTCATCGAGCCGATGCGATCCGGCGGCGACTTCGTCAAGGTCGTCGACTTCGGTCTCGCCAAGCTGCTGACCGACTCGACCAGACCGAACATCACCGCGACCGGCATCGTGTGCGGCACGCCCGACTACATGTCGCCCGAGCAGGGGCGTGGCGATCCGCTCGACGCTCGGAGCGACTTGTACGCGGTCGGAGTCATGCTCTTCCAGCTTCTCACGGGAAGGCTCCCGTTCGAAGCCGACTCGCCAACGCAGGTGGTGCTGATGCACCTGACGGTGCCGCCGCCCGACCCGCGAACCGTGGCGCCCGACCGTGGAATCCCCGCGTCGCTCGCGATGGTCACGCTGCGTGCGCTCGCCAAGAATCCGGGCGATCGGTACCAGGATGCGGACTCGTTCAGCGCCGCGCTCGCCGCGACCATGACGCAGATCGAAGCGCAGTCGCTGCGGCCCTCCGCCGTGCCGGACGAAGCGGGTGTGCGGTGCCCGCAATGCAGCTCGATGGTTCCCCGCGGCCAGCGCTTCTGCGGCGAGTGCGGCGCTCGCATCGGATCCTCCAAGCCCGCTCCCGCTTTCCAGCGCGGTTCGGCCCCCGACGACAGCGCCCAGCCGACGGCCCGTCGTTTCCTCTCCGCGGAGGGCACGTTGCCCCTCGTGGCACGCGACGACGACATCGCCTGGCTTCTCGACCGATTGTCGGACGCCGCCAAGGCTCCCCAGGCAGCCAAGATCGTGGCCGGCCCGGGCATGGGCAAGACTCGCCTGCTCAGCGAATTCCTCGGGCTGGTTCGCGCTGATGGGGATCTCGTCATCGACGCCGGCCCGGACCCTTGGTGGGCCGAGGCTGCCTACTTCGCGCTCCGCTCCTGCCTCCGTCAGCTTGCCCAGTCGAAGCCGGGAGATTGGGGATCGGTGCAAGGAGACACCGCCCGCAACCTCGAGCAGGTCTTCGGCGCGACCGTGTCCGAGTCGACGCTTCCGCAGGGAGAGGCGCGTCGCAGAGCGGCCGCGTTGCTCCGCTGGGCGCTCGGACGCGCCGCCGCCCGCGCCAGGAACCACCGCGTCGTGGTCTGCATCGACGACTTGCAGCGTGTCGACGGCGCCAGCCGCAACGCTTTCGCCGATGTCGTCGGCGACCTGCCCAACCTCCCGGTGCTGTTCATCTGCGCGCACTTGCCCGGCTTCGACGCACGCTGGCCGGGCAACGTGCCGGCTCGCGTGCTGCACGGCCTCACACCCGACGTCGCGGCGTCGCTGATCCAAGGCCCTTCCGGGGGCCCCGCCTTCCGTGGCATGAGCGACCGGGGGGTGCCCCCCATGTTCGTCGAGCAGCTCATTCGTTTCGCCCAGGAGGGCGGCACCGCACCTCCGCCGAGCCTGCCCGACCTGATCGCGTTGCGCATCGCTCGCCTCAACGCAGGTACTCGCCGTGTGCTCCAGGCGCTCGCCCTCGTCGGTTGTCCCCTGACTCCCGGCAGCATCGAGTCCGTGGTCGGTGCCGACTCGGAAGTCGAGGCGAACCTCAAGACCTTGTCCGATGCGGCGCTCGTCACCGCCACCGAAACCGGCTTCCGCGTGTCGCATCCCTTGATCCGCGAGCTCGTCGAGGGCACTACCCCGGCCGGGGTTCGTCGAGAGCTTCACGCCGCGGCCGCACGCCTCACCGCTGCGCTCGCTCTGCCCATCGAAGCCAGAGCCAAACACGTCTTGGGTGCGCAAGACGCCTTCGAGGCCCTTGTGCTTCTCGACCAGCTCGGCGAGAGCGCCCTCGCGCGCGACGACATCGATGGTGCGGTCCTGGCTTTTCGACGCGGCCTCGAGCTTGCGCGTCGCGAGATCTTCCGCGGTGAGCTCGACGACCCCATGCGCGCCGTGCTCCTGTTCAGCCGCAAGCTGGGCGACGCCTTGGCACGCGCTGGCGACGTAACCGACGCGGATGGTGTGTTGCGCGAAGCACTCGATCTTGCCGGACCAACCGGCGAAGACCGGGCCAAGGTGCTCTTCTCCCTCGCACGCGTCGCCAGGCTGCGTCAGCGCCACGCCGATGCCGCGCGCTACCTGCGGGAAGCCCTGGAGATCGCACATCGATCGGGCGCCGTCGACCTCATCAAGTCGATGACGGAAGCAAGCCGGTCCTGGGCGTAGCGACCGCGCGCGGTTTCCCACCCGTGCGTGGCTCATCCCGGCGTCCGCGCGGGCGTCGCGCATCCTTTGCCCATACGCCACCGCAACACGCGGATGTTCGCGGTACCTGCTTCCCAACACCGAGCTCGAACCGGCGGGGCGACGGCATCGAAACGCAATCGGGGCTCGCTGGCGTCCGGTGCCGTCGCAGCGTTGCGTGCAGAGCGCCGTCGCTCAGACCCAGGCGTTGTTCAGAAGCTCGCCCACGCCTCCCGCGCCGGGCACGATGTACTGATGGTCGTTCAGCCCGCGTTCCTCGTCCCAGCGCAGCCCGGGCACGGAGGCCAGCACGTCCGGCGGCGACAGCCCGCGGTCCAGCCGCAGCGCGTAGATCACGGCATCCGGGTGTGCGTCGCGCATCCGTCGCAGGTACTCCGGCGTGAGGATTAGATGCATCGCGATGCACCGCTCCGGTTTGCCCTCCAGCTTGGTCTTGTAGTGCTCGATAGCGCTCACCATCGAGGATCCCGTTGCACCCATCGGGTCCGGAAACATCACGATGCGCCCGTCGACATCCCGTCCGATCTTGGCGTCGTGCCATCGGGCGCCGACCACTTCGCCCCGCTCGTTGAGCTCTCGGCTCATGAACAGGTGGTCCTGGCGGACGAGCGAGGGATCGAGCACCTCGTTGAGCAGCTCGTAGACGATCTGCGACGGCATGGTGCCGGCCCGCGCGATGCCGACGGTGATCACCTTGGTGCGCCGGGCAATGCCGGCGGTATGGACGACGGCTTCCGGGTGGGATCCCACCATGCGGGTGGGGACGCGGAGCGCTTCGCGGGGAAACTCGGCGGCGATTACGCGGCGCGCCAGATCCTCGTACAGCATGCGGATCAGCCGTCCCACCTCCGGCATGCCTGTTTCGCGCGCGCAGGCCCGCGCGAGCAGGGTCCACGCCACCGGATCGTCCACCAGATGAACGTTCGATCCATAGTGGTGCTCGATTTCCGGTGCGCGGAAGCGGCTCGCGGCGTATGCGGTCTCGATGGCCATGGACGGCGATGCTAGCACCCCCGGGCCGGGCTTTGAACCTGCCCCCGGGCGACGGGAAAGCCGCCACCACGCCGAAATCGCCCGGGTCGAGAAGCCTACGCCTTGCGCTTCGTTTTGGTGTAGGCTGCCGCTTCGCCCATGGGCACATCCTACGTGAGAGGGCTCGAAGGTGGACAGCGATTTGGTCGAAGCGGTTTCGAGGCTCAAGGCGGTCTTTGAGAAACGTTCGATCCCCGTGGTGTTCGCTACCGCCGGCAAGGACCTGCTCGACGACATCAAGAAACACGTCCGGCTTCCCGGACGCTACAGGTCGTTCCTGCTCGAGGCCAACCCGGTCAACGTGCACACCGCGACACCCGTCGAACGCATTCAACTGTTTCCAGCGGAGGATCTGGTCCGAGAGCAGATCGGGTTCACGCTCGACGACAATCTGAATCCTCGCAAAGACGACTCCTGGCGCAAGTCGTGGGTGGTGATCGGGCGCAGCAGCCTGCTCGGCGATCCGTACTTCCTCGACACGTCCAAGCTCGATGCCGAGGGAGACTGCCCGGTCTACACGGCCATGAGCGGCACGGACCGATGGGATCCGAACCTGGCGGCGTCGAGCTTCGTCCAGTTCCTTCATATCCTGGCAGCCGCTATGGAGGTCGCGGAGGGCTTCGGCGACGCTGACGTTGGCGTCGACGACGAAGAGGTCTTTCGCGAGGCGTTGGCGCCAAGGATTCGCCCGATCGATCCGGCCGCTCTGCGCGCGGGTCACTGGACCTGACACGCGCCGATTTGTCTCGCCTGGCGGTTGTTGCGCTCCCTGCGGAACGCTAGATCGTGAGGGAGCGCGTGCGAGTCATCATCAAGCAGGGAAGAGCCTGCAACAACGATTGCGTCTTCTGCCACGCGTCCGACCGGACGCTCCGGGCGGACTCCGTCCTGCGCATCGAAGCCAAAGTCGCCGCAGCCCGCTCCGCCGGCGCCCATACGATCGTGCTATCGGGCGGTGAGCCGACCGTCCGCGCCGACCTGCTTCGTGTCGCCGACCTCATCCACCAGGCAGGCCTTCGCCTCGGCTTGATCACCAACGCCAGGCGCTTGGCCGATCCGTCTCTCGTCGACGCGCTCGTCGCTCGCGGGCTGGACTACGCCTACGTCTCGCTCCACGGCTCCTGTCCTGCCATCCACGACCAGCTCGTGGGAGCCCCGGCATTCCACGAAACCCTCGCAGGCATCCGCAACCTCCACGGAGCTGTCGCCACCTTGTGCGTCAACACGGTGGTGACGCTCGCCAATCTCGACGACCTCCCGCGGATCGTCGACTTGCTCGGGCCCCTGCCCGCGCTCACCCAGAAGTTCACCATGCCCCAGCCCAAGGGCGCGGCCTGGGACCACTTCGACCACGTCGTACCCAACCTGCGCGATGCGGCCGATGCCGTGATCCGCGCCATCGATCATGCAACGCGACAGCGGAGCATGCCTCGCGAACGGTTCGGCTTCGAAGGCTTCCCGCTGTGCCTCTTGCCCGGGTTCGAGGATCTGCTCAGCGATCTGCGATCCCACGAGATCGCGTGGATGTCCGAGCCCGAAGACGACGGCATCGAGCCCGTCGACGACGCGCTCCTCACCAAGCCTCGCCGCTGCGCCGCTTGCACGCTGCGCGCCCGCTGTCCCGGGATCTACATAGGCTATCTTCAACGCAGAGGAGACGCGGAGTTGAAGCCTGTCGTCGACGTTCATGGACCGCGTGAGACCGGTGCCGATGTGCTCGACGTCGATCGTGTGGTCGCGGCGGCGGCTGCGCGGGAAGACGCCGCGCACGAGCAGCGCATGTGGGTGCGGCTCACCTACGCGTGCAACAACCGCTGTGTTTTCTGTCTCGATCGCGGGGTCGATCGATCGAGTCACCGACCGGCCGAGCAGGTGCGTCGCGAGATCCTCGACGGGCGCGCACGCGGCGCACAACGGCTCATCCTGTCCGGCGGCGAGGCCACCACCCATCCCGCCTTCCTCGACTTCGTCGTCGCCGGAAAGAAGGCCGGCTATCGTTGGGTCCAGTGCGTCTCCAACGGCCGCATGTTCGCTTACCCCAAATTCGTCGCCCGCGCTATCCACGCGGGGCTCGACGAGATCACCTTCTCGATGCACGGCCACAACGCCGACCTCCATGACCGGCTCGTCGGTGTCCCTGGCGCTTTCGAGCAAGCTTCCCGCGGTATCCGCAACGTTCTTCGATCCGCACGCATCGTCGCCAACATCGACGTCGTCATCAACGCGATCAACGTGCGTCATCTGCCCGAGATGCTCGAGACGTTCGTGGGTTGGGGGGTTCGGGAGTTCGACCTGCTGCACCTGATCCCGTTCGGCGGCGCCTGGGAGCCGCAGAACCGCGACCTGTTCTATGATCCCGCCGAGCACATCGAGGCGCTGCGAGCCGCCTTCGCGTTCTCGCGGCGGCCTGGGATCCAGATCTGGCTGAACCGATTCCCGCCCGCATACGCTGAAGGCTTCGAGGCGCTCATCCAGGATCCTCACAAGCTCCACGACGAGGTGAGAGGTCGTGCCGAGGAGTTCCGCGCCTACCTGTCCGGCGGACCCGCCCTCGCCTGCCGCGACCCCGAACGCTGCGACCGCTGCTACCTCCACGACACCTGCGCCGCCCTCGACCGCGCTCTGTCCTCCTCGCGCCTGCCTCGGGTCGACAAGGTCCGCCTCGCATTGCCAGCACGTCCCGCAATCCCCATCCCGGCCTCCGACCTGCTCGAGATCGAGGCCCCTTCCGTCGCCGATGTCCTTGCGTTGCTGCCCCTCGTCTCCACCAACCGCCTCCGCCTTCGATTGAAAGACCTCGCCTCGCTCGCCTCCTCGATCTCGCCCGACGGCTCCCTGCACGGTGTCCCTGTTGATGCCGTCATCGTCTCGACCCCCGCCGGCATCGACGATGCTCTCGCGCTGCCCGATCGCATCGATGTGGTCGTGGAGCTCGACACGCGCACCGCCGCGCACCTGCGTGCGTTGCCGGAGCATGCTCCTCGGTTCGTGGTCACACAGCCTGCCCACGACCGCATCGCAGACGCGCTGGCTGCGGACGTGGACCTCCCTTCGTGGTTCCGCGACCTGCCGTTTCTCGTGCGGACCGAGTCGATTGCACCGTGCCTTTCGGGGATCCTTCCCGAGCCCTGCGTCGAGGCGCTGGACATGGACGCTTTCGACGACGATGGGCATCTGGACGCTGGGCGGTTCGTGAGCGTGTTCATTCGCCATGGCTTCATGACGCGAAGCCTTCGCTGTAACACTTGTTCGCAGCGTATGTCGTGCAGGGGGATGCACATCAACTGGGTACGCGCACACGGCTATGCGCTCATGCGCCCCGATCGGTGCGACAACCTTGCACGGCCCCCCACGAAGCCTGCTTGATGGGACCTTCGCGGCCGCCTGTCAGAAGCCGTCACCGTCGGCAGGCGCCGGGTGGGCATTCTCCGTACCTTCGCCGATCTGGCACCAGTCACGGTGCGGTCCTGGGGCGCCCAGCGGACGGCCATAGGGAATGCGGCCTCGCGGGCGAAGAAACACGCGCCCTCCCGCGCCCGGGTTCGGGACGATCGCGCCGAGGGCGAGGGGACGAGTCTCCTTGAACTCCTCGAGCACGATGACGACATCGTTGCCCACACGGTCGATCGCCGCGATGGATGGGCCGCGGCCCTTGGTGTCGCAAGCGATGCCTTCGGTGCTGATCGCGACCACGAGGGCGTCGGAACCCACTGCGGGCATGTCGCCGTGCCAGTCGAACGCCGGGTCTGTCGCGCGACCCACCACGGCGCTCACGCACGCGCACGACGGCTGCCGCGCACCGGGCCGCAACGTCAGCGAGCGTGCGACGCCGAAGTAGGCGGTTTCCAGCACGACCGGCTCTGGCGGCGCGGGTGCCGTCGCGTGCTCGGTTTCGGCTTCGGCAGGCTGGTCTGTCGACGCCTTTGCATTGACGTTCACCGATGCCCGGCACGCGGGCAGCGCCATTGCCGCGAGCGCGGCTGCCACCAACACCTTGTCCACGAGGCAAGCATCGCATGAACCGACGTCGGCTGGCCAATTCGCGGCGCGGCACGCTACGTTGTCGGCGTGAAGCTCGACGACCTGAGGGAAAAGCTGGCCAGAACCCCCGCCGTGCTGCCGACCGGACGAGTCGAGTCCGTCGTGGGCATGGCCCTGCGCATCCGGCTTGCCGGCGCTCGGGTCGGCGATGTGGTCCGCGTGTTGCGCCGCGGACCTGCCCTGCTCGGCGAGGTCGTCGGCCTGGATGGCGGCGAAGCCGTGGTCATGCCGCTCGGCGATGCCGTCGGCGTCGGTGTCGAGGACGTCGTCGAAGCTACCGGACGTCCGCTGGAAGTGCAGGTGTCGGACGACCTGTTGGGGCGCGTGCTCAACGGGCTGGGCGATCCCATCGACAGCGGGCCGGCGTTGCAGTCCGCTCATGCCCGCATCGTCGATGCGTCACCGCCGCCCGCGCTGTCGCGTCGGCCCATCGAGCGGCAGCTCGTCACGGGGATCCGTGCTATCGACGCACTGCTGAGCTTGGGGGAAGGTCAGCGCATCGGGTTGTTCGCGGGGTCGGGTGTTGGCAAGTCGACTCTGCTCGGAGCCATCGCGAGGGGAACCGAGGCCGAGGTGGTCGTGGTCGCGCTGGTGGGGGAGCGTGGTCGCGAGGTTGGGGAATTCCTGCGCGATAGCCTTGGTGAGCGCGGGCTCGCCAAGAGCGTGGTCGTGGTCGCCACGAGCGACGCACCTGCGCTGGAGCGGTTGCGTGCGGCGCAGGTCGCGACCGCCGTGGCGGAGCACTTCCGCGACAACGGGCGCAAGGTTCTGCTGCTGGTCGACTCGGTCACGCGATTCGCGCGCGCCCAGCGCGAGGTGGGCCTGGCTGCGGGCGAGCCGCCCACACGCCGCGGCTATCCACCCAGCGTCTTCGCCATGCTCCCGCGGCTCCTCGAGCGATCCGGCCAGAGCTCCCGCGGGTCCATCACCGCCATCTACACCGTCCTCGTCGAGGGCGGTGACATGGACGAGCCCATCGCCGACGAGGTTCGCGGCATCGTCGACGGTCATGTCGTGCTCGACCGAGCCATCGCCTCACGTGGCCGGTACCCCGCGATTGACGTGCTCGGCTCGCTGTCGCGCGTGATGAGCTCGATCGTAGGCGCGGAGCACCGCGCGCATGCGGGCAAGCTCCGGCAGCTATTGGCCGCCTACGAGGCCAAGCGCGACCTCATCGCGATGGGTGCGTACTCGAAGGGAGCCGACCGCCTCGTCGACGCGGCGATCGCGAGGACGGCTGCAATCGATGCGTTTCTCGGCCAACGCCCCGACGAGCGCAGCGATCTGGGAGCCACGCTGGAGGCGCTCGCCAAGATCACCGCCGGAGCGTGAGCAGTCCCGGTCAGGCGTCGCGATCCCGGCGCCAGGGCTTCGACCCGCCGCATCGATCGTCGTTGTCCAAGCAGCGCTTTTCGGCCTTGCGGGCGTGCGACGCCGCACGGACTGCGTCACGAGCTGCGACACACATACCAGCCACATGCTGATGTCCTCGCTGGCGCGCGTGGCTCGGGTGCCCTCATCCAAAGCGTCATCTTGAGGAAGCGCGTCACCCGGGGCGACCGCGCTGGCATCTTGTGCGCGGCCATCCGTGGGAGACTCCTCGGTCGACCGACACGGTGGTTGCAACCGCTCGCGGCGATCAGCACCAGGATGGCGGCGAAGCGGACAGCCGGGCGGAGGCAGGTCGCGAGGCAGGCCATCGCGTGCTTCCCGCTGCCCGGCGTAGTCGAGCGCCCCGGGGAGCTGGATGTCACCACGAAGTCGCGTTCGCCTCGGCCCGTCGTGGCATGTTGTACGGGGTCAACGAAACCCAGGTGGATCGGAGGACCCCCGTGATTTGCTGGACGCGGTGCCGGGCGATCCGGTATTGCTGATAGGTCTATGTGCGGGGTTGGCAGATGCGAACAGACGTAAGGCAATCGCGGCGCTTGAACCTGCGGAAGACGCTGTTCATCGTTCCGTCGCTCATCACGCTGTCGAGCGTGTTCTGCGGGTTCTACGCAATCAAGCTGGCGGCCGTGGGCGACTCTGCCGACGACTACTACCGCGCGGCGTTGTTGATCATCTTCGCCATGTTCTTCGACATGCTCGACGGGCGGGTGGCGCGGATGACCAAGACGCAGACGGCTTTCGGCCTGCAGATCGACTCGTTGGCGGACATCGTGTCGTTCGGCGTGGCGCCGGCTCTGCTGGTGTACGTCTGGTCGCTCAAGCACCAGCCCACCGCCGGTTTCATCGCGTCGTTCCTCTTCGTGGCCGCCGGCGCGGTGCGTCTGGCGCGCTTCAACGTGCTGTCGATGTGCCAGGACGGTCGTCCTCAGAAGCCAGGCAAGTACATCCTCGGGTTGCCCATTCCCGGGGCAGCGGGGATCCTCATCTCGATTGTGGTGGCGAACCATGCGGCGCAGGGCAACCTCTCGCATCCCACGTACGCTTGGGCCATGTGCGGCGTCACCCTCGGCCTCGCCCTCCTGATGGTTTCCAACATCCAGTTCCGTTCGTTCAAGGATCTGAAGCTCAACCTCCGAACCGCATTGCTCGTGGCCTTCGCCATCGGCTCGAGCATCGTGGTCGCTTCCCAGCTCAAGCCCGCGTTCGTGCTGGTGTGGCTGCTCGGCTTCTACATCGCGATTGGCCTCGTTGAGTCGGCCTGGAACCTCCCCAAGCGCTTGCGCGCCAGGCGTGAAAGCCAGCCTCCATCGACGCCATCTTGACCGACGTCGTCGAGGCGCGGGACACCGCGGCGCAAATTGGGTAGCTTCGGAGTTGTGCACATCCTTGCGTGCGGCATTCAGGCGGCGATGCGGGTCGCCAGCTTGATGGGCCAGGTTGGCACCGCGCGCGAATTCAGCGGAGCCACCCGCCGTGCGTGACTGGGACGATCTGGAAGAAGCCTCGTTCGTGGCTCGCCTTCGCGCGCGCGACGAGCGCGCCTTCAACGAGCTGGTCCGCGCCTACGAGCGACGCGTGTTCGGCCTGGTGTTTCGCATGCTCGGCAACCGGGAGGAGGCTGAAGACCTCGCGCAAGAGGTCTTCGTCCAGGTCTTCAAGGCCATCGACCAGTTCCGCGGTGAAGCGCGCCTCTCGACCTGGATCTATCGAATCGCCGTCAACCTTTGCAAGAACCGCAGCAAGTACCTGAGCCGTCGTCACACCAACAAGCAGGACGACATCGACGCGTTCGGCGACCGCGCTCCCATGAGCAGCGCCAAGGGAACCACCGCGGGATCCATCGCGCGTCCCGACGACCTGCTCGTGGGCATGCAGGTCGAGCGCGTGGTGCAGCAAGCCATCGAGTCGCTCGAACCCGAGTTCCGAGAGGCACTCATCCTGCGCGACGTCGAGGACCTGAGCTACGAGGAGATCGCGCAGATCACCGGCCTGCCCGACGGAACCGTCAAGAGCAGGATTCACCGCGCCAGGGCGCAGCTCAAGGCTGCGATCGAGCGCATGCTCGGGGAGAAGATCGGATGAGCGACACCGACAAGCAGCAGCCGGACCGGCCGGAGCCGTCGGAATCGCATCTCGACGATGACGAAGTCCGATCGCTGCTGAAACGCGCCATGCGCGTCGACACGGACAAGGCCCCGGCACCCGCCGTGCTGCCTGCCGTGCAGCGAAAGATCCGTCAGCGGTCCAAGGGCAAGTTCTACGCGGACGGCTGGAGCACGTCCGCCTCCCCACGCACGACCTACTTCGTGACCAGCATGGTCATGCTCATCATCGTGGTCGCGCTGTACTTCGCGCTCGTCCCCGGAGATTGGGGCACGCCCTAATGCTCCTTTTCGCCCATGCGCGCGGGGTGTTCATGGATGCAGCGACCGACCTGTCCAAGCCTCGCAACCAATGGTAAATGCGTCGCGGGTCGTTGGCCCGATCCCTGCTCCCTACCGGACACCACGCCGGTTGTGGCCGATGTCATCCGGCCCCTGGCGTAGGCACTCTCTTCAACGCCCGCGATGGATGCCGCCCCTCGTCGTGAGCGTTGCTCCTCTTGTCAGCGCCCGGTGGTCGATGCCCCCTCCACACCGGGCGCTGCTTTTTTGTCATCCATTTTCCTGCGCTGGGATCCGCCTGCCCACGCTTCCCGTGCTACCTTGCCCGCGTTCCTTGCGAAGGAGGTAGCGATGAGAGCGTTCGTCCGGATCGCGTCGATCGCGACTGCCACGGTGGTGGTGGCTTGTTCTGGAGCAGGCGGCGGCAGCAATGAGTTCCCCGGCGGCACCGGCGGCGCAGGTGCAGCGGGCGCCGGTGGCGAGGCTGCCGGGGGGGCCGGTGGTGTCGGTGGCCTCCTGGCGGACGCCGCGCCCGGTGGAAACGGCGGCGGAAGCTCCGATGGTTGCTCTGCCGAATCGCGCTTCGTGTACGTCATCGACTCCGACAACACCCTCTATCGATTCGATCCCCAGGTGCAGGCGCCTTCTGCGTTCCAGCCGATCGCACCGATGGGATGCCACGCGGGCGAAGGACCCAACTCGATGGCGATCGGACGCGACGGTTTCGCCTACGTGCTGTACGGCACGCAGGATCCGTATTCGATCAACGCGTACGACTGCGCCGGGGTCTTCAAGGTGGACATCAAGACCGCAGCGTGCGCAGGGCCGTCGGCCTTCCAGTGCGGCTCTGCGGGGTTCGAGAAGTTCGGGATGGGGTTCTCCACCGACACGGCAGGCGGCACGACGGATGCTCTGTACCTGTCCAACTCGCTCTCGCCGCAGCTCGGCCGGGTCGATCTGATCAGCGGGCAGGTGACGGCCATGGGCGTCCTGCCAGGGGCCGCGGAGTTCACGGGGAACGCCAAGGGTGAGCTGTGGGGGTTCTTCCCCGACCAGACCCCGCCCAAGGTGTTGCAGATCGACAAGACCAACGGGCACACGATCGCCAGCTTCTCGCTTGGCGCCCTGCCCGACCTGGGCTTCGGCGGTTACGCCTACGCCTTCGCCTTCTGGGGCGGATCCTTCTACATCTTCTACGACGTCGAAGACGTCGACACCTCGACCAACGTCTGGAAGCTCGACGCCGACGGCAGCGTCACCAAGTACATTCCGAACACGGGGCTTCGGATCGTGGGGGCTGGGGTGTCGACGTGCGCGCCGGTGGAGCCGCCGAAGTGACAAAACGCGACGAGCGGCAGGTCGCCGCTCGTCGAGTCGTGGAGCTGATGAGAATCGAACTCACTACCTTCTGACTGCCAGTCAGACGCTCTCCCAAATGAGCTACAGCCCCATCGGGGAACCCGAACGAACCATGTCCGTTCAAGGGAGGCGCAGCATAGCAGGCATCGATGGCTTTGTCTTCTACTTTTTTCGGGGGGAGCGACGGACCGGGGCCGATGACGGGGACTTGGGTGCCACCGTGGGCGTTTTCGGCGCCCGCTTGGGTTGGCGCGCCTTGGGAGCCGGAGCCTTCGCCCCCTTGGGCTTGGCTGCTTTCCCTTGTTTCTTGCGGGAAGTACGCGCCGTGCGCTCGGCAGGCTGGGCTTGCGGAGCCCCTTGCCCGCGCGAATCGGACACCTGCCGCCCGGGCGCATCATCCCCGTCGTCGGGCCGCTCGCCTGCCACCTCGTCGGCCTCGAACCGCAGCAGCCGCAGCTCGCCGTCTTCCTCCTCGCGCTCCGCATCCGTCGCGCCGAGTAGCTGCTCTTCGAGATCCTGCTCGCCCTGCAAGTCCCGGAGCGTCGCTGTCTCCTGATCCGCCAGGTCGACGTCGTCGTCGGGCTCTCCGGCGCGATCGTCCTCGTGCTCGAAACGCCATGCATCGCGCAGGTCTTCGCGCGCTTCGGTTTCGTCTACCGACCAGGAATCCACGCCCGACACGGCTTCCTGTTCGCGCCGGTACACGCCCGCCGGTTCGTCGAGGAGGGCGGCTACCACGCCCGCGCCAACCGCTACCAGGCGCGGCACACGATCGCTGTCCGCAATCACCATCGCGCCCTGCCGCACTCGCTGCCTGACGTCTCGCACGGCGTCGCTCCGCACGATGGCGCGCAGGATGGCGAGCCCTTCCTGCAAGCGGTTGGTCGATCCCACGGCGTCATCCTCCATCTGTCCCTGGCGGGTTGCGGCACTTTCCCCGCAAACGGGAGCCGCCGTCAACCAGCAAGATCCGCGCTGCCACGTTCTCTTCGCGCTTTGCGCACCGCCGCCACAAAGTGGGCCGTCCACCGGACGCCCTGATATGCACGGCCATCGAGGTTCGATGGACTCGCTCGTCCGCATCGCGCTCGCTACGAGAATCGCACTCCGCAACTCCCTCGGCCTGCTCGCCGCGCTGGCATTCGCGTGCGTTCTCGTCGCCGACGCCACGACGGGGTTCGGCCCCCACTGGCGTTACCCGATCGCCGTGCTCTACACCGTCGCCGTCGCCGCAGTCGTGCGATCCAGGCTTCGGTGCCATGCGGACGCCCCCGGCGTCGCGCGCAAGGACGTCGAGTTGGGCACGCTGCTCGTCGTCGGCGCGCTGGCGGCCGTGGTGAACCTGGACGGTGCGGTGGACGGGCCGACGTACCCGCTGATGTACGTGATGTTCGTGGTGGCGGCAGTGCTCGCTCACCCGGTCGCGGCTGCGGTGATCATCGGCTTTTCCGTGGGCGTGGAGGCCGCGCTGCGCTTCGTGGCCTTTGGTGAGTCGTCGGTTTGGCACCTGGCCACGCACGGCGCCTTCGGGGCCCTGTTCGCCATCGTCGGCGTGCTGGTCATCCGCACCGAGATCGCCCGCATCCGCTCCCACTCCCGCGGACGCGTCAAGGCCGAGATCGAGCGGATGCATGTGGCCGCGCGGTCCTATCGTCTGCTCGGTGCCCCCACGCGTCCGGCGGAGGTTGCCACCGAGGGTGCGCTTTCTTCGGGCGACGACGACGTCGGGAGGCTGGTGCGATCGAGCGTGGAGGAGATCCACCAGGCCGTGCTGTTCGCCCTCGACCTGCTCCGGCGGTCGCTCGGCCTGCACACGGCCATGCTGCTGTGGTTGACCGACACCGGCACGCATCTGCGGATCAGCGAGCTAGCGACCGACGGCGAGGACTTGAACGAGGGGCCTTTCACCCTCGGTGACGGCATCCTCGGGGCTGTCGCGGCCGAGCGGAGCATCGTGGCCTTGTCCGGGCTCAAGCCTTCCTACAAGCTTCCCTACTACTCGCGAGGCTGCCCCGTGAAGGCGGTCGCCGCTATCCCCGTGCTCGAGTCGGACAACCTCCGCGGCGTGCTCGTGGTCGACCGCCGCGAGGACACACCCTTCACCGATGTCGAGCAAGATCTGCTCGTCTCAGCCACCCGCTACATGCTGCGCGCCATCCAGAACGAACGCGTCTTCGTTCAGATCGAGCGCGCCAAGGTCGAGCAAGGCAAGCTCTATCGAGCCGCTCGCGCCCTGGCCGCGGCCCTCAGCGAGCGTGATGTCGTCGAGGCCAGCGTCCGCAGTGCCCGCGAGATCGCCTCGTTCGACTTCGCCGCGGTCACCCTCTACGACGAAGCCAGGCAGACCCACGAGATTCGCGCCGTCAGCGGCGAGTCGGTCGAGGACCTCGTCGGCGCACGCTTCCGTCACAATGCCGGCCTCGTCTCTATGGTCGTGCAGAACCGGCACCCGCTGCCCTACAAGGGGCAGTTCGATCGCAACCGACAAGTCGTCTTCACCTCGCGCATCCTGCCCCCTCCCATGCCGTCGATCCTCGTGCTGCCGCTGCTCGTTCATGAGCGGCCCCTGGGCACCCTCGTTCTCGGCGCGCGCAGGGCCAACGCGTTCGGTGACGCGGTCCGCCCCACCCTCGAGGTGCTCGCGAGCCATGTGGCCGTGTCCCTCGCCAACGCCAGGATGGTCAAGCGTCTCGAGGAGCTTGCGACGAGCGATGGGCTGACCGGGCTCTACAACAAACGGGCCCTGCTCGACATGGCGGACACCAAGCTCGCCGCGGCGCACCGCTTCTCGCGCAAGCTCAGCGTGCTCGTCCTCGACCTGGATCACTTCAAGAAGGTCAACGACACCTACGGCCACGACACCGGCGACGTGGTGCTCAAGGGTCTGGCGGCAATCCTCCGCAAGACCAAGCGCGCCACCGACGTGGTCGCCCGGTTCGGCGGTGAGGAGTTCGTGGTGCTGTGCGAGGAGACAGACCGCGAAGGCGCCGTCCTGCTCGCGGAGCGGATCCGCGAAGAGCTGCAACGTACGACGTTCCCGATCCCCGATGGCACGCTGAGCGTGACCTGCTCGATCGGCGTGGCGACCTACCCCGAGGCCGGGCAGGACTGGGATTCGCTCTTCAAGGCGGCTGACGAGGCCCTGTACGTGTCGAAGCGGTCCGGCCGGAACCGCACCACACCTTGGGCCCCACGTCGGAAGACGGCCGCGTAGTCGGTCTTCGACCCGCCCGTGTCGCGCATCCCTATCCGGACTTCGGCGGCTCCGCACCTCCGCCCCCCGGATTGCCGGGCGTCGCCTGGTCCGACGTTTCGCTCGCCTTGACATCGCCCTCGCCTTCGTCGGCCTTCGGCGGATCCCCCGTGGCAGGATCGCTTTGCGACCAGGGCGGTGGCGACGACGCGATGCGATTGACTTCGTCGGCCACCACGCGCCCCACGCGAGACACCACCCGGCCGACCTCGGTCACCGCGCGATCGAGCGACTTGTCGAGCTTGGCGATGTCCACTTGCCTGGCTGCCGTCTTCGCTGCTCGGAAGATAAGCCCGAGCCCTTCTTTCAGATCGTCGGATGGCTTGCGTTCCTGACTCATGCGGCCAGGATGGTCACATCGCCAGCACGGCGCAACCCCCCGCCTTGACGCCACGCCCGGGGCAGAGGTCCTTGTCCCCGGCCCTTCGGAGCGGCGAGCGGCCTGTGCTACGATGCCCTGGTGTTCGCCCCTTGTCCTTCGCTCCAACCAGCAGTTGTCGTCGCGCTCGTCGTCCTGGGCTGTTCCTCGTGCGTACCGAGCGACCCGTCGTCCTCCTCGACCTTGGTTGACGGTGGTTCGTCCAATGCGCGCCCCAAGAGCGCGGCGCCTCGTTCCACCACGCCGAATCCGCCCCGAACGACGGCAGCCATGCCGAGCTTCACCGCGCCGCCGACGACTCCCACGCCGGTGCTGTCCGCGAGCCCGCCCCTGACCACGGCGTTCGAAGACCATTTCGAACGCACGACCCTCGGGCCGGATTGGCTGGCAACAGGCCCTGGCTGGCAGATCAAGGATGGCAAGCTCTGCGCACAGGGAGCTCACAACCGCGGCGCCTGGCTCCTCCGAACCTTGCCCATCAATGCGCGGATCGAGTTCGATGCCGTCAGCGATTCGTCCGATGGAGACCTGAAAGCCGAGCTCTGGGGAGACGGCCGAAGCGGCGCGACCTCGGTGTCCTACACGAACGCGACCAGCTACCTGACGATCTTCGGCGGGTGGAAGAACAAGTTTCACGTGCTGGCGCGAGTCAACGAGCACGCTCCGGACCGGCTCGAGATCAAGGTGGACCCGTCGTCGCCGCGCGAGCAGGAGCGGCCTGTGGTGCCCGGTCGGGTCTACGGGTTCCGCATCGAGCGATCCGACGGCAAGACCATCCGATGGTGGGTGGACGGCAACCTGATGCACGTGCTCGAGGATGCCCAACCGCTGGCCGGGCCGGGTCACGACCACTTCGGGTTCAACGATTGGGAAGTGCCGGTCTGCTTCGACAACGTGAAGGTGACACCGCTCTGAGCGGGCGCCGGGGGCTCGACGTCGTTGGAACCGTCCGAGATAGAAGTCCTGATTGACGAGCTCGAGCAGCGAGTCGAGCGGCTGCGCGCGCTCTACGACCAGTACTTCATGGGCATCGAGAAGATCGAGCCCACCGTGCTTCGCAAGGACGTCGACCGCCGTCTGTGGGTGCTGCGACGCGAGCAGATACGCAATACCAGCTTGCGCTTCAAGCTCAACACGGTGGTGCAGCGGTACAACACCTACCAGCAGTACTGGATGCGGATCTGCCGCGAGATCGAGAACGGCACGTACAAGCGCGACCTGCGCCGCGCCGCGAAGAAGTTCGGCACCGAGGTGCTCACCATCCAGGCCAAGAAACGTCTGGGCAAGCAGCTTCAACGCGAGCTGGAAGAAGAGCAGGCAGACAGCCTCCGCGGCCACGACGACTCCATCGATGTCGATATCGAGCTCGAGGAAGAGCCCCCTGCCGCCACGCCGTTGCCGCGTAAGAAGCCGCCTGTCCACGTCGTATCCCTCGACGTCCTCGACAGCCTCGAAGATGTGCTCGGGCTTTCACAGGATAGCGCGCGCCCCGCCCAGGCCCCGCCTCGCCGCCAGCCTTTGCCGTCGTTCGGTCAGATCGACGACATCTTCAGCGAAGACACGGATGACCAGACGCGGCCGCACGATCGCAGGGAGCTCGCAAGCGCAAGCGTCGGCGTCCGTCCCTCTCCCTCCGGGCATCCTGCCCCGCTGCCCAGACCCACGCCGCGGGCTCCGGCCCCCGCCGCGCAGCCGCCTCGCCATCTGCCACCACCACCTGCACGGCCGTCGGCACCCGCACGCCCGCCGACACCCGCGCAGCCGCCATCGCAAGGGCTGGGCCTCCCCCGCAAAGCGCCTTCTCCGCAGCATGCACCGTCGCCATCGCCACCGGCGACCGCGCCGGCCCGTGTGCAACCATCGCCTCCGCCTGCAGCGCGCGCTGCCGCCGTGCAGGACCACGCGTTGTCCGACGCTCGTGTGCGCGAGATCTACGCGCGCTACGTGCAAGCCCGGCGCGATTGCCGGGAGTCTACCTCCGGGATCACGGAGGACGGCCTGTCGCGGTCGTTGCGCGCCACGGCCGAGAAGCTGCGCGCGCAGCACAAGGGCCGCCAGGTCGACTTCGACGTCGTCATCAAGGATGGCAAGGCCGTGCTCAAGCCGATCGTCAAGGGTTGAGGTGGGGCAGGCGCGCGTAGGTGTCGGGGTCGTGCGACAGCACGATCCTCGGGCCGAAGCCGTGGCGCTCGCTGTCCAGAAGGCGCTCGTGGGTTCGGCGTAGCGCCCGCGCGTCGTGCGCCATCAACCTGGCAAAGGGTCCTGGTCCGGCGCCGTCCAACTCCTTGCGATGGTACGCAGCGTCTCCGGCGTGCAACCACAAGTCGTGGCCCGACCGTATCAGGACACACGCGTGGCCGGCCGTGTGGCCGGCACCGTCGAGCAGTGTGATCTCGTCGTCGAGCCGCGCCGTGCGGGAGAACCCGAGCAGGGCGTCGGGTTGCGGCCGGACCAGGCGAAGGCGCCGGGCTCGATCCAGGTCCTCACGGCGATAGCCGCGGAGCCAGTGCGACCGGTAGGCTGCGGCGACCTCGTCGTGGGTGGCTATGATCTCAGCGTTGGGGAAGTCGGCCACGCCACCGATATGGTCGAGGTGCAGATGGGTGGCTACGACCGCCACGACCTTCGCCGGGTCCAGCCCCGCGCGTCGCAGTTGCGTCGCGACGTCGTCGCCGTCGCGAACGCGGACGCCCAGCAGCCGGCTCCAGACCCTGCCCAACGCAGCGGGGTTGGCGCAAACCTCCGCACTCCAGCCGGCGTCGACCAGCCAGATCGAGCCGTCGTCGCGCTCGCAGACCGCAACCACCGCGGGGATACGGAGGAACCCGCGCACTCCCAGGCCAAAGGCCAGCGCCGGCGCGTCCATCCAACCGGTGGTTGTGAAGGTCACTCGTCGCATCCGGAGCCTCCTTGGCCCGCGGAAAGGGCAGGGGCTTGGGGGCGGGTTTCAGACGCGCTGATAGATGCGATTTCGCCGGGCGCGCTCCTTGGCCTTGAGCTTGGCGCGGTAGCGGCGGGATCGGGATCGGTCGGTTCGACGAGACTTTTTCGAAAGCACCAGGTACATGATGCAGCACTCCTTATCGAGGGGCGGTAAAACCTAGTCGACAGAACGGCCACGATCAAGCATTGTAGCGGCGAGCGGGCCTCTGGTTGGATGGGTCCGCGGGTCGTGCTTCCCCGATCGAGAAGGCCTGATGCCATGGAATGCAACGTCTGCCAGACCCCGAACGTCGATAATGCGCGTTTCTGCGCGAAGTGCGGCGCGCCGCTGCCGTCTTCCAAGAGCGAGTCTGACCCGCTCATCGGCCAGGTCATCAAGAACACCTTTCGCGTGCTCAGGCTGCTGGGCGAAGGCGGGATGGGACGTGTCTACGAAGGGGAGCAGCAGATGGGCACGACGACCCGCAAGGTCGCGATCAAGACCCTGCACCCGCACCTTTCGCAGGATCCGACAATCGTCGCCCGCTTCAGTCGGGAGTGCGGCACGGTCGCCAAGCTGGAGCATCCGAACACGATCCAGTTCTTCGACTTCGGCGCCACCGCCGACGGAACGTTGTTCATCGTGATGGAGTTTATCGAGGGCAAGTCCGTGGCGCAGGTGATCGAGAGGGAGGGGCCGATGGCGCCTGCGCGGGTCGACAAGATCATCAAGCAGGTCGCCGGGTCGCTGAGTGAAGCTCACAGCAAGGGCATCGTGCACCGCGACCTGAAGCCGGAGAACGTGTTGCTCACCGCGCGCGCTGGCGAAACGGACTTCGTCAAGGTGCTCGACTTCGGCATCGCTGCTCGCAGTGAAGGCACCGACCGCAAGAAAGAAGAGAAACTCACCCAGCAGGGGACCGTGCTCGGCACGCCGCCGTACATGAGCCCGGAGCAGTTCACCGGCCAGGAGCTCGACCCTCGCAGCGACATCTACTCGCTCGGCGTCATGGCCTATGAGATGTTGACGGGCAAGCTGCCGTTCGATGCCGATACGCCGTGGGAATGGGCGACCAAGCACCTTACGGATCGTCCGTATCCGTTCGAGGTCACCGCCCCTCGCGCGGCCATGATCCCCGAGCCCATGAAGCGCGCGATCATGCGGGCCCTGTCCAAGAACCGCGACGAGCGGCAGGCCAGCGCCAGCGCGTTCTACGAGGAGCTGAGCGGCGGGGCCGCAGGCGTGTCGATGCCCATGGCGGTGCCGTCGACGGCCAGCACCGGAACCGCTCAGATGGCGGCACCTCCACCTGAGCTGTTCCAGCAAGGCGCTTCCGCACCTGCGTATCCGCTCCAGCAAGCGCCGGCCGGCCCGCCTGTCGGCGCTCCTCCGATGGGCGCTGTTCCCATGGGCACTCCGCCTATGGTCGCGCCGGCCCAGGCCCCCTATGCGCCTCCCGCGCAAGCGCAACCCCGCGCCACCGGCGGGGGCGGCAGCAAAGGCATCCTCATCGCCATCGGTGCGATCGTCGGTATCGGCGCGATCGTGGGGATCGTCCTGGTCGCGGGCGGACTCACCAGCCACTCGTCCGACGACGACTCGCCGATTGTCACCGGCCCGTTGGGTTCGTCCACGGGCGTGACGGAGGTCCAGCCGCTCGCCTCTGGTCCAGATACGACGTCTCCGACCGCCACGGTGGCCGGCAATGAGCCCGATGCTGCTGGGGCCTCCAACACGTCTCCGACCAAGACGACGGCGCCGCCGCCCCAGCCCACCACGCCGGACAAGAAGGGGCCGCAGGGCGAGGAGGCTTGCCAGAAGTCAGCATCGCTGGCCCGGTCAGGCGCGATCGAGGCGGCGGTCGGGTTGTATCGAGCCTGTCAGAATGGCGGCAAGTCGGTGAGCGTGGCGCACGCAGCGATCCAACAAAACGCCGGCCCTGCAGCCAGGCAGGCTCGTTTTCGCGGAGACTGCGCCGCGGCCAAGCGCATCGCGAGCGCTGCTGCATCCATCGGCGCGGCCGGATCCTCCCAGCAGGAAGCCGCCCAGTGCAAGTAGTGGTGCAACGCCTGAACGCGGATCCAGGTCCGGGTGCTATCCTTGACGGCTCGCCCGCGGCAGGTTAATCCTCGGGCTTGTAGCGGTCCCCGTGACCTGACTCATCTTTCACGCACGCAACGCAGACACACAGCGGGGAGAGAGGTTTTTTCCGTATGGGACGCAGTCAGCCAGAATGGCCGAGTAGTGAGGATACCGAACCAGGCGACCTTCGCGGGCGCTGGGTTGCGCTCGACAATTGCCGCTATGACGGTTGCACCGGGCAACCTGTCGAGGGCAACGTCGTGGACAGCGATGAAGACCTCGCGGAATTGTGCGCGCGGCTCAACGCAGCCGGCCGTAGCCGATGCACCATCATCTTCTGCGACGACGACCTGATCATCGCCCCCAGCAATCGCCCCAGCAGCTCCTTCAGCGAGATACGTACCGCCCAGTAGCGCGCCAGGACGTAGGCGAACCGCGTGGACGCTCGGGGAACCAAGCCCCGATGCGACGAGCTGGTTCAATGCTCCCGTGTGGTTGGCTGGTCGTGCTGGAGGAAGGTCAGGGTCGCGGCGGAGGCGGGGACGGAGGCATGCGCACCGCCGGACCGCCCGCGCTGAGCGCCGACGTTAACCAACTGAGATCATCGACCGTGCCTTTGGGAACGCGGAATCGGACCGTGAGCTCGGACGGGCTGCCGTCCCGCACCGTGGAGGCAAAGGTGATGGGGTCTTGCCCGTGATGCGGCAGCCGGCTCAGGCCGTCGGCCATCTCGAACGGGTCGAGGCGGCCCGTGCCGTGCCCCCCCAGGGCGGAGATCAGGTCTCTCGTCGTCCCCCAAGCGACGCTGGCGACAGACATGAAGCCACCGCCGACGGTGCGGTCCGAGCGGAGCGTTTCCAGACCTGCGCGTGAAGTCAACGTGCGCTGGCCGGACTTGACCTCGGCCAGGCGTTTCTCGAGCGTGGGCCGGTCGGCTCCCATCGCTACCCAGCTACGCCCGCCGTCGGGCATCACGAGAACCCAATAGGTCAATGTCACAAGCTTGCCGGGCTTGTCCCGCGGGACGCCGTCGAGGCTGTACGTCGATACCGAGATCTGCAGGGCCTTGACCCCTGTCAGCCCGGGCACGGTCGCTGCGCCGTACTGGACCTTCGGGAGCTTCTTGGCGTCGATATGCGCTTGGGTGGCGAGCCATCGTCGGACACCAGGCCGATTGTAAGCGGCGGCCACGTCGCGGAGCCAGCGATCGAAGCGATCGGGCTTTTCGTCGAGACCGATGAGATACCAGCCGATGCTGGCCTTGAAGGTATCGCGCAGTCGTTCCATGTCGTCGGACGTCGCGGAACGGGAGGGGAGCGTGTCGAGGTGTCCGTTGGCCGACACGGTCGGGGGCCAGGTCTGGAACATCTGCTCGAAGACTTGTGCGACCGCCTCGCGATCGGCAGCGGGGAGGCCCTGGTTGGCGAGCGCGGCGCGGAGCAGCTCGCCACCGACACGGCGAATGCCCTCATACGGACGGTCTTTCTGGCCCCAATTGTAGAAGGCTGCGTCGGATGCCGCGGGCAGCGCCCAGAACAGCTCGGGAGGCGCACCGGCCTTGTCCTTGTTGTCGAACATCCGCTGGGCGGTCCATGAGTTCCTCGACTTGAACTTCACGCTCATGTCTCCCGACACGACGCGCGCGGTCTGGTCGATGCGCAGGTCGAGCTGGATGCCGTCCAGGTCGTTGGTCAAGGCGACGATCTCGTCGCTCACGCCGGAGATGGCGTCGGTGATGGCGCGGTTGAGGGATCGGTCGTCGGTTGCGAGCTTGTGGCTGAGGAAGGAGGAACCGAGTTGCAGGACGGAGGGCAGCATGGGACCGTAACGGCGCTGAGCCGGGGCGAAGCGAAGCTCGCCGTGGAGGTCCGAGGCAGGAGTCGGCGCGGCGGCCAGCCCTCTTGCCAGGTACGGTTGCAAGGCGTCGACGTCGCGGTCGCGGGGTCCGCAGACCAGCCTTGCGGGCGCGGCGCCCAGGGAGGGACCGAGCACGCAAATGAGACGGTCGTGGCGTGTCCCCAGCTCGACCCGGTAGACGCCGGGACCGACTTCTTGCAGCGGTGCTCGTTGCTCGAGCGCACGTCGTCCCTCGTCGAGTGAGCGCATGCCCACGGAGAAGCCGATGAACGGGGTGGGATCCTGGTCCGGCGCCTTGGGATCGAGGGCGACGACGAGATCGACCGGAGCGTCGAGCGCGAACGCAGAAGCGGCCCGGCGGGCGCGGAAGATCTCGTCGGCGATCTCGTCGACCGGGATCGGGATGCCGAACCATTGCTGGATTGTGTTGAAGGTGACGGCCGGGCTCTTCCAGCGGACGACAGCGACCACATCGGCGGGCTCGGTTGCCACGGACAGGTCGGTGGCCGGAGCCGCGATGACGCTGGTGCCTGGAGCCGTGCCGGACGCGATCGGCGCAGGGGTTTGTGGGGTTGGCGTTTGGGGCGCGGCGCCGCCACACGCGAGCGGAACGGCAGCGGCACCCAGGAGAGCGATGACGTGGGCGGTTCGGAGCATGGTGAGCACGATATACGTGTCCGGGCGGCGAATGCTACCCAGAACAAGAGCGGCGGCGCGCGAGCCCGGCAGGGTGGGCAGCGCGGCCTGACGCACGGGCCTGCCCGTTGGGCGGTCCAAGGCAGAAGTCCTCTTGCTCCGGAACCCTTGCGGTGCGAGCACGGTCCAGGTTGCCTGGGCCTGGCGGTGAAGGCTCGCTGCCAGTTGGGCAGTTGGCTAGGCTAGCGATGCAGATGATGCCCGATCAAGCCGACAGACTGGCCCAGGCGATTCGCGTGGTCATCCGCGAGCATCTCCGGTCGCCCGCGGTCCGCGCGCTGGCGCGAGAGCTGGCCGTGCTCGTGCTGGAGGAGGCCGATCGACTCGACGAGCGGGCCGCAGAGCACGACTCATCCGGGGCGGTCCAAACGGCGGGTGTGCTGGCGCCCGGCGACGCCGGCCTGCCGCCGGAGACCACGCCTGCGTCCGATTCGGAGGCGCAGCCCAAAGCGTTGTCTCAGGCCGTCAAGCCGCAGCAGGGCGGCATGGTGGAGGCAGCAAGTGGCGATGGAAAGGCGCACGCGGCCGAAACGGCAGGGCCCGCCGATCTCGCAGGCGCCGCGATCCCTGCGAGCGAGCCGTCCACCGTGGCTACCAGCACGCTCTTCCTGCATGACGAAATCGACTTGCCCCTGATCGCGCAGCGCAGCCGCCTCAAGGCCGATGCATGCCGTCTGTTCGTGCAGCGTCGCGCCGCGTCCGGCAACCCCGCAGCCGAGGCGAGCGTGCAAACGTCGATGGACCAGATGATCGCGCGGGCCAAGTCCCTGCCAAGCTGTTTCCTCTGGGTTTTTTGGCGCGGCAAGGAGCCTCCGGACAACGGACAACTGGAGGTGATCGCACAGAACTACGAGGCCCTGGCCGAGAGCGCCGACCTGTGTGACGCGATTGTGCGTTCGTCGGAGCGGGTCGAGCAGTCGGACGTCGCGAAGGCGTTCCAGATGATGGCCGAGGCGAGCTCGGCGCTGCGACAGGCCTTGCATCCGGCGTGGCTGACGGAACCTGATGTGGACCAGAACGAGGCGCACAGGTGGCTGCGTCAAGAAACCCAGGACCGGCGGATCTTCATCCAGCGGTACATGAAGGTGACGGATCCCGCCGATCCTCGCCGTGCGGGCACGCTGCTCGGAGAAATTCGCCGGGTCCGGGCCGACATCGAGCAGCGCAAGGTCACCGTTGCGCGCGTCGACGCGCTTTTGAAGAAGGTGCGATACCACGTGCTCCGCCTTGTCAATGGATCCGGTGACGACCACGACTGCGGACGCGTCAACGATGGCGTGGAAGCTCTCTTGGCGCACGGGATCGAACCCGACGACACCCGGCTGCGAGACGCGCTCGCAGGACTGACTGTGGAGTCCTTTCCTGTCGAGACGCCCCCTGGAGCAGGTGTGCGCGCCGTGTTTGCCGCGAGGCAGGGAAGCCTCCGGTCCGCGGTGTCCCGGGAACAGCAGGAACCGCGCTGGAGCGCCCGTGTCCTCGAAGCACGCGACCTGCTGAAGGGTTCCTCGATTGTCGTGGTCGGCGGTGACCGTCGGCCGGAAGCCGGCGACCGCCTGCAGGAGGCTTTCGGTCTCAACAAGGTGGAGTGGATCTCGCTGACCGAGCATGGCAGCGCCGAGCCGCTGCGGGCACCCATCCTGCGACCGGACACACGCCTCGTGATCCTCCTGGCCAGGCTGACCGGGCACCACCATGCCGACGAAGCACGCGACTATGCCCGCGAAGCCGACGTGCCTGTCGTCACCATGCCCGGTGGGTACAACCCCGAGCAGGTCGCCGAACAGGTGCTTCAGCAGGCTGGCGATCGTCTGCGGACCACGACCGGCAAACCCTGATGCCCGTGTCGGACCCGATCAGGGATGCCGCTTCGCGCATCATCGCCACGGTCAAGGTTCGGAATGGGCGGTGTGTAGGACAGCAGGGCAACCACAAGGCGCCGAGCGCGAGAACGGGCCGACGACAAACGGCGGGATGGCGGGAAGGGAGTCACTTGACCAACGGGCCGAACCTGCGCTCGTACTCTGCGAGCATGCTTGCCAATTGCTCGGCGCGCTGCTTCTCCTGCTCGGCGCGGTGCTTCTCCTGCTCGGCGCGCTCCTGCGGGTGCATCAGCACGTTGCCGTCGGCGTCGATCCACCGCAGCCACTGCGTCTCGATGTCCTGGTAGC
>Ga0272446_1001227_pt1 | contig 37984 bp, 35 predicted proteins | sample YNPCB0061_FD_194587 | JGI IMG/M metagenome (GOLD analysis project Ga0272446, IMG submission 194587) | Hot spring microbial mat communities from Yellowstone National Park, WY, United States - YNP-CB-006-1 | ecosystem: Environmental > Aquatic > Thermal springs > Hot (42-90C) > Sediment | place...
GCAGTTCCCAAGAGGTATTGAGCGAAGTGCAAGCCTGCCGTTCCACCTACCCTGGTGCTTATATCCGTGTGGTGGCATTTGACAACATCAAGCAGTGCCAAACGGGGATGTTCATTGTGCACAAGCCTAACTCCAGCCGCTATTAGATTTTGGCTCTAACTAGATAAATGCCCCCCTTTGATGGAAATGTCTGGACAGACATGGACTGTATGCCACAATCCTCTCTGAAAGGACATTCCTAGGGGTATTCCCGCTCAAACAGGAGTTTCTCCCCAAGGGCGAGGGGAGTTGTACAGTGCCAGCCAATTTTCTGCTCCTACTCTGGGAAGGGAGTAACATTAAATTTAGGCGTGCCAATAAATCCTATGACCTGTCCCGTCCCAGAAGAACAACAACCCCTCCGCCAATACCAAGAATTGCAGGAGTCCATCTTTTTTCGGTGGGGTACTCTTCCTCTTCAACAATTTCTCTGGACTAATGTCAAAATTTGGCTCGGTTGTTGGTTAATTACCGCCCCGATCGCTGCCGTGAGCTATAATCCCCATCGCTATTTGGGGCAATTTTTAGTGTGGGCGGGGGTAGGGGCAACCCTGTTATTGGTTTTACCGCTTCTGCGACTGTATTTGGGCTGGCTCTATGTGAAAAATCGCCTAATTAGTCCAGAGGTGCTCTATGAAGAGACAGGCTGGTATGATGGGCAAACTTGGCAAAAACCAGAGGCCGATCGAGTGCGGGAAAATTTGTTAGTAGATTATCAAATTCAGCCCTACCTCAAACGCATGGAATATACTTTTGCGGGCATTGGAGCGGTACTGGCGTGCCATTGGCTATTGTGGCAGGCAAACAAATTTTAGGTGGGAGTGTTTTTCTGGGCAGAAAATTTGGTCAATGATTCCAGCTACTCCCCTCGCCCAAAGGGAGAGGGGCTGGGGGTGAGGGAAAAACTGTCAATTTGAGAATAGGAAAGGAGTATAAATTCGCAAATTTTCCCATAATTTTTATTTGTACCCGTCGAGAAATATGGTACAAATCTGCTAAATCCTCTAGTTAATGGATCAAAACGGCTATGGGAATGCCTGCCCTAGCTTAGTTAATTTCAATTAGCGAGTAAGTAGCCCTATGACCGTCACTATGGAAAAGATGGAAGCCCTGCTCAAACGGCTTAAGTTTATCAAGGAAGCCAGTCACATGGGGCTGTGGCTCACCACCGACGAAGTGGGAGAACTGCTGGATTTACCCCCCGATCGATTACAGGAATTGCGCCATAAGCCCCTTACCTATGAATTTTTGTGGCGGAACTTTCGCATATATGTGGCAGGGGAACAGGATCGGGTGAAATTTTGGCGGATTAGCGATCGTCCCACGGAAATTAAGCTGGCTACCCCCGTCGCCGATCAAATTATTCCTGCGATTTTCGCTCGCATTGATAACTTCTTTACCAAAGATATTCTCAAAAAATTACTGCAATTTGTCTTGAACGCGGAGCCTAAATTTACTAATTCCACTAACTCGGATAATAATCCCGATTACCGTCGATCGCTAGTGCTGTATCACCAAGATTTCATGGAATTTTATGAACTGATGTTAAAGCAGGTAACAGCCCTAGTTCCACAAGTGGTGAAGAGTCTGAAAATGCTTCCCTTTGATATTGATGATATTGAATGTCAGCTTACTGCCCACAATGACGGCAACTTTTACAAAGTGCATAACGATAATGGTAGCCCAGAAGTAGCCAGTCGCGAACTAACATATGTGTATTACTTCTTTCAAGAGCCAAAGCGATTTGAGGGGGGCGAATTGCGCATTTATGACAGCAAAGTAGAAAACAATATGTATGTAAAAATGGACACCTACAAAACTTTTGTCCCTACAAATAACACGATTATTTTCTTTCCTAGCCACTATATGCATGAAGTGTTGCTGGTGAGTTGTCCTTCCCGCAAATTTGCCGACAGTCGCTTTACTATCAATGGTTGGGTGCGGCGTAAAATGTGACCACTTATTATGTTACAATCCAAACGCCCATTTATCTATTGATTATTCATGGTTCACCACAGATTGAGCAACTACTTACTTTCCTTGGCAATTGCGGGACTTGGTTTCATTGCCAATGCTACCCCCATTTTTGCCCATGCGGTAGAAACTAATTATGAATTGAATCTCCTGACCAAAGAACTACAACTGACTGCCACCTACAGCACAGGGGAAGCGCTGGAATTTGCTGATGTGCAAGTTTTTGCACCCAATCAACCCGATCGTCCGTGGTTGTCCGCTAAAACCGATCGCCAAGGGCGGTTTAACTTCCGTCCTGATCGGCAATTGCCCGGGGAATGGATGATTCTCATCAATCAACAGGGGCATGCGGACATTCTCAAAGTACCCGTAGATAGTCAAGGGGTGCAATTAGAGAAAATTAGTTTTGGTGAAAAATTAGACATCCATTTGCCTTTTGGCGAACTGGTAATTCACCCTTGGATGGCTCAAATCAAACAACCCAATCTACCAATTTACCTCATGGGCTGGGAATCCCAAACAAAGCAACTGATAGCCTATGTGAAATTACATCAGTTCTCGATCGGGATCATGTTTAGCTGGCTCAACAGTTAAATTACTTAAGCGGTAGCCATGAGCCTCTCTAATTCTTGCTCAGGGATAATTCTCCCACTGTGTTCATAGTTGGGAATTTCATGGAAGTTGAGGTAGCGATAGAGTTCAGGGTTAATTTTCTCACCCACAATGTCCAGATACTCCTGTGGGGTGGGAATTTTCCCCAAAAGGGCGCACACCGCCGCCAGTTCCGCCGAACCCAGATAAACTCTTGCTCCCTTGCCCATGCGATTGTTGAAGTTACGGGTAGAAGTAGAAAAGACTGTAGTATTATCCCCCACCCGTGCCTGATTACCCATACACAGAGAACACCCCGGTACTTCCATGCGCGCTCCCGCCAGACCGAAAATACTGTAATAACCTTCCTCTTTTAATTGTTGTTCATCCATGCGCGTAGGCGGACAAATCCACAGGCGCACTTTCACTTGACCCGCCCCTTCCAATACCTTTGCCGCCGCCCGATAATGCCCGATATTGGTCATACACGAACCGATAAATACTTCATCAATACGATCGCCCGCCACCGCCGACAGGGTTTGGATATTGTCTGGGTCATTGGGCGCGGCAACCAAGGGTTCGCGAATTTCATCCAGATTCACCTCCAATACTTCAGCATACTCCGCGTCAGGATCGGCAGACATCAACTGGGGATTGGCTAACCAAGCCTCCATCTTACGCATCCTTCTCAGAATCGTTTTGGCATCCTGATAACCTCTGGCAATCATATTTTTCAGTAATACCACATTGGATTGTAAGTATTCCTTGACCGTTTCTATCCCCAGCTCGATCGTGCAACCTGCGCAGGAACGCTCAGCCGTAGCATCCGTGAGTTCAAATGCCTGTTCCACTTTCAGATCAGGTAATCCCACCATTTCCATAATCCGCCCTGCAAAAACATTCTTTTTCCCCTGCTTATCTAAAGTGAGTAAACCGCGTTCCAAAGCCACATAGGGAATGGCATTGACCACATCCCGCAGAGTAACCCCAGTTTGCAGAGAGCCTGTGAATTTGACAAGCACCGATTCAGGCATATTCAAAGGCATGGTACCGATGGCGGCGGCAAATGCCACTAGCCCAGACCCAGCAGGAAAAGAAATCCCCAAAGGGAAACGGGTGTGGGAATCCCCCCCCGTGCCCACCGTATCAGGTAGGAGCATACGATTGAGCCAAGAGTGAATGATGCCATCCCCCACCCTCAGCGCCACACCGCCTCTAGTGGCAATGAAATCAGGTAGTTCATGATGGATTTTGATGTCCGCGGGTTTGGGATAGGCGGCTGTATGACAAAAACTTTGCAGAACTAAATCAGCACTAAACCCCAGACAGGCTAATTCTTTCAATTCATCCCGCGTCATAGGACCCGTAGTATCTTGCGAACCAACGGTGGTCATCACTGGTTCACAGGCAGTACCGGGGCGCACCCCTGCTACGCCACAGGCTTTGCCCACTATCTTTTGGGCTAAGGTGTAACCCTTCCCTGTATCGGGAGGAATGGCAGGACGAATGAATACCTCACTGGCAGGTAGTCCCAAGGCATGACGGGTCTTATCCGTCAATCCTCTGCCAATCATCAGGGGAATTCTACCCCCCGCTCGCACTTCATCCACGATCGTGTCGGGGGTGAGGCTAAAGGAACAAAGCACTTTCCCTTCCCTATCGGTGATTGTGCCTTGATAGGGATGAATCGTAATCACCATGCCCGTTTCTAATCCAGAAACATCGGTTTGAATGGGCAGTGCCCCCGCATCTTGGGCGGTATTAAAGAAAATGGGAGCGATCGTGCCACCTATGATTACTCCACCACTGCGTTTGTTGGGAATGTAGGGAATGTCATTACCGATGTGCCATAGGAGCGAATTGATGGCTGACTTGCGGGAAGAGCCTGTGCCTACCACATCCCCCACAAAGAACACGGGATAACCTTGAGACCGCAATTCTTGAATGGTGGTCAATGCCCCCGGACTTCTCGTTTCTAGCATACTCAGGGCATGGAGAGGAATATCGGGGCGAGTGGCGGCATGGGTAGCAGGGGACAGGTCATCCGTGTTGATTTCCCCCGCCACTTTGAATACAATCCCCGTTAAACTCTCCGCCAACGGTGGTTTAGCCAAAAACCATTCCGCTCTCGCCCAACTCTCAATCACTCCCTTGGCATTGGCATTAGTTTCTGCCATTTCCCACACCTGATGGAAACTATCAAAAATGAGCAAGGTATGACTCAGTGCCTCGGCTGATAATTTGCCTAAGGATGGATGACTCAACAATTCCACTAGGGACTGCACATTGTACCCCCCCACCATAGTCCCCAAGAGTTGCACCGCCAATTCAGGACTGACCACAGGGGAGTGGATTCGGCCATGAGCCACAGCCGTTAACCAACTGGCTTTCACATAGGCGGCTTCATCTACCCCGGGGGGCACTCGATCGATCAGGAGTTGCCGCAATGCCTGCTCTGACCCCGCAGGTGGATTTTGTAACAGTTCACATAGTTCAGCGGTTTGGGACGCATTCAGAGGTAAGGGAGGAATACCTAAAGAGGCACGATCGTTGTGGAGTAAGCTGAGCATTGAATTACTAATGATGAGGCAGAACTTTTATCAAATCATATTTTATAGCTAACAGACTGACTGCACAAATGCTACTTCTCTCCCACTGTGGGAATAGGCAAAATGGTTAGATTGGAGCGACTCCCCTGGCAGGGGCTGGGGGTGAGGGAAAAACTGCCAATTTGAGAGTAGGAAAGGATTAACCAAAGTGCAGAAAATGAAAAATTCCGACTCCATCCAGTTTTTCTGATACTTGTAAAATATCCCGACTGGGATGAGTACAGCCAGTGCGGGATTGAAGCAGTCCAACTAAATATAAAGTCTAGGCATCATAGTACAGGGCGAACTCGTAGGGGTGGGGACGGATATTCATGGGAATCACTTCATTGTTGAGTTTGTAAGTAATCCAAGTGTTGATTAAGTCCTCACTGAACACATCCCCTGCCAGCAAAAAGGCATGGTCATTTTTGAGATTTTCCAATGCCTCTTCCAGAGAACCGGGGGTAGAAGGTACTTGTGCCAACTCTTCAGGGGACAATTCATAAATATCCACATCCAGAGCCTTACCGGGGTCAATTTGATTTTTGATCCCATCAATGCCCGCCATCAACATCGCCGCAAAAGCTAGATAGGGATTGCAGGTGGCATCAGGGCAACGGAACTCTAAGCGTTTGGCTTTGGGATTAGTGCCAGTGATGGGAATGCGAATGGAAGCGGAACGGTTACCCGAAGAATAGGCAAGGTTCACAGGCGCTTCAAAGCCGGGGACAAGGCGTTTGTAGGAATTGGTGGTGGGATTGGTGATTGCCAACAGGGCGGGGGCGTGCTTCAGCAGACCGCCAATGTACCACAGGGCAGTTTGGCTCAGGTTGGCATAGCCATCGCCGAAAAAGGTGGGTTCCCCATTCTTCCAGATGGACTGGTGGGTGTGCATACCCGTACCATTGTCGCCAAACAGGGGTTTGGGCATGAAGGTGACTGTCTTGCCGTAGCGCTTGGCTACATTTTTGATGCAGTACTTGTAGGTCATCAGGTAGTCGGCGCATTTGACTAGGCTGGCAAACCGAAAACCTAGTTCCGCTTGACCGCCAGTTGCCACTTCATGGTGGTGTTTCTCGATCGGTACGCCGCAATCTGCCATAGTCAAGAGCATTTCCGTGCGGATATTGGTATGGGCATCGGAGGGAGACACAGGAAAATAACCTTGCTTATTGCGAATTTTGTAGCCCAAGTTGCCATTGACTTCAGAACGGGCAGTGTTCCACAGACCCTCGATCGAGTCAACTTTGTAATAGCCTGTGTGCATTTCCTGCCCATACTCGACGCTGTCAAAAATAAAAAATTCAGGCTCTGGGCCAAAAAAGGCTTCATCGCCAATGCCCGTCGCCCTGAGATAGTCCAAAGCTTTTTGGGCAATTACCCGAGGACAACGCCCGTACCAATCCCCTGTGCGGGGTTCTTTGATGCTACAAATCATACTGAGGGTGGGCACTTCCATAAAAGGATCGATCCATGCGGAAGCGGGATCGGGCACCATTGCCATATCGGAATCGTTGATCGCCTTCCAGCCTCTAATACTCGACCCGTCAAAGGGGACACCGTTAACAAACGAGTTTTCATCGATCATGTCTTTGTAGAAGGTGCAGTGTTGCCACATACCGGGCAAGTCCACAAATTTCAGATCGATCATCTTAATATCTTGCTCTGCAATCATTTGCAGAACTTCTTGGGGGGTTCGCGCCATGCTATGTCCTCAGCTCTTGCAGTGAAAATTAAAGATTTGACAAGCACCCATAGTAGGAACCTTAGTTCCAGTAATTTGTAACAAGGAATACATTTTGCCCTGTGGTTAGGATCGATCGAGGTTAATTCTTCAACAGGAATGCACTAAAATTTTGGCGATTAGTTATTGTGGTTTATGCCTATGGTTAATGCCCCATCTAGTGCCCCAAATGGGCATTTGTCAGCCTTAGTGGCGGTGCTCAGTTTGCTGTTATTTAGTACCAGTGCCGATTTGTATTGGGGCTACCGCGACTTTACGGGGCAGATTTTACCCTGGTGGTTAGTATGTTTCACGATCGTGGGCATTGCGGGGAAATTTTGTGTACCTTTGCTCAGGGCAATCAAGGCGGGGCAATTTATCCGTGAAGATGGCCCCCAAAGCCACCTACAAAAGTCGGGCACACCTACTATGGGGGGCATTTATGTAATTCCTGTGGGGGTGGGGGCGGCGCTCCTATCCAGTGGTATGGCGGAACAGGTATGGGCGGCAAGTGGTTTAACTGTGGGATTTGGTCTGGTGGGGTGGTGGGACGACTGGCAAATTTTACGCAAAAAATCCAATAAGGGACTGTCCCCCAAAATGAAGTTAATTTTACAGGGGTTGTTGGCGCTGGTCTTTTGTGGCTGGCTCACCCTCACTCGATCGTGGCTGGACTTGACCACCATTGACCTGCCCTTTGGTTGGGTATTGCCTTTGGGTATATTCTTTTTCCCCCTTGCCCTGTTTGTGATTTTGGGCAGTACCAACGCCACCAATTTGACTGACGGTTTGGATGGATTGGCGGCGGGCACTGGGGCGATCGCCCTCATGGGCATGGCACTGTTAATTTTCCCGAAAGATCAGGCGCTGGCTAAATTTTGCGCTTGCATGGCGGGCAGTTACTTGGGTTTTTTGTGGCACAATCGCCATCCTGCCCAGGTATTTATGGGAGACACGGGGTCTTTGGCGCTGGGGGGCGCACTGGCGGCCATCGCCCTGATTGCCAATATGCTGTGGGGTTTGTTAGTGGTGGGACTCCTGTTTGTGTGGGAATCAATTAGCGTAATCGCTCAGGTCAGTTATTACAAAGCTACGAAAAATGAGCAGGGGGTAGGCAAAAGATTGTTTAAGATGGCACCCTACCACCACCATTTAGAATTGAGCGGCTGGCACGAAACCAAAATAGTTCTGGTATTTTATGGGGTGGCGATCGGGCTGGTATGGATGGCGATCGTGCTCCTGCAGTTTGGGTAACATTGACCCATATTTTTGCGTCATTCCCCCTAAGCCTATGAACGAAAGTAAAGTAATTTTGCTGTTCTTGACCCACTGCCCCAAGAACTTAGGGTAAAATTATTGGGATACCTGCCACAGCACTGCACCTGACCAATGAGGTTAAGCCATGTTACAAGACCCACTCACCATACGCAGTTATCAAAAATTGACTGATGCCCTGACAGAACTCTGGGACCGGGGCTATCGATCGGTCGATGAATTAAGGCTATTTTTAGACGGATACCTAGCCGCCCTGCGCGCTACCAATAGTTTAGAGGCACACAAAATCCATCGGTTAGAGGAAGAAACTGTCCGCTTTATCTACGACCCCTCTAACTTTAGTCTGCCCTACGAACCAGAGCTACAGACAGAACTCGATCGCTAAATTCTTATGGGCGAATTATTGTCCCAGTGGTTACTCACACCTCTACAATATGAATTTATGGTCAAGGCATTGGGGGTGAGTGTGGTGGTTGCCACCGCCTGCGCCCTCCTGTCCTGTTTCATGATCCTCAAGGGTTGGGCATTGATGGGGGATGCGGTGTCCCATTCTGTACTGCCGGGGGTGGTAATTGCCTATGGCTTAGGCATACCTCTTGCCATCGGTGCCTTTGTTTTTGGCATGGTTGCCGTGTTGATGATTGGCTTTATTCAGCGCCAGAGTCGCATTAAAGAAGATACCGCCATGGGCATTGTATTTACGGGTTTTTTTGCCTTGGGGCTGATTTTATTGTCCAAAACCACCAGTACCGTCGATCTCAATCATATTTTGTTTGGCAATCTGTTGGGTATTCCTGATGGGGAAATGTGGCAGTCCCTCATCGCCAGTGCCGTCAGTATCCTGTTGATTTTGTGGCTGTACCGCGACCTGATGGTATTTTGCTTTGACCCCATCCATGCCCGATCGATCGGGTTAAATACGGATTTAATTTATTATCTATTTTTAGCGCTATTGTCAGCGACGATCGTGTCAGCTTTGCAAACGGTAGGCATTGTTTTGGTCATTTCCCTATTGATTACCCCGGGGGCGGTAGCCTATCTGTGGTGCGACCGCCTACCGCGTATGTTTATCGTGGCAGTGCTGGGGGCGATGGGGGCGAGTGGGGCAGGCATATATCTCAGTTTTTATGGGGATATGCCTACTGGGGCATCGATCGTGCTGTTACAAACCCTTGTGTTTGCCATTAGTTTTTTGATAGCACCGAAGCACGGACTTTTTGCCCAGTCCCGTAGCCGACAGCTCCCCTAGAATCTTCTATAAGGGGTACGGGGGTAGATAAGCCCCGCACTGTACCCGCAAGGTCAGTGTCAGGATACAGATACCCCCGTGTGGTATAATCATAATTGCTGTACAAAACGGCGTTGCTGGAATCTGGTATAGCTACGCGGTGGGGCATCCCGTGTCTGCTCGCAGAGGGTTTTTGCGCCGGCTCCCCGACGAAGCGAGAAGCCCGCTCTCTACCCGATAGTGAGGGCGGGAGTATGTCACATTAGCAAGGCAAAGGCATGGAGACTAACCCAGACCAATGGCGACTATTTCTCCAATACTGTCCCCTAGCGATCGCCGCAGTGGATCGCCAGATGCACTATGTGTGGGTGAACCAGCGTTGGTTAGAAGAATTGCGCCTGCCCTTGGAACTGGGGGATGTGATTGGCAAGAGCCATTATGATTTTTTTGCCTTTAATCCCCAACAAAAAAGCTACTTCCAGAAATGCCTGCAGGGAGAGGCACTAGAATATAGCGACGAAATCAATATCGCCCAGGGGCGGCTGAGCTGGCACGCCAGAGCATGGTTTGAGCACAATCAACTGAATGGTCTAATCATTACCCACCAAACCCGCGTCGGGGAAGATATTGCCCAAAAATATATCGCCTGTATGCAGGCAAGGGCAAAACTGGAGCAACAATTGGCGGAACAGACCACCGAACTGGCGCTAGAAGTGCAGGAGCGGGTCAAAGCCGAAGCCTCCTATGCCCAGCTGGGCACTGCCCTGGAAAGTACCAGTGATGCCATTTGTATTTTGGGGGCGGATGGTTTGCCTTTTTTTGTCAACAGCGCCTTTGTGGCAATGTTTGGCTTTTCCGTGCACGAGTTACAAAAACGGGGTATCAATTCCCTATTTGCCGATGGCTCGATCGCCAGCAAAATTGACCAAGCTTTGCACGACACAGGCAGTTGGTCTGGAGAAGCGGATATGCACACCAAATGGGGCGCAATGATCGCCGTGGAAGTGCGTACCAATGCCATTCGCGACCTCAATGGCACGCGCACGGGAGCAGTGGGTATCTATACCAACATCACCGATCGACGCATCTCAGAACAGGAAACCCGTCAGGGCTTTTCTTTACTCAATGCGGCCCTAGAAGCCACCGCCGACGGTATTTTAGTGGAGGACCTGCAGGGCAATATCATTATCTGTAATCAAAAATTTGCTGATTTATGGCGGATTCCCACCCCCATGCTCCAAGCCCTGCAAACTAATCAGATTCGGGAACACATCTTAGCCCAAGTGGCAGATACCCATGCCTTTCTCAACCTCTGTCACAATCTACCCCAAGAAGCGGATAGTTTTGATGCGGTGAAATTGAAGGATGGCAGAACGATCGAGCGCTATTCCCAGCCCCAGCGCATCAATGGGGAATGTGTAGGTAGGGTGTGGGGCTATCGGGACATCACCGCCAGAGTAATTGCCGAACAGGCTTTGCGAGCATCTGAGCAGAAGTTTCGCCATCAGGCAGAGCAACTAGAAAAAGCCCTCAAGCAGTTGAAAAGTACCCAAGCTCAACTGATTCAGACAGAAAAGTTATCTAGTTTGGGACAACTAATAGCGGGGATTTCCCATGAAATCAATAATCCCATCAACTTCATTTATGGCAATCTGTTCCATGCGGATAATTATATTGAGCAAATTTTGGAACTGATTAATCTCTATCGTCATTACTATCCTGAACCCGAACCCGTCATCTATCTCAAATTACAGGAGATGAACATTGACTATCTCTTGGAAGACTTCCGTAACCTGATGAGTTCCATTCGCATTGGTGCGGAAAGAATCCATGGCTTAGTGCAGTCCCTACACAAATTTTCACGGGTGGATGGTACTGAGCGGCGCTATGCCGACCTACACGCAGGCATTGATGGCACCCTAATCATCCTGCACAATCGCCTCAAAGCCAACGCCCATCGCCCCGCCATTCAAGTCATCAAAAATTACGGTCAACTACCCAACATTGAGTGTTATCAGGGGCAAATGAATCAAGTATTTATGAACATTTTGACCAATGCCATCGATGCCCTCGAAGATATTTATCTGCCCAAGGAAGAGACCACTTCTGCAGATTTTGCTTGGGAGCGCACTTGGAGAAAGGATACGGACTGGCAACCCTGTATTTGGATTACTACCGCCGTGAGTGAGGACAATCAAGCGATGATTTCTATCCAAGATAATGCGGGGGGAATACCCGAACACATTCGTCAGCGTATTTTTGATCCGTTCTTTACTACTAAACCCGTAGGTAAGGGCACGGGGCTAGGACTGTCCATCAGCTATCAAATTATTACCGAAAATCATGGGGGGAAATTGGAATGTTTTACCAGTGAAGGGCACGGCACTAAGTTTGTGATTACTCTGCCTATCTTTGACCCAAGGGAAGAAGAGGGGACTACCGTTTTGGCGGAGAATAAATTTTTAGCAGTGGAGTGAGATAGGCGGGCAACTTTTTTTCAGCATTAACTATCTCTATACTTTACCTATACCCAAATTTTTGGAGAACCTATGACCACCAGTGAATCTCCCCTGACCCCGATCGAGACTAGTGAATTGCCAATCAATCCTGTAGTTCCTTCCGCCCATTCTCCCAAGTATTTTCCGCAACTATTTTGGGGTTTAGTGGCTGTGTCCGTCGCCCTCACCAGTGGAGCGATAATTGGTGCAGGGGCATTGCGTTCCTTACGGGCAGGGGATACTTTGACCATTATTGGTTCTGCCAAACGCCCCATTCGCTCTGACTATGTAGTATGGCGTAGTTCCGTCTCCAGTCAGCAACCTACTCTCCAGCAGGCTTTCCAAGAAGTGAAGCGCCACAGCGACCGAGTATCAGCCTATCTCAAAGCCCAAAATATCCCCGAATCTGCCATCACTCTCAGTGCCTTGACTACGGAAACCATTCCCGAATTTGTCAATGGCAGTCCCACGGGGCGCACGATCGCCTATCGGTTAGTGCAAAAATTTGAGGTCAACTCCCCCGATGTGGACAAAATCGCTAAAGTGGCTCAAGCCAGTACCGATTTAATCAATGAAGGTATTCCCTTTGTGTCCGAAGCGCCTGAATATCTTTATACGGAATTGAGTAAGGTAAGGGTAGAAATGATTGCCGAAGCCACCCAAGATGCGAAAAATCGCGCCGATGCCATCGCTAAAGTAACTTCCAGTCGCGTGGGAGCTGTGCGTAAAGCCGAAACCGATGTATTTCAAATCACTTCCCGTTATTCTACCGAAGTGAGCAATAGTGGCTCCTATGACACCCGCACGATCGAGAAGGACATTACAGCAGTGGTATCCATCACCTTTGCTATGGACTAGCGCCCCTGTGGTAAACTACCGAAGTCAATGCCAGTGGGTCAATAACTCAAGTTTATGGCTTCTGCCCAACAATTAGCGCCCCGCCAAATCGCCAATGCCGACCAAGCCCGCACGGTGGGCAAGGGAGGGAGGGTAATTATTTTATTTATAATAACAGCGGTACTGTTGTTAGGATTATTGGGCAGTCGGGTATGGTATTTGCAATTTTTAGAAGGCGATCGCAATCGGGTACTGGCAGAGGACAATCGCATCCGCCTCATCCCCGAAGCCCCTGAACGGGGCAGATTACTGGACAGGAATGGCAAAATTTTAGCCTCTAGCCGCCTCGCCCGCGGGGTGTCCCTGTGGCCCATCGCCCAACCCCCCGACAAATGGTCTGCCACGATCGCCAAACTGTCCCAGATTATCGACATTCCCCCCAGTCAAATCCGCCAAAAATTAGAGGCAGAGGGGTACAACTCTCCCAATCTGGTGCGCATTACCACTGGGCTGAGTCCCCGTTTAATTACGATTTTGTCTGAGCGCAGTAATGAACTACCGGGGGTAATTGTGGAGCCGCACACAGTGCGCTACTATCCCAACGGCGACCTGGCGGCCCATGTACTGGGTTATACAGGCGAAATTAGTGCCGAGGAATTGGCAACACGGCGCAAGGATGGCTATCGCATGGGGGACATCGTGGGTAAGGCGGGGGCGGAGTCTGCCTTTGAAAAGACCCTGCGGGGCAGTTGGGGGGGCAGACAAGTAGAAGTGGATGCCAATGGTAAAGTTCTGCGGGTATTGGGGCAAAAACAACCCAAATCGGGGAATACGGTACGCCTCTCCATTGATATTGATCTGCAAAAAGCCGCCACCTCAGCCCTGGGCGATCGCAAAGGGGCGGTGGTTGCCCTCGATCCCCGCAATGGGGAAGTGCTAGCCATGGTCAGTTATCCCGCCTTTGACCCCAACCTATTTACGGGCAAAATTTCCCAAAGCGCTTGGGCAGAACTGTCCGCCAAGGAATACCCCTTTGTCAATCGCGCCCTGCAAGGGTTTCCCCCCGCCAGCACCTTTAAGATGGTGCCGTTGATCGCAGGACTGGAGACAGGTAAATTCTCCCCCGACAGTATATTACAAACCTATGGCTCCTTGGATTTGGGCTATGCCTTTCAGGAACACAATGGGGCAGGGTTTGGGGCGATCGGGTTTGTGGAAGCCATGGCTTACAGTAGTAATACTTTTTTTGGGCAGGTGGGCATGAAAGTGGGGGGCAAGGACCTGTCGGCTTGGGCAATGAAGTTAGGCTTTGGCAAACCCACGGGCATTGAACTAGCCAGCGAAGAGTCCACTGGTAACATTCCTACCCCAGAATGGAAACAAAAAACTTTGGGCGAAGAGTGGACCATCGGCAACTCAGTGCATATGTCGATCGGGCAGGGGGAAGTTCTAGCTACACCGCTCCAGATGGCAGTGTTAACGGCGATCGCCGCCAATGGCGGTTACAAAGTAGTGCCCCACCTAGCCCTGGATGGCAAATTCCCGTTACAGCCTCTGGGCTTGAAACCCAGTACCGTAGATACCCTGCGCCGTGCCCTGCGGGCCGTATTTGAGTTTGGTACAGGGGCTGGTTTGGGGGTAGAGGGGCTGACCATTGCGGGTAAATCTGGCACAGGAGAAGACCCACCCCGTCCCACCCATGCTTGGTTTACCTGTTTTGCACCCTACGAAAAACCAGAGATTGTGGTCACCGCCTTTGTGGAAAATGCGGGGGGTGGCGGTAGCTCGATCGCTGGCCCCGTAGCCATGGAGGTTCTGCGTGCCTATCAACAACAGCGCCCAAAAACATCCCCATCAACTATGATGGACAACTAGCCTACTAGCCATTGCCTATGCAATTTTTTCGTAAAGATGCTACCCCTACCCTCAGACACCTACTCACTGTCAATGATAGTCAGGGAGTGCAGACCTTTCTGTTAGATGCCAGTATGTATTCCATCGGCAGGGATTTGAGTAATGCGATCGTGATTCATGCAGAGGGAGTTTCTCGGCAACACGCAATTCTACTGCGGACTCCTGCCCCAGACAAGCAGTATCACTATGTATTGCAAGATGGTAATGTGGAGGGCAAACCCAGTGCCCACGGTACATTCGTCAATGGTATTGCCATCAAAAAGCATAGCCTCAAGGATGGGGATAAAATTGACCTCGGTGGTAAAGCCAGTCTCATCTATCGTACCGTCCTCTTATCCGATCAGGAACTAGAACATAAAGTCACTGTACCTGAATATCGCAAATTGAAAGAGAATGTCTTAACTGCGGCGCAAACTATCCAAATTGCTGACCAGGAAGAGACCGCAGAGGATGCCACCGTAGCGCCCGATCATGGAGTTACCCATGCAGACCCCCATAGTCACCCCCATTTACAAAAACATTTACACCAAGAAATTGCACTATTTAAGGACTGTTATGAAACGGTAGTACATGAACTGAAAGAATTACAGTTGACCCCCAAAGAGTATGCACTTATAGCAATAGCCATCTATCAGCAACTGCGGGCTAAAAATTGATGCTTTTACTTAGAGCAGAAACCAACTGACTAGGGCATAGACCGCCAATTATGGAGGGCAAAAATTATCCTAGAAGTTATCCAAAAGCGGTGGGGGATAGTACTCAAAGACAGTCGCATCTATGAGAGTACGAGATTCACCTGTTGAGATTGCAGAAACTGCATCATTTACCATCAAATGTAACAATCACTGAGATTGAGCAAAAGTTAGAGGGAGTTAAATTGCTCATGGGAGCAGAACAAATATCAAACACGCTAGATTATGTTTTTAGGCTAGCACCCATGTCTATTTCTTGAGTGGGAAGGCAGTAGTAGAGTGAAGGCAATTTATGTGTTATTACTCTGGGAACAGGATAGGATAGAACGAGTATAGATATATGAACAAGAGGGCTGGCTGATTGTTACCATAATTAACATAACTTTGCTAACATTTATTAAGAAAAGGCAAAAAACTATGGAATGGCTAAAGGTCGGCAATAACTGGGTGCTAACCCCCTCCAAAGCAAAGGCGGTGATTCATTTCTTGGGAGGGGCATTTTTGGGGACCAATCCGCAAGTAACTTACAAAAAGTTATTGACTACCCTAGCGGACAACGGCTTTGTTATCATAGCCACTGCTTTTCTGAATACTTTTGACCATCGTCAGATTGCCCTTGAGGTGTATCAAGCCTATCGGGAGGCAGAGAATAAATTATTTCTCGACTATTTCCCTGCCTTTGGTATGGGACACAGCATGGGGTGTAAAATTCATCTACTCATGGACAGTTGGTTTGACCTCAATCGATCGGGCAATATCTTTATGGCTTACAACAATTACAGCGCCTATCGTTCCATTCCTTTCTTAGCTAACTTCAGGGAGACTCTGCCAGAGATTCAAGAAGTGGAATTTACCCCCTCCCCACAGGAAACCTTGAGTTTGATTGCCCAATCCTATAAAACTCCCTTGAACCTATTGATTGATTTTGCAGAAGATGATATAGATGAAATTCCTGCCCTAGCGGAACTCTTGCAAAAGAAGTTTCCCGATTCGGTGAAGGTGAGTAAAATGGAGGGTAATCATTTGACCCCAGTGGCGGTGGATGTGGACTGGCAAGCGGGGCAGGTTTTCACTCCCCTAGATGCGATCGGGCAATGGATGAAACAGGGCTGGAACGAAACTATGAACCGAGAGAATATGGAACTAGCCCGTCTCCTGCGCCAGTGGTTGAATACTCACATCACCATCAAGGTTTAGCTAGAAAATAGATTGTCAATCAGAAATGCATGGGAAATTGCCATTGCTAATATGAATATAAATGTAATTTTAGCTGGTTATCTAGCTGGTTCAGCGGACTATGAACCCATAGCGGAATTATTGCAACAGAAGGGTCTGCCTGCGGTAGTGGTGCCCCTGAAATGGTCAGAATGGTTACCTACGGTGGGTGGACGCTCCATCGCTCCCATTCTCCACAAACTACATCACACCATTCAATCTCTGCAAAAAGAATATGCCGATCGGAAATTTACCATCATCGCTCACTCGGCGGGGGGCTGGTTAGCTAGAATTTATCTGGGTTCTGTACCCTACTACAATCAGGTATGGCATGGTCGCCAATTGGTGGATAAATTGGTGTGCTTGGGTACACCCCACACCAGTCTGGAACCTTGGACAAAAAGGAATCTGGGTTTTGTGAATGAACACTATCCCGAAGCATTTTATCCTGAAGTGCAGTATGTCTGTGTGGCGGGCAAATCAGTGTATGGGGAACGCACATGGCGCAATTGGATTGCCTACAACAGCTATCAACTCACCTGCGGCATAGGTAATACATGGGGCGACGGCATTACCCCGATCGTGTCCGCCCATTTACAAGGAGCTATCAATCTTACCCTAGAAGGAGTTAATCATTCTCCTAGGGCGGGGCGGTGGTATGGTTCCCCTGAAGTGGTGGCGGAATGGAGTGCCTATCTGTAAAAGAACTTCTCCTATTGTTTCTTATTTTTCTACTCCTTGGCAGTTTTTCCCTCACCCCCAGCCCCAAAGGGCGAGGGGAGCTTAATTGCCTCTCAGGGTTTAGGTTGAGGGCGACAAAATTTTAAGAGTGCACGGACCCGTTAGGTAAAATTGCCCCTGACAGGTTTGCGCCTGTAAATTTGACCATGATGCGATCGCCATGCCCCACGATCGCCCCCTTGAGATTTGCTCCTGCTAAATTGGCACCGCTAAAATCCGCCCCAATTAAATGTGCTTCTTGCAGATTTGCCCCCTGTAGATTTGCCCCTAACAGGTTGGCACGAAACAGGTTCGCTCGAAATAGATTTGCCCCCTGTAACAATACCCTGTGCATAAACGCATCCGTGAGATTGGCATTACTGAGGTTGCAGTAGCTGAGGTTGCGCCCCTCAAAATCCTTTTCCCTTAAATCAGCGCCACTGAAATCCCTACCACTTAAATCAGTGCGGGGGGCTGTCCGGGACTCCTGCTTGGGTCGTTTGCTATAGCTATGATAGGCGTGGGCACTGGAGTATTTGGGAGTAGTGGTCTTAGTGCCATTGGACTGAGAGCCTTGACCATAACTGGAACGGGTAGGGGAATTCCGCAGTTGTTCGCGGGCAAGGTTTAGCTCTTGAAGCATATGTTGCGCTTTGGCAATCAACCGAGGATTATCTTTAGGCAGTCGATCGGGATGCCAGACAAATACTAAATCTTTGTAAGCTTGGTTAATTTCTTCAGGAGTAGCCCCCGGTGCCAAACCCAATAACCGATAGCAATAGTCTAAGCTCATGGGTTGATTCACCTGATACTCTCCTAGATATTCCTAGTAATTGATAATTTATAGCTTTGATTTCGATGCCTAAGCAAAAATTTAAGAATAATTTTACCAGTTCCAGTGGCTGGCGGCACTGAGGACGATGGGGTGTAGCCAGCGAAATAAAATGATTACCCCAATTACTCCCAAGTAGGCGGGGCGGATAAATTCCTGCCAGACAAACCTTTGCCTACCCTCAACGATCGCCAGAAAGGGAATTACTGAAGTACGGCTTTTTAGATCAGTAAAGGCTTGACCGTAGCGGGCAAACAAGCGTCGATCGCCGTGCCATACCCCAAACAGATGATACCCCACCAAACCAATTGCCGTCACCAGAGCAAAGGAAGTGCCAAGCCACAGGGTGTGGGCAATACACCAAATCGTCATACCCAGCAGTTGGGGGTGGCGGCTCACCCTAGTAATACCCACCTCAAACAGGTGTACTTGGGGTTTTTGGATGGCTGTTATTTCCCCTAGGTTGAAAGTAGCGGGGTACAAAAAGAAAAAGGCAAAGGCAGATAAAAACAGGACTAGCTCATGGATTGCCCAATTATCCTGCAAATTCCAGAGCTGTATGCCATCGTAGCGATGGTTGAAATAATACACAAATAAGGGCACAGCCAAGGTAATACTGACTAGGGCAAAAATTACCCGATACAATCTGGCTCCCAATATGGGTTCTGCCTTGAGCCGTAAACTGGCTAACCCGCTGTGGGCAAAGGCAAAGACCAAGAGTAACAGGATTATTACCAAGTGGCTATCCAGATTAACCAAACCCAACAAGTAGTTACTCCATTAGGATTAGTGAACGACTCCCGACACTCATCTTCGTTGAGTAAACACAACATGGCTTACGCCACCTACGGAACAGATAGAGTACGGGCTGAACGCTTCACGGACTTGTTTGTACAGAGGTCTCAGCGTGCGGCCCACGGCGGGAACAAGTCAGGGAAACTCTCCAGAGATTTGATTTGTCCATTAACAATTGTATCTCGGATGGCTTTCATCCTGACACTGATTTGCTCTTGAGTAAACACAATAAGGCTTGCACCAACTTTGGAGCACAAATACAGTGCGTTGCTCACCCGCCGATTAAGCTAAGACGACTGCGAATGGCTGTCCATTGCCTTGCCAATTCTACTTCACCGGGGCGAATTTTGCGTCCTGCTAACTGGGGATAGCGCACATAAAAGATGGCATCTGCCACATCATCTAAATTGCCCACAAATGCGGCTGAAAAGCCCTCAAAACATTGTCCGCCACTAAAGGAAATGGAGTTTGCCCTGACCACTCGGCGAATCGCCCGCCATTCATTGCGAAATAAAACTTGATCTGCGCGAATTTTTTGATTACGCAGATTGGGGCGTAACTGCCACCATAATTCATCCGTGAGGGCATCTACCCCCCCTTCATAGGTGCTGGGGGTGGGGTAAACTGGGGCGGGTATGCCTAGTAGTACAGTGCTGACCGTCAGTGCTCCTGTCCTTAGTACCTGAGAAATTCCCATAAATCATGTTTTACAGACCTTTACTAATATAAAACGGTTTGATCTGTCCCTTAGTTCCTTGATTCCCCAAAAGATGGGCTGAAATGGACTACTCCTGCACAGGATTCTTGCTACCATTAACCCTGACTGTTAATGATGCTTGCCCCATGAACCAGTTGCTCAATGCTTTTACCCTGTTTTTAAGTTTGATGGTGGAGGCTCTGCCCTTTTTGTTGATGGGGGTGGCTTTGTCTGGCTGTTTGCTGTTGTTTGTGGACGATCGACAATTTGTCAAACTCATGCCTAAACATCCTATTTGGGGTGCTCTGGCGGGCAGTGCTTTGGGATTTCTTTTGCCTGTGTGTGAATGTGGCAATATCCCCATCGCTAGGCGGCTAGTTACTCAAGGAGCGCCCCTGTCGGTGGCAATTGGTTTTTTACTGGCGGCTCCTACCATTAACCCGATCGTGATTTGGGCAACTTGGACAGCGTTTCGGGAGCAACCTGAGGTGGTGGTGTGGCGGGTAATTTTATCTTTGTTGGTGGCAACGGCGGTGGGAGCCATTTTTAGTGTGCAGAAAGACCCCCGTCCCCTGTTACAGGCAAGGGTAGCTTTGGCGCTCCCCGTCCCCTACAAAGCTGACCCTGTGGCAATTACGGGTAATTATTGGCTAGGGCATGCCCAGCCGATCGAGAGTTTGGTGATAGAGCCACCCACCCTCACGAAACAACCCCTGAAAGTCAAGTTAATTGCCCTGCTGGACAATACCATCAATGAAATGAAACAGTTGGGGGCGGTGCTGATTTTTGGCAGTGCGGTGGCGGCGGCAGTGCAGGTGTGGGTGCCCCGTGAAGTGGTGCTGAGTTTGGGACAAGGACAGGTTAGCTCGATCGTGTCCATGATGATCCTAGCCACGATCGTCTCCATTTGCTCTACGGTGGATGCCTTTTTTGCCTTAGCCTTTGCGGGCACTTTTACCACGGGTTCTTTGCTGAGTTTTTTGGTGTTTGGACCCATGATTGATCTCAAGGGGGTGGCGCTCATGTTGACCGTCCTGCAAAAAAAGGCGGTAATCTATCTGTTTCTGTTGGCGGGATTGTTTACTTTTTGGTTTTCCCTGCTTATCAATTTATACCTGTACTAGATTGATACTGCAGGCTGTGCTTTGGTGAGGGTAAATAGGGTCAATTCGGGGGCGCAATTATATCTACCGGGCATATAGGTTCCTAGCCCCCGATTAGTATAGAGCCGATTGTTTTGCACCTGATGCAGTCCCTGTCCCCATTCCCAATGGTTGACTACCTTTTCACAGTGTTCTGCCCAGGCGGGTAGCCATTTTTCTCGCCACTGTTGCAGTTTGGGCACGATCGGTCCAATGCGGGGTAAGACAATTTGCCCCCCGTGGGTGTGTCCTGACAGTTGCAGATCGACGCGCCAATGCACTAATTCCGCCGCTGTATCAGGATTGTGGGATAGTACCACCCGTGGTAAGTCGGGAGCAATTTGAGCAAATACAGGCTCTGGCTGAAATTCAGGACTCCAGTAGTCCGCTAACCCCACTAGGGCTAATCCTTCCCCCAAGGGATAGGCGACTTGATTCCAGAGGACTTGGATGTGGGCAGAGGTGAGGGCGGTTTCTACCATTTGCTTTGCCCCCCGCCAGTACAGGTCATGGTTGCCCAATACCGCAAATATCCCCGCTTTGCTGGTCAGGTGTTTCAGCTTTTGTGCCAGTCGGTGAATAGGTCGGGGATCATCCGTAATGTAGTCCCCTGTGAGTAAAACTAAATCTGGTGCTAGGCGATTACTGGTGTCGATCGCCTCCTGCAGTAGTCGATCGGACAACCGCCAGCCGTCATAGTGAAAATCTGATAATTGCACTAGGCGCACCCCCACCAATCGATCGGGCAAGTTGGTTATGGGTATGGTGAGTTGTTCCACCGCTAGTTTCCCCGCCAAGTACTTTTGGATCAAAGTTATACCCTCCAGTAATAGGTATTTATCCTTAAATACTATTAGATATAACAGTTAAAACTAGTTTAAGTTAGGTTTAAGGTTGGGTTACTTGATTGACATACTCCCCACAGCTAAATCTAGGGACTCTAGGGAGCTTTGGGGTAATATGGCACTGGTTAGGCTTTTTAGAAAGTATTAAGTTATTCGCAGTTTGCCCTCTCCCAAAGGGCAAGGGGAGATATAAATTAGGTTTCAAGCCAAGTTGTCTAGGATATGGAACAGCTTTTCTAGTGCTTTGGCGCGGTGGCTAATTTGATTTTTCAGGTCTGGGGGCATTTCCGCAAAGGTCAGACCGTAGGCGGGCACATAAAAAATTGGGTCATAACCAAAACCTCGATCGCCGCGGGGGTGATGCAAAATTTCCCCCGCACAGGTGCCCACCGCCACCGCCTCCACTTTACCCGTAGGATCAGCCACAGCGATCGCACAGACAAACTCTGCCGATCGATCGGGATTAGTACCCAATTCCCTGAGCACCCGTTGGATGCGCAATGGATCAGTAGCCCCGTAGCGGGCAGACCGTACCCCAGGAGCACCCCCCAAAGCATGGACACTCAGTCCCGAATCGTCCGCTAATGCCCACGATCGGGTGTGGACAGCGGTGTGGACAGCCTTGAGGATGGCATTTTCCGCAAAAGTAGCCCCTGTCTCTTCCACTTCCAATTCGGGGGGTTTGGGTAATAAGTGCCAGTGTCGATCGGGAAAGGAACGGTGAAAATACTCTTGAAATTCCGCCACTTTGCCCAGATTACCACTGGCGATGACGAGGCGGGGAAAATTAGGAATTGCCATGCACCGGGGGAAAGTAAAATTTACGCCTTTTCCAGTATATTACTCAACCTAATTATGATCCTAGACATTTCTCTAGGTATAGCAGTCGCCTATTTGGGTAGCGCCCCCCATCCCTGAGCGGCAGTCCCAATTCATCTGTCTATTCCTTCCCCACTCTCAAATTGGCAGTTTTTCCCTCACCCCCAACCCCTCTCCCAACGGGAGAGGGGAGTTAATACAGTAAAGGCAAGTCGTCTGTTCCCACACGGGGAAGGGAGTAATGCTGGACTGGCTGGGGTTGGCATTCCCGTTAAGCCACCATCTGGGCGAGTTCTCCCCGTTGATTGAGTTCCATAATAATATCGCAACCGCCCACAAACTCCCCGTCAATATAGACTTGCGGAAAGGTGGGCCATTGGGAAAACTCTTTCATGCCTTGGCGCAGTTCTGGGTCTTGGAGAATATCAAAGGTGGAGAAGGGTTTACCGAGAGCCTGAAACACTTGTACGGTTGCCGCCGAGAATCCGCACTGGGGCGCTTCGGGCGTGCCTTTCATGTAGATCACGATCCGATCGCTTTTGATCTGGGCTTCAATTTTAGTCTGTAGAATTGGATTCATAGATGTTAATAGGTAGATGTACTGGACTGATGATCAATTATATTGGCTCAGGCTGGGGGCAAACGCATCAATAGTTCTGGATTGAGGGCATAGCCCAGATTCCTGACGGTGACAATAATTTGGGGATGGCGGGGATCGGGTTCTAGTTTTTTGCGCAGGGATTGGATATGGGAATCTACGGTACGCTGGGTGTGAATTTGTCCTGACCACGCCTTTTGTAATAGTTCAGCCCTAGTCAGGGGTTTCCCTTCCGTGTGGACAAGGGCACACAGGAGGCTAAATTCTTGGGGGGTTAAGGAGAGGGGCTGTCCCCTCAACTTGGCGGTGCGCTGGACAAGGTCTAATTGCAATGCTCCGATCGAGACCAGGTCAGGGGTACGGGGCAGAATGCGCAATCGCCTTTGCAGAGCCTCTATGCGTGCTAAAAACTCTTGAATCCCAAAGGGTTTCACCAGGTAGTCATCCCCTCCCGCCTTTAGCCCTGCCACTATGTCCTGTTCGTGGGGGCGCGTCCCCGTGAGTAGGATCAATGTGTGCCGATCGTCATGAACCAAGCGACAAAAATCCCCATAACCCGCCCCCAATTCCGTGCTTAGCACCAATATATCGGGTTGATAACGGCGATAGACTAGCTTTGCCTGTTCCAGATCATTTGCCTGACACACCCGATAGCGCAGTTGGCGCAGATGCCACCCCAATAACGAGGCTAGATTGGGATTCCCTTCGGCGATGGTCACTAGGGTATGGGATGGGGCAAGCTGATATTCCACGCCAATCAGTTGGGCTGTTGGTTGCTATAGAGCTGGGCAATCACCTCCGCATATTTTTGCATAACCACATTGCGCTTGATCTTAAAGGTTTGGGTCATAGTGCCGTCGGCGATCGAAAAAGGCGCAGTCATAAAAGCAAAGTTGGCAATCCGATCGTCGGGGCGATAGCCTGCCCGTTGTTTCACCTCCCGATTTAACTCCTCTTTGAATAAATTGCGAATGGAGTCTTGGTTTAATTCCGCTTGAACTTTTTCTAGTTGAGAATCGGGGGGCAATAGTCCATCGGCTTCCAGGGCGGGCAAGTTGGGCACAATCAAGGCACACAGGTATTTCTGATCCTGCCCCACCAACATAATCTGGTCAATGTACTTACTGCGCAAACAGGCATTCTCGATCGGTTGGGGCTCGATATTTTCCCCATTGGTGAGCACGATCGTGTCTTTGGCTCTGCCCGTAATAATCAAATCCCCCTGTTTGGTCATCCAGCCCAAATCCCCCGTATCAAACCACCCTTGAGGATCAATGGCTTTGGCGGTGGCGCTGGCATTTTTATAGTAGCCCTGCATCACCTGTGGTCCACGGATTAAAATTAGCCCCTGTTTGCCCACGGGCACATCTTGGCGGGACTCAGGATCAACAATGCGGGTTTCTGTGCCCCGTAGGGGTTGTCCGTCGGCGTAGCGCAAATTGCGTTCAGGGCGGCGCACATGGGTAATGGGGGAAGTTTCCGTCAGCCCGTAGCCCCCCAAAATATCAATGCCAATAATTTCATAAAAATCCTCCAAGTGTTCGGCGATCGAGCCACCGCCCGACACAATAAATTGGACGTTGCCCCCTGTCGCCATGCGGATTTTGCCATAGACCAATCGATCGCCCAATTTATGCAATGCCCACAGACTGACCATGCGCAGACCCGCACCCAATTTTTTCAAGGGACTGGGTTCTAAATCATACAAATCTAAACCCTGCCAGATGCGCTTTGCCTTGATATAGGAGTGGCTCAAATTCAGGAAAAACCGGATCAGCTTTTGCTTGTTGGCTGGTTGTTCGCGGATATTTTTCTGAATGCCCTCATAGATGGATTCCCACAGTCTGGGCACAGCCACCATGTAATGGGGACGATGGGTAGTCAAATCCTTCTTGATCGATCGGAGATTGGTATAAATCTGGGTTACGCCTTGGGCCAAGGAAAAATACTCAAAAGTGCGCTCGTAACTGTGCCATGTGGGCAGCATACTCAGGGTCTTTTTGCCCGCCTGAATAGGACGAGAGCGGATCACCTCTGGGGCATTGGTAATTTGATACAGCAGATTCCCGTGGCTTAGCATTACCCCCTTGGGGTTGCCCCCCGTGCCCGAAGTATAGATGAGGGTAGCTAGGGTATCCTTGGTGATAGGGGGATTGCCCAAATCTTGACTTGCGCCCCTAGCCAGAATTTCCTGAAAATTGTAACCGCCCTGGGGCGCAGGTTCATCGGATAACAGGATCACCGTTTTAATGGGCAAACTCTGGAGTTCAGGGAGCAGTTTGTGATAGAGCGCCAAATTCTCCGCCACCAGATAGGTACTGTCACTGTTTTCTAAAATAAACAGAATTTCTTGCCGTTCCGCCTGACTACTGCGGGTGGCATCCACCGCCCCGATCGCCAAAATGCCCTGATCCGCAATGAACCAGCGGGGCGAATTATCGGCAATGAGTGCCACCTTGTCCTGAAACTGTACCCCGATCGACCGCAGTCCCGCCCCAAACTGGGCAATTTTAGTCAGCAATTCCCCATAGGTATATTGCACCTCAGGTTTAGCGTGGGGATCATAGAGGGCGATAATTTGGGGATAGGCTTGGGCTACCTTTTGCCACACTTGCCACAGGCTCTGGGCTTGGGAGTGGTCTAAAACAGGACCGTTAACCATAGATTTGCTCCTAAAAAAAAGTGGACAAAATTAGTGTGCAATTATGGCTCAAGTTGTGGGTCACCCCCTGTGACACTTTGCCTAATTTCTATCCCTACTGGTTTACGGCGCAGGAAACATGGTATATTAAAAGACGCACTTTTTTAATAGCTAGGTTTCTCGATCGTCCACCACACCCAATTATTATGACCAAAAGAACTTTAGGCGGTACTATCCGCAAAAAACGCCGTACTTCTGGCTTTCGGGCGCGCATGAGTTCCCCCACAGGGCAAAGGGTAATCAAAGCCCGTCGCCGTCGGGGACGCAAAAGATTAACTACCGTCTAGGGTGCTACCTGCCGTCCATAGACTGCACCGCCAGCAATTCGAGACGGTCTATACCCAGGGCAATCGATTTAGTAGTAAATTTCTGAAACTGCGGGTGTGGACAGACCCAACCAGCACAGCCCCGCCCAAGGTAGGCATTGTCATCAGCAAAAAAACTGCCAAATCATCCGTGCGTCGCCATCAAATTAAACGCCAAATTCGTGCCATTTTGCGCTCCCATCTGCCAAAATTAAATAAAGGTTTGCAAATGATTGTTACAGTTGTTACTGTAGAATCTGATCCCAGTTACTGGGAGTTAGCAGACGACCTACAACATTTATTCACCAAGGCACAGGTTTTCGAGGTAAGCAATGGCAATTCAAGAAGAAGTGTTTTATGAGGGCGGTCCCCATATTGGCGACTTAATTATTGGCATTATTTTATTATTTTTTGTAATCACTATTCCTTTGGGTATTGGTGCCATAGCCCGGGCCCTGTGGGTACGCTATCGCATCTCGAATCGGCGCATTTCTGTTACCAGTGGTTGGATGGGGCGCAATCGCTTGGATGTGGTCTATGCGGAAATTGCCAAAGTAGTTACTGTGCCTAGGGGCTGGGGTAGTTGGGGCGACATGGTCTTGACCCTCAAGGACGGCTCTCGGTTTGAGATGCGTTCCTTGCCTAGATTTCGGGAAATTTATGATTTTATTGAGCCGCGTCTCACCCTCAAGGCACAGCAAATGAGTGGTGCCCTTGGCGGAGTCAAACAGGCGTAAATTCTGGATCAAATTAACAGCAGACAAAGAGGAAACAGCATGGATTTTGGGGTGGGATTTTTAACAAATAGCATCATGGTGCCGTTTTTGGACTTTTTCCATGGCATTGTACCCAGCTATGGTTGGGCGATCGTGGCATTGACTTTGGCGGTGAGACTGGCTCTTTTTCCCATCAATGCCAACCAGCTCCGCAATATGCGCAACATGAAAATTGCTAACCCCGTAATGCAAAAGCGGATCAAGGACACCCAAGAGCGGTACAAAACCGATCCCAAGCGGATGCAAGAGGAAATGTCCAAAATTTACCAAGAGTTTGGCAATCCCCTATCGGGATGTTTACCTGCTCTCCTGCAAATGCCCATTTTATTTGCCCTGTTTGCCACCCTGCGGGGGTCGCCCTTTGCGGACATCAACTACACGGTCAACTTGCAAATTCAGCCCACCGCCACCAGTCAGGTGAGCACTTCCTTTACGGTTGCGCCCCAAAATGTGTATTTTCAAGACGGGGTACATTACCCAATTCAGGTGGTGATTCCTGAAGGCAATAATTTAGCGGTGGGGCAAAAAGCCCACATTCAACTGCAAACGCCCACAGGGGAAAAATTCACTGACATCACCAGTCGGTTTCCAGACAGTAAATTAGCCCCCCAATGGAAACTGACTAAGGGAGAAAATTTGGCGGATGTGCAACCCGATGGCACGATCGTGGCTTTACAACCGGGGGAAGTGGGTTTACAGGTGACTGTACCTGGTCTGGCGGCGCGGGAAGGGTTTTTGTTTATCAAAGCTCTGGGTAAGGTGGGGGTTACCAATCCCGATGGTAGTATCAACTGGGATATTTTGATCATGGTTTTAGGGTTTGGGGTCAGCCTTTATATCAATCAGAATATCTCCAGCGCTAATGCTCCAGTGAAAAAGAGCGATGATCCGCAACAACAACAGCAGGAGACGGTGAATAAATTTACCCCTGTAATTTTTTCGGGGATGTTCTTATTTTTCCCCCTGCCTGCTGGGGTTCTACTCTATATGTTGGTGGCCAATATCTTTCAGACTGTGCAAGCCTTTTTGATCTCTTTGGAACCCCTGCCCGAAAATTTACAAAAAATTGTGGATAACAATAAGGTATTGGTGAGCGCCAGTAATGCCACGGTGACCGTGAAAGCCAAGGAGGTGAAGGAAAAACAACCTCTGCCTTTTGAGCCTGACCGCAAATCCAATAAACCCAATAGCAAGAAAAAGTCCACTTAAGTTCCGTGAGTTATGTGCCAAGACCCTGTCCTCTGGCTGGAGGAACTGCTGAAGTTGATGGGGTATCCCCCTGCCACAGTTAAACTAATTGCCACCCCTGACCCAGCTAATTTTTGGCTGGAAATTGTACCCCAAGGCTGGCGATCGAGGGAGATACAAAGTCTGATTGGCGAGCAAGGGGAAGTCCTGGATGCGATTCAGCATTTAATCAATGCCACGCTGAATTTGCCTAAAACCCAACAGCCCGTTTTTTACACGATCGAGATCAATGGTTATCGCGCCCAGCGGTTGAATGAACTGGAGCAGATTGCCGAACGGGCCGCTGAAACTGTGCGGAGCACGGGCAAAGATTACAAAATTGAGCATCTCAGCGCCGCCGAACGCCGTCATATCCATCTGATTTTAGAAAAATCCCCCGATCTGAAAACGGAAAGTGTGGGCAAAGAACCCCATCGCCACCTGTTGGTGAAATTGGTTACCTGAGGTCACTGCACAAACAGGGGCATAACTTCTGCCGAGGTGAAGAGACCGTAAATTTGCCGTTGATGCAACTTCCAGCCCCCGTGCAGATAGCCAAGGGCGGGACCACAGACATTTGCCGCCATGGAGGTTTCATCCCCCAAAATAAAAGTATGGGTGGAAATTTTGCCGTCCAAGGTGCGCCCCGTCAATTTCATGTTGGTACTCAAGGGCTTTTGGGCATGGCGGGTGTCCACCACTCCCCCCACCTTGACCCGATCGCGCCCGCAAATGCCCAACCGTTCTAACAGGATGTCGTCCGCGTGCTCCATATTTGCCAGCGTCAGAATGCCATGGGTCCGATCGAGCAGTTCTTCTACTTCAGTGTCAGTCATGGCTTGGGCGGTGGCGACAGAATAACCGGGCAGGTGGGCAATATCTTCTCTAATGGTGGCGCGATAGGCATTCCAGTTGGCAATACCCACTCCAAAAGTAATTTCCACTTGATGCACCTCCACAAAGCTCTGGGCGGCGAGGGCGGCGACGGCAGTCAATAGCCCCGGGGTGGCTCCACAACCAGTGATATAGGTAATTTGGGCTTGAGTGAGACGATCGGTCAATTTGATTAACTCTTCCACGGCGCTAGTGCGTTTGATGGCATCCACTAGCACCCCCTGCCACCCCAACTCCATAAACAGGCAGGCGGTATCTGCCATAAAAGTATTAGGTAAATTGGGCAGTGCCAAAAAGAAACCCTGAATCTCTGTGCCGTGCTTGAGGAGCAGATCACGGATGCTAGTGGGGGAAAATTGCCCCAGCGCCCCCACCGCACCAGCGGCGATCGCCTGTTGATAATCTATGCCATCGGGAGCAAATACAAAACCCTGACGATCGGCGATGGCTACCAATTGCATAGACTGTTTGAAAGATAGGAGCTTGGCTGTGGCGCGCCCCAAGCCCCCAAAACCTAAAATTCCTACTTTGATCATTCCCGTATCTTCCTAGAGCAGAGTAATTTTACCACCAAGGCAAAAGCTTAAAAATTACGAAGGCTTAAGAAACTATGAATTACGGCTAAAAACAGAGCAGATAGCAACACCCCTATATTGATCCACGAGGCTTGACCAATGGTAATCGATCGACCTGTAAGCAACACAGAAATGGCACTGACACACACAGCCACGCCCACCGCCACTAGGTCATAGCCCATAATGCGGTTAGCCGCATACCAAATGTGGGGTTCAGATAGGGTCTTGGGGGTGCGAAATCCATACCACTGGTTAGGCGGGATTTTAGCCAGAATCAAGGGGATGGCTAAAACTATAAAAACTACGCCAGTAAATATAAACAACAGATTGATTAACAGAAAGTTATCCATAGATCAATTACTGGTTGGGGTGGAGTAGCCCAAATATATCTCAACCTACAGGCAATAAATGTAAACAAAAGTTGCTCTAGCTAGACATGGGCATTAGGCTAGCCAATGGGGATCATTTTTTCTTAACAAATCTACACAAGTACCCAACCTAAGCTATACTACGGAAGGGTTATTCACACGGTTAAGGAGTGACACATGCAAACAACGCTGGTGCCAATACAGTACATGGGGGCACCCAAGGGATTTAATCCCACCTTGGCACTATTGGTTGGCTCGATCGTTTTAGCAAGTATATCTACGGCGGGCTATTGGACAAATACATTTCCCCACTGGCTAGTTTTTATCTGCAATTTTTTATCTTTATATGTGTTGGGGACGGTAATCCATGATGCCTCCCACGGGGTAGCCCACCCCAATCGGCTGATGAATGCGGCGATCGGGCACATTTCTGCGGTACTGCAAGGTTTTGTTTTTCCCGTATTTACGCGGGTGCATATGCAACACCATGCCCATGTGAATGACCCAGAGAATGACCCTGACCATTTTGTTTCCACGGGCGGGCCCCTATGGCTGATTGCGGTGCGTTTTTTTTATCATGAGGTGTTTTTTTTCCAGCGCCGGCTATGGCGCAATCATGAATTGTGGGAGTGGGGCATTAGTCGCAGTATTTTAGTCATGGTGCTCTGGGCGGGCTATCACTGGGGCTTTTTGGGTTACATTCTCAATTTTTGGTTTGTGCCCACTGCCATTATGGGACTATTATTAGGGCTGTTTTTTGATTACCTGCCCCACCGACCATTCAAGGAAACTTCCCGTTGGCAAAATGCGCGGGTCTATCCCAGTTGGTTATTGAACATTCTCCTGTTGGGGCAAAATTATCACCTGGTGCATCACCTGTGGCCCTCAGTGCCTTGGTACAATTACCAGCCTGCCTATCAGCAAATGAAGCCGCTGTTAGATCAACATGAATCTCCCCAAAGCCTCGGTCTATTGCAGTTTCCCGACTTCAGTAGTTTTCTCTACGATGTATTTTTGGGCATTCGCTTTCACCACAAACACTAGGTATGCCTCCCCGCACCCCCTCCCTCACGGTGGATATAATTATCCGTCTGGTCGATCGTCCCCACTTCCCGATCGTGCTAATTGAACGCAAATATGAACCGCTGGGTTGGGCACTGCCTGGGGGTTTTGTGGACTATGGGGAAAAGCTGGAGTCTGCCGCCCTGCGAGAGGCGCAGGAGGAAACGGGATTGGCGGTACATTTGCTCGAACTGTTCCATGTGTACTCTGATCCAGCCCGCGATCGGCGGCAACATACTGCCAGTGTGGTTTATCTGGCGGAAGCTACAGGGGAACTACAGTCGGGGGATGATGCCAAATCCGCCCAGCCTTTTTTATTATGGGAATTACCCCAAAATCTCTGTTTTGACCACGCCCAAATTCTCAGGGACTATCGTCACTTCTGTCTGTATGGTTCCACTCCGCGTTTAAGTTGATGGGGGTGAGGCTATGCCCCAAGAGAAAGAAGACCAATTCCCCGACCTGAGTGGCAAACTACCGCCCCAGAATATCGAGGCAGAAGAGGCTATTTTGGGCGGCATTTTGCTTGATCCTGAAGCCATGGGCAGAATTGTGGATGTGCTTCGCCCAGAAATGTTTTATGTGTCCGCCCACCAAGAAATTTTTCGGGCTTGTTTGATGCTCCACAACCAAGGCAGACCCACAGACCTGATGAGCGTTACCACATGGTTGAGCGATCGAGCGCTGTTGGAAAAGGTGGGGGGTCAGGAAAAAATTATTACCCTGTGCGACCGTACCCTCAGTGCCGTAAACATTGATTACTATGCGGAACTGGTGCAAGAGAAGTATATTCGTCGCCAGTTGGCCAAAGCGGGTATGGCAACGGTGGATTTAAGTTTTGCCAGCGATATGGAGTTGGCTCAGGTGCTCGATCGAGCAGAGCAAACCATTTTTGCCGTAACCCAAGCCCGTACCCAACAGGGGTTAGTACCTGCGGGGGACATCCTCACCCAGACCTTTTACGAATTGGAAGCCAAAGCCAATGCCATCGCCGACGGCAATCAAATTATGGGGATCACCACAGGTTTCTATGATTTGGACAACCTGACCAACGGTCTGCAACGATCGGATTTGATTATTATTGCGGGTCGCCCTTCCATGGGCAAAACCAGTTTCGGCTTGGAACTTGCCCGTAAAGTCGCCGAGATTCACTCTTTGCCTGTGGCCATTTTTAGTTTAGAAATGTCGCGGGAGCAGTTGATCTATCGCCTGCTGTCCAGTCAATCGAAAATGCGTCCTACGGATGCGGGCATTGATAGTAATCGGTTGCGATCGGGACAAATCAGTGAAAATGAGTGGGGTGTCCTCACCACGGCCATTAGCAGACTGTCGGAATTGCCTATTTATATTGATGACAGTCCCAACCCCTCTGTAACCGAATTGCGGTCTAAGGTACGGCGACTACAAGCAGAAAAAGCCAGTGAGTTGGGTTTGGTCTTGATTGATTATTTGCAATTGATGGAAGGTTCAGGTTCTGACAATCGGGTGCAGGAAATTTCCCGCATCACTCGATCGTTGAAATCTTTGGCGAGGGAGATGAAAGTGCCTGTGATCGCCTTATCCCAGTTGAGTCGGGGCGTAGAATCCCGCACTAATAAACGCCCCATGCTCTCGGATTTGCGAGAATCGGGCTGTCTGAGCGGTGATTCCTTAATTACTCTGGCAGACACAGGCAATGCAGTGCCCATTGGTGAATTGGTAGGTTGTAGAAATGTGACCGTTTGGGCGCTCAATCCCCACACTGGCAGACAGGAGCGGGCGATGGTCAGCCATGCTTTTTGTACGGGGGCTAAGATGGTGTACCGCTTGCAAACTCAGCTGGGACGCTTTATCAAAGCCACCCCTAATCACCAGTTTTTTACGCCCCAAGGCTGGCAGAGATTGGAAAATTTACGCATTGGCGATCGAGTCGCCGTACCACAGTCCATGACTAATGCAGAAGCATCCGCTCAACTCTACTGGGATCAAGTGGTATCCCTCACCCCTCTAGGAACAGAAATGGTGTATGACTTAACTGTGCCTACATTAGCCAACTTCCTTGCCAATCATATCTATGTGCATAATAGCATTGAGCAAGATGCGGACTTAGTGATTAACCTCTATCGGGATGAATACTATAATCCTGATACCCCCGATCGAGGCATTGCGGAAATTATCATCGCCAAGCACCGCAACGGTCCTACAGGTACGGTGAAACTTCTATTTGATTCTCGCTTGACTAAGTTTGAGAACATTACCACCCGCTGAGCTTGTTCCTCTATGGCAATTGTTCCACACTGGCAAGCCGTCCCCAAATGCGCGCCCCCCCCAGATTACCACCTTGGAATAAATCAACCACCGCTTGATAAAAGTAGAGATAACTATTGACCATGTCCGCCCCGTGCCGTTGCAGATAAATATCTTGTCGTGCTTGAAATTGATGCAAGCGTTGTAGGACCCATTGCCGCCACACCTCGGTTACATCACAAAACTGAATATCGGTAAATCCTGTGGACTCTAGCTGTTGCACATATTCCGATCGAGTGGGCAGATAGGGACAGGCGGCAGCGGTTTCTAGGAGTTCCATTTCCGTAGGGGAGAGGGGCTGGTGTTGATAGTAATCTTCAATATAGAAACGCCCTTGGGGTTTGAGGACTTGGGCACACTGGCGCAATAACTTAGTCCGATCGGGAATGTGCAAAAAGACCATGAGGGACAGCCAAGCATCGTACTGGGCGGGCAGGGGCAGACCCTCTAAAAAATCCCCCTGTAACATCTGTACCCGATCGTGCAATCCAGTTTGTTCCGTCAATTGTACCGCCGCTTGATGCAGTTGGGGTTGTAATTCTATGCCCGTCACTTGACAACCACAGTGAAGTGCCACATAGCGGGCTGTGCCGCCAATACCCGCACCAATATCTAACACCCGACTATCGGGGGTCAAGGCTAATTTGCCTATGGCTAAATCGATCGCCTCGCTACCGCAGTAATGATAGTGGTCAAACGGCTGTAATTCCTGCACCGTGAGGGGTTTACCTAATTTTTCCAACGCCTCCAATTCTCCCCACAGGCGGGGCAAACGATATTTATACATGGTCTCGATCGATGCAGATAACATAATTCAGTGGGTCTGGTCTATAGGAAAAAACTGTGGGGCATCACCATCTAAGCACAAATTGTCCCATTTGCCCCCAGAGATTCTGTGCTACCCTTGGGAAAAAGATGATTCCTGCATCAAAAGTATGACCGCCCAACTCTCAGCCCCCGTTCCTAAACCCGAAATACTGAAATTTACGGTAGAGCAATTTCAGTTGATGTATCAACGGGGCATATTAGAAGATGTCGATCGCTGTGAATTGATTGCTGGTGAGATTCTGAAAATGTCCCCCATAGGTCTAAAACACGCCGTTGCTATTGCCCGCTGTTGTAAAATGCTGGAGGCAAAATTAGGCGATCGAGCGATTATCTGGGCACAAAATCCCATTTACTTAGGGGAAAATTCCTTACCCCAGCCCGATATTACCCTTCTGCAATACCGTGATGATTTCTATAGTGCTTCTTTCCCTACTCCCGCTGACATTCTATTAGTGATTGAAGTCAGTGATAGTTCCTTAGAATACGATCGAGATATTAAATCCAAACTCTATGGCATGGCAGGCATTCCGCAAATGTGGTTAGTGGATGTAAACAGGCAAATAATTATGGATTTTAGGCAACCATCAGCCTTGGGCTATAAACAAATTAGTTTGTGTACCGCCGTCGATCGTTTAGCAATCCTTGCCTGTGAGGGCATAGAACTCCTGTGGCAGGAAGTATTTGCCTAGTGCTTAGTATTTTTATATGATCAGTCAATGCTCAATCCGCGATTTATTATGGCAACGATCGTTTCCCAAACCAGAAATCCTCCAATTTACGGTAGAACAATTTCAGTTAATGTATCAACGGGGCATATTAGAAGATGTCGATCGCTATGAATTGATTGCTGGTGAGATTCTGAAAATGTCCCCCATAGGTCTAAAACACGCCGCCTGTGTAGGGCGATTGACCAATAATTTAGTGCTCAAGTTAGGGAAGAGAGCGATTATCTGGGCACAAAATCCCATTTACTTAGGGGAAAATTCCTTACCCCAGCCCGATATTACCCTTCTGCAATACCGTGATGATTTCTATAGTGCTTCTTTCCCTACTCCCGCTGACATTCTATTAGTGATTGAAGTCAGTGATAGTTCCTTAGAATACGATCGAGATATTAAATCCAAACTCTATGGCATGGCAGGCATTCCGCAAATGTGGTTAGTGGATGTAAACAGGCAAATAATTATGGATTTTAGGCAACCATCAGCCTTGGGCTATAAACAAATTAGTTTGTGTACCGCCGTCGATCGTTTAGCAATCCTTGCCTGTGAGGGCATAGAACTCCTGTGGCAAGAAGTATTTGCCTAGTGCTTAGTATTTTTATATGATCAGTCAATGCTCAATCCGCGATTTATTATGGCAACGATCGTTTCCCAAACTAGAAATCCTCCAATTTACGGTAGAACAATTTCCGTTACTCCTTCCATTCACGATTTTCTTGTCGTAGTGTAAAATTACACAACTCACAGTTTGATATTTCTATCATCATGACTAATTGGCAGACCATAGCAGGTGGAGTTACCGCTCCCCAAGGGTTTCGGGCGGCAGGGGTCACAGCAGGTCTCAAACCTTCGGGCGCTCCCGACCTTGCCTTAATTGTTTCTGATACTCCCGCCGTGGCTGGTGGGGTGTTTACCACTTCCGTAGTGCGCGCCGCCTGCGTGGACTTGAATGAAGAATTAATTCGCTCGCGCCAGTTAGTGGCAGGCATTCTCTGCAATGCGGGGCAGGCTAATGCTTGCACAGGGGAAGAGGGCAGGCAAAATGCCATGGAATGCGCTCACCTGACCCAGACCGCCCTCAATAGTCCCTATCCCGTCCTAGTGGCTTCTACGGGGGTAATTGGCAGACAACTAGCCATGGATTTGATCCGCAAAGCTATTCCTACGGTCGTAGCCAATTTGAGTAAAGAGGGCAGTGAAGATGCGGCGCGGGCAATCATTACCACTGACCTAGTTACCAAGTCTGTATCGATCGAGGGGGAAATTGCTGGCGTGCCTGTGCGGGTGGGGGGCATGTGCAAAGGGTCAGGCATGATTCACCCCAATATGGCTACCATGTTGGCATTTTTAACCACCGATGCCACCGTTAGCGCCCCTGTCTGGCAAGAAATTATCAGTCGCGCCAATACCATCAGTTTCAATCAGATTACGGTAGATGGGGACACTAGCACCAATGATATGTTGCTAGGACTAGCCAACGGTCGATCGGGCATGGCGGAAATTACCAGTCTGGATACCAGTGCTGGGCAAGACCTGCTGGAAATGGTGACCCTCGCCTGTGTGGAAATGGCAAAAAAAGTGGCACGGGACGGGGAAGGAGCCACCTGCCTGCTGGAAGTAACCGTTACGGGGACAGATAATGATGCATCGGCGCGTCAGGTAGCCAAAACTGTGGTGGGTTCCTCTTTGGTCAAATCAGCAGTATTTGGCAGAGACCCCAACTGGGGCAGAATCGCCGCCGCCTGTGGACGATCGGGCGTAAATTTTGACCAAATGCAAATGCAAATTCAATTAGGCGACTTTGTCATGATGACCGCAGGCACTCCCCAACCCTTCGATCGGGCCCAAGCCAGTGCGTACTTGAAAAATGAATTGGTACAAATCTGGATCAAACTGGGAGATGGAACAGGTAAAGGCACTGCATGGGGTTGTGATTTGAGTTACGATTATGTAAAAATCAATGCCGAATACACCACCTAGAGACGGCTTTATGAATGGGTTGTCCTTGTGCCTTGTGCCCTGTATTTTAGCGACAAATGTACCCCCTGTCCTCAGTCAGTTTAGACGCAGTGCCGAGGAGTGGTTAATCCGTGGTGATGCCCTTGCCCGTGAACAAAATTATGAAGCGGCGCTCCAAGCCTATGACCAAGCCATCTCAATTGATCCCCAGTTTGCCAGAGCATGGAATAATCGGGGTAATGCCTTGCGCCGCTTGCGCAATTTTACAGAAGCGGAAAATTCCTACCGTCGATCGTTGCAAATTGATGCCCAAGATGCCCGCACCTGGAACAATTTGGGCAATTTATACTTTGACCTGCGGGATTTAGACCGCGCCCTAGAACATTACGATCGTGCCATTCAACTAAATCCTAGACTGGTACAGGCATGGAACAACAAGGGTTCAGTATTACGCATTAGAAATCGCTTCCCCGAAGCATTACAGGCACTCAATCAAGCGGTACGCCTTGACAATAACTTTGCCATAGCGTGGAACAATCTGGCAATTTTGCACGGGCGCATGAAAAAGTACCAAGAGGCTTATGCCGCTGTCCAACAAGCAGTCACCATCGAGCCTGATAATCCCGACTTTCGCTATCGCCGGGCCTATGCCCTCGATGATTTGGGCAGGTATCAAGAGGCACTGGCAGAGTTCGATCGAGCCATTAGTCTATTGGGTGAGTCCACCTGGTCTAGTTATCCCTGGCATGGTAAAGGATTAACATTGCTGAAAATGAAGCGCTATAGTGAAGCCCTGAATAGCTTTGAGCGTGCCATTAGCCTAGACCGTTATCGCCCCGATACAGATCAGGATTTAGTGCCCGCTGATTCTTGGTACGGAAAGGGGATTGCCTTAGCTCAACTAAAGCGCTACAGGGAAGCCCTAGATAGTTTCGATCAATCTTTGGCACTCAAACCCAACTTTCCTCAAGCCATCAGAGCTAGACAAGAAACCTTAAAACAACTCAGGTAAACTTCCCCTGACTGAAGTCAGGGGCTTTCAGTAGCCCTGAGCCTGTTATGTTCTGCAAGAGAACAAGACAAGCCCGAACCTCTAGGCTGGTTTACAACAGCCCCCAAAAGCGCAATTACCCTAGCACCATTGAAATCTGCGTCTCCTGTCCAGCCACAATGCCCGCACTTAAACTGCTTCCCAGTGCGATAGGACTGCTTTGGGTCGGGGTAAATATGCAGGCATCTGTGGCAAGTTTGACTACTGT
>Ga0272446_1001228_pt1 | contig 37957 bp, 34 predicted proteins | sample YNPCB0061_FD_194587 | JGI IMG/M metagenome (GOLD analysis project Ga0272446, IMG submission 194587) | Hot spring microbial mat communities from Yellowstone National Park, WY, United States - YNP-CB-006-1 | ecosystem: Environmental > Aquatic > Thermal springs > Hot (42-90C) > Sediment | place...
AGCGACGACGCCGCAGGGTCGTTCCCTGCAAGGAGGAGCGACAAAGCCAGGCGCCTGCCTGGGCCGGAAAGCGGGCGCGTAGCGGGCTCACCTTCCGGGTGAGCGTGAATACAGCAACAAACGTCACAATCCATGCGCCTTCTCAATGGCCACCCAGCGGTCAACTGAGGTTTTTAGGATAATCCGCACCATGAACGCATTGCACAACTGGACCGAGGAAAAGCGTGCCGCCTGGCTGTACCGCATCGTCTCCGATGCGGAGTCCGGCACGACGCGGCAGGTGTTGTTCCTGGAACTGGCCCAGGCGGCCGACAAACAGGCCGCCATCTGGGCGGATGCCCTGCTGAAGGCCGGCCAGGCCATTCCCGCCGAGTACCGCCCCGACCCCCGTACCCGCCTGATCGGTTGGCTCATCCCGCGCCTGGGCGTGCGCGCCATGAAGGGCATTCTGGCGGCCATGAAGGTCCGGGGCATGAGCCTTTATCACGGCCCCCGGCCCCGGGGCATTCCCAGCCGCCTGGATCAGATCGATCCCGATCTGCACAAGTCCCCGGGCAGCGGCAACCTGCGTGCCGCCGTGTTCGGGGTGAACGATGGTCTCATCTCCAATGCCAGCCTGATCCTGGGGGTGGCCGGGGCCGGGGCCACCGTCGACGTGGTTCTGCTGTCCGGTGTGGCCGGCCTGCTGGCGGGGGCCTTTTCCATGGCGGCGGGGGAGTACGTGTCGGTACGCTCGCAGCGGGAATTCCATGAATACCAGATGGCCCTGGAGCGGGAGGAACTGGACCAGTACCCCCAGGAAGAAGCCGCCGAGCTGGCCCTCATCTACGAGGCCAAGGGCATAGACGCCGCCCAGGCAAGGCAGATGGCCCATACCCTGCTGCAAGACCCGGACCGGGCCCTGGATACCTTGGCCCGGGAGGAACTGGGCCTGAACCCGGATGAACTGGGTTCGCCCTGGGGCGCGGCCATCAGTTCCTTCGTCTCCTTCTCCCTGGGCGCCAGTCTGCCCGTCATGCCGTATGTACTGCTCTCCGGAGGGAACGCCTTCCTCGGCGTGGTGGCGGTCACGGCCATTGCCCTGTTCGGCGTGGGCGCGGCCATCAGCTTGTTCACCGGCCGCCATGCCCTGTGGGGCGGGTCGCGCATGCTCCTCATCGGCGGTGCCGCGGGCGCCGCCACCTGGGCCATAGGCAAGGCGCTGGGCGTGGCTCTCGGATAAACTCGCCCCTCGCTCCCGACTATCCATCTCTCATGACACCCACTTACAGCATCGAATTCTTTCCGCCCAAGACCGAAGAGGGCATGGCCAAGCTGCGGGAAACCCGCCGCCAGCTGGCCCAGCTCAACCCCAAGTTCTTCTCCGTGACCTTTGGCGCCGGCGGCTCCACCCAGGATCGCACCCTGGAAACCGTGGTGGAAATCCAGAAGGAAGGTCTGTCGGCCGCGCCCCACCTGTCCTGCGTCGGCTCCACCCGGGGAAAGATCCGGGAGATCCTGGAAATCTACAAATCCCACGGCATCCGTCACATCGTCGCCCTGCGCGGAGACCTGCCCTCCGGCATGGCGGACCCGGGTGAATTCCGCTACGCCAATGAACTGGTGGCCTTCATCCGCCAGGAGACCGGCGACTGGTTCGAGATCGAGGTGGCGGCCTACCCCGAGACCCACCCCCAGGCCCGCAACTACCGTGAGGACCTGCTCAACTTCAAGCGCAAGTGCGAGGCGGGCGCCAATTCGGCCATCACCCAGTACTTCTTCAACGCCGACGCCTATTTCAACTTCCTGGACGACTGCGCCGAGCTGGGCGTGGATCTGCCCATCGTGCCGGGCATCATGCCCATCTCCAATTACAGTCAGCTGGCCCGCTTCTCCGCCCTGTGCGGCGCCGAAATTCCCCGCTGGCTGGGCCGCAAGATGGAAAGCTATCTGGACGACACGGCCTCCATCCGCGCCTTCGGCCTGGATTTCGTCACCGGCTTGTGCGAACGGCTGTTGGAAGGCGGCGCTCCCGGCTTACACTTCTACACCCTGAACCAGGCAGGTTTGACCAGCACCATTTGGCAAAGACTTGGCCTAGCAGCCTGTCGGACTTGAGTCTCGTGGCGAGCCGGGCATTCGCATGGAATGCCCCGTCTCCGCCATGCCCTCGAAGTGTCAGATACTGCCAAGGCCGTGGCTTGCATAGCCAGTAATGCGGAGGACGTCATGCGGATCTTGTTGGCGGATGATCATCCCCTGTTCCGGGAAGGACTCAAACCGGTCCTGGAAAAGCTGGAGGACGACATCGATCTGGTGGAGGCGATGGACTACCCATCCGCTTTCGAGGCCATGCACCGCGCAGGCCGGCTCCCGGGTGGCGTGGACCTGGCTCTCCTGGACCTGTACATGCCGGGCATGGACGGCATTGAAGGCATCATCCGCTTCCGCGCCGCCTTTCCCGAGATCCCCGTCGTGGTGCTGTCCGCCTCCGAGCAGACCGAAGACATCCAGACACTGATGGCCGCCGGCGCCCTGGGTTACCTGAGCAAATCCTCCCCCAGCGACGTGATCCTGGGCGCCCTGCGCCAAGTGCTGGCAGGGGGCCTTTACCTGCCCCCCTGTCTTCTGGACCGTAACGGCAGTCCACCCAGCCTGCCCGAACCCCTCCGCCATGCCAGCTTGACCTCACGGCAGATCGATGTGCTGCGGGAATTGGCCAAGGGCCTCAGCAACAAGCAGATCGCCAGTTCCCTGGATGTGACCGAAGGCACGGTGAAAATCCACATGGCCGCCATATTCCGCATCCTCAAGGTCAACAACCGCACTGAGGCGGTCCTGGTGGCGCAGAAGATGGGGCTGAGCAACGCCCACTAGCCCTCCGCACCGCCAGCACGGCCCCTCGCCCAAGCCCCCTTGGCCTCCACGGACCCCGCTGCCGCCGCTTCCTCCTTTAGCCTGCGGCTGCGCATCCTGATCGTCGCCCTGCTGCCCCTGCTGGTGGCGGTGGGCTTGTTCGCGGCCTATTTTGCCCAGCGCAGCATCAGTGAGGCGGAGAACACCCTCATCACCAAAGGCAGTGATGCCGTGCGTCGTCTGGCGGAGGGCATCGCCTTTGACTTCTTCACCGGCAACCTGCCCTACGTCAAGCGCCAGATGGATTTGGAGCACACCAGTCTGGGTGCCCAATCCGTCGCGGTGGCCGACGGCAAGGAATGGGTCCTGTTGAGCGGCGCCCCCACCCCGCTGCCGCAACTCTCGGGCCAGGCGCCGCCGCCGCGACAACGCAAAGGCAACCTCTATTTTTTCTCCCATCCAATCAAGCTGCCGCCCCCGGCGGATGCGGATCCTTATCTGGAACCCACCACGCCAGCCCCCGCGCCCCGGGCCTACGTCATCATCGTCCTGGCGCGGGCCCCTGTGGAGCTGACCCGTTCCCAGGTGGGCCTGGCCGCTGCCGGCATGGCTTTCGTGAGCATCAGTCTGGCCTTGATCCTGGCATGGCGTTTATCTGGAACAGTGAGTGAGCCCTTACATGAACTCACCCAGACCGTGAGCCGCATTTCGCAAGGAGAGCTGGGCGAGCGGGTCCAGGAAGACTCCCCTGGGGAAATCGGCCAGCTCCAGAAGGGTATCAACCGCATGGCCAGTCGGCTGGAAGAGAACCAGCGCATCCAGGAACAGCGCATCCAGGAGGCCACGGTGGAGTTGCGCGCGCAAAAGGCCCAGGCGGAATCCGCCACCCTGGCAAAAAGCCGCTTCCTGGCCGCCGCCAGTCACGACCTGCGCCAACCTCTTCACGCCCTCTCCCTGCTGGTGGAAGCCCTGCTGGAACGGCTGCCGGAGGGAGAGGCCAAGCGGCTGGCAGAGCATATCGAGTCCTCCGTCAGCACCATGGAAAGCCTGCTGAATGCCCTGCTTGACCTGTCGCGCCTGGATGCGGGAGTGGTGGAGGCCCGCCCGGAATGCTTTCCCCTGGATCGGGTACTGGAAAACCTGGAACGCCAATTCGCCCCCGTGGCCGCCCTCAAGGGGCTGAGGCTGCGCGTGCGGCATACCCGGGCCTGGGTCTACAGCGACCCGGCCCTGCTGGAGCGCATCCTCGCCAACCTCGTCTCCAATGCCCTGCGTTATACCGACAACGGCGGGGTGCTGGTGGGGGCCCGGCGGGTACAGCAGGACTGGCTGCGACTGGAGGTCTGGGACACGGGCAAGGGCATCCCGGCGGAATTCCAGGCCAAGGTGTTCGAGGAATATTTCCAGCTGGCCAATCCGGAACGCCACCGGGACAAGGGCCTGGGTCTGGGCTTGGCCATCGTGGCCCGTCTCGCCCGCCTGCTGGGCAGCAACGTGCAGTTGCGCTCCCGCATGGACAAGGGGTCCTGCTTCCATCTGCACTTCGCCCGATGCCATCCCCGCCCTGAGGAGCCGATCAAGCCCGTCCCCAAGGGCTTGGCCATTCCCCTGGAACAGGCCCTGGTGGCCTTCATCGAAGATGACGAATCCATCCTCGAAGCCATGGTGGAACTGTTCGACCAGTGGGGCGTGGCCCTCGCCGCCGGCGAGGACGGAGAGCAGGTGCGGCGGGAACTGGAAGAGCTGGGGCGCAAGCCGGACGTGGTCCTCTCCGACTACCGTTTGAAGGGGGGCAGGACGGGTATCGAGGCCATCGCCACCCTGCAGGAGGCCTTCGGGCCCATCCCCGCTGCCCTACTCACCGGGGACACGGCCCCGGAAACCATCCAGGCCCTGGAACAAACCGGGCTGCCGGTGCTGCACAAACCCCTGAAACCCGCCAAACTAAGGGCCTTTCTCTATCACCTGCTGGCGGAAAACCCCCGCCCCCCCACGCCATGATCAAGCACATTTCGTTCTCCCTTATCGCCTTGGGCTTGCTTCTGGGGCCCGCTTACTGGATCTACGCCAAGTTCTACACCGGCAGCGAGGCCGCCCTCCTCAGACTGAGCCCCGCTACCCCGCTGCAGGGCGACCGCCCCACCTGGCGGTCAGACCTATTCCGCCTGGCGGAAGACATGGCGCCCCTGGGCCTGATCCTCCTGGCCCAGGGACATTTCTCTCCCAACATGGAAGAGCGCAGTCCCCCCCGGGACCTCTACACCGCGACGCTGTATCGGGGCACCGAAGCCGCCAAGCCCCTGGGCTTCTCCCTGGGCGTGGGCAATGTCTCCAACTCCAACCCTTCCTTTCGGGAACACCTGCTGTTGATGCACCAGGTCCAGCCCGGCAATTACCGCTTGGAGGTGGCTGCGGTGAATCCGCCCGTCATCCAGCTGGACCGCATGGAACTGCAATTGCGCCAGCACCTCTTGGAACCCGACCCCCGTATCGTGACCGGCGGCATCGTCCTCTTCATTCTGGGCATCCTCGGCCTGGTCATGAGCTGAGCCGGTGGGCGGAATTTAGAAAAGTGCTGAATAACTCCCCTCCCCCTCGGGAGGGGGGGTGGGGGAGAGGACGGAGCGACATTCATGCTTCAGGCTGGCCGTCACCTGTCCGTCAGGAACTTGTCGCCCACAGGCGGCGGAGATCTTCCTCCTCCAACCAGCACCAGGCCCCCTGCTTCATGACTTCGGGCAGGGTCAGGCCACCGATTGCCACCCGGGCCAGGGCCTCCACCCGGTTGCCCGCCGCAGCCACCATGCGCTTGACCTGGTGGTAGCGGCCCTCGGCCAGAGTCAGCTTCAGCGAGTGCTCGCTTACACGCTCACAGGCCAGAGCTGCCACGGGCTCGGGGGCGTCGTGGAGCATCACCCCCTGCTGCAAGGCGTGCAACTGCTCCTCCCTCAGGGGGTGCTTGGTCGTCACTACATAGACCTTGGGCAGCTTGTGTCTGGGGGAAGTCACGCGATGGATGAAATCCCCATCATCGCTTAGCAGCAGCAACCCCGTGGTGTCCTCGTCCAGCCGGCCCACAGGTTGCACGCCCCGCCGCACCAAGAACTCGGGCAACAAGGAAAGCACACTGGGGTGATGCTTTGGGGAGCGGGAGCACTCATAGCCTGCCGGCTTGTTCAACAACAAATAAACCTGGGCGCGGTAGGTCTGGTCCTCCCCATCCACCTCGAAGTCCAGACCCTCTGCCTCCAGCTCCAGGAAGGGATCCTCCACCTGCTCGCCCCCCACCCGTACCCGGCCGGCCCGGACGAGCTGGCGGCAGTGCTTGCGGCTGCCGAAGCCCTGGGTCTGCAGGATACGTTCCAGCGTCATGGTGCCCGCCATAGAGGCTCAGGGATCGCCCACGGTGAGGGGGTGGCCGTTTTCCCAGGGGCCCAGGGCCAGCAGGATCACGTTGGCCACGTCCTTGTTGTTTACATTACCGGTCCGTCTCACACGTCCAGGTTGCGAACCCCCAGGGCATTGGACTCGATGAAATTGCGCCGGGGCTCCACTTCCTCGCCCATGAGGGTGGTGAAAATGCCGTCGGCGGCGATGGCATCCTCGATCTGCACCTTTAGCAAACGGCGCACGGCAGGGTCCATGGTGGTTTCCCACAGTTGCTCGGGATTCATTTCGCCCAACCCCTTGTAGCGCTGGATGCCAATGTTTTTCTTCACCTCGCCCAGCAGCCACTCCATGGCCTGGCGGAAGTCCTGAGCCGGGGCCTTGGCCTCGCCCCGGCGGATCTCCGCCCCTTCCCGCAAGAGCCCTACCAGGATGTCAGAAGTACGGCGCAGCTGATCGTAGTCGCCCCCTTCCACGAAATTGGCGTCTAGATAGCTCGTGTGGCCGATGCCGTGGCGGGTTTTGCTGATCTCCAGGCGCCAGCTGCGGCTATCCGCGCCTTCCCCTTCCGGGGCATCGCCTTCTTGCAAGGGGGTGATCTTCACGGGCCCCAGCTTCGACAGTTCCCGGGTCAGGCTGTCCGCCGCCGCCCGGGCCCCCGCCTCATCCGCCAGGGATATGGCAGGGACCTTGAGCAGGGTGTAAAGCACATCCGCATCCAGGCGGCGCGCCAGGCGCTCGATCATGGCTTCGGCCAACAGGAATTCACGGGCTATGCGCTCGAAAGCCTCCTTGGGCATGGCCTCGGCCCCGGCTGCAGGAATCAGCTCCGCGCCATCGAGGGCCTCCCGCAAGAGATACTGCTTAAGCTCGTAGTCGTCCTTGAGATAGGTTTCGCGCTTGCCTTGCTTGACTTTGTACAGGGGGGGCTGGGCGATGTAGATATGGCCCCGCTCCACCAACTCGCCCATCTGGCGGTAAAAAAAGGTGAGTAGCAGGGTGCGGATGTGGGAGCCGTCCACGTCCGCGTCGGTCATGATGATGATGCGGTGGTAGCGCAGTTTCTCCGGGTTGTAGTCATCCTTGCCGATGCCCGTGCCCAGGGCGGTGATGAGGGTGGCCACCTCCTGGGAGGAAAGCATCTTGTCGAAGCGGGCCTTTTCCACATTGAGGATCTTGCCCTTGAGGGGCAGGATGGCCTGGAACTTGCGGTCCCGGCCCTGCTTGGCGGAACCGCCGGCGGAATCGCCCTCCACCAGGTAGAGCTCGGACAAGGCCGGGTCCTTCTCCTGGCAATCCGCCAGCTTGCCGGGCAGGCCGGCGGAATCCAGCACCCCCTTGCGCCGGGTCATTTCTCGGGCCTTGCGGGCAGCCTCCCGGGCCCGGGCCGCTTCCACGATCTTGCCACATATGGTCTTGGCATCCAGGGGTTTTTCCAGCAGAAATTCCGCCAGCTTGCCGGCCACCACTTCCTCCACGGCCGGCCGGGCCTCGGAAGACACCAGCTTCATCTTGGTCTGGGAGGAGAACTTGGGATCAGGCATCTTCACCGACAGCACGCAGGCCAGACCCTCGCGCATGTCGTCGCCGGTGATGTCCACCTTGGCCTTCTTGGCGATCTCGTTTTCCTCGATGTATTTGTTGATCACCCGGGTCATGGCCATCCGCAGGCCGGTAAGGTGGGTACCGCCATCCGCCTGGGGAATATTGTTGGTGAAGCACAGCACCTGTTCCTGATAGCTGTTGTTCCACTGCATGGCCACTTCCACGCTGATGGGGGCACCACCGATGTTGCTCTCCCCCGTTGCATAGAACACATTGGGATGCAGCACACTCTTGTTGCGGTTGATGTACTCCACAAACCCCTTCACCCCGCCGGAGAAGGCGAAGTTCTCACTGCGGCCATCCCGCTCGTCGATGAGTTCGATCTTGACCCCGTTGTTGAGGAAGGACAGCTCGCGAATACGCTTGGACAGGATGTCGTAGTGGTACTCCACATGGCCGAAGATCTCCTCGTCCGCCAGGAAATGGACTTCTGTTCCCCGACGGGTGGTGTCCCCCACGACGCGCAGGGGGGAGACCTCCACACCGTTCTGAACCTCGATGACCCGGTTCACGACCTGGCCCCGCTCGAATTCCATGACATGTTTCTTGCCATCCCGGTTGATGGTCAGGCGCAGCCACTTGGACAAGGCGTTGACGCAGGACACGCCGACTCCATGCAGGCCCCCGGACACCTTGTAACTGTTCTGGTTGAACTTGCCTCCGGCATGCAGCACGCACATGACGATCTCGGCGGCGGAGCGCTTTGGCTCGTGCTTGTCGTCGAATTTGATGCCGGTGGGGATGCCGCGGCCGTTGTCGCTGATGGAGATGGAATTATCCGGGTGGATGATGACTTTGATGTCGTCACAGTACCCGGCCAGGGCCTCGTCGATGGCATTGTCCAGCACCTCGAACACCATATGGTGCAAGCCGGTGCCGTCGGACGTGTCACCGATATACATGCCCGGGCGTTTACGCACCGCCTCCAGCCCTTCCAGTTGCTGAATGCTGGACTCGTCGTAGCCGCCGTTTTCGGTACCGTTGTTCTGTTCCACGTGAAACCTTTTTCTGGGGAGTGGGGGATAGGAAGTGGAAGTGGGGACACCCAACCCCTACTTCCTGCTTCCCTCATCAAATGCGCATGGGCATGACCACGTAGCGGAAGTTTTCGTCCTCCGGCACCGTGATCAGCATGGAACTGGTGGGATCACCGAAGGAGCAATTCACCGACTCGCCTTCCAGGTTGTTGAGCGCATCCTGCAGGTACTGCACATTGAAGCCGATGTCCAAGGGTTCCCCAGTGTAGTCGATGTCCAGTTCCTCCTGGGCCTCTTCCTGTTCGTTGTTGCTGCAGGCTATGCGCAGACTGCCTGAGGTAAGGGCCAGGCGCACGCCCCGGTACTTGTCGTTGGTGAGGATGGCCGCCCGGGTAAGGGATTGGGACAGCCGCTGGCGCCGGATGTCGAACACCTTGTCGTGGCCTACGGGAATGACCCTTTGCCAATCCGGGAACTTGCCATCCACCACCTTGCTGCGCAACTCGAAGTCTGGGCGGCGGAACACCACTTGGCTCTGATTCACCTGCACGTGGATGGCCTCCTCCCCTTCGCCCAGCAACTTGATGAGTTCCAACACGGTCTTGCGCGGCAGAATCACGTCCACGCCCTGGTCCACTTCCTCCGCCAGTTCCGCCGCATCCACGGCCAGCCGGTGCCCGTCCGTGGCTGCCACCGTGAGGCGTTTCCCCTGCACCGAGAGAAGCATGCCATTCAGGTAGTAGCGGATGTCCTGCACGGCCATGGCGTACTGTACCCGGGACAACAATTTGCGCACCAAGGCCTGGGGCAGGCTGAAGGATAGGCCCTGACCCTCGGGGATCTGCAGTTTTGGGAAATCCCGGGCCGGCAGGGTCTGCAGGCTGAACCGGCTCCGGCCCGACTGGACCTTGAGCTGCTCTCCGCTCAGATCCAGTGTGATGGGGTCCACACCCCCCAGGGACCTGCAGATGTCGAGAAACTTGCGTGCAGAAACGGTAAACGCCGCATCGGCCGCCCCCTGTTCTTCCGCCCAGGTGGTGATCTGCAGTTCCAGATCCGTGGCGACAAAGGCTGCCCGGCCCCCTAGCACTTCAACCAGGACATTGGAAAGGATGGGCAGGGTGTGCTTGCGCTCCACTACACCGGCCACGGCTTGCAGTGGTTTGAGCAGGGCGTCCTTTGAGGATTTCAGTACAAGCATGGATCTCTTCCTGATGGTTTTAATGAGTACTGGGGGGTTTCTGTGAACAAGCGGCAAAAGTTTATCAAGATCATCGGCTTAGGCTGTTGAAAATGCCGTGGGCCAAGCTGTGGGCAGAGGCAGGGTGGATTGTGCATAACTTTTTGTCACTGCCGGTTTTCATTACTTGCCCCCATTTTCTACATAATTTATCCACAGATCGATACATGCAGCGCGGTTCCATCCCCTACCCTGTCAGCACCTGGATGAGCAGGTTGTAGTCTCGCCGCAGGACCTGATCCGTGGCTTTCAATTCTTCGATCTTGCCGCAGGCATGCAGGACGGTGGTGTGATCGCGTCCACCGAAGGATTGGCCGATTTCCGGGAAAGACAGGTCTGTCAGTTCCCGGGCCAGGTACATGGCCATCTGGCGCGGTCGAGCCACGTTGCGGGTGCGCTTTTTCGAGAACATGTCGGCTACCTTGATCTTGTAGTAGTCGGCCACGGTCTTCTGGATGTTCTCGATGGAAACCTGGCGGTTCTGAACGGCCAGTAGGTCTTTCAGCGCCTCCTTGGCCACCTCCACGCAGATGGCCAGTTTGTTGAAGCGTGCGTAGGCGATGACCCGCTTGAGAGCCCCTTCCAGTTCCCGCACATTGGAACGTACCTGTTTGGCGATGAAGAAGGCGGTGCCCTCGTCGAGGATGATTTTGTCCTGCTTGGCCTTGTCCAGCAGGATGGCCACCCGCATTTCCAGTTCCGGCGGCTCCAGCATGACCGTGAGCCCCCAGCTGAAGCGGGATTTCAGCCGCTCCTCGATGCCTTCCAGGTCCTTTGGGAAGGTATCGCTGGTGATGATGACCTGTTTGTGTTCCTCGATGAGGGTGTTGAAGGTATAGAAGAACTGCTCCTGGGTGCGCTCCTTGCCGGCGAAGAACTGGATGTCGTCGATGAGCAGCAGATCCAGGGAATCGTAGCGGCGTTTGAAGGCATCGTAGGAATTGGCGCGTACGGCCCGCACCATGTCCGACACATAGCGATCGGCATGGATGTAAAGCACCTTGGCCTTGGGATTCTGCAGCAGCACCCGGTTGCCGATGGCCTGGATCAGGTGGGTTTTGCCCAGACCTACGCCACCATACACGAACAGAGGGTTGTAGCCGGAGCCCGGGTTGTCCGCCACTTGCAGGGCAGCGGCCCGGGCCAGGTCGTTGGCCTTGCCGGGCACGAAGTTGTCGAAGTTGAAAAGGGGATTGATGCGGCTGTCGTTGGCGGGCGGGTGTTCAGTCACCGGCGGCGGCTCTGCCGCCTGGGGAGTTTTGCCGGGGGTGGGCATAGGCTTGGCTGGATTTGCCTGTTCCCGGTCGAGGGGGGCTTTGCCGGTGGCGATCACCAGCGAGACTTCCGTATCCACTTGGAAATAATCCCGGGCCAAGCCTTGCACCTCAACCAGAAACTTGTTGCGCACCCATTGGGCGACAAAGTTGTTTGGGGCGGTCACCACCACCTTGCCGGGGCTTTGCTGGATCTTGAGCGGACGTATCCAGGTGTTGAGTTGCTGAGGGTTGAGGCTCCGCTCGAAATGGGCAAGACAATGGCTCCAGAAGTCGTCCATGAGCAGGGCAGTCGGTCCGCGTGTAGGGAGGGGTTGTGGAGTAAGACAGGGCGGCCGGGCATTCTAGCACCGCTTCGGGAAAGCCTGGAAAAGATTGACAAATCATGGGGCTAACCGTCTAATACGCCCCTTTCGCCAGGCCTTTTCTGGCCATCATCTCTTTCGAGGTTCCATCATGAAACGCACCTACCAGCCCTCCGTCGTCCGTCGCAAGCGCACCCATGGTTTCCGTGCACGCATGAGCACCAAAGGTGGCCGGGCCGTGATCAACGCCCGTCGCGCCAAGGGCCGCAAGCGTCTGGCTGTCTGAGGTTGGCTGTTCAAGACCGGCGTGGCAGGCAGGCGGCCCGCATTTCGCCGGCGGAGGACAGCAAAGCCCGGACGTGACCGATCCAACATTCGGGAAGCATAAGAAACTGCGCAAAACGGATGAGTTTTCATCCGTTTTTCGTTTTCGCTGTGGTCGACGGGGTCTTTTGCTGGATGTCAACGCGGGACCCAACGGTTTGGGCATCGCGCGTCTGGGCTTGATCGTGCCGAAAAAAATCATCTCCACCGCAGTGGGGCGCAACCGGGTCAAACGTCTGCTCCGGGAGTGGTTCCGCCATAATCAGGACACGTTGGCCGGTATGGATATCATTGCCCGCCTCAAGGGGAAAGCAGGCGCCAATACCCTTGACGAAGCGGTGCTGAAGGAGGATTTCCACGCCGGTCTCGCCACTTGCCGGGCCTGCCTGCAGAACCGTCTGCCCGCCCCCTAACAATATCGACTTGCATCCATGGATACCCAGCGCATCATCGCCTTCATCGTGCTCTCCTTTTCCCTGTTGCTGCTGTGGGAAAACTGGCAGGAGTACAACCACCCCAAGCCGGCAGCCACGGCCATAGCCCCCGGCGTGTCTGGCGCGGTGACACAGGCCAGCGATGTGCCGACTGCACCGGACCAGAAGTCGCCAGCCAAGGCGGACGGAAAGGTCGAAGAGGGGCTGATCCAGCAGGGCGAGCGGGCAAGGGTGGTCACCGACGTGCTGACGGCCGAAATCGACGCTAACGGGGGAGACATCCGTTCTCTGCTGTTGACCCATTACCGCCAGGATGATGCGGCCAACCAAGCCCTGCATCTGTTCGAGGAACGGGCGGGCCGCAACTACTTTGCCCAGGCCGGCTTCATAGGCGGCCAATTGCCCACCCACAAGACCCTGTTCAAGCTGGTGCCTGGGGAATACAGGCTCAAGGAGGGCCAGAGCGAGTTAAAGGTGGTGCTGACGGCCGAGATGGGCGGCGTGCATGTGGAGCGCATCTACACTTTCCGCCGGGGCAGCTATGTGGTGGATCTGGATACCCGGATCGTCAACGGCGGTTCAAGCATCGTGTCCGGCGAGCCCTACTACCAGTTTCTGCGTCACGGCAACCCCCCCGAGGGTGAATCCGCCTTCCTCCATACCTACACCGGTCCTGCCGTGTACACCGAGGCCGGCAAATTCCAGAAGGTCAGCTTCGAGGACATCGCCAAGGGCAAGCAACAACATGCCAGGCAGGCCAGGGATGGCTGGCTGGCCATGGTGCAGCACCACTTCTTTGCCGCCTGGCTGAGCCGCGATCCGGCAGACGACACGGAGCGGACCTTCTACACCCGTTCCCTGGGCAATGGGCTGTACAGCGCGGGGGTGATCAAACCTGCAGTGAGCGTGAATCCGGGAGCGGAAAAGATCGTATCCATGCGCCTGTATGCCGGTCCCCAGGAACTGGAGAAGATCAAGGAACTGGCGCCCGGCCTGGATCTGGTGGTGGACTACGGCTGGCTTACCATCCTGGCCTACCCCATCTTCGTGCTGCTGAGCTGGCTGCACAAGCTGGTGGGCAACTGGGGCGTGGCCATCATCCTGCTGACGGTGCTCATCAAGCTGGCGTTCTACCCCCTGTCTGCCGCCAGCTACAAATCCATGGCCAAGATGCGCAAGCTCGCCCCCCGCCTGCAGCATCTTAAGGAGCGCTACGGCGACGACCGGCAAAAGTTGCACGAGCAGATGATGAAGATCTACCAGGAGGAGAAGATCAACCCCCTGGGGGGATGTCTGCCCATCCTGATCCAGATTCCCGTATTCATCGCCCTGTACTGGGCCCTCCTGGGGGCCGTGGAACTGCGTCAGGCCCCCTTCGCCCTATGGATCACCGACCTGTCCAAACCGGATCCCTACTACGTGCTGCCCATCGTCATGGCCATCACCTCGTACATCCAGGTGAAGCTGTCCCCCGCCTCGCCAGACCCGGTGCAACAAAAGGTGATGATGGCCATGCCCCTCATCTTCTCGGTGATGTTCATTTTCTTCCCCGCCGGCCTGGTGCTCTACTGGCTGGTGAACAACGTGCTATCCATCCTGCAGCAGTGGCGCATCAACCAGGTTATCGAAGCCGCTGGCAAGGCAGCCAACGATAGTAAGCACTGACATAATGTCTGTGGCGGCCACGCCGCCGTGGCCATGATCCTGCCGCCCACCGATTCCATCGCCGCCATTGCCACCGCGCCGGGGCGGGGGGGGATCGGCGTGGTGAGGGTGTCGGGCCCCCATCCCGAAGTCTTCATGCAGGGACTGCTGGGGCGGACCCTCCAACCCCGCCACGCCCACCGCGCCCGTTTCCTGGATGCCCAAGGCCAGGTGTTGGATGACGGCATTGCCCTCTGGTTTCCCGCCCCCCATTCCTTCACCGGCGAGCATGTTCTGGAATTTCAGGGCCACGGTGGGCCCTACGTGCTCCAGGCGGTGTTGGAACGCTGTCTGGAATTGGGGGCCCGCCTGGCAGAACCGGGGGAATTCAGTCGGCGGGCCTTTCTCAACGGCAAGCTGGACCTGGCCCAGGCCGAGGCCATCGCCGACCTCATCGACGCCGGCAGCCGCCAGGCGGCCCGCTCCGCTTTGCGGGCCTTGGAAGGCGAGTTTTCCCGCCAGGTCAATGCCCTGAAGGAGGCCCTCATCCAGCTGCGCATGCTGGTGGAGGCCACCATGGATTTTCCGGAGGAAGACATCGACTTTCTGGAAAAGGCGGATGCCTGGGGCCGTCTGGAGGCCATTACGGCGCAACTGAAGTCGGTATTGGCGACCACGCAACAGGGGGTCCTTCTGCGGGAGGGCCTCAATGTGGTCTTGATTGGCCAGCCCAATGTGGGCAAGTCCAGCCTGCTCAATCGTCTGGCGGGCTTCGAGGCCGCCATTGTCACCGAGATCGCGGGCACGACCCGCGATACGCTGCGGGAGCTCATCCAGATCGATGGCGTGCCCTTGCATATCGTCGATACTGCCGGCTTGCGCGAGACGACGGACCCGGTGGAGCGCTTGGGCATAGAACGCACCTGGGCGGCGGTGGAGAAGGCCGACCTGGCCCTGCTGCTGATCGACGCCCAGCACGGTGTGGGTGCCGCCGAGGCCGCCGTCCTGAAGCGCATGTCGGAAATACCGGTGCTGACGGTTCACAACAAGATCGATCAGACGGGTGAGCCGGCCCGCATAAGTGAAGGAGGCCAGGAGATTTGGCTGTCGGCCAAGGAAGGACAGGGTATAGACCTGCTCAGGCGGCGCCTGTTGGAGATGGCCGGCTGGCGGCAGAGCGGGGAAGGCGTCTATACGGCGCGCACCCGCCACCTGAACGCATTGGCCCGGGCAGGCCGTCACCTGGAAGCGGCCCGTCAGGCCGGACAGCAGTTGGAGTTCTTCGCCGAGGAGTTGCGTCTTGCCCAGGAGGCGTTGGGTGAGATCACGGGTGAGTTTACTGCCGACGATCTGTTGGGCGTGATCTTCGGCCAGTTTTGTATCGGCAAGTAAACCTTATTCCAGGATCCAGGCTCTGGTGTTACCGGCCTTGCGCAGGTCGGCTTGATTCAGGGCGGAGAAGGAAAAGACATCGGGCGTCTGGTAATCCTCCACGTGGCCAGACTGGTGACAGAGGTGCCAGCGCAAACCGGAAAGAAACATGAGCTCGTCCATCACGTCCGCCGGGAACCCGACACGGTCTCCCCGGTTGTCGATGAGCAGGCTGTCCAGATAAAGCTCGATCTGGTTGGTTTTCCAGAGCGTGCACAATTCCCTGGCGATATGAGGAAAGCGGAACTCAATGGCGGACATGGCTTCCCTGGCGGGTACCGCCAGCGGCCTGTCTTCCAATAATGTGAGCAGATCTCTCATGATGGGCATTTCGGTAATGCTTTGGCTTTGATTCGCAATTCCCATGCCAGGGAAATTCCAGACAAAACCATTATTAAACAAAGTGTTGTGCGCCATCGGCGTTTGGGGCAGCCTGTCATCAAGTTCCGAATTGACATTAATGACGATATTTAGACGATGCGCTTCGATTTTTCCCTGACTTGGGCCGACATCCTGAAGGAGCTGCGCCCCCACAGGCGCAGCTTGGTCAAAGGCAACCTGATCGCGCTGCTGGCAGTGGTTTGTGCCGTCCCAGTGCCCTTATTCCTGCCGATTCTCGTGGACGAGGTCCTGCTCGGGCGGCCGGGAGGCTTCATCGCATTTTTCGGGCCCTGGTTTCCCCCGGCCTGGCATGGTCCGGTGCTGTTCGTGCTCATCGCCCTGGTACTTACGGTGGGCCTGCGTCTGTGCTCCATCCTGTTGAATGTGTGGCAGCTGCGCACCTTTTCCCTGGTGTCCAAGGAGGTGGTGTACCGCATCCGCGCGCGCATGCTGCAATGCCTGTCCCGCATTGCCCTATCCGAGTACGAGACCCTGGGCTCGGGCCGGGTCACATCCCACTTCGTCACGGACCTGAATGCCGTGGACGGCTTTCTCGGCTCTTCCATCTCCGGCTTCGTGGTGGCCGTGCTGTCCCTGGTGGGGGTGGCGGCTGTCCTGCTGTGGATGCACTGGCAGCTGGCCTTGTTCATCCTGCTGCTGAACCCGCTGGTCATCGCCTTTTCCTCGCGTCTGGGCAAGAAGGTGAAGGAATTGAAGAAACGGGAAAACGCGGCCTTCGAGGCTTTCCAGGAAGCCTTGGCGGAAACCCTGGATGCCCTTCACCAGATCCGGGCCATGAACCGGGAACGTCACTACCTGGCCCGGGTGGCCGACAAGGCCGCCAACATCCGCCAACATGCGGCGGCCTACGCTTGGAAATCCGACGCCATGAACCGGTTTTCCTTTTTCATCTTTCTCACCGGTTTTGATGTATTCCGTGCCATGGCCATGCTGATGGTGGTGTTCTCTGATCTCAGTGTTGGCGAGATGCTGGCGGTGTTCAGTTACCTGTGGTTCATGATGTCGCCGGTGCAGGAAATCCTGAACATCCAGTACGCCTGGTTTGCCGCCAACGGTGCTTTGGGCAGGATCAATGGTCTACTGGCCCTGAAGCCGATCCAGGGGGGGATGGGTCACGCGGACCCATTCTCCGGGCACGGCACGGTAAGCGTCAGTCTGGAGCAGGCATCTTTCTCCTACGGCGAAGGGGACATCGTGCTGGATGGCGTCAACTTGAATATCGCCCCAGGTGAGAAAGTGGCCCTGGTGGGTGCCTCAGGAGGGGGCAAGTCCACCCTGGTGCAGGCCTTGCTGGGCTTGTATCCCCTCCGTGATGGCATCATCCGCTACGGAGGGGTGGACGTGCGGGAAGTGGGCTGGGATCGTGTCCGCGAGCATGTGGGCGTGGTACTGCAACACCCTGTGCTGTTCAATGCTTCCGTGCGAGAGAACCTCACCATGGGGCGCCCTTTGTCCGATGATGCGTTGTGGCAGGCGCTGGACATCGCCCAACTCGAGGACTTCATCGCAGCGTTGCCCGAGGGCCTCGATAGCATGGTGGGCAAGAGCGGGGTGCGTCTGTCCGGCGGCCAGCGCCAGCGCCTGGCCGTTGCCCGCATGGTGTTGGGCCAGCCCCAGGTGGTGATCCTGGACGAGGCCACATCCGCCCTGGACAGCGACACCGAGCATCGCCTGCACGCCGCCCTGTCCGGCTTTCTGGCGGGCCGTACCACCCTCATCATCGCCCACCGGCTTTCGGCGGTTCGGCAGGCGGATCGTATTCTGGTGTTCGAGAACGGACACATCGTCGAGGAAGGCGACCACCACAGCCTTATGCAGCAGGGTGGGCTGTACCACAAGCTATATGCCCATGCCTGAGGTTTCACGTGAAACCCACTGCCTAGTGGACCTACCCGGTAGGTGGATATGCCAGAACCGGTCTGGTTGAGATAATCGCGTCTGATCCAGTCAAAATTTCAACGGTATTCGCATGATTGCCCCGGCCCAGGACAAAGCCTTGCAGCGGCGTGTGCGACAGCTCGTGCTGTTGCTCAACCGGGTGCTCAAACGGCAGATGGCGCCCGCCACGTACACGGCGTTGAAGGCCTTGCGCCTGGGGTTTGCCGCGTTGCGGCAGAAGGATGACCCCGCAGAGCGCGAAGCCCTGATGGCGCGCATCGACCGCCTTTCGCCGGAGGCGCTGTCCCAGATCGTGCGCGCCTACAACATCTATTTCGGTCTGGTGAACCTGGCCGAGGAAAGCCACCAGCTGGCGGTGCGTCGGCGCGCGGTGCGCGCGGGGCGCCACATGTGGAAAGGTTCCTTCCACGACATTCTCATGGCCCTGAAGGAGGATGGCGTGGGCATGGCGGACCTGGCCCCCATGCTGGCCGGCCTGCGCTTCATGCCGGTCATCACCGCCCATCCCTCGGAGGCCAAGCGCCGCACGGTCAAAGGGGCGCTGCGCAACCTGTTCCTGAGTCTGGAAACCTTGGATGACCCCCGGGTGACCGGCATGTTCAAGGACGAGGTCCTGGCCCAGATATCCAACCAGATCCAGGTGTTGTGGAAGACGGATGAGGTACGCACCTACAAGCTGGAGGTACGGGACGAGATCCGCGAGGGACTGTCCTATTTCCCCCAGTCCCTGTTCCAGGCCTCGGTGATGGTGTACCGCAATTTCCGCAGGGCCCTGCGGGATACCTATGGCGAAGCGGCCGAGAGGATCGAGACACCGGCATTCCTGCGTTTCGGGTCCTGGATCGGCGGCGACCGGGACGGTCACCCGGGAGTGACTGCTGAGGTGACGGCTTTGGCCTGGCGCATGCAGGCCCGTACCGCCTGCCAGGAATATATCCAGAGGGTCGAGCAGTTGTCGGGCCAATTGTCTTATTCCCTGCGTCTGTGCAAACCCTCGGATGCCTTCATGGCCGCCTTGGCGCGGGACAACGCAGAGTTCGAGGCGGAGTTCCGGCATGGGCCCCACCGCTATTCCCAGGAGCCTTACCGGCGCAAGCTGGCCATAGTGCGCAACCGGCTGATGCGCAATCTCGAGCTGCTGGAGCGGGCCATCGGGGGGCAGGACGTGAGCTTCGAGTCGCCGGGGTATTCCAGCGCCGCGGGATTCCTGGACGATCTCCTGCTCATGCGGGACTCCCTCGTCAGTCATGGCGATGAAGATGTGGCCGGACGTGAATTGCAGGATCTCATCATGCTGGTGCGCACCTTTGGGTTCCACCTGCTGCAACTGGACGTGCGCCAGGAATCCGGCCGACACTCGGAAGCGGTGGCGGACATATTGGGGCGGGCGTGGGGGGTGGACTACGCTGCCCTGGACGAGGAGGCCAGGCTGGAGCTGTTGCAGGAAGCCATCTCCCAATCCGGGGCGCTGCTGGTGGATGTGACGGCCCTGGCCCCGGACACCCGGGAATGTCTCAAGGTCATGCAGCTCATAGCCCAGATGCAGCGCAGCCTGGGACGGGAGTGCTTTGGGCGCTATGTGATTTCCATGACCCATTCCGCCTCCCACATCCTGGAAGTCATGTTCCTGGGCGCCTTGTCCGGCCTGGCTGGACGGGCAATGGGACGCTGGTACTGCCACCTGGGGGTGAGCCCCTTGTTCGAGACCATCGACGACCTGCACCGCGCCGAGGAAGTGCTGGCCACCCTGTACCGCCTGCCGGTGTATCGCAGCCTGCTGGAGGCCTACCCCGAAGGCCAGGAGGTCATGCTGGGCTATTCCGACTCCTGCAAGGACGGCGGCATCCTGGCCTCCTCCTGGGGGCTTTATGAGGCACAAAAGCGCATCATCGCCCTGTCGGATGCGGAGGGCATTCACTGCCGGCTGTTCCATGGCCGTGGCGGCACCATCGGCCGGGGCGGTGGGCCCACCCACGAGGCGATTCTGGCCCAGCCCCCCGCCACGGTGCGCGGCGAGATCAAGTTCACCGAGCAAGGGGAGATGTTGTTCTACAAGTACAACAACATGGAAACGGCGGCCTATGAGCTCACCATGGGCGCCACGGGCCTGATCAAGGCCAGCGCCCACATGCTGCGGCCGGTTGCTCCGGACCGGGCCGAGTATCTGGGCATCATGGACGAGATCGCCGGGGTGGGGGAAGACCACTATCGCCAGCTTACGGAACGGACCGATGGTTTCCTGGACTATTTCTACGAGGCCACGCCCGTGCGGGAAATCGGCCTCATGAACATCGGTTCCCGGCCTTCCCATCGCAAGGCGGGAGACCGTTCCAAGGGCTCCGTGCGGGCCATTTCCTGGGTCTTCGCCTGGGGCCAGTCCCGTCACGCGATCCCGGCCTGGTTTGGTATCGGCGCAGCACTGGCCGCTTGGCGCAACGCCGACCCGGTGCGATTGGCCAAGCTCCAGGTCATGTACCGCGATTGGCCTTTTTTCCGCACCCTGCTGTCCAACGCGCAGATGGCCCTGGCCAAGACGGATCTGGGTCTGGCCCGGGAATACGCGGAGCTGTGCCGTGATAGGGCCACGGCCAAACGGGTGTTCGATCTCATCAATGCAGAGTTCCTGCGGGCCCGAAGTGAAATCCTGGCCGTGGCCGGCAGCAAGGTCCTGCTGGCGGAGAACCCGGCGCTGGCCATGTCCTTGGCCAGCCGAAACCAGTATCTGGACCCCCTGAATTCCATCCAGGTGGCCCTGTTGCGCCGGATACGGGAATTGCCGCCCGAAGCCCAGGCGGAGAGCCCCTGGATGGAGCCATTGCTGCGTTCCATCAACGCCATCGCGGCGGGCATGCGTAACACGGGATAGGTGCTTTCTACGTTGTTTCACGTGAAACCGGCGCCACGGGGGCTTAGAATGCGCACCCCTGGCGCAATGATCTAGGCCTGAATTTCATGAATTTCCCGGAGGTCTTCGATGTGATCGTGGTGGGCGGCGGCCATGCCGGCACCGAGGCCGCCCTGGCCCCGGCGCGCATGGGCCTGAGGACCCTCCTGCTCACACACAACATCGAGACCCTGGGGGCCATGTCCTGCAACCCCTCCATAGGGGGAATCGGCAAGGGCCATCTGGTGAAGGAGGTGGATGCCCTGGGCGGGGCCATGGCCCTGGCCACGGATGAGGCGGGCATCCAGTTCCGCATCCTCAACGCCTCCAAGGGCCCGGCGGTTCGCGCCACCCGGGCCCAGGCTGACCGGGCGCTATACAAGCAGGCCATCCGCAGCCGCCTGGAAAACCAGGCCAATCTCACCCTCTTCCAGCAGGCCGTGGACGACTTGATCCTGGAGGGCGACGCCGTGGCCGGGGTACGCACCCAGCTGGGGATCGTCTTCAGGGCACGCTCCGTGGTCCTCACCACGGGCACCTTCCTGGGGGGGCTGATCCATGTGGGCCTGGAAAACTTCCAGGCCGGGCGCATGGGGGACCCGCCTTCCGTATCCCTGGCAGCCCGGCTGCGGGAGCTGAGCCTCCCCGCAGGACGGCTAAAAACCGGCACTCCGCCGCGCATCGACGGCCGCACCATCGACTACTCGGTGATGACGGAGCAACCGGGCGATGATCCGGCCCCGGTGTTTTCCTTCATGGGGAAACGCAGCATGCACCCCCCCCAGCTTCCCTGCTGGATCGCCCAGACCAACGCGCGCACCCACGAGATCATCCTGGCGGGACTGGACCGCTCCCCGCTCTATACCGGCGTCATCGAAGGGGTGGGCCCCCGCTACTGCCCCTCCATCGAGGACAAGATCCATCGCTTCGCCGACAAGGCCAGCCACAACGTGTTCCTGGAACCGGAGGGGCTGAAAACCCATGAGATCTACCCCAACGGCATTTCCACCAGCCTGCCCTTTGACGTGCAGCTGGATCTGGTGCGCTCCATTCGGGGCCTGGAGAAGGCCCACATCCTGCGGCCGGGCTATGCCATCGAATACGACTACTACGACCCCCGGGGCCTGATGCCCAGCCTCGAGACCAAAGCCATCCGGGGCCTGTTCTTCGCTGGTCAGATCAATGGCACCACGGGCTACGAGGAGGCGGCGGCCCAGGGACTGCTGGCGGGTCTGAACGCTGGCCTGCTGGTGCAAGGCAAGGAAGCCTGGTGGCCCCGCCGGGACCAGGCCTACCTGGGGGTCATGGTGGACGACCTGACCACCCGGGGCGTGCTGGAGCCCTATCGCATGTTCACCAGCCGGGCAGAGTACCGCCTGTCGTTGCGGGAGGATAATGCCGATGCCCGTCTTACGGAAAAGGGTCGGGCGCTGGGGCTGGTGGGCGATGATCGCTGGGCCCGCTTCCTGGAGAAGCAGGAGGCCGTGGCGCGGGAGACGGAGCGTCTCAAGTCCACCTGGGTGAATCCTGCCCTTCTGCCGGCCGAGCGGGCCCAGGCCCTACTGGGCAAACCCATCGAGCGTGAGCATAACCTGTTCGACCTGCTGCGCCGGCCGGAGGTGAACTACGCCAGCCTTCTGACATTGCCGGGCGGCAGCCCCGGATTGGCGGACGAGGAGGCCCGGGAGCAGGTGGAGATCGCCGCCAAGTACGCGGGCTATGTAGCCCGCCAGCAGGAGGAGGTGGAGCGGCAAAGGGCCCTGGAAGACCAGCCCCTGCCCCTGGACTTCGACTACATGCAGCTTTCCAGCCTCTCCATCGAGGTACGGCAAAAACTCAATGCCGTCCGCCCTGCGACCCTGGGCCAGGCAGCGCGGGTGTCCGGCGTGACGCCGGCGGCGATATCCGTGCTCATGGTCTACCTGAAGCGGGGTGACCTGATACGGAAGGATGCGGCATGACGTCGTTGTCGGAGCCCTTGAGCGATGCCCTTGCTGCCATGGACATCCGCCTGGAACCCCGCCAGGAGGCGTCATTGCTGGATTATCTGGCCCTGCTGGGCAAGTGGAACCGCACCTATAACCTCACGGCCATCCACGAGCCGGGGCGCATGCTGACCCATCATCTGCTGGACAGTCTGGCAGTGCTGCCCCATGTGGGGCCCGGCCCCCTGCTGGACGTAGGCAGTGGCGGCGGCCTGCCGGGCATACCCTTGGCCATTGCCCGGCCCGACCTGGAGCTGACCCTGCTGGACACCAGCCAGAAGAAATGCAGCTTCATGCAGCAGGCTGTCATCGAGCTGAAGCTGCCCCGGGTGCAGGTGGTGCACGCCCGGGTGGAGGCATTCCGCCGGGAGGGGGGCTATCCCCAGATCGTGTCCCGGGCCTTCAGCGAGCTGCGGGAGTTCGTCGCCCTTACCCGGCACCTGCTGGCCCCGGGAGGGGAGTGGCTGGCCATGAAGGGCCTGTATCCCTACGAGGAGATCGCCCAGCTCAGGGGCGCACGGGTCAAGGGGGATGTGAGGCTGCATGTGCCGGGACTAGAGGCGGACCGACATCTCATCATCTTGGAAGCGGAGTGACCATGGCGCGCATCCTGGCGGTAACCAATCAGAAGGGGGGGGTCGGCAAGACCACGTCCGCCGTGAACCTGGCGGCCTGCCTGGCCCATCTGGGCCAGCGCGTCCTGCTCGTCGACATGGACCCCCAGGGCAATGCCACCACCGGCAGCGGCGTGGACAAGCAGAAACTGCTCCACACCGTGTATCACGTGCTGCTGCGGGAACAGCCGTTTTCCAGGGTCTGCGTTAAATCCGCCACGGGGGACTACGACCTGCTGCCCGCCAACCGGGACATGGCCGGGGCGGAAGTGGAACTAGTCCAGGCGGATGAACGGGAATACCGTCTGAAGCAGGCCCTGGATGCCGTGGCGGCTCACTACGACAGCATACTCATCGACTGCCCGCCGGCCCTGAACCTGCTCACGGTGAATGCCCTTACTGCCGCCCATGCGGTCATCATCCCCATGCAGTGCGAGTATTTCGCCATCGAGGGCCTGGCGGATCTGGTCAACACGGTGAAGAAGATCAAGGCCCGCCTGAATCCGGGGCTGGTCATCGATGGTGTGATGCGGGTGATGTTCGACCACCGCAACACCCTGGCCCAGCACGTGTCGGACCAGCTCAAGGCCCATTTCGGCGCCAAGGTGTTCGACACCGTGGTGCCCCGCAACGTGCGTCTGGCCGAGGCCCCCAGCCACGGCCTCTCGGCGCTGCATTACGACAAGGGCTCCAAGGGGGCCCAGGCCTACCTGCAGATGGCCCGGGAATTGATCGAGAAACAGCAAGATGCATCAGGAGGAAACCGGCATGGCTAAGCTGAAGGGATTGGGACGCGGGCTGGATGCCCTTCTGGGCGAGGGGGAAACGCCGGAGGGGGAGCGACTGCTCACTTTGCCGGTGGAGAGTCTGGTGCCGGGCAAGTACCAGCCCCGCACCCACATGGACACGGAGGCCTTGGCCGAACTGGCGGAGTCCATTCGTTCCCAAGGTTTGATGCAGCCCATCCTGGCCAGGGCCGTGCCGGGGGGGCGTTACGAGATCATCGCCGGCGAGCGGCGTTGGCGTGCCAGCCAACTGGCGGGCTTGAAAGAGGTGCCCGTGCTGGTGCGGGAGGTCCCCGACGAGGCGGCCCTGAAGATGGCCCTCATCGAGAACATCCAGAGGGAGAACCTGAATCCCCTGGAAGAGGCCCAGGGCCTGCAACGCCTCATCCAGGAATTCAGCATGACCCACCAGACTGCGGCCGAATCTGTGGGCCGTTCCAGGGTGGCGGTCACCAACCTCTTGCGCCTGCTGCAATTGGCCAAACCGGTCCAGGCCCTGCTCATGGCCGGGGATCTGGACATGGGCCATGCCCGTGCCCTCCTCCCACTGACCCATGCCAAGCAGGTGGACGCCGCCCATGAGATCGTCCGCCGCGGTCTGTCCGTCCGGGAGGCGGAGCGCCTGGCCACCCGCATGCTGAAGCCGGCCACCAGCGCGCCGGCCCAGCGGGACAGGGATGTGGTGCGTCTTGAGGAGGAATTGTCCGAACGCCTGGCCGCCAGCGTGCACATCCGCGCCAACCGCAAGGGTGCGGGTCGCCTGACCATCGAGTTCTCCGGCTTGGAACAACTGGACGGCATCTTGAGCCGGATCAGGTAATAGGAAATCATCAAACCGTTTGATGATTGCATTAGCCACTCTAATTGAAATATAATGATCGTCTAATGTTTTATGCCTTGGCCGGTCAGTCAGCGGTGATTGTGGCGGGGACTCTGGCAATTTGGCTACTATGGGGCCCGCCGTTCTGGCCATTCCTGTATGGAGGGTCTGTAGCGTCGGCCAGCGCCGGCTTGCTGGTCTGGCGATGGAAGCAAGGTCTGCGCGACTATCACTGTGATGGTCGGAGGCATCTGAAGCGTTTCTACCGTTCCTTCTGGGAGCGGTTTTTTGTTGTCGTATTGCTGCTGGCTGCGGGATTTTGGCTGGGGTCGTCGGCCCCGGGTTTCCAACCCCTGGCCATGTTGTTGGGCTTTATCGTGGGCCAGCTGGCGTGGGTGATCGCAACGGCAGCCCAAAAATCGGAATAACAGGTTACGAGCTATGTCCGCGGAAGCGCACTCCTCGACGGAATACATCAAGCACCACCTGCAGAACCTGACCTATGGCCAACTGCCCGCCGGCTATCAGCGCGCTGACGGGGAGGTGTTGCAGCAAAGCACCTGGACCCTTGCCCATTCGGCGCAAGAAGCCAAGGACATGGGCTTCATGGCCATCAACCTGGACACCATGGGTTTCTCCCTCGTCCTGGGGGTCCTCTTCCTGTTTTTCTTCCGCCTGGCGGCGAAGAGCGCCGTAAGCGGTGTGCCCGGCGGCCTGCAGAACTTCGTGGAGTGGGTGGTCGAATTCGTCGATTCCAGCGTGAAGGGTTCCTTCACCGCGAGAAACCCCATGGTGGCGCCCCTGGCCTTGACCATCTTCGTCTGGATATTCCTGATGAACCTGATGGACCTGCTCCCCATCGACTGGATGCCCGGCCTGGCCAAACTGCTGGGCCTGCCGTACATGAAGGTGGTGGCTTCCACCGATCCCAATGCCACCTTTGGCATGTCCCTCACCGTGTTCGCGCTGGTGCTCTACTACAGCGTCAAGATGAAGGGCGTGGGCGGGTTCCTGGGCGAGCTCACCCTGCAGCCCTTCGGCAAGTGGGGCATGCCTGCCAACCTGCTGCTGGAAGGCGTCAACCTCATCGCCAAGCCCGTTTCTCTGGCCTTGCGACTCTTCGGCAACATGTATGCCGGCGAAATGATCTTCATCCTGATCGCCATCATGTTCTCCGGCGGCGCCGTACTGGCGCTGACGGGTGGCGTGCTGCAGTGGGCGTGGGCCGTGTTCCACATCCTGATCATCACTCTGCAGGCCTTCATCTTCATGACGCTGACCATCGTCTACCTGGACATGGCGCATCAGGAACACCATTGATTTTGCTTTCGTGAATTGTCTCTAGGAGAAAACCATGACTGAAGTTCAAGCTCTGCTGTTCATCGCCGGCGCCATCATGATGGGCCTGGGTGCCCTGGGTGCCTCCGTGGGCATCGGTATCCTCGGCGGCCGCTTCCTGGAAGGCGCCGCCCGCCAGCCTGAGCTGATTCCCATGCTCCGCACCCAGTTCTTCATCGTCATGGGCTTGGTGGACGCCGTGCCCATGATCGCCGTCGGCCTGGCCATGTACGTGCTCTTCGCGGTTGCTGCTTAATCCGGCGCAAAAACAAAGCGAGAGGACCGGTCATGAACATGAATTTGACCCTGATCGGGCAGTCCATCACCTTTGCCGTATTCGTGTGGTTCTGCATGAAGTTCGTGTGGCCGCCCATCGTCAATGCGCTGGAAGCCCGCAAGAAGCAGATCGCCGACGGTTTGGCCGCCGCCGACCGCGGCAAGCATGAGCTGGAACTGGCCGCCAGGCGCGCCAGCGAGAGCCTGCACGAGGCCAAGCAGAAATCCGCCGAGATCATCGCCCAGGCCGAGAGGCGGGCCGCCCAGATGATCGAGGAGGCCAAGAACGCCGCCCGGGAGGAAGGCGACCGCATGATTGCCGCCGCCAAGGCGGAGATCGAGCAGGAAAGTCATCGCGCCCGCGAGGCCCTGCGTGCCGAGGTGGCGGCCCTGGTGGTGGCGGGTGCTGGCAAGATTCTGCGCCGCGAGGTGAATCCCCAGGCCCATACGGACCTGCTGGAAGCCATCAAGAACGAGTTGTGATCGGGGCTGACGAGACATGGAACGCGCGACCCTAGCCCGCCCCTACGCCGAGGCCCTTGCCAAGCTGGCGGCCGAGGCCCATGCCTGGGGCCCCTGGTCCGAGCGGCTGGCCCTGCTGGCCGCCGTGGCCGGTGACGAGCAGATCCAGGCCCTGGCGGCCAACCCCGTAGTGGACAGCAGCCGGGTGGCCGACGTGGTGCTGGCCGTGTGCGGTGACAAGCTGGGTGCCGAGGGCGCCAACCTGGTGCGTTTGCTGGCCGAGAACAAGCGGCTGGCCCTGGCGCCCGAGATCGCCGCCCAGTTCCAGGTCCTCAAGGCAGCCCAGGAAGGTGAGCTCACGGCCCATATCACCAGCGCTTACGAGCTGTCCGCGGCGCAGATGGCTGGCCTGGTGGCCAAACTGGAAACCAAATTCGGACGCAAGATCAAAGCCACCCAGTCCACGGACCCCGAACTCATCGGCGGCGTGGTGATCCAGGTGGGCGACGAAGTGATGGATGCGTCGGTGCGCGGCGGGCTGGAGCAGCTGGCCGTCACCCTGAAGGCTTGATTAGAGAATCGGAGTAGCTATGCAACTCAACCCGTCTGAAATCAGCGAGCTGATCAAGAACCGGATCCAGAACCTGGAATCCGGCTCCGAGCTGCGCACCCAGGGGACCGTGGTCTCCGTCACCGACGGCATCGTCCGCATCCACGGCCTGGCCGACGTGATGCAGGGCGAAATGCTGGAATTCCCCGGCAACACCATGGGGATGGCCCTGAACCTGGAGCGCGACTCCGTGGGCGCCGTGGTGCTGGGCGATTACGAACACATCTCAGAGGGCGACACGGTCAAGTGCACCGGCCGCATCCTGGAAGTGCCTGTGGGCGAAGCCCTGCTGGGCCGGGTGGTGAATGCCCTGGGCCAGCCCATCGACGGCAAGGGCCCGGTCAACACCAGCGCCACCTCCCCCATCGAGAAGATCGCCCCTGGCGTCATTGCTCGCCAGTCCGTGTCCCAGCCCATGCAGACCGGCCTCAAGTCCGTGGACGCCATGGTGCCCATTGGCCGCGGCCAGCGGGAGTTGATCATCGGTGACCGCCAGACCGGCAAGACCGCCGTGGCCATCGACACCATCATCAACCAGAAGGGTACGGGCATCCTGTGCATCTACGTGGCGGTGGGTCAGAAGGCATCGAGCATCGCCAACGTGGTACGCAAGCTGGAAGAACACGGTGCCATGGGCCACACCATCGTCGTGGCCGCCACCTCCTCCGATCCGGCCGCCATGCAATTCATCGCCCCCTACGCCGGCTGTACCATGGGCGAGTACTTCCGTGACACCGGTCGCGATGCCCTCATCGTCTATGACGACCTCACCAAGCAAGCCTGGGCCTACCGCCAGATCTCCCTGCTGCTGCGCCGTCCTCCGGGCCGCGAAGCCTACCCTGGCGACGTGTTCTATCTGCACTCCCGCCTGCTGGAGCGGGCCGCCCGCGTGAATGCCGACTACGTGGAGAGGCAGACCAACGGCGCCGTGAAGGGGCAGACCGGTTCCCTCACCGCCCTGCCCATCATCGAGACCCAGGCCGGCGACGTCTCCGCCTTCGTGCCCACCAACGTGATCTCCATCACCGACGGGCAGATCTTCCTGGAATCCGACCTCTTCAACGCCGGCATCCGCCCCGCCATCAACGCCGGCCTGTCCGTGTCCCGCGTGGGCGGCGCGGCCCAGACCAAGGTCATCAAGAAGCTGGGCGGCGGTATCCGCCTGGCCCTGGCCCAGTACCGCGAACTGGCCGCCTTTGCCCAGTTCGCCTCCGACCTGGATGAAGCCACCCGCAAGCAGCTGGAGCGGGGCAAGATGGTCACGGAGCTGATGAAGCAGTTCCAGTACTCTCCCATGAACGTGGCGGAAATGGCCGTAACCCTGTTCGCCGTGAACCGGGGCTACATGGACGACGTGGAAGTGAAGCGCGCCCTGGCCTTCGAGGCCGCGCTCCAGTCCTTCATGAAGGGCAAGTACGCCGCCCTGCTGGAGAAGATCCAGAGTACCGGCGATCTGGATGGCGAGGCCGAGAAACAGCTGGCCGCCGCCATCGAGGACTTCAAGTCCTCCGCCGCATATTGAGCCAACGCTGAACGGAACTCACGATGGCCGCCGGAAAAGAAATCCGCAGCAAGATCAAGAGCGTGGAAAACACGCGCAAGATCACCCGCGCCATGGAAATGGTCGCGGCCGCCAAGATGCGTAAGGCCCAGGAACGCATGCGTCATGCCCGTCCCTATGCGGAAAAGATTGCCCGCATGGCGGCCCACTTCAGCCAGGCCCATTCCGAGTACAGGCACCCGTTCGTGATGCCCAGGGCACAAGTCAAGCGCGTGGGCCTCATCCTCGTCACCACCGACAAGGGCCTGTGCGGCGGCCTCAACACCAATGCCCTGCGCCTGGCCCTGGCCAAGCTCAAGGCCTGGGATGAGCAGAAGGTGGAGGTGGATGTCTGCGCCATCGGCAACAAGGGTTTCGGCTTCGTGCAGCGCTTGGGGGCCAACATCGCCTCCCACGCCACCGGCCTGGGGGACACCCCCCACATGGAGCGCCTCATCGGCCCCGTACAGGTGATGCTGGACGCCTACAAGGAAGGCCGCATCGACGCCCTGTACCTGATCTACAGCCGATTCGTCTCCACCATGAAGCAGGAGCCCGCCTTCAAGCAGCTGGTGCCCCTGTCCGGCGAGGAGGCCATGGAGAAGGCCGAGCACCACTGGGACTACATCTACGAGCCCGAGGCCAAATCCGTGGTGGACAGCCTGATGGTGCGCTACATCGAGGCCCTGATCTACCAGGCCGTGGCCGAGAACATGGCCTGCGAGCAGTCCGCCCGCATGGTGGCCATGAAGGCCGCCTCGGACAACGCCAAGAACGTCATCGGCGAACTCAAGCTGGTCTACAACAAGACCCGCCAGGCCGCCATTACCCAAGAGATCAGCGAGATCGTCGCCGGCGCCGCCGCCGTGTGAGGCTCCAGGCAAAGCATTCGATATCAGAGACTAGGAAACAACCATGACCGAAGGAAAAATCGTTCAGATCATCGGCGCGGTGGTGGACATGGAGTTCCCCCGTGGGGCCATGCCCAGGGTCTACGACGCCATCACCATGGATTCGCCCAAGCTCACCTTCGAGGTACAGCAGCAGCTGGGTGACGGTGTGGTCCGGACCATCGCCATGGGCTCCACCGACGGCCTGCGCCGCGGCGCCAAGGTGAAGAACACCGGCGCGGCCATCTCCGTGCCCGTGGGCCAGGCCACTCTGGGCCGCATCATGGATGTGCTGGGCGACCCCGTGGACGAGGCCGGCCCCGTGGAAGCCGAGACCCGGTGGCCGATTCACCGCAAGGCCCCGGCCTATGCCGACCAGGCCGCCGCCGTGGAGATCCTGGAAACCGGCATCAAGGTGATCGACCTGGTGATGCCCATCGCCAAGGGGGGCAAGGTGGGCCTGTTCGGCGGCGCCGGCGTGGGCAAGACCGTGACCCTGATGGAGCTCATCCGCAACATCGCCGTGGAACACAGCGGCTTCTCCGTGTTCGCCGGTGTGGGTGAGCGTACCCGGGAGGGCAACGACTTCTACCACGAGATGAAGGAAGGCGGCGTGCTGAACAAGGTGTCCCTGGTCTACGGCCAGATGAACGAACCCCCCGGCAACCGCCTGCGCGTGGCTCTGACCGGCTTGACCATGGCCGAATACTTCCGTGACGAAGGCAGGGACGTGTTGTTCTTCGTGGACAACATCTACCGCTACACCCTGGCTGGTACCGAGGTGTCGGCCCTGCTGGGCCGCATGCCCTCCGCCGTGGGTTACCAGCCCACCCTGGCCTCCGAGATGGGCGCCCTGCAGGAGCGCATCACCTCCACCAAGACCGGCTCCATCACCTCCTTCCAGGCCGTGTACGTGCCCGCGGACGACCTGACCGACCCGTCCCCCGCCACCACGTTCGCTCACCTGGACGCCACCCTGGTGCTGTCCCGCCAGGTGGCCGAGCTGGGCATCTACCCCGCCGTGGACCCCCTGGACTCCACCTCACGCATCCTGGACCCCCTGGTGGTGGGCGAGGAGCACTACTCCGTGGCCCGCTCCGTGCAGGCCACCTTGCAGCGCTACAAGGAACTGCGGGACATCATCGCCATTCTGGGTATGGATGAACTGTCTCCCGAAGACAAACTGGCCGTGGCCCGGGCCCGCAAGATCCAGCGCTTCCTGTCCCAGCCCTTCTTCGTGGCCGAAGCGTTCACGGGCGCACCGGGCAAGTACGTGCCCCTGAAGGACACCATCGCCGCCTTCAAGGCCATCGTTGCCGGCGAGTACGACCACCTGCCCGAGCAGGCCTTCTACATGGTGGGCACCATCGAAGAAGCCGTGGAAAAGGCCAAGACCCTGCAATAAGGGCCGGAGAGGACGATCATCATGGCCATGACCATTCATGTCGACATCGTCAGCGCGGAGGCCGCCATCTACTCGGGCCTGGCCGAGTACGTGATCGTACCGGCGGAGATGGGCGAGGTGGGCATCTACCCCCGCCACACGCCCCTGCTCACACGCCTGAAGCCCGGCTCCGTGCGCATCAAATCTCCGGAGAAGACGGATGAAGACCTGATCTATGTCTCCAGCGGCATGCTGGAGGTCCAGCCCGGCGTCATCACTATCCTGTCCGACACCGCCATCCGCGGCGCGGACCTGGACGAGGCCCGGGCCCTGGAGGCCAAGCGCCAGGCGGAAGAGGCCATGCGGGATCGCGGAGCAGCCATGGACTACGCCCGGGCCCAGGCCGAACTGGCCGAGGCCGTGGCCCAGCTGGCGGCCATCGAGAAGCTGCGCAAGATCAAGCACTGATTCCCGCGGTGCGCGGATGGACGGCGGCCCCCGGGCTGCCGTTTTGCTTTGTGGCCCTGCCTCGGGAGGAAGAAGCCTCTTATACTTACACTGCTCAAATTCTCCGCCCCAGCCGCCTCCATGACCGCCCCCCTCAACGTCATCATCCTCGCCGCCGGCAAGGGCACACGGATGAAGTCCGACCTGCCCAAGGTTCTGCACCCCCTGGCCGGCAAACCTCTCCTCTCCCACGTCCTTGCCGCCGCCGACAGCCTGGCGCCGGAAAAGATCTGCGTGGTCTATGGCCACGGTGGCGAGACCCTGCCCCAGGCCATGGGCCGGCCCGAGCTGGCCTGGGCCAGGCAGGAGCCCCAGCTGGGCACCGGCCATGCCGTGCAGCAGGCCGTGCCCCACCTGAATCCCGCGGCCATCGCCCTCATCCTCTACGGCGACGTGCCCCTCACCCGGCCGGAGACCCTGCGGGAGATGGTGATGATCGCCCGGGGCGGCGCCATCGCCCTGCTCACGGTGCGCCTGGCCAATCCGGTGGGTTACGGCCGCATCGTGCGCAATGCCCGGGGCCAGGTGGAACGCATCGTGGAGCACAAGGACGCCAGCCCCGAGGAGCTGGCCATCGACGAGGTGAACACCGGCATTATCTGTCTGCCCGCCGGCAAGCTATCCGGCTGGCTGTCCCGCCTCACCAACAACAATGCCCAGGGCGAGTACTACCTCACCGACGTCATCGGCATGGCCGCCGCCGAGGGTGAGCAGGTCATCCCCTGCCACCCGTCCGCCGAGTGGGAAGTGCTGGGCATCAACAGCCGCCAGCAACTGGCGGAGCTGGAACGCACCCATCAGGCCAATATCGCCACGGCCCTCATGGCCCAGGGCGTCACCCTCATCGACCCGGCCCGCATCGACGTGCGGGGTAGCCTGGAATGCGGCCGGGACGTGCTCATCGACGTCAACTGTGTGTTCGAAGGCCGCGTGGTGCTTGGGGATGGGGCGCAAGTGGGCGCCAACTGCGTGCTCAGGGACGTGGAAGTGGGCCCTGGCGTGGAGATCAAGCCCTTCTGCCATCTGGAGTCCGCCCGGCTGGGCGCCCGGGCCGTCATCGGACCCTATGCCCGCATTCGCCCGGGCACCGTGCTGGACGAGGAGGTCCACATCGGCAACTTCGTGGAGCTGAAGAACGCCCAGGTGGGCTTCAACAGCAAGATCAACCACCTCTCCTACGTGGGCGACGCTACCGTGGGGCGCCGGGTGAACATCGGCGCCGGCACCATCACCTGCAACTACGACGGCGCCAACAAACACCGCACGGTCATCGAGGACGAGGCCTTCATCGGCTCCGACACCCAGTTGGTGGCGCCGGTGACCGTGGGCAAGGGGGCCACCCTGGGGGCGGGCACCACCCTGACCCGGGATGCACCGGCCGGGCAGCTCACCCTCTCCCGCGTCAAGCAGACCACCATTGCCGGCTGGCAGAGGCCGGTGAAAACGAAATAACGGAGGAGTTCACTCATGTGCGGCATCGTCGGCGCCATTGCCCAACGCAACGTGGTTCCCATCCTGCTGGAGGGCCTGCAACGCCTGGAATACCGGGGCTATGACTCTGCCGGCCTGGCGGTGCGGGGCGAGGATGGGGCCATGCGACGCATCCGCTCCGTGGGCAAGGTGGCGCGGCTGAAGGAAATGGCGGCGGTCAGCCCCGTGCCGGGCCACCTGGGCATCGCCCACACACGCTGGGCCACCCATGGCATGCCCGCCGAGCGCAACGCTCACCCCCACATGAGCGGCGAGAAGGTGGCCGTGGTGCACAACGGCATCATCGAGAACCACGCCGAACTGCGGGCCGAACTCACCGCCCAGGGCTACCGCTTCACCTCCGAGACGGACACCGAGGTCATCGCCCACCTGCTCGCCCACATCCTGGAAACCACGCCGGATCTGCTGGAGGCGGTGCAGGAGGCGGTGAAGCGTCTGGTGGGCGCCTACGGCCTGGCGGTGGCTACGCCGGAGGACCCGGACCGCCTGGTGGTGGCCCGGGCTGGCAGCCCCCTGGTCATCGGCCTTGGCGTGGGTGAAAACTTCATCGCCTCCGACGTGTTCGCTTTGTTGCCCGTGACCCAGCGCTTCATCTTCCTGGAGGAAGGCGACATTGCCGAAATCCGCCGCGACGGCATCCGGGTGCTCGACGTGGAAGGCAACCCGGTGACGCGGCCGGAGCGCCTGTCGCAACTGTCCGCCGCCACGACGGACAAGGGTCCCTACGCCCATTACATGCTCAAGGAGATCTTCGAACAGCCCTCCGTCATCGCCGAGACCCTGGAGGGGCGCATCCACAAGGGCCGGCTGCTGGAGGAGAGCTTCGGCCACCAGGCCCAGGCGCTGTTCGACGCGACGAAAGGCGTGCACATCATCGCCTGCGGCACCAGCTACCACGCCGGCCTGGTGGCCAGGTATTGGCTGGAGGAGGCAGGGGTGCCCTGCCACGTGGAGGTGGCCAGCGAATATCGCTATCGCAAGGTGGTGGTGCCCGAGGGCACCCTGTTTCTGTCCATCTCCCAGTCCGGTGAGACCGCCGACACCCTGGCCGCCCTGCGGGGCGCCAAGCAGGCGGGCTACGTGGGTTCCATGACCATCTGCAACGTGCCCGAGTCGTCCCTGACCCGGGAATCCGACGTGGCCCTCATGACCCGGGCGGGCCCCGAGATCGGCGTGGCCTCCACCAAGGCCTTCACCACCCAGCTCACCGCCCTGCGACTGCTGACCCTGGCCCTGGCCCGCCGCCGGGGCATGACGCCGGAGCGGGAGGTCCAGCTGGTGAATGAGTTGCACGCACTGCCCCGCCAGGTGGAGGTGGTGCTGGAATTGTCCGACGCCATCAAGGGCATGGCCGAGGCCTTCGCCGACAAGACCCATGCCCTGTTCCTGGGCCGGGGGCCCTTCTACCCCATTGCCCTGGAAGGCGCCCTGAAGCTGAAGGAGATCTCCTACATCCACGCCGAGGCCTATCCCGCCGGCGAACTGAAGCATGGCCCCCTGGCCCTGGTGGACGCCACCATGCCGGTGATCTGCGCCCTGCCCAACGACCCTCTGCTGGACAAGGTGCTGTCCAATCTGCAGGAGGTGCGGGCCCGGGGTGGCGAGCTGTTCCTGTTCTCCGATCACAACGTCAAGATCGAACTGGACCGTTTCCAGAACCTCACCCTGGCGGACATCTTCCCCAGCACGGCCCCCATCGTCTACAGCGTGCCCCTGCAGCTCCTGGCCTATCACGTGGCCGTGCTCAAGGGTACCGACGTGGACCAGCCCCGCAACCTCGCCAAATCCGTCACCGTCGAGTAGGAACACGTCCATGTCCGTCATTGCCGTCTTCAACCAGAAGGGCGGGGTGGGCAAAACCACCACCTGTCTCAACGTTGCCGCTTCCCTCGCCTTGCTGGAGCGCAACCCCCTGGTGGTGGACCTGGACCCCCAGGCCCACGTGAGCTTGGCCCTGGGTGTGCGCCATCTGCCCGCCAACGCCACGGTGGCCGCCTTCTTCCGCGAGCATGTGCCCCTGGATCGCCTGGTGCGCCGCCTGCCCAACGGTCTGCGCCTGCTGCCCGGTCACCCCGACCTGTCCAAGGTGGACGCCCTGCTGGGCTCCACCCCCGGAGTGGCCGCCACCCTGAAGAAGGGGCTGGCGGAGAGCGCGCTCCGGGACGACGTCCCCCTCCTCATCGACTGCGCTCCCACCCTGGGGGTGCTGTCCCTCAACGCCGTGTTCGCCGCCGACCGGGTGCTCATCCCCGTCACCGCCGACTACCTGTCCATCCAGGGCCTCAACCGCCTCGACCTGGCCCTCAATGTACTGGAAGGCCCCCTCAAGCGCCGCATCGAGCGCCGCGTGGTGCTTACCCGCTTCGACGAGAACAAGCCCCAGTGCCGCGACGCCCTGGCCAGCCTGAAGAGCCGCTACGGCGACAGGCTGTGCGAGACCCGCATCGCCGATGACCCGGCGCTGTCCGAGAGCCCGGCCCACGGCATGGATATCTTCGCCTACGCGGCGGATTCCGCCGGCGCCCACGACTACCGGCTGCTCACCATGGAGCTGTTGTCCAAGGGCTTCTTCCAGTAAGCAGCGAAACCGCGCGGCATGAACAACGCCGATTGGCTGGACCGTACCCGCGCCGCCCTCTGGCACCCCTGCACCCAGATGAAGCAGCTGGAGCAGGCCCCTCCCCTGCCCATCGCCCGGGGCGAGGGCCCCTGGCTCATCGACTACGACGGCAACCGCTACCTGGATGCCATCTCTTCCTGGTGGGTCAACCTCTTCGGCCACGCCAACCCCCGCATCAACGCCGCCCTCATCGATCAGTTGGGCCGCATCGAGCACGTCATCCTGGCGGGCTGCACCCACGCCCCCGTGGTGGAACTGTCCGAGCGCCTGGCGAAGCTCACCGGCCTCTCCCACGCCTTCTACGGCTCCGACGGCGCCTCCGCCACGGAGATCGCCCTGAAGATGAGCTTCCACTACTGGCGCAACCTGGGCCAGCCTGCCAAGACCGGATTCGTCAGCCTCCAGGACGGCTACCACGGCGAGACCCTGGGGGCCCTGTCGGTGACCGACGTGGCCCTGTTCAAGGACACCTACGCGCCCCTGCTGCGTCCGAGTCACCAGGTCATGAGCCCCGACTGGCGCCGGGCCGAGGCAGGGGAGTCCGCCGAGGCCTATGCCCTGCGTGCCGCCGCCAGCCTGGAGGACTGCCTGGTCGAATGCGCCGCCACCACCGCCGCCGTCATCCTGGAGCCCCTAGTCCAGGGCGCCGCCGGCATGGCCATGTACCATCCCATCTACCTGTCCCGTGTGCGCGAGATGTGCGACCGCCACCGGGTCCATCTCATTGCCGACGAGATCGCCGTGGGCTTCGGTCGCACCGGCACCCTGTTCGCCTGCGAACAGGCCGGCATCCGTCCCGACATCCTTTGTCTCTCCAAGGGCATCACCGGCGGCTACCTGCCTCTGTCCTGCGTGCTCACCACCGACCGGGTGTACGAGGCCTTCTACGACGACACCACCGCCCGGGGCTTCCTCCATTCCCACTCCTACACCGGCAACCCCCTGGCCTGCCGCGCCGCCCTGGCGGTACTGGATATCTTCGAGCAGGACGACGTCCTCGCCGCCAACCAGGCCCGTGCCGCTCGCTTCACGGAACTGCTGGCCCCCGTGGCCGCCCACCCCGGCGTCGAACACTTCCGCCACCGAGGCATGATCTGGGCCTTCGACGTGAAGGACGCCGACCCCGGCTTCGGCCTGGACTTTCACCGACGCGCCCTGGAAAAGGGCCTGCTCCTCCGCCCCATCGGCAACACCGTGTACTTCATGCCGCCCTATGTCATCGAGGAAGAAGACATGCAGTGCATGGCCCAAGTGACCCACGATCTGATCGCCAACCGGTGACTCCCGGAAGGGATCCGTTGGTCCTACGCGCATTCATCGCCAAATCCGGCGTGCCGGTCGTGTCCGCGCCCGCCTTTGGCTGGCGTAGGCCAAGTCAACGACGGTCAGCCTGGGGGCGTTACCTGCATGCCGGAAATCGTCCACTGGACTGATCGGAAGGATGTTTTCAGAAGCAGGGATGTTGCGTAGCATCCCACCCGCAACTCAAGTTGCTTTTTGCAAAAGGAAAAAGGAGATAGACATGAAAGCAGTTGTGATCGCTGCCGCCGCTGCTCTGGCCCTCACCACCGGCGTGGCTTCCGCCGACGAGGCCCTGGCCAAGAAAAATGGTTGCCTGGGCTGCCATCAGGTGGACAAGAAGGTGGTGGGCCCCGCCTTCAAGGATGTGGCCAAGAAGTACAAGGGCGACGCCAAGGCCGCCGAGCATCTGGAACACGTCATCGTCAATGGCAGCAAGGGTGTGTGGGGTGCCGTGCCCATGGCGCCTCAACCCAAGGCCGTCGGCGATGCCAAGGCCCTGGCGGCCTGGATTCTGTCCCTCTGAATCCTGCCGTCCCCATGAAGCCGGGTTCGCCCGGCTTTTTTAGGTTCATCGCGCTTTACCGGGGAAGGCGTCCTTGATTTTCAGGAAGAAGTAGGCTGAATCGCGGAAGCCGTATGCCATGCGCTTGATGACCTTGATGCGGTTGTTGACGCCTTCAAGGACACTGGTG
>Ga0272446_1001229_pt1 | contig 37929 bp, 32 predicted proteins | sample YNPCB0061_FD_194587 | JGI IMG/M metagenome (GOLD analysis project Ga0272446, IMG submission 194587) | Hot spring microbial mat communities from Yellowstone National Park, WY, United States - YNP-CB-006-1 | ecosystem: Environmental > Aquatic > Thermal springs > Hot (42-90C) > Sediment | place...
TGACGCCGGGCAACGTCAGCGACTTTGTGCCCGCCAAAGAATGCCTCGCCGCTGCGCCAAAAGCCAAAGCCATTCTCGCGGATCGCGGCTATGACAGCGCTGCCGTCTTCCTTGCTTCCATCGTCGTTTTCTGGCTATAGTTTATGAGTCCTAACCCTAAATCGCCGTACATCGAGTCACGTTTCCAACTAAAAACTCTATAGCCTTATGTTGAACTGCTTGTCTTGGTCTGCTTCTGCTAATGCTTTCCATTGCAAAGCTTTCGTCAGGTTATGATAGCGTGAATTTTTATTGTATAAACGGATGTGTTGAGTATAGGATGATTTTCCCCTTTTGGTTTTCCGGAAAAATCCTATAAATGACCAAAACAGCGATTTTTCTGTCGGCTTTGTTCATGGCCATGGTGTTCGCTTGCCATCAGACAAATGCGGCGAATCTGTCCGAGGAAATAGAAGATCTGAGAAAACAGATACAGGCGCTACAAGTCCAGATAGAGGCGCTGGCGAAGCAAAAAGTGCCCAGCCCGCCGCGCGGCGCTTATGAAAAAGCGGAGGAAACTGAAAAAACAGGGGAAAAACAAAGTGAAGTCATGCCCGGGGTAAAAATAAAACTGGGAGGCTACATAGAGACAACGGGCATATGGCGTTCCAAAAACCAGACCCAGGATACATCAACGACCTGGAACGGCAATTCTTCCAATACGACTGGGATTCCTTTCGCCAACAACGTGAATGCGCATCAATCTGAATTCAGGGGTTCAGTCAGGGCGTCGCGTCTTTCGTTGTCCACCGAAGGAGTCGTAGATAATAATCTCAAGCTTTCCGCATATCTCGAAAGTGATTTTCTCGGCGCAGCGCGGACTGCCAATTCTGTACAAACAAATGGCTATACGCCACGGTTGCGCCATGCTTTCGCCGAGGTCAATCACAGTGGCTTGGGGATAAAGTTTGTCAGCGGGCAAACGTGGAGTCTCGCGGTTCTTAACAAGGAAAGCATAAACACGCTCGGCACGCTTACAACGGCCGCCATAGATACGGGCTATTTGCCCGGCACTGTGGCATTGCGCACACCCCAGATACGGGCAGTCAAATCTTTCGAGAAAGAAAATATAAGCATAGGAATTTCCGCGGAAAGCCCGCAGGTAAATTTCGGCCAAGTGTCAGTTCCATCCACGGTTACAGCGGCTACCTTCGGCCATGTGGCTTCTTTCAACCCGAACGTCCAATATTCCACAGATCTTGCTCCCGACATCATAGGCAAGGCCGCCTATGATTCGGGCATTGGCCATTATGAGCTTTTCGGCATAATGCGTTTTTTCCGTGACAAACTGAACGCCGATTTTAGAGACAACACGGTTATCGCCGGTGGCGGCGGTATAGGAGCTTATTGGCAATTGTTGTCAAAAAAGATAGAGGTTCACACATCTTTTGTCGGCGGAGAAGGCATAGGCCGCTATAGTTCGGGCAGATTCCCTGACTTTTCTTTTGCGCCCAACGGAGCCATCAAGCCCATAACGAGATATTCCGGAACCATAGGAATAATAGGACACCCGAGTAAATCGTGGGACGTTTATCTTTATGCCGGTTATGATGCCGTCTTCCGGAACAACGAAGAAAATACCATGTATGGTTATGGTAATTATTCCCTGGACAATAGCGGGTGCTATGCGGCTAACGAATCTTGTCCGGCGCAAACATCCAGCATGTGGCAGATATCGCCCGGTTTTTGGAAACAGTTTTACAAGGGCGACTGCGGAACAATGCGTGTGGGGGCGTCATATTCGTTAACCCGCCGCAATGCTTTCAGCGATGCGAACGGAAATGCTCCTCACGCATATCAAAACGTGATAATGACCGCGTTGCGCTATGCGCCTTTTTAAACGGTTTGCCGCTTGCTCGTAAGCAACTGCTTGTCCTTGAAAAGCCGGACGGAAAACCAAAGCCAGAAAAATCGTAGATTTGGTGCTTGGCACAACGAACATTTTTCGGCCATATTTCTAATCGAAAGTATTTATACACAAGCTATAGTTTCCAGGTACAGAAACAATGGCATATATAGGCCGTTCATGGGCGTAATCGACAGGCTTCGCAAACCTCAAAAAACGCTAGTTTGACGGCGGTATAATGCAGGGTTAAGAATCCGGTAACCAGAGTACAGCTAATCTGGAATAAGCTTTGTTCCAACATGCAAGGAACGTCATGACCAAATCCGGCAACAGCGACGTGAAAAACACTCTCTACTGCTCTTTTTGCGGCAAGAGCCAGCATGAAGTGCGTAAGCTGATCGCAGGCCCAACGGTATTCATCTGCGATGAATGCGTCGAGCTTTGCATGGACATTATTCGTGAAGAAAGCAAAACCACCCTCATCAAATCGCGCGACGGCGTGCCTGTTCCCCGCGACATCAAGACCGTGCTGGACGACTACGTGATAGGACAGGAACATGCCAAGCGCGTGCTTTCGGTCGCGGTGCATAATCACTATAAGCGCTTGGCCCATGGCGCGCGCAATTCCGATGTCGAGCTTGCCAAATCGAACATACTTCTAATCGGTCCGACAGGGTGCGGTAAAACACTGCTTGCCCAAACTTTGGCCCGCATCATCGACGTGCCGTTCACCATGGCCGACGCCACTACGCTCACCGAGGCCGGATATGTCGGCGAGGACGTGGAAAATATAATACTCAAACTACTGCAGGCCGCGGACTACAATGTTGAACGGGCGCAACGCGGCATAGTTTACATAGACGAGATAGACAAAATAAGTCGTAAGTCAGACAACCCTTCCATTACGCGCGACGTATCGGGCGAAGGCGTGCAGCAAGCTCTGCTTAAGATCATGGAGGGCACAATAGCGTCCGTCCCACCGCAGGGCGGGCGCAAGCATCCACAGCAGGAATTTCTGCAGGTGGATACTACAAATATACTTTTCATATGCGGTGGCGCTTTCGCCGGACTCGAGAAAATCATCTCCGCCCGCGGATGCGGTTCTTCCATAGGGTTTGGCGCCGACGTGCGCGGCCCGGACGACCGCCGGGCCGGAGATATCTTGCGCGAGGTAGAGCCGGATGATTTGCTGAAATTCGGTTTAATTCCCGAGTTCATCGGCCGTTTGCCAGTAGTTGCCACCCTGAATGACCTGGATGAACAGGCCCTCATCGACATACTTACCAAGCCCAAGAACGCGCTGGTCAAGCAGTTTCAGCGGCTGTTCGAGATGGAAAGCGTGGCGCTGGAAGTCACCGCGGACGGGCTTCAGGCGATTGCACAAAAGGCTATCGCCCGCAAAACCGGCGCTCGCGGTTTGCGCTCGATTATGGAAGGAGTGTTGCTCGACTCTATGTTTGACCTGCCGGGCACGCCGGGTGTGGAAAAGGTCGTCGTCAACAAGGACGTGGTGGAAAACAAGTCAAGACCAATCGTTGTGCACGGCGAAACGCGCAGAGCGGCAGAAGGCGGTGGGAAAAACTGAAAACGGCCCCTTTGTACATATGGTTAAACCCTTGTGGAGGTAGGAGCGGGTTTTTGTTTCTCCCACGTATTGAATTTTTCTTTTTTGTAACCATTTTATTAACCAGGATAAAAACAATATGCCGAGCTGATAAAAACGAATCACTACCGGTTTTTTGTCCCAGGAATCGCAAGGCACGGCGAATTGAAAGGAAAAAGAATGATTGAACAGTCCCCCGGAGGGGCGCTTTATCCAGTTCTCCCCCTTCGTGACATAGTGGTGTTTCCGCACATGATAGTGCCGTTGTTCGTTGGGCGTGAAAAGTCCGTGCGCGCACTCGAGGACGTCATGCGCGAGGATAAAAATATACTTTTGCTAACGCAAAAGAATGCTTCCCAGGACGATCCCGCGCGTGAAGACCTTTACGATTTCGGCACCGTGGGCACGGTTTTGCAGTTGCTGAAACTCCCGGACGGCACGGTCAAGGTTTTGGTCGAAGGGAGGCATCGCGCCAAGGTGGTGCACTTTACTGAAAACGCCGAGTTTTTCCAAGCTTTCGCCGAGCCGATAGAGGAATTCGAGGGAGACAAGGCCGAACTCAACGCCCTTGTGCGCGCGGTTATCGGACAGTTTGATCAGTACATCAAGCTGAACAAGAAAATACCGCCCGAAGCGCAGGTCACGGTGAACCAGATTTTTGAGGACCCGGCTCGCCTGGCGGACACCATAGCTTCACACCTCACCCTGAAGATATCCGACAAACAGCAGCTTTTGGAAACGCCCTCCATCAACGATAGGCTGGAGAAGATTTTCGGCTATATGGAAGGCGAAATAGGGGTACTTCAGGTGGAGAAAAGGATCCGTACGCGCGTCAAAAAACAGATGGAGAAAACACAACGCGAGTACTATCTAAACGAACAGATGAAGGCGATTCAGAAGGAGTTGGGCGAGTCCGAAGACGGCAGGGACGAATTAGCCGAAACGGAAAAGCGTATCAATGAAACCAAAATGAGCAAGGAAGCAAAAGAAAAAGCGCTCGCCGAGCTCAAAAAGCTGCGCAGCATGAGTCCCATGTCGGCCGAAGCGACTGTTGTGCGCAATTATTTGGACTGGATGCTGTCAATCCCCTGGAACAAAAGGACCAAGACACGTAAAAACATCAGGGAAGCGAAAAAAATACTCGATGTCGATCATTACGGACTAGAGAAAGTCAAGGAGCGCATACTTGAATATCTTGCCGTGCAGCAGCGGCACAGCAAGCTTAAGGGCCCGATTTTGTGTCTTGTAGGCCCTCCGGGGGTCGGCAAAACTTCTCTTGGCAAATCGATAGCGCGTGCGACAGGAAGGAATTTCGTACGTATGTCGCTCGGCGGAATAAGGGACGAGGCGGAAATCCGCGGACATCGCCGCACTTACATAGGCTCCATGCCTGGTAAGATAATACAGGGTATGAAAAAGGCCAAGTCGTCAAACCCCCTGTTTCTTCTCGACGAGGTGGACAAACTGGGCTCGGATTGGCGAGGCGATCCGACGTCCGCGCTTCTCGAGGTGCTGGATCCGGAACAGAACAACACATTTAACGATCACTATCTTGAGGTTGACTACGATTTGTCGGACGTCATGTTCGTATGCACCGCCAACACGCTGCGCATGCCCCAGCCGCTTCTGGACCGCATGGAAATAATACGTCTGGCCGGCTATACCGAGGACGAGAAAATAGCCATAGCCAAACGCCATCTTATCCCGAAGGCGATCAAGGAACATGGCCTGAAGAAAAACGAATTTTCCATATCCGAAGACGCGCTACGTGACATTATCCGCTATTACACGCGCGAAGCCGGCGTGCGTAACCTTGAGCGGGAAATAGCCAATCTTGCCCGCAAGTCCATAAAAGACATACTAGTGAAGAATCTCAAATCGGTTCACATCACGCGCCGTAATCTGGAAAAATACTCGGGCGTGAAAAAATTCCGCTACGGCGAGGTAGAGACGGAAGACCTGATCGGAGTTACCACCGGCCTTGCCTGGACGGAGGTCGGCGGAGACCTGCTTTCCATCGAAGCGGTTGCGTTGCCGGGGAAAGGCAAGATCATAATCACAGGCAAGTTGGGCGATGTCATGCGAGAGTCGGTACAGGCGGCTGAGAGCTATGTAAAATCGCGCGCTGTGGCGTTCGGCATAAAACCGTCCATTCTGGAAAAACGCGATATCCACGTGCATGTTCCGGAAGGAGCGACGCCGAAAGACGGCCCCAGCGCGGGTGTGGCTATGGTCACCTCTATCGTTTCGGTTCTCACCGGCATACCGGTGCACAAGGACGTGGCGATGACCGGCGAAATAACTCTCAGGGGCAGAGTGTTGCCGATAGGCGGGCTCAAGGAAAAATTGCTCGCGGCATTGCGGGGCGGTCTTACGACGGTCTTGATACCGAAGGAGAATGAAAAAGACCTCGCGGAAATACCCGACAACGTGAAAAGGGGACTTAAAATAATCTTTATAAATACGGTGGAAGAGGTGTTGAAATTCGCGCTCACACAACCATTATCGCCTATAGAGTGGAACGAAACGGATGAGCCAAGTCCCCCCGCCGCTGTGTGCGAAGAGGAAGAAGCTGCCGGTGAAGGTTTGAGGCATTGATTGCTTCCTTCGCTGCCGTTCAGCAGCTTCCCCGGGTTTTTTGCGAGACGGGCTATCTTCCGCTCATTCTGTTCCAAATAGGGTTGGTTATGGCTCCCAAGAATTCGGCATGTGCGATTATTTCTTCTTCCGTAGGTTTGTGCAAACGCGGCTGTCTCTTTTCACGCGTTTTTATCGCATCCGGATAAACTTTTGTTTCTTCGGTTACGCTGATTGACAGGTTTTGTTGTCTGCCCCCGCGAAGCTCAAGATAAACTTCCGCCAGAAGTCTGGCGTCTAGAAGCGCTCCGTGCAACCCCCTGGAAGAGGTATCTATATCGAAACGCTTACAAAGAGCATCTAGTGAATTCTGGGCCCCGGGAAATTTCTGTCTCGCCATAAAAAGGGTGTCTATTACGCGTGAAGCAGGAAATGGCTCAAAACCTAGCCTGGACAGTTCCGCGTTCAGGAATCCCATATCGAATGGCGCGTTGTGAATGACCAGCGGAGCATCGGCTATAAAGCGCAAAAAATCATCCACCACTTCAGCAAAAACAGGCTTATCAGCGAGAAACTGCCCGGTAAGACCGTGAATTCGAACGGCATCGGCCGGTATTTCGCGCTCAGGATTAAAATAACTGTGAAACACTTTGCCGGTAGGAACAAGGTTTATTATTTCCACCCCGCCGATCTCTATTATGCGATCGCCATTAAGCGGGTCCAGTCCGGTGGTTTCGGTATCAAGAACTATTTCGCGCATTTCGTTTTGCCCTTTTCCATTACCTCCTCAAGTATACGTTTAAGATCGCGGCGGGTTTTCGCGTATCCACCGCCGGTATTTACAACATAGTTCGCCATGCGTTGTTTTTCCCGGTTTATTATTTGTCGTTTCATTATGGACCGTAGTTTTTTTTTCGTCATTCCTCGGCGCTTCATGACCCGCTTTTTCTGAACGGCAACAGGGGCGGTTACACATACAACACAGTCACACAGAGAATCCATCCCTGTCTCAAACAGAAGCGGTATTTCTAAAGCTATGGCCGGTTTTTCGTCATGTCTGGCCGTAGCGATAAATTTTTTCGCGGCTTTGAACACTACGGGATGTACTGTTTTTTCCAGCAACTCCAGCTTTTTCCTGTCGGAGAAAACCGTTTTGCCCAAAACGTCGCGATTGACAGCGCCGTTTTTTATAGCTTCCGGGAAAAGTTTTTGTATTTTGCTGAATATAATCCCTTTTTGCGATAAGGCGGTGTGAACAGCTTCATCCGCGCTGAAACAGTCAATGCCCAATCTACTCAGAATTCCAGCTGCTGTGCTTTTGCCCATACCAATGGAGCCGGTCAGGCCGATGACTATGGTCTCCTTTTTTTTCTTCATATCATAGTTTCGCCAGCATGGTTTCCCTGAGCTCTTGTGTAACTTCAGGCTCTACACCGAACCACGATTTAAATCCAGGGCGCGCTTGGTGCAATAACATGCCCAGGCCGTCAACAATTCTGTGTCCATTTTTTCGCGCTTTATCTAATAAAACGGTAATAAGAGGATTATAAACTATATCGGTCACCCATGAATCCTGCGGTAATTTTTTAAGGCTGATATCAAGGTGATTTTGTCCCTTCATTCCTGAAGACGTAGCGTTTACAAGCAAAAAAACATTATCCAGACTTTCTTCTATTCTGCTCCATTCGCGTGCTTTTAATACTCCCTTGCCGGAACAAGAAAGTTCAGAAACGCATCTCTCGGCGCGTTCCACCGTCCGATTGAAAATTCGTATTTCCTCAAATCCCATTTCCTGCAGCGCTACTATGACGGCCCTTGCTCCTCCTCCTGCTCCTAAAACTGCAGCAATTTTGTTGTTTCCCATCCTGAACCCTGCTGACCTGAGGTTCTCCATAAAACCGAAAACATCCGTGTTGCTCCCGCATAAAATACCATCATCTCCTATCGTGACTGTATTCACGGCTCCCACCCTATGCGCTATTTCATCCAAATGATCTATTATCGCCGCGGCTGATTCTTTGTGGGGTATCGTTATATTTACCCCCCTAAATCCAAACAAAGGCAAAGATTTTATAGCTCTCTCGAAATTCTCTGGCTTAACTGCCAGAGGCACATAGGCCCCATCTATGCCGTAAATTTCGATCCAAGCGTTATGAAGTGCCGGAGAAAGAGAATGATTAATTGGCCAGCCGATCACGCCTGCCAGTTTTGCCTTGCCGCTTATCATCTCCAAAATTCCATATGTTAACAATTATGCTTCAGCCTGTTGTTATTTACACCAATTATGTGAAAAAATCTCTTAGTGCGACAATGAAGGTAAAACCCAAACCCAGTATCCAATTTATATACACAACATTTACTTATTATATCTTCAAAAATATTTATCTGTTGGATATGTTGATAACATTAAAATTCAATTCACATAATCAACAATCGTGATACAATAAACAAATCAACAATATAAATGATCAATACACATGGTTATACATACTTATAAAAAATAATAACTAATAAAAATATAAAACACCAAATATAAAAATTATAAATATAATATTCACTTATTCCTCAACACCTACCTCACCAAATATATTCCTCTTCAGTTCGCTCAAATCACATACCCAAAAAATTCAATATGTTATTCTGAAAAACTCTTTTTTTTTGCAATGCGGTAGGTAAAAATGATACACAGTTCCTGAAATTAACCTAAAATATCTTAAAACTAATTAGAGACTGATGAAACTTTCGTTGTGGTTGTGTATCATTAAAAACTGCTCAGAATACCATTCGTCCCTCAACTCTCCCACGTTATCTCTCTGGAGAACTGATATGAAAACGAATATGAAAAAACTACTGTTGATCTCGACAGCTATCGGTTTCGTGTTGACTGCTCCTGCCAAAGCGGCCGAATCAAACAGTGACGCTATAAAGGTGCTTCAGGCGCAAGTGAAGGCTTTACAAAAGCAACTCGACGCTTTACAAGCGGAACAGAAAGAACAGGCAAAGGCCGCTGCTGCGTCCGCCGCCAAAACACCAACTGTCACCGGCGAAAGCGGTAAAGAGATATTACCCGGCGTTAAGATAAAGGTTGGCGGCTTCGCTGATGTGACCGGAATTTACCGCTCTAAAAACCAGACAGCGGATTTGTTGTCACCGATACAAGCCATTCCTTTCGAAGGCAACGCCAACGCACATCAGTCTGAATTCCGTGGAACCGCGCGCGCCAGCCGTCTTTCTCTTTTAGCAAGCGGGGATGTTGATAAGGATATGAGCCTCGGCGCTTATTTTGAGACTGACTTCCTAGGTGCGGCCAGGACGGCGAATTCTATAGAAACCAACAGCTATACGCCGCGGTTGCGTCAGGCGTATGCCACGGTGGATCGCAATGATCTTGGCTTTCATTTCCTGGGCGGTCAGGCCTGGAGCCTTACTACCATGAACAAAACAGGCATACAGCCTCGCAAGGAAAACCTACCCATGGTTATAGACGTGACCATGGTTCCTGGGACAATATACACCCGAAATGTGCAGGTCAGGTTTGTCAAGGATATGTTCGACAACAAGGCCGCGCTGGGCCTTTCACTCGAAAGCCCGCAAGTGAATCTTGGCGGGGTGTCGGCTCCATCGGGAGTTGCCGTAACCAACCTGGGAACTTCCAGCTCATTTGACGCTGCCAATTCCTTCTCCACTGACGTTGCTCCGGATATAGTGGGAAAGCTTGCAGTTGATCCAGGCTGGGGACACTATGAAGCTTTCGGACTGGTTAGATTCTTTCACGATAACATAACAGCCACCTTTGAAAATAAATACGCTACCGGCTTCGGCGGTGGAGTGGCGGCCATATTACCGGTCGTGAAAAACAAACTTACCTTGCAAGCCAACGCAATAGCCGGGGAGGGCATCGGCCGCTATGGCCCTGCTCTTCTGCCTGACATAGCGTTTGACGCTGCTGGAAACATCAGGCCTTTGACCCAATACATGGCCATGGGCGGCATAGTATTTAATCCCGACCACACTTGGGATCTATACACATATGCCGGCATAGAAAAAGTGTTCCGCGACAACCTCGGAGCCTCAGGCGTAGGATATGGTTCCACTTTTGCGGGGCAGGATAACAGCGTGTGTTATACAACCACCTCAGGATGTAACGCCCAGAATTCCAGCATTTGGCAAGTGGCACCAGGATTCTGGAAGCGTCTGTACAAAGGAGATCATGGAACTATGCAAGTCGGAGCACAGTACTCATTTACCCGTCGCAACACATTCAGCGACATTAACGGAACCGCGCCGCACGCATATAACCATATAGTGTACACGACTTTCCGTTATTCACCATTCTGAACGGCGTTGAATGACGTTAAAAGGCGCGCTATCGTTCAGCGCGCCTTTTTATGTGCGCTATGCAAAAACACATGGCAACAGTCATGCCGCGAGCTAGCGGAGAAATTTCGGGCGGCAAAAAGCTTTCGGTGCGGCTAGGGGCTTTATAAAACTCTTAGATTTCGGCCCAAAATTAATTTCTCAAGAGGATTTCAGACAGGAAATCTTTGGTACGAAGGGTTGAAACGCTTGCCGCCTCGGAGCAAAACCCAGCATCTTCCGGCATAACGAAGCCGTATTCAGCCCCGGGATAAACGAAAGCGGAAATGTTGTCATAATGCTTGGTTACGGAAACGATTTTTTTTCTTATGAGAGAGGAAGAAAACTTATCATTTTCAGCAAGGTGCAACATAACTGGACACGATATTTCTCTGACCTCATCCAAAACTTCTTCCAGCCCCATTCCGTAATAGATTACCACGCAATCAACATCGCTGTGGGCAGCCATCAGCCAAGCCAGTTTGCCGCCGAGGCCGTACCCAAGGACGCCAATCTTTCCGGAACAACCATGAGCGCCGCGCAAATATGCCAACGTGGCCAGAAGGGATCGTTCTCCTGCTGCAATATCAAATTCTTTAAAGGGAAAGGCTGAAATTTTTCCCGGGCCGGTTAATGGAGTTTGTTCCGCATTATTGTGCCGCCAAAACAAGGCCGGGCACACGGCGATATAGCCAGCTTGTGAGAACCCGTGGCAGAAAGAGCGAATTGAGGAATTTATACCATGAAAATCGTGAACGACAATCAACCCTGGGCCGCGGTTGTTTGCTGGCAAAGAGGCATATCCACGAAAGCAAGAACCATCCAGTGAGTTTATAAGTACTTCCGGCATGAAAGCTTACTTTAGCATGAACTCTGGTTCCGAAATTTAACACGCATTTCGTGCATTAAAAACCTATATTATTTTCTCTATGCTCAGTCCTCGAACAGCAAAAACACAGGCGCTTGTGCCATTGTTGTTCAACCCAAACTTTACAAAAGCAAACCCAGGCTTTTCCGGCACAGAAACGATCCTGTAAATTAGAGGCGATAATGGCGAAGAATAAAACCTGTTCTCTGATAAAACCTCCCCTTCCTGTGTAAGTACGGAAAGCGTAAACTTTTCACCAACGCATCTGTTACTATACTCAGTGGTAAATTCAAGCCGGTAATCACCACTGTGCAACGGCGCATCGAAAAACAGTTCTGCGGAACCAGCATTGTTAAAGAAAGCGAAAAAGTCGGTTTTTCCGTTTTCTTGCGAAACAATAGACGATTCCTGCAAACCGGATATTTCTATCCAAAATTGTTGAAAAGAGGGGGATTCTTTACGTATGTTTTTTAAAGCCTCATGAAGAGCTCCTGGGGACCATGGTTTCCTGCGCCAGATGTTGATTTTCACCCCGTTTTGCAAAAGAAAAACTGTGTAATCCCGGCTGAAATAATCCGCCAGCTCCTTAGGCGGGGGAAATTGGCGCGCCGTGGCGGTTATAACTTTCTGTTTCTCTGGCGCTAGGTGATATTGCGCGGGTTCGGGCACTACATAAATGTTGGCGGAGGCAAAGGCGCTCAGCGGAAGAACGGATCCACTGTCCGCCTCTGGCCCGTATACGAATCGCAACCAAAGATCTGGGCGTTGGAGCGCGTCAAAATAAACAACACGCATCAGGTCCTGATTAAAAACAAAAGACGAGCCGAGAACAAAAATTTTGTCCTGTGCTATAGTGGTTTCGGCTAAGTATTCGGCCAAGCGTTTAAGTTCTTCGTAATCACCGCGAATTTCCGGAGAATGGCTTGCAGATAAAATCCCCGGCGCGGGCGGCTCACTGGAAGGTATGAAAACCGGAGATAACCAGAGGCTCCACGCACTGTTGCCCGAAAAAGCAAGGACAAGCAGACAAGCTGATATAAAACCACGGCGGGAAAGAGGGAACGGCAAGGCGGACCATAATCCCATCAGGCCTATGCATACAAACAACGGCAAAACGTGTAACAGGTAATGATTACCAGCCTGTGAGGGCCCTAAACTCCATACGAAAAACCACACAACCGTTAGAAGAAGAATGAAAACAAAGTGGAAGCGCAGAAGCTTGTGTTTATTAAAGGAATAAATAAACCCGCAAAAAGCGAGCAAAAGCAACAAAGCTCCGAATTCTTGCAATACAAAAGAAGCAAAAAAACCCATGGGTCTGCGGTATGATGAATATAAGTCTCCGTAATTAACCGTTGCCGCTTTTATAAAAAAATCCGGGGCCACAACAAAAATCGTTGCCGCTGCTACAACACAACAGATAACGAAATACACGGCTGGCTTTACAAAAAGAGCTAGCTTTTGCGGAGGCTTGGAGCCCAGGAGCACGAACAGGAAATTGGAAACAAACAAAACCACCAAAAATGTTGCCGCAGGATAAGCAAAGTGTCGGCGCAGCAAAACAGCACATCCCAGCAATACTCCGGTTAATAACGCTTTTCGCATTTCTCCGGAGAAACTCAAATTTATACCAACAGCGAAAACCAGACACGCAGCAGCGCCTATATCAGGGTATCCTTTCAGCAAGGGAACCCATAGTGGCGGAATAAAGGAACAGGCGGCGAAACCGGCAAGCAAAGCGTGAAGCCAGCTTAAGTTAAACAGCCGTCTTAGTACGAAAGCGATAGCTACTTCGTAAGCCAGAAAAAAGACTGTGAAGTTGGTCAGAATGAAAATCTTGCGGCCCACACCGAAAAGCGCGAAAGCAAACAAAGAAGGCAAAGCAAAAATATGGTTGTAGCTTTGCTCCAAAGACCGGCGGAACACCTCAAAACCTTGAACCCACCCGACCTGAAAAGAAGCATATTGCGCGCGCGCCATGTCATAATACATGACGTAGTCCCAAAAATGGAAAGTGTGCTCGCGCGACAAATAGGCCGCCACAAACAAGGCTTGTAAAAGCGCAAACACAGGTATCGTTTTATACAGAGCGTATCGTTTCATGGAAAACCGGCTTAATGGCGCCAGCTTACGCAGAGCTTTCCGGCACGGCAAGACCGCGATAATATTCCGGGTTTGAGAAAGGAGCATATCGTGAAGGTTACCGTGAACATAGATTGCACACCAGAAGAGGCCCGCACATTTCTGGGTATGCCGGATGTGAAACCGATGCAGGAGGCTCTGCTTAGAGAAATGGAAGAGCAGATTCGCGCAAGCATGAAAGCGATGAGCCCGGAATCCGTTATGAAAATCTGGTTTCCAGCCGCTGCGCAAAACGCCGAACATTTGCAGAAGTCCTTCTTTTCATATTTTCAGCAAATAATGTCCGCCAATATGCCACGACAGGAATGAACCTTGGTCGGATCTGTAATTGTGCCCAATGACGGCGCCACTATTTTCGCTCTTGCCTCGGCTCCCGGACGGGCGGGGGTAGCGGTTGTTCGTGTGTCAGGAAAGGATGCGGGCAAAGCGCTGGCGTTGTGTGGCCCTGGCAAAGAAATACAGCCGCGCAAAGCATCTTTAAGACACATAGCCGATCCGTGCTCCAGAGAAGAGATAGATCGCGCGTTGGTGCTGTGGTTCCCTGCGCCGGGCAGTTACACCGGAGAAGATGTGGTAGAGTACCACGTGCACGGAGGCCGCTCTGTTTTGAGCGGCCTTTTTGATGCATTACGGCGATTGCCAGGATTTCGCCCTGCCGAACCGGGCGAATTTACCAGAAGGGCGTTCGAGAACGGAAAGCTGGATCTTACTGAAGCTGAAGCGGTTGCGGATATCGTCAACGCAGAAACGGCAGCGCAACGCCGGCAAGCGTTGCGGCAGCTGGACGGCGGCCTTGGACGTCTTTATGGCGGATGGGCGGAGCGTTTGAAAAAGATTCTGGCCTATATCGAAGCGGATATAGATTTTTCGGACGATGAGATTCCCGAAAGCCTCTCTGCGCAGCAAATGGAAGAAATAAAACCGCTGCTGGAGGAAATAGATAACCATCTTGATGATAAATGCCGCGGCGAACGGCTGCGGGAAGGCTTTTCGGTGGCGATTATTGGGCCCCCCAACGCCGGAAAATCCAGTCTTCTTAACGCTCTGGCCACGCGCGAGGCGGCAATAGTCGCTCCACTGCCAGGCACGACCCGCGACGTAATAGAGGTTTATCTGGACTTGGGAGGCTATCCTGTCGCCCTGGCCGATACAGCGGGACTGAGGGAAAGCCTTGATGCTGTCGAGAAAGAAGGCGTGCACCGCGCCCTTGCCCGTGCCGCCGGGGCCGATCTGAAAATATTGCTTTTCGATGGCACCGAATGGCCGGTGCTTGATGAAAAAACGCTGGAGTTACGAGATGAAAATTCGCTGATGGTGATCAACAAGACGGATCTTATAACGCGCGACAATATGTGTTTTTCCCGAGGTATTGAAGATTTTTTGTTTATTTCGGCGTTGACGGGGGAAGGATTGAAGGAGCTAGGGGAGCGGTTGATACAAGCGATCGAAAAACGCTTCGCTTTTTCCGAACAACCCTCATTGACGCGGGCACGGCACCGCACCGCACTAGAAGATTGCCGCGATTGCCTGCGCCGCGCGCTCTCAGCCCAGCAGGTAGAGCTAACTGCGGAAGATGTCAGGCTGGCACTGCGGGCGCTCGGCCGTATAACCGGAAAAGTGGAAGTGGAAGACTTGCTTGACTTGATTTTCAAAGATTTTTGTATCGGTAAATAAACTCAGACCATAAACATAACAAAAGATCACAGTTAACTCAGCTCCACTCTTTTGCCCTTGTCGTCTAAACTTCCGATCGGTTCTACAGCGTCGAATTTTGCAAAGTCCACTATAGGGTGATGTTTTTCATCACGGCCGAACATGCTGACGAAACGGTAACCGAAAAGAATTTCTTCGTGATTGTATGCAAAGCGGCCATGCACAGTTTGCCCGAAAACATCATCTACCCCCGACAACAGGACCACGATTTCCGTTTCACTGTCGCGCAACGATTCAGAAGATTCTCCGTAAAGCGGGCTAAGTTCGTCAATAGGATGCCGCACCGTCCAGGTGAGGTTGAAAAAAGAACTGGCGGAGCGAAGCAAGCGCAGATCATACACTTTGCGCACGGACTCACCTTCAAGCGTTTTTTCATTGCGCGAGAGAGACACATGTATCTGTGCTTGTAAAATCTGGTTTCCACGCCTGTTGGCGGCGCGGAACATTAAAGCAGGAACCCCCTCGTAAGGTGCGATGACAGCAAAATGGCTGAACATCACTTTTGCCGAGGGGCGGGAAAAACGGCTGAAGAATAAACCGGAGATAAGACCAAAACACAGCAAAGTAGCGATGTTCTCCAGCACAACCACGAAATTGACGTAATGGCTTTTTGGGACCATACCGCCATATCCGACGGTAGACAAAGTCTGCGCACTGAAGAAGAAAGCATCAAAAAAATTCCCTGGCCTTGCTCCTGCTATACCGTCCAAGTCCAGCATATAAAGGCCAGCAAACAAACAATTTATCGCGATGTATACAGACATCACCAAAAGTAACAACTTCAGCCATCCCAGCGTTAAAATCCAGTGATACAAATCGCGTTTGCGGTGATATCTGAGTCCTCGCCGTTTCACATTCACGCGGCCGTCGCGGGTTACAAAACGGTGCGCGCGGCTCTTTGATTCAGGACGCGGCGGGCGATCTGGCGAACGCCTGTCATGGAAACGGAGGCCGTTTTTGTCGCCGGGTTTTTTGAAAAGAACCATATCGGCGGCAGTATTGCTGACAACTGTTAAATTTGGATTTATTTTACTTTCCGTTGCGCGACTTTATATTCCGGCCATGAAAAACCATAACTACTCATTCGACGTGATAGTAATAGGCGGCGGACATGCCGGTTGCGAAGCCGCTGCTGCCGCTGCACGCATGGGGGCGCACACGCTTTTGGCCACATTGAAAATCGCGACAATCGGCGAGATGTCCTGTAATCCCGCCATTGGCGGTCTCGGCAAAGGACATTTGGTGCGCGAAATAGATGCGCTTGACGGGGTCATGGGCCGCGCGGCGGACATGGCCGGCATACAGTTCCGTGTTTTGAACCGCAGCAAGGGACCGGCTGTGCGCGGCCCCAGATGTCAGGCCGACCGGAAGCTTTATCGTCAAGCAATGCAAGAGCTATTGCTAAATCAAACAAATCTTACAATACGCGAAATGTCAGTAGAGTCCGTTTCTATAGCGGAACAAAACGCTAAAAAGACCGCAATCGGCGTCAAGGATGAGAAGGGAAACGAGTACAAAGCCGGCGCCGTTATTGTCACTACGGGAACTTTTCTGGACGGAGTTTTGCATTTCGGAGAAAAGAGGCTGCCTGGCGGGAGAATCAACGAACCCCCTTCCCTAGGTCTTTCAGCTTCTTTGAAAGAAATCGGTTTTCGTCTGGGGCGGCTTAAAACCGGGACGCCTCCGCGCCTTGACGGCGAAACCATTGATTGGAGCGTTTTGGAAATTCAGGAAGGAGACAATCCGCCGGAGCCTTTTTCGACGCTTACAACCGAGATCACCAACCCGCAAAAAGCGTGCGGCATAACTTATACAAACAAAAACACTCATGAGATAATAAGGGCCAATCTACATCGCGCCCCGATGTATTCAGGGCAGATAAAAAGCATAGGTCCTCGATATTGTCCTTCTATAGAGGGCAAAATAGTCAACTTCTCGGGCAAGGAAAGACATCAAATATTTCTCGAGCCTGAAGGCCTTGACGACATAACGATATATCCGAACGGATTGGCCACTTCTATCCCGGAGGATGTTCAGCTGGAAATGCTTAAATCCATTAAAGGTCTGGAAAAAGTGGTTATGTTGCGACCGGGGTATGCGATAGAGTACGACTATTGCGATCCCCGTGAGGTACGGCCTTCGCTTGAAACCAAGCTTGTAGAAAGGCTTTTTTTCGCCGGGCAGATAAACGGCACCACCGGCTATGAAGAAGCAGCAGCTCAGGGAATAATTGCCGGATTGAACGCGGCGATTAAGGTTTCTGGGGGCGATCCTTTCACTTTGGACAGGTCGGAAGCTTATATTGGTGTGATGATAGACGACCTCACTACGCGTGGCGTTATGGAACCGTATAGAATGTTCACTTCCCGCGCCGAGTACAGGCTTAGCCTGCGGGCGGACAACGCGGACCAAAGACTCACTGAAAAGGGTATAGCTATAGGATGTGTCGGGAAGGAGCGGCAAACTGCGTTCAAGGCAAAAAAAGCTGCCCTGGAAGCGGCAAGAGAGCTTCTGGACGATCTTTGCGCCACGCCAGCTTTTCTTGCAAGAAACGGGATTCAAGTCAATCAAGACGGCATTAAAAGGTCGGCCAAAGATCTGCTGTCATATCCCGGGATTAACATAAAGCAGCTGTCCGAAATTTGGCCGGAGCTAGGAGAAATTCCGGCGGCAGTGATAGAGCAAATAGAAACCGAAGCCAAGTATTCCGGCTACATCGAAAGACAGGAGGCTGATATACGAGCTTTTCGTAAAGATGAAGGATTGAAATTACCAGGGGATATTGATTTTGATTCTATAAGCTGTCTTTCAACGGAAATAAAACAAAGGCTGAAACAAATAATGCCTGAAACTATTGGTGCGGCCTCTCGCATCCCGGGAATGACTCCAGCGGCTATAGTCGCCCTTTTGCGTTTTGTGCGTAAAGGCGGAAACAGAATCAGCAGCTTGACCGATAAAAAATAGAGAAAGCAATGCGTGTTAATTCAGAGGAAAAAGCAGCTGGAATAACGCTAATTAGCGAAAAACGAAAGCTTTTTCGCCTTTTTCCAGTTCCACGTGAAACAAAAAACAAGCTAGAACAATACGTTGAGCTTCTTTTCGAATGTAATAGAAGTATAAATCTGGTGTCTGAAAGCTCACTGCCCCATATATGGACTCGCCATATTATGGATAGTGCGCAACTTTTGCCGCTTTTGCCGAAACACGCAAGCTCTTTGGCGGACCTTGGAAGCGGAGCCGGCTTTCCGGGGATGGTGTTAGCCATACTTGGAGTCCAGGGAGTCCACTTGATCGAAAGCATCGGTAAAAAAGCAGAATTTTTGAGAAATGCAGCAGAAAAACTAAAAGTGGAAGTTATGATTCACAGAGAACGGATAGAAAAAATCCGCGGCTTGAAAACAGATATTGTAACAGCCCGCGCACTTAAGCCATTGCCGCAGCTGCTTACTTTAGCCGAACCATTCATGAACAGTTATTCGATCTGCCTGTTCCTGAAAGGGCGAAGCGTGGAAGAAGAATTGACAGAAGCTCGCAAATATTGGACATTCTCTTGCGACAGGATACCGAGTCTCAGCGACAGTTCTGGGGCTATACTCAAAATTTCTCACCTGAAAAGGCTTAAAAGCCATGGTGTTAGACTATCCGTCAGAAAAAAAGCCGATTAACGGCAAGACTTGGTGCAGGGTTATAGCGATAGTCAACCAAAAAGGCGGCGTTGGTAAAACCACTACGGCAGTAAATCTTGCTACGGCTATGGCCGCTGTGGGAAAATGTGTTCTCATAGTTGATGCCGACCCTCAAGGCAATGCTTCTACTGGTTTCGGCATAGCGCGTTCCGCTCGCGGAGCAGGTTGCTATGAACTGATGTTCGACGGCATGTCGGTCGAGGAAACGGCGATCCCGACGCCAATCCCCGGCCTTTCAATCGTGACCTCGTCCGCAGATCTGGCTGGAGCTGAAATTCAGCTTGTGAACACTGAGCGACGCGAATTCCGCATGAAGGAAGCTTTCGAGCGCAGTTCTAACAATTATGATTTCATACTGATCGACTGCCCTCCTTCTCTCAATTTGATAACTCTGAACGCGCTTGTGGCCGCCGATGCCATACTTGTCCCGCTGCAGGTGGAGTTTTATGCCCTTGAAGGAATGAGCAGCTTGCTGCAAACGGTCGATGCAGTGCGTTCGCGCTTTAATCCTGAATTGGAAATACAAGGTGTTGTGTTGACCATGTTTGATAAACGCAACAGCTTGTCGGAGGCGGTTTCAAGCGATGTGCGGGCTTTTTTCGGCGAGCTGGTCTATGAGACAGTGATTCCGCGTAATGTGCGCGTGTCCGAAGCGCCGTCACACGGGAAACCGGTTTTACTTTATGACCTGAAATGCAGCGGCAGCAGGGCTTATATGCTTTTGGCCAGCGAGCTGTTGCGCCGTGAAGAGACGAAAAAGCTCGAAGCGGAAAAGAAACGTGAATTCCTGGTAAGGAGCGAAGTCGCATGACAAATAAAACAACAGCAAGGCCAGCACCTTTAGGACGGGGGCTTTCCGCTCTTTTCGGCGATTCAGACATCGCCTATCAGCCCAAGGCGTCGCCTGCTGCGGTTGCTCCGCCAGCGGGGGGCAAGGCGGGTTCTCCCCAGATGCTGCCGATCGAATGGATTCAGCCGAGCGCATATCAGCCGCGTCGCCGATTCGATGAGGAAGCAATAAAGGGGCTGGCCGATTCTATAAGGGAGCGGGGAATAGTGCAGCCGTTGATGGTGCGTCCCGCAGCCAGGCAGAATAACGTTTATGAAATAATAGCTGGGGAAAGGCGCTGGCGCGCGGCTCAACAGGCGGGACTACACGAAGTCCCGGTCATAATAAAATCGTTTTCCGATCGCGAAGCGATGGAAGTCGCTCTCATAGAAAATGTGCAACGCGAGGACCTTTCACCGCTCGAGGAAGCGGAAGGCTACCGCCGTCTTATGGAAGAATTCAATCATTCCCAGGACGGTCTAGCTAAAGTGGTCGGAAAAAGCCGTCCGCATATAACAAATATGCTAAGACTGCTTACTTTGCCGACAGCCGTAAAACAAATGATAGACAGCGGACAGCTTACTATGGGACACGCGCGCGCGCTGATCACCTCGCGCAACCCTGTTCAGCTCGCGGAAGAAATAGTGAAAAAGGGAATGAGCGTGCGGCAAGCCGAAGCTTTGGCGCGACGAGAATCCGATGGAAAATTTGCGAAGAGAAAAAAGAACGTTTCGTTAGGGGCGGATCCGAACATCACGGCGCTTGAGAACGAGCTGGGGCGGGCGTTGGGATTGAAGGTGAAAATACAGGCCGAAAGCAAAGCCGGAGGATCCATGGCCGGGACCCTTACGGTTTACTACGAAAATCTGGAACAATTCGACGGCATCATCAGGAAATTGCGGGGATAAGGGGAAAAGGCTTATCAGGCCAGGCTGGTTTTCTGCTGCGCCAGAGAACGAAGCCCACGCGGAAGAACTTTATGACGCACCAAAATGAAAAACAGTCTGTTGCGCTAAGCTCTATGTTAGCCAGCGCAATCATGACGATAGCGAAATTCATCGTAGGCTTCGCTACGGGCAGCCTCGGCCTTATTTCCGAAGGGCTGCATAGTTTGTTCGATTTCGGGGCCACGGTTTTGACGTATCTGGCCGTAAGCGTGAGCGACAAACCGGCGGATAGCGGACACCATTATGGGCATGGTAAGATAGAAAGCGTCGCCGCTTTGGCAGAAACGGCGCTTTTATTCATCACCAGCATATGGATAGTGTACGAGGCCTTTCACCGGCTGGTGACAGGATGTGCCGATGTGGAAGTGACCTGGTGGTCGGTAGCGGTGATTTCGATCTCTATACTGGTAGATATTTCGCGCGCGCGTGCGCTGAAGCTTGTGGCGGAAAAAACTGGCAGCCAGGCGATTGAGGCCGACGCCCTGCACTTCAGCTCGGATGTTCTTAGCTCCGGCGTCGTTCTACTGGGTCTGGGACTAGTGGCGATCGGGTACCCGAAAGGCGATCCGATAGCCGCCGTTGGTGTCGCCGTTTTCGTATGCCTCGCTGGCTGGAGGCTTGGTAAGCGCACCATAGACACCCTTATAGACGCCGCACCGCACGGATCGCTCGAAATGGTCAGGGAAATCGTGGAACGCATTCCCGGCGTAGCCGCGGTTAACAAAGTGCGTGTGCGCCCTGCCGGGAGCGTTCTTTTCGTGGAAACGGAAATATCCGTGGGCCGCGGACTGCCGCAAAACCGCGTTGATGAAATCCGCTTCGCTGTGGCTGAAGCAATAAAAGCCAGGATGCCTGAGGCGGAAACTATAGTCATTGCACGTGCCTTGGCGCTGGATGACGAAACCGTGCACGATCGCGTTGTGATAATAGCGCGCAACCACGGGGCCGCAGTTCATCACGTCACGGTCTATCATGCGCACGGAAAAATACATGTTGGGCTGGATCTGGAAGTAGACGGCAGATTATCCCTTCGCATCGCGCATGACATGGCATCGCGGCTTGAGAACGAGATAAGGGCGGAATTCGGTGGCGATATAGAAATTGAAACCCATATAGAACCGCTGCAAACACGGGTTTTGATGGGCGGGGATGTCGCAGAGCGGGAGCTGGAAAAAATCGGAGAAATAATCCGAAAACTCGCTTCGAAAACGGAATTCCTTCACAACGTGCATAAAATCCGCGCCAGGCAAACCGATGAAGGGTTGATCGTGGCTTTCCATTGCCGGACCGACGCTGGACGTAGTGTTATGGAAGCGCACAATGCGGTCGACGAGCTGGAGCGGCAGATCAGGCGCGAATATCCTGACATATGCCGCATAATCGGTCACGTTGAACCTGCGCGCGATTCGTAGTTTTTCCGTACCTCCGAGGCTGCCGTAATAAACAACTGTGCGCATAAAGCGATATCGGGCGCTCCTGTTTTTTTGATGGACGCTTCAGCCCCAGCAAGGGCGGTTAGCAGTTTTTCTATGCTTTCCGCGCTCCAGAACAAAGCTTGCCGCGCCATGGTCTTTTCATGCTTCCAGAACACCTTTGGTTGAAGCCTGGATACGGCTTCGGTTGCGCCAAGCCCGGAGTCGATGTGCTTGCGCGCAAGATGCAAGCGCAAAAAATATCTTTGCGCCGCGCGCAAAAGCGCAACCGGGGAAACCTGTTCAGCGGCAAGGCGGTCCAGCAACTCTCCGGCGCGCCTTGCGTCTCCATCGGCTACGGTGGAAACAAGGGATTCCGTTTCCGCCGCTCCTGCATCGCCAAGCGTTAGGCGGACATCGTTCGCCGTGACAGTCTTGGTTTCCATTACGAAAAGCGCGAGTTTTTCCAAATCAGCACGCAGGGCTAATCGATCCGGCGGCAGCATGGCGGACAATAGTTCGATAGCTTCCTTTTCCGCCTTCAATCCTTCATTTTCCAGCGAAGAAGCGATTGTGCGCATACGCTGATCCGCATCCTCGACGTAACAGGGAATGGCGATAGCGAGGGATTTTTCGTTTTCGCACAAAGCGCGCAGTTTCGACCGCTTGTCCAGATCGCCGGCTTCCAATATCACGGCGCAGTCAGTATTCGGAAAATCTTCCAGCAATAATTCTATGGCGGATGCGGCGCTGTCTGAGGCTTGCTGTATCAGCACCAAACGCTTCCCGCCACCAAGCGCCGGCGTGGCGGCTTCATCGTAAAGTCTAGCCGGATCGCTGCTTAGGATGCTTGCTGGTATCCTTGAAACACTGAACGGATCGTTAAGGTCTGGGGCGGTTTTCCGCGCCAGATTATCGGCGCGTTCGCTTACCAGGCCGCGATCAGGCCCGTAAAGCAGAACTACACGCACCTGCGGGTCGGGGTTTTTCAGAAACGCTGTTATTTGCGCAGCTGTCGGTTTCATGTGGCGTTTCCACTTATAGCCGGTTCAAAGGCGGCCGTTTTTGGTCTACCACAGGAAGTGCGGGGCAAAGCGCCTCATCCCTATTTTCCAGCGTAGTACAAACTCAGCCGGTTGACTATCTGTTCCCCCACTTCACGCAGAGCCCGTTCATAAGCGTTGCGTTCGGCGACAACAGTCCCGTATTGAGCGTCGGTTTTACTATAGCCCACCGCGCTGTGCGCCAAGCCGTTGAGCAGTTGTTTGCCGGTTTTATCGCGCAGAACATAATCGGCCCACAGATCAAGCTGGCGCCTGAAAGTGGTGGCATCTTTTTGCACGCCCATATCCGTTTGGGCGCTGCGCAGAGAGACTTCGAGCGTGGCGTTTGTGTATGCTGGCCTTCCTGAGAAATACATACGGTCTATAAGGTGATTGCGCAAAATCTGTCCGTTCCGATCGGGAATATTGGCGATGGCGACGGCGCTTAACGCTTGATCCACTGTTCCTGTTTCCTCACTTTGCGGTGCGGCATAAATAGGAGAAAAACCGCATCCGGTCAGCATAAGGCATACAGCGAACGCCGGAAACCGGAGAAAAGACATAACAAGCTTTACTGTTTCCGAGCCGAAAATTCCAAACATTCTGGTCATGCGACGATGCTTACGATCTTGTCTTGAACCACGATAATTTTCTTCGGCGTGTTGCCAGCCAACGCGCGTTGCACATTTGCATTCGCCAAAGCCGCTTTTTCGGCCTCTTTTTCCTCCAAGCCGCGCGGCAAGGTCAGAGTCGCACGCAGCCTTCCGTTGACCTGAACTGCTACGGTAACGGAATCTTCCGTTAGAAGCGTCGGATCAGCTTTGGGCCAGGGAGTTTCTGTGAGGGGAGTGTCGTGCCCCAGAAGCTGCCATAGTTCTTCGGATATATGAGGCATCATCGGATTGGCGAGGCGTACAAGGGTTTCCAGCCCTTTGCGCATGACCCATGCCTCGCCCTTCCCTTTTCCGTCGAGCTCGTCAAGCGCGTTCGACAGCTCCCTCAAACGCGCGACCGCGCGGTTGAAATGGAATTTGTCCAAATCTCCCGAAACCTCCGCGATTGAGCGATGTATTGTGTGTAAAACTCTACCTGCTGCTTCACTAAGCTCCGCTGGCTTGGGCGATCCTTTGGGTGCCAACTCGAAACGCGGAGAAACCACAGTTTTCCATAGCCGGTTTATATAGCGCCAACAACCCTCCACGCCCGCTTCGGTCCACTCGAGATCCCGCTCGGGCGGGCTGTCCGACAGCATGAACAGGCGCGCGGTATCCGCCCCGTATTTGTCTATTATGCGTCCAGGGTCCACCACATTTTTTTTGGATTTGCTCATTACCTCGATGCGGCCTACCAAAACCGGTCTGCCGGTTTCCTTGTGTACGGCCGTGCCGTCGGGCTTTTTTTGTACCTCCTCAGGATAAAGCCATTTTCCGTCTTCGTCTTTGTAGGATTCGTGGCAAACCATGCCTTGAGTAAACAGACCAGAAAATGGTTCATCGATGTGGATGTGCCCGGTCGATTTCATCGCTCGGGTGAAAAAACGCGAATATAGAAGATGCAATATCGCATGTTCTACGCCGCCTACATATTGATCTACCGGCAACCAGTATTTCGCCTCTTTCTCGGAGACCGGATGATCCGGATCTGTTGCCGAACAATAACGGGCGAAATACCAGCTTGAGTCTACGAATGTGTCAAAAGTGTCAGTTTCGCGGCGCGCCGCTTTACCGCAAACAGGACATTTCACGTTTTTCCAGACAGGATGATGATCGAGCGGGTTGCCAGGTTTATCGAACATAACGTCTTCGGGCAGCACAACCGGCAAATCCTTTTCCGGCACCGGCACCACACCGCACGCAGCGCAATGAATCACGGGAATAGGACAGCCCCAATATCGTTGACGACTTATTCCCCAATCTCTGAGTCGGAACAAAACGGCTCCTTTGCCAAGCTGGGACTGCTCGATTTTGCTTATCGCAGCCCTTATTGCTTCCGGAACGCTCAAACCATTCATGAAACCGGAATTGTATAGCTTTCCGTCGCCGGTATAAGCCTTTTCGGTGATAGCGAAATTCTCAGCGTTCGCATCAGGCGGCAACACCACAGGCTTTACGGGAAGGCTGTATTTGCGGGCGAAGTCAAGATCGCGTTGATCGTGGGCTGGGCAGCCGAAAATAGCGCCGGTTCCGTATTCCATAAGCACAAAATTAGCGACGTAAACAGGCAAACGCCACGAACCGTCGAAGGGATGAATCACGAACAAGCCGGTGTTGTAACCTTTCTTTTCTGCTTGTTCGATGGCGGCTTCGCTAGTTCCCATGCGATTGCACTCGGACAGAAAGTCAGCGAGTCCGGGATCGGTTTTCGCCAATGTTTCGGCGAAAGGATGGTTGGGCGATATTGCCAGAAAAGAAGCCCCGAAAAGAGTATCGGGACGCGTCGTGAAAACTTCTATGAAAGAAAAATTCCCAAACCCTCCACCGTTACCGGCGAGCTGGAATTTCACATATACTCCCTCGGATCTGCCGATCCAGTTTTCCTGCATTATGCGGACTTTTTCCGGCCACCGCTCAAGCGTTTTTAGCGCTTCCAGAAGTTCGTCGGCGAAAGCCGTTATCTTGAAGAACCACTGCGATAATAACCGTCTTTCGACAGGAGCGCCGGAACGCCATCCCCTGCCCTCAATCACCTGTTCATTGGCAAGTACAGTCTGATCCACGGGATCCCAGTTGACCCAAGCCTCTTTTCTATAAGCGAGACCGGCTTTGAGAAAATCGAGGAAAAGCTTTTGCTGGTGCTTGTAATAGGATGCGTCGCAAGTGGCTATTTCGCGCGACCAGTCTATGCTTAGACCCATACGCTTCAGTTCTTCGCGCATGGTGTCGATGTTGTTGCGTGTCCAGACGGCCGGGTGGGTTTTGCTGTCGCGTGCGGCGTTTTCGGCTGGAAGCCCGAAAGCATCCCAGCCCATGGGATGCAGAACGTTATATCCCTGAGCGCGCTTGTAGCGGGCAACGACGTCGCCAAGCGTATAGTTTCTTACATGGCCCATATGTATGCGTCCGGAAGGGTATGGAAACATGGAAAGGACGTAATATTTTTTGCTTTCTGAATCCGGGACGGCCTTAAAGCTCTGTCTTTCTTCCCAGAATTTTTGCCATTTGGCTTCTACGGATCCAACGTTGTAAGACATGTCGTTTATCGCACAAGTCAGCAGGTAATAGCGGGAAGACAAATTATTATTACGGGCAGAAACAAAAAGCTAATTTTTTCCTGTCCCCGGGCCGAAGTTTATTGTTTCTCTTTTTGAGCAAGCCGCATTTGCCGAGCGCGGGTCAGAATGGCGTTTTCCAGGGATCCGGCTGTCGTGGGGGAGACCGGGGCGTCTTTCCATTCGCCCTTTTTGTCTTTTTCCTGGCGGAAAACGGATACGCGAACTCCGTCTGCGCGCAGCTCCCGGTCGATTATGAAAACGTTCACCTTAACCCTTTCGTTGGGAACATCCGGTGCCGAATACCAGTCTGTGGTTATTACTCCGCCGAAAGGATCGGCGGTGGCTATGGGCATGAAAGCTATGGTGTCCAGGGTCGCTCGCCACAGGAAACCGTTGACCCCCAACCCCCCGCCTTCGGCTCCCTTTTTGTCTTTTCCCCCCAATAGCGTAAAGCCGCCTTCATCGCTTACTATGCTGCCGTGCTTGTAGATATTGTCTTTTTCCCTGCCCTCATATTTTTTTTCCGATTCAAAACCGGAGCACGCTGTTAGGGAAAAAGCCAAAAACATGCCGCAAGCGAAAAACGCTAGGCTCTGCGTAAAAACAAATCCAGAACTACGTGATTCCATGGTTTGCTCACGAATTATTTACGATTGGAAACAGCGATTTTTCCTTTCAATGCGGGAAAAATCAATGCCTTGTGATTGAATTGAAGGTTAACACGCTTGTGGCGGTTATGCCACACAAAAATAGTGAGTCGGTAAAAAGCTTATTTCGGGCTTGTCTGTGCAAAGGAGATATTTCAAATTCCCCTCTGACGGGGCGGTCTGCCCTCTCAAGTCAATAACCTGAACCAATAAGTCTCTAAACTCAACAATTTGTCCATCCACGAGGGGGATAGCATGCGTAAAATTCTTTTGGCTACATCGGCTCTGGTTGCCTTCTCTGGCGCTGCTCAGGCCGCTGAATCGCCCATCACTGTAAACGTCGGCGGCTATGTCGATTTCCGCGCGGCGCTGTTCCATGAATCCAACGATACGGTTAATATTCCTGCATCGGGAGCATTCCGTCGCGATCATGATTTTGAGACGGAATATCGCCTCAATGTATCCGCGGAGGGCAAAGCTGCCAATGGCATTGAATACGGCGGGCTAGTGAGCCTGTGGAACGGCCCTGACTACACGGACGCCAACAACAACGGCAGCAACAACATCCGCGGCTTTACGGGTGGTGCCAACCGCGTGCGTATGGACCAAGCCTATGTATGGATGTCGGGCGCATGGGGCAAGGTCATTCTGGGTGATGATCATGGTGCTTCCGATTTGTTTGTGTATGCTCCGACGGTCGGCGAGGGCCAGATCGACGGCACCTATACGGATTTCACGGATCCGTCCACCTTATGGCGTATAATGCCGTCTTACATAGACAACACCGAGAACAGCACCAAGCTTACCTACTATACCCCCAAGGTAGGTAACGCTAATCACAAACTGCAACTCGGCGTTTCCTATGCTCCCAATTTCTATGATCAGGGGCAGAACGTTGTCAAATACCGCAATAGCGCGAGCACATCGGTAAATGGTTCTGCTGATGCGTTCTATCAGGACTTTGTCGAGGCCACGGCTCAATACACTGGCAACTGGAACCCGGTGAACACCGTGCTGTCAGCTACCATGACCACGGCTTCCCGCGGCAGCGACGACAACTCACTCAACGGCACCCCGCCGCGTGACTTTACCTCGTGGGGCATCGGCGCTCAGGCCATGTACGCCGGGTTCACGCTGGGCGGCTCCTATGTGGACGCCGGAAGCTTTATGGCGGGCAATCTTCAGAACAAGGATCAGCACGTCTGGACCGCTGGCCTGAAATATGAGTTCGACAAGGTTGCCTTGGCTGTCAACGGTATGCGCGGAGAAGGGTACAACAATGGCTTCGCGGCTACCGGCAACGTTTCTACGGCCAACCGCGTCAATTATGTAAAGGACTTCTCGGCCATCGGCCTTGGAGCTACCTATACATGGTTCCCTGGGCTGACGACCACCGCCGATGTCGTTATGTTCGATCAGCAGCGTGACGACACCGTCAATAGCGCTGGAGACACGGATCGTCCCAACGCCGGGCAAGTGCTGATGCTGTCGCAGAAGATAACCTTCTGATAATTTGATAGCTTGCAAAAGAAGGGGGCGGCGGATTTATCTGCCGCCCTTTTTTCGGGAAAATCCGACAAGCAACCCTAATGCTTCCCTTGACCGTCAAAATCCAGACATATTCTTTTCACAAAAAGCTGACTTCTATTAAGATGAAGAAAACCGAGGAGTCTAACTAAAGATAATTGTGGTTTTTAAGTTGCAGGCTGTAGTTTTCATCCGTTTCGTTTAAGTGTAGCTAGGTTTTTCGCGAAAGTAGCGCCCAAGCTTTAAGAACATGCGATTTGAAATTTATTTATTACGATCCACCACGAAACGCGCTATGTCCTCCAGATTTTGTGCCCTGCCGTCGAAAGCCCCAAGATGGCGAATAGCCTGCTCGGAAAGAAGCCGGGCTTGTTGGCGTGCCCGTTCCAGGCCGAGAATAGTGACAAAAGTAGCTTTTCCGGCTTTTGCGTCTCTGCCGACGGATTTTCCTGTCTCTTCCTCTGAGCCCTCAGCATCCAGCAAATCATCTATTATCTGAAAAGCGAGCCCCAAGTCGTGGGCATATGCCCGCAGGGCGCTCAAATGTGCGGGAGAAGCCTTACCCAATATGCCGCCGGCCTCGGCTGAAAAAGCAATAAGCTCTCCGGTCTTCATGCGTTGCAGCCTGGTTATGGCTCCTATGTCCAGCTCAGCGTTTTCCGCAACCAGATCAAGCATTTGTCCGCCCACCATGCCGCTGGCGCCGGCGGCTTTGGACAGCGCCGAGATCAGGCCGCAACGCACTTTCGGGTCTTCGTGGGTGCGGGTGTCGGCCAGAATCTCGAACGCCAGGGTAAGCAAGCCGTCGCCCGCAAGAATCGCCGTGGCCTCGTCGTATTGTTTATGCACTGTTGGTTTACCGCGCCGCAAATCTGAATTGTCCATCGCGGGCAAGTCATCGTGTATCAATGAATAGCAATGAACACATTCGACCGCCACCGCCGTTCGCAAAGCGCACTCCTCGTTCACTCCAAACAGCGCGGCCGAACTCATGACCAAAAAAGGCCTGAGCCTTTTACCGCCGGATAAAGCGCCGTAACGCATGGCGTCGAAAAGCCTGCTCTCGGCGAAATCTGACCGTGGCAAAACGCGATCGAGAGCATCATTTACGGCCGAGGCCAGGGAAGACATGCGTTCTGCTAGGGAAGGGCTTACGGAGGGCATGGTGCAGATCGACAGGGCTTGGGCTTCCGGTCAAAGGTTTATAGGCTCGGCGGTTATGATGCCGTTTGTGGCGGTGGTTATTTTTTCTATGCGCGCCTGCGCTTCACGCAATTTGGCTTCGCAATGTTTTTTAAGCATCGCTCCTCGTTCATAGGATTTTATAGCATCGTCAAGGTTGGTTTTCCCTTCCTCCAGGCGGCGCACGAATTTCTCGAGTTCAGCCAAGGCCTCCTCGAAAGACAAGGCCGCTATATCTGGGTCTATAGCCTTCTTATCTTCATTCTTTTTCATGACCAGCACTTTATGTCAAACACGGCTCCGCTAGCAAGGGGGAGGGAAGTGCTGGCCGGAGGTTTTTCAAGAGCCAAGATTATGTTAGAAGAAAACAAATGGCCATAGCGGCCTATGGCATAGGCAGGCAGGAATATCATTACCTGTGGTCCGCGCCAACCGCAGAAATCAGAGAAGGAAAGCCGTCGGCCCGCATCAAGCGGACAAGCTCCCTCTTTATTTTACGCACCAAGAGCGGGCCTTCATAAACAAGCGCAGTGTAAACCTGCACCAGCGAAGCGCCTGCGCGTATTTTTGCATAGGCATCTCCGCCGCTGCTGACCCCACCGCTGCCGATAATGGGGATTTTGCCCTCGGTGAAACGGTACATATTGGACAACACTCGTGTGGACAGGCTGAAAAGAGGGCCGCCGGAAAGCCCTCCTTCCTCACGGGCAATCTCCCGCGGTATGACGCTGGGGCGTGACAGGGTGGTGTTACCCACTATCAACCCATGTATGCCGCAAGACAACGCTGCTGCTGCTATGTTCTTCTGTTCCTCCTCTTCCAGATCCGGCGCTATTTTCAGCACAACTGGCAGTTTCGGAGCGAGCTTAGTCTGCGTTTGCATTATTCTGTCGAGCAGTTTTTTTACAACATCGCGGCGCTGCAAGTCGCGAAGTCCCGGAGTGTTCGGGGAAGATATGTTGACGACCACATAATCGGCGTAAGGCGACACGGCTGCAAGCCCGGTTATGTAATCCGAAGTTTCATCGTTTGAATCCTTGTTTTTGCCAATGTTAACTCCCAAAGGATTTTGGGACCGTTCAGGTCTGGCGCGCCAGGCTTTGAGCTTTTCAACGAAGGCATCAAGCCCATCGCTGTTAAATCCGAAACGGTTTATAAGCGCCTTGGCTTCCTTTATGCGAAACATACGGGGTCTGGGGTTGCCCGGCTGCGGCAGGGGGGTCACTGTCCCCACTTCGATGGAGCCGAAACCGAAACGCATCAGCTCGTCTATGACTTGCGCTTTTTTGTCCAGCCCTGCGGCAAGACATATCGGGTTGGGAAAAAAAAGGCCGAAGACCTTGGTATGCAGCAAAGGGTCATCCGGCTCATCAAAACGCGGGCCTATACCGCAGGCCAGTATTTTTATGGTCAAATTGTGAGCGTCTTCCGGATCGAGAAGAAACAAAAATGGACGCAAAAACGGGTACGGATCTATACCGAAGGGATTCCAAGGGTCGAATTTCATGTGAAAAACTTCTCCGGCGGGGGTTTGTGTCACAATGCCTTGCCGCAAGGAGGATTGCAACATGTTGGCAAAGTGCCGTATACGGGAATATGAGAAAAGAAAATAATGCTGTTGTGCTGAGCGATGCAGAAGGATAATATTCCTACCATGCTTAAACATTCCGATATATGGAACGCGATTGACAAACTGGCCGAAAAGCACGGCATGTCGCCATCAGGTCTTGCGCGGCGAGCCGGGCTTAGCCCCACAGTATTCAACCGCAGCAAAAGGATCGTGGGCAAACGCAAACGCTGGCCTTCTACGGAAAGCATCGCTTTAATCCTGCAAGCCACCGGCACCGATCTGGACTCTTTCGTCGCCCTGGCGGGCGCCGGGGTGCCGACACGGGGCAAGCTGCCTCTTATCGGTTACGCAGAAGCGGGAAGGGAAGGCTATTTCGATGAGGCCGGCTATCCGTCAGGGCAAGGGTGGGACGAGGTGGACATGCCTGCCGCGGGCGATCCACACGCATTCGTTCTCGAGATAAGCGGCAAAAGCATGGAGCCGATCTACAGGGAAGGCGATCGCATCATAGTTTCTCCCGCAGAAAAGCCCCGCCGCGGCGATCGGGTAGTCGTGCGCACGCGTGGCGGCGAAGTGATGGTCAAACAACTCGGCAGGGAAGGGGCCCAAAAAATCGAGCTTGTCTCCCTAAATCCGGATTACCCGCCGATCACATTAGCCCGCCGCGATATCGACTGGATGTATCGTATCGTTTGGGCGAGCCAATAAGGCTATGCCGAACAATAACCCTCTTATAGATTTATGGACCTCCGAATATCAAACAGGCGGCATACCATCTTCCGTTCGCGCAACCCCATCAGGCGCGGTTGTGTGGGCGGTTAACAAGCTTAAACAGAATAAATGCCGGCTTGAAACCGCTGTTGACGCTGGATGCGGCAAAGGCCGCAACAGCATTTACCTGGCCGGTCAAGGATTGCAGGTTGTCGCTCTTGATTTTACCCATATGGCTGTTGCTGCGCTTGAGAAAACCGCGGCAGAGCTTGGGTTGCAGAACAGGATCCGCGCTTATGTGCACGATGTCACCGAACCTTGGCCTGTCGGCCGGGACGATATAGATTTGATAGTGGATGCTTTTTGCTTCAAACATATAACACCCCACGAAAACCGGCTTTTATATAAACAAAATATGCTTGCTGTTCTTGGCTTGCGCGGGCACTACCTGATATCTTTCACCAGCATTGGAGACGGATATTACGGCCGCTACCGCCGCAAAAACATTTCCGCGGAAATAGACTCATCAGAAATAGAAGAGATAGTCATAGATCCGGTTAACGGAATTCAGTCAGTTCTTTACAGCCGTGAGCGTGTTCTGGCTTTTTTCGCTCCGGAACTCGACTTGTTCGCAGAAGTAAAGCACAATAAGCCGTCGATTATGCATGGGCATACTTACGAGCGCGAAACCTATGCCCTATTATTTCGCCGCAACCCGAAACATTTTGTTGGATAATCAAGAGAGACAGAAAATGCCGGAACATGAATCGGAAAACAAAAAAGATCAAGCCGAAGACGAACGGGCCCGCCGCTCTGAAAGACTCGCCAGGCTTACGGAATTGTGCGGAAATCCATTTGAAATAGCGCGTTTTGACAAAACTCACTCCGCCGCCGAGGTTAAACAACAATTTGCAACGCTTGTCGCAGGAGAAAAGACGGACAAAAGCGTAAGTGTAGCTGGCCGCGTTATGGCGATTCGCAACAGCGGAATGTTCATAGATATCCTTGATCACAGCGGAAGAATCCAGATTTTTCATAATCTTAAAGAAATCTCCTCTTTGCGCGCCGCGATGCTTAAGCTGTTAGACTTGGGCGATATCATAGGGGTTGACGGCACTGTGCGCCGGACGCCGCGCGGCGAGATAACAGTGGACGCGAATGATCTGAAAGTTCTTTGCAAGGCTCTTGAGCCGCCGCCGGAAAAATTTCACGGCCTTCAGGACATAGACGCAAGATTCCGCCATCGCGAACAAGATCTTGTTGCCAACCTGCGCACGCGCGAAATTTTGCGGGCTCGATATAAAATGGTTTCCGCAATGCGCGGCTTTCTGGAAAACCTCGGGTTTCTTGAAGTGGAAACTCCCATGTTGCACACTATAGCCGGAGGTGCGCTGGCAAAACCGTTCGTTACGCATCACAATGCGCTGGTCATGCCTTTATATCTGCGCATAGCTCCCGAATTGCACTTGAAACGCCTTGTAATTGGAGGCATTGCGGAAAAGGTGTATGAAATAAACCGTTGCTTCCGCAACGAAGGACTAAGCCCGAAACACAATCCCGAATTCACTTCTCTTGAAGTCTATCAGGCTTATGTGGATTTCACCGCCATGATAGATTTAACCGAAGCCATAATTCATCATGTGGCCGTGAAACTACACGGAACACCCAAAGTGATTTTCAGGGACATAGAAATTGATCTCACTCCCCCATGGCCGCGTCGCAGCATGCTTGATTTGATACAGGAGCACACTGGCGTTGATTTCGCCGGCATTTCCAACGCCGGCGGTGCCTGGGGAGCTGCGCGGGATATAGGAGTCGAGGTTGAGAAAGGAGTAAGCTGGGGACAGGTTGTCGAGGCGGTATTCGGGCACAAAGTGGAATCCAAGCTGATACAGCCGATACATGTTATAGATTTGCCTAAAGAAATATCACCGTTGGCAAAAGGATGGCCCGATCGGCCGCAAGTAGCGCAGCGGTTTGAAACCTATATAAATGGTTGGGAAATAGCCAATGCGTTCTCGGAACTAAACGACCCACGCGAACAAAGGAAACGCTTCGAAGAACAGGCCGAGCAAAAACGCGGGCCTGACGAACCACCACACCCCATAGACGAAGATTTCCTGAAAGCCTTGGCTTTTGGGATGCCACCTATGGGCGGACTAGGCATAGGCATAGACCGCCTTGGCATGTTGATGACGGACAGTGCGTCAATACGTGAGGTCATAGCTTTTCCAACCATGCGTCCCATAACGCATTGAAAAAACAGAAGGTTTGTTCGAGGACAGATTCAACTAAACCGCCCGAAACACTTTTTTCTCCGTAACTATTATATCCAGCCGCTGATCTTCCGGTCCGGCAGGTACAGATTCAACTTCTTGCGCGGCGAAACCCAAACCTATTGCCGAAACCTTTCCTCGTGAACGTAAAAGGGCGATGGTTCTGTCATAATATCCGCCGCCTCGTCCCAGCCTGTTTAGCTTGCGGTCGAAAGCAAGAAAGGGAACCAGAACTATGGAAGGATTCATTATCGGAGAAGAAACTTCAGGCTCAGGAATATCAAAAGCCCCGGCAACCAATTTTTCTCCGGGGACCCATGCACGGAAAACAAGCGGTTGCCCGGGGCCGTGGACCACGGGCAGACAAAGAAAATGGCCAGCCGACAAAAGCGCTTCGTTCAAGCGGGAAAAACTCGGCTCATTTCCTTGCGCCACGATTGTCGCCACAATACAGGAAGAAGGCAAAGAGATGGCTTCAAGGAACCGGTCGCGCAGCAATATGGGAACACCGGGGTTTTGTGCGTAAGCCTCAGCTTGCCGCTGGCGCATTTCCTTGCGCAAATCCTTTTTCTGTGCTTGAAGATCATGCATAGAGGTATTTTTCTCTGCTGTTTTAAGCTTTTTAATTTCCGTTAGGCTTTCCTGTTTGGGTTCTAATATACTAATTTGCGGATAAAAATCATGTTTTTTATATGGGTGTTCATGAATTTCTCCGGCATAACTCCGCGTTCATCCGAATATCGTATGCCCCCTGAATGGGCACCACATGTAAGAACATGGATGCTTTGGCCTTGCCGCGAGGAAATATGGCCTAACGGCATTAATGCCGCCAGGCGTGCATACGCGGCCCTTGCGCGAACCATATCTTGTTTCGAGTCTGTATTTGTCATGGCAAAACCGGAAAATGTTGCCGAAGCGAAAGCACTGTGCGGAGAAGCCGTTAAAGTCGTTTCGTTTCACATAGATGATTCCTGGAGCCGCGACACCGGGGCCACTTTTCTCGTCAATAATAACTTGGGACGAGTGGCCGTGAGCTGGCTGTTCAACGGATATGGGGAGAAATTCCGTCCTTATGATCAAGATAACCGCGTGGCTGAAGAAATGGCGCGGATTAGCGCCATTCCCTGTTTCAGCGCGCCCTTTGTCATGGAAGGAGGGTCTTTTCATGTGGATGGAGAGGGAACGGCGCTTGTTACCGAACAAAGTGTTCTCAACGGTAACCGCAATTCCCATGTAACGAAGAAGGAATTCACGGAAGTATGCCGCGAATGTCTTGGTGTCGAAAAAGTAATTTTCCTTCCTTATGGCCTGTCCAGTGATCTCGATACCGATGGGCATGTAGACAACGTCGCTTCTTTCACGAAGCCTGGGGAAGTGGCTCTTCTTTGGACTGAAGATTGCGGAGATTCGCATTATCCGGAAATAAAAGAAAACCATCGTGCTTTGCAGATGGAACGGGACGCGCACGGAAGGCGTATCAACATCGTAAAAATACCGCAGCCGAAGGAGCGCTATCGTCCAGAAAACGCCGCGCAACGCCTGCCTGATTCGACGCTTCAGTACGTTCTCGTCAACGGTGGTCTGATTTATCCAACCTTTGGTGATCCTGTGGCGGATCAGCAGACAGGCCAGATTCTTGGAAAGATTTTTCCGGATCGCAGAATAGTGCCGCTTGATGGGCGGGATATAGTTCTCGGTGGCGGCGGATTCCATTGTATAACCCAACAGGAACCAGCTTCTTTGCCGGTGCGGGGCGGCATGGAAAGAAATCGCGTCTTTCGCCGTTTTTTTGTTATACCCAATCCCCGATCCTGATCTTTCGCAGCAATTTTTTGTTGCTTGTGAAGTTCAGCAGAATTTTTCAGCCTCCTCCTGTCAGGATATGAACCGATTTTGCGCCGCACAAAAGGTTGCGCCGCACAATACAAAATTATCGCATTTCGTTTGTTTTTGTAATGTTTTTTCTTGTCATTTGAAAAAGCTTCTTTATCGTAATTATCCCTACCTTCGTTTTTGAACAATCTGAATACAATTAAAAAGAAAAGGGAGAAAGACGCCATGACAAAAAACACGAACTCTTCCGGCGAGAACGTTCTTTTCGGCTTGCCGGTTATGACGGGCAGATGGGGCTTCGTTTTGATCGGAATGATCATGAATATATGCATGGGCACAGTTTATGCCTGGAGCGTTTTCCGCAAGCCCATAACGCAGCTGTTTTCCCGTGACGGGATACAGGTAACGGCCATGCAGACTTTATGGCCTTTTATGTTGTTTTTGGGGCTTTTCACCATCTTCATGCCAATATCGGGAAGGCTGGTGCAAAGATACAGCCCGCGCGCTCTCAGTATACTAGGCAGTGTTCTTGTGGGGGCAGGATGGATACTTTCTAGCTATGTCGCAAGCATAGACCATCTTTACGTAACTTATGGGATTATCGCCGGCATCGGCGTGGGCATGGTATATGGGTTGCCGATAGCGGTGGTCGCGCGCTGGTTTCCTGATCGCAAAGGGCTGGCTGTCGGCATTACCGTTCTTGGCTTCGGCGTTTCGGCTCTGGTAACCGCGCCTGTTGCACAGGCGCTGATTCAAAGCCAGGGAGTCCTGCAAACTTTCCAGACTCTGGGCATAGCTTTCACTGTTATACTTGTGGCTCTGTCCATGACGCTTAAACTCCCACCGGCGGGCTGGCAGCCGGCCAACTGGAAGGGCGCAGCGGCAGCGGCCAGCGAAAGAAACTATACTCCTAAAGAAATGGCCAAAACCACAGCCGGGATAGGATTGTGGCTCTGTTTTATAATAGGATCGGTTGCCGGTCTGATGGCCATAGGAATCGCCAGTAACGTCGGGCAGGAAATCATTAAACTTGACACGAAGACCGCCACAGCTCTGGTTTCCCTGTTCGCTGTGTTCAACGGCGGCGGGCGTCCCATCTTCGGCTGGCTCACGGACAAACTGAATCCGGCAAAAGCTGCCGCGCTCTCTCTGGCGTTGGTCGTTTTGGCTTCGGCTGCTATGCTAATGTTTGCCGGCGAAGGCACGGTGGCTGTATACGTTGTGAGCTTCTGCGCCTTCTGGATGGGACTGGGCTCATGGCTGGCCATAGCTCCAACATCGACGCTGACTTTCTTCGGTCCCAAAAACTACGCTCCTAACTATGGCTGGATGTTTTCCGCCTATGGCGTAGGAGCTATTGTGGCAGGGCTTGTTGCCGGTAACGCCAAAGACGTTTTCGGCAGTTATATGTATGCATTCTGGGTATCAGGAGGTCTGGCCGCCGTAGGTATAGTCTTGGCTCTGACCATGATGAAAAAACCCGGGGAGGACAGAGCTGCTGGTAACAAAAGCGTTGCGGACGCTTACCGCAAAGCCGCTTGAAAACGTTGGGCCTGATGACGAAACAGCGCCGTTCTGCAAAAACCGGCGCTGTTTTGCTTTAAAACCGGGTTTTAAATGGGCGCAAGATGCTCTTTGCCCCTATTGTCGTGGATAATATAGGGCTGTTACCAGCAAGCCCGAAGCTGAACAACTTGTTTGCGAATAAGTCCTTGTTTCTTGGCGCGCTCCAGTTTTAAGCCATCTGGCTCAGCCACTTTAACAAGCTTTAGCTTTTTCTCCCTTATAGCCTAATACAAAGGCAAGGCATATCGGTTGGATCATATGCTGGAAAGAGAACCCGGCAAGAATTGATAAGGGTGTGAGAGCGAAAAATAAAGTTATCAACGGCGCAGGTTCCTGACACGCACA
>Ga0272446_1001230_pt1 | contig 37849 bp, 37 predicted proteins | sample YNPCB0061_FD_194587 | JGI IMG/M metagenome (GOLD analysis project Ga0272446, IMG submission 194587) | Hot spring microbial mat communities from Yellowstone National Park, WY, United States - YNP-CB-006-1 | ecosystem: Environmental > Aquatic > Thermal springs > Hot (42-90C) > Sediment | place...
CGAGCCAGGGCCCAGCGATGAAGGCGAAGTCGCGCCTGTGCCGCCTCTGCCAGTAGCCGCCGTGCAGGAACAGGAGAACGGGCGGGTCGGCCACGCCCGCTGGCCGGTAGAGGTCGATCATCCGGCGCTCGCCCGTGCCGTAGGCGATCGCCTCGGGCGTGAGCCGCAGCACGGCTTCGGCGGAAGCGGCGGCCCAGCGCGCGGCGATGGCCGGATACTCCGGCACCATCGAGACGGTCGCGTATTGTTTCTCGAGCCAGCCCAAGGCGAGGTCGGTCTTCATCGCAAGTCTCCCTAGTCCGCAAGCGCCACGCGCAAGCGAAGACCCATGCCGCGGCGCGGCGAAACACAGCAGAAGCGCAGGGTGTCTGGTCTCATACGCCAAGGAGAGAGTGCATGCGTGCGGGGTCGGCCAGCAGCGCCCTCCCTTCGCCCTCCCATGCCACCCTCCCCTTCTCGAGCACCGTGAAGCGTTCGGCGAGCGCACTCAGGGCGCGCACGTCCTTGTCCACGACGAGGATGGCGAGCCCCTCCGCCTTGAGCCGCGCGAGCACGGCCCAGATCTCGGCGCGGATCAGCGGGGCGAGCCCCTCCGTCGCCTCGTCGAGGATCAGGAGGCTCGGGTTGGTCATCAGCGCGCGGCCGATCGCGAGCATCTGCTGTTCGCCGCCCGAGAGGGTGCGGGCGGGCTGGCGCGCGCGCTCGGCAAGCCGGGGGAAGAGCGCGGTCACGCGCGGAAGCGTCCATGCGCCTGGGCGGGCGGTCGCGACCAGGTTCTCGGCGACGGTCAGCGTGGGGAAGACCTGCCGCCCCTCCGGCACGAGGCCGAGGCCAAGCCGCGCGATCCGGTGCGGCCGAAGGCCAAGAAGGTTCCGGCCGCGGAACGTGACGCGCCCAGCAGCGGGCGGCGTGAGGCCGAGTATGGCGCGGATCGTCGTCGTCTTGCCCATGCCGTTGCGCCCAGCAAGTGCCAGGGCCTCGCCCTCGCCGATCCGCAGCGAGACGCCGAACAGAGCCTGCGCCGCGCCGTAATACGCTTCGAGCCGTTCGGCGAGCAGCAGCGGCTCAGCCATCGACGACGTCCCCGAGATAGGCCTCGCGCACCCGACGATCGGCCCTGATCGCCTCAGGCGTGGCGGAGGCGATGACGCGCCCTTCTGCGAGCACGGTGATCCGGTCGGCGAGCGCGAACACCGTGTCCATGTCATGCTCGACGAGCAGCATCGCGACCTGCCCCTTGAGCGCGCCGAGCCGGGCGGCGAGCGCCTCGGTCTCGGCAGGGCCGAGGCCGGCCGCCGGCTCGTCGAGCAGGAGAGCGCGCGGCGCTTGGGCGAGCGCGATCGCGAGTTCGAGCTGGCGCTGCTCGCCGTGGCTCAGCAGCGCGGCCGGGAGGGCGGCGCGCGCGGCGAGCCCAGCGGCGGTGAGCGCTGCGTCCGCCACGCCGCCGCGTGCCGGGTCGCGCCCGGCGGGGCGGAGCAGGCCGAAACTCCGTCCCGAAGCGCCCTGGGCGGCGAGCAGCACGTTCTCGCGCACCGAGAGGCCGCGGCAGAGCTGGGTGATCTGGAACGAGCGCGCGATCCCAAGCCGCGCCCGTGCCGCAGCACCGAGCCGGGTGACGTCCTCGCCCCCGAGCAGGACCGTTCCGCTGTCGGGCCGTTGCTCACCCGCAAGCATCGCGACGAGGGTGGACTTGCCCGCACCGTTCGGGCCGATCACCGCATGGCACTCGCCCGGGCGCAGGGCGAGGGAGATGTCTTCGGCCGCGGCGAGAGCGCCGAAGCGGCGCGTGAGCCCCCTCGCCTCGAGCACCGGCTCAGGCATCGCCGCATCGCCCCGTGACGAGCCGCCACAGCCCGCCGCGCGAGAACAGCACGAGGAGGAGAAGCGCGGGGCCGAGGATCAGCATCCAGTGCTCGGTCAGGGCGGCGAGCTCCTCCTCCGCCGCGAGCAGGAAGATCGCGCCCAGCACCGGGCCGAACAGCGTTCCCTTCCCGCCCAGGATGACCATCACCAAAAGCTCGCCAGACCGCTGCCACGAGAGGAGATCGGGCGAGACAAAGGAGGCCTGGTTGGCGAGGATCGCGCCCGCAAGCCCCGTCACCGCGCCGGAGAGCGTGAAGGCGGCGAGCCGGAGGCGATAGACGGGCAGGCCGAGCGCGAGCGCCCGCCGCTCGTTCATCCGCGCACCCCGGAGCGCAAGCCCGAACCGCGCGGCCATCGCCGTGCGCGCGACGGCGAGGAAGAGCGCGACCAGAACGAGCGCCACCCAGTAGAGCGGCGCGTCGCCCCGGAGCGGGAAGCCCGCGAGAACGTTCCGGTCAGGCACCATCAGCCCGTCCGTGCCGCCATATTGCGGCAGGGCGAGAACGAGGAAGAACACCATCTGCGCGAAGGCCAGCGTGATCATGATGAAGTGCACGCCGCGCGTGCGCAGGCTGACCGCGCCGATGGCGAGCGCGAGCAGCCCCGATGCGGCCGCCGCCGCCGGCCAGGCGACCAGCCCCTCCGCCGTGCCGCCGATTCGGAAGGGCGAGGCGATGACGGGCGTCGCCTCGGCGCGGTGGTGCAGGAGAACGCCCGCGACATAGGCGCCGGTGCCGAGAAACGCGCCGTGGCCGAAGCTCACCATCCCGCCATAGCCGAGCACGAGGTCGAGCGCCGCTGCGGCGAGCGCATAGGCGAGCATGCGCGTCAGCACCGACAGCAGGAACGCCTCGTCCAGCGCCTCGAGCACGAAGGGTGCGGCGATCAGAAGCACAGCGACGGCGAGGACAGCGACGCGCTCACGCATGGCGCGGGAAGAGGCCCTGAGGCCGCACGGCGAGCACGACCGCCATCAGGAGATAGACCGCGACCGAACCGAGATTCGCCGCCACCTGGTCGGCCGCCGCGGGCGGCAGGAGGCCGCGCATTAGGACGGGCAGGAAGGCGCGCGCCCAGGTGTCGGCAAGCCCGACGAGGAGCGCACCGGCGAACGCGCCCCGGACGCTGCCCAAGCCGCCGACGACGATGACGACGAAGGCGAGGATCAAAATCTGCTCGCCCATGCCGACCTGGACGGCAAGCACCGGCCCCGCCATCACCCCGGCAAGGCCGGCGAGAGCGCCGCCGATCGCGAACACCAGCGCGAACAGGACGCCGATGTCGACGCCGAGGGCCTCGACCGTCTCGCGGTTCGTCGTCCCCGCCCGGATGCGCATGCCGAGCCGCGTCCGCCCGATCAGCCAGCCGAGGAAGAGCGCAGCGGCGAGCCCGACCACGATCACCACGAGTCGGTAGGCGGGATAGGGAACGCCCGGAAGCACCTCGACCGTGCCGGCGAGCGGCGGCGGTGCCGCGAGGAAGATCGGCGCCGGCCCCCACAGCACCTTCACCCCCTCGTTGAAGGTGAGGATCAGCGCGTAGGTGGCGAGCACTTGGTCGAGATGGTCGCGGGCGTAGAGGCGGCGGATGACGGCGAGCTCCATCACGAGCGCGAGCAGGGCGCCGGCGGCCGCACCCGCAAGCACGCCGAGGCCGAAGGAGCCGGTGCGCGCGGTGACGGTCGCGCCGACGAAGGCGCCCGCCATGTAGAGGCTGCCATGGGCGAGGTTGATCACGTCCATGATGCCGAAGATGAGCGTGAGCCCGGCGGCGATCATGAACAGCATGACGCCGAACTGCAGGCCGTTCAGCGTCTGCTCGACGAGGAGCAGCGCCGTCATCGCGGGCGGCGGGGGACTCGGGCCGCCCCCGGCTCACACATCAGGCGGGCAGGCGGCACTGCGCCGCGTAGGCGTCGACGTGGTTCTCGAACGCCGTGCCGATCGTGCGGTTGACCACCCTCGCTCGCGCGTCCTTCACCACCTCGCGCATGTAGATGGTCTGGATCGGATGGTTGTTGTTGCCGAACCTGAACGATCCGCGCACCGACGGGAATTCCGCCCGCCTGACCGCCGCGTTGAACGCGTCGCGGTCACCGATCCGGCCGCGCGTCGCGGCGATGGCGGAGCCGATCAGAAGGGCGGCGTCGTAGCCCTGGCTCGCATAGAGGCTCGGCAGGCGCCGATATTCCGCCTCGAACGTGTCGACGAACTGACGATTCGCCGGAACCGGCAGGTCGAGCGCCCATTGCGAGGAGTTGAAGCAGCCGAGAGCGTCGTCGCCCACCGCGGGCAGCACGTCCTGGTCGAAGGAGAAGCCAGGGCCATAGAGGGGGATGCGCCCGCGCAGTCCGGCGGCGGCGTATTGCTTGATGAAGTTGATCCCCAAGCCCCCCGGCAGGAAGATGTAGACAGCTTCTGGGTTGGCGGCGCGTATGGCGGCAAGCTCCGCCGCGTAGTCGAGCTGGTCAAGCCGCGTGTAGGTCTCGGAGACAACCTCGCCCCGGTAGAAGCGCTTGAAGCCCGTGAGCGCATCGCGCCCGGCCGGATAGTTCGGCGCGAGGATGAAGGCGCGGCGGACATTCGCCTGCGTCACGTACTGACCGACCGCCTCGTGCAGGTTGTCGTTCTGCCAGGCGACGTTGAAGTAGGAGGGGTGGCACCCCTCGCCGGCGAGCTGGCTCGGCCCGGCATTGGCGCTGATATAGGTCGCCGGCCCCAGCACGACCGGGGCGACGGCGAGCAGCACATTCGAGAACACGATCCCCGTCAGCACCTGGATCCGGTCGCGCCGCACCATGCGCTCGGCGATCGCACGCCCATTCTCGGGGCGGAGCCCGTCATCAGCGACGACGACCTCGACGGGCAGACCGCCGAGCCGACCGCCCGCGTTCTTGACCACGAGGGTGAAGCCGTCGCGGATGTCTGCCCCGAGCGCAGCGCCGGGGCCGGAGAGTGTGGTGATCATGCCGATCCGGAGCGGCTCTCCCTGCGCGATCGCAGGCGCGGCAAGGCAGGCGGCAGGAAGGGCGGCGGCGGTGCCGAGCAGGCGGCGGCGATGGATCGTCATGGTGTGGTCTCCCCTTGGTCTCGCTTCTGCGCGCGGCCGCGACAGCTGGGCCGGTCATGCCGTCGTGGCGGAGAATGCCGGCAAGCCACTGCCCGCTCCAGCCCCGATGCGTGCTTGGCGCACCGGACGACCGCCTCGCTCCGCGACCGGCACGCCCCTACGCCCGTGGCGCGTGGCCATCGCGCGCCTCAGGCGGCGCGGCCGACATGGGCGAGCATGTCGGCGCGGGGAAGGCTCAGGATCGGGGGCGCCTTGGCGAGCGAATCGAGGTCGGGCACCGGACGACCGCAGCCCGGCAGCGTCGCCAGCGCGCGCTCAATCGCGGCGGCGATGGCGAGCAGCGCCCGATCGCCGCCGCGGCGACCGACGATCTGGATGCCGAAGGGAAGCCCCGCTGCATCGACGCCGCAGGGAAGCACGATCGCGGGATGCGCGGAGAGCGTCACGGCGTAGGCGAGCGCGAGCCAGGCGTAGTAGGTCGGCAGCGTGCGGCCGTCGATCTCGCGCGGGGCGAGCTCTGTCCAGGGCCTCGGCTGCACCGTCATCGCCGGCGAGATGATCAGGTCGACATCGTCGAAGAAGACGCCGAAGCGGCGGTAGATGGCGGTCTGCAGGGTGTGCGCCTCGGCCATGTCGGCGAGGCTGTAGCGGAGCCCCTCCTCGACATTCTCGATCACGTTCGGCCCGAGGAGATTCGGCGCGCTGCGATAGGTGGCGAGATGCCCAGCGAGGAACGCCTCGGCGCGCAGGACGGCGAAGGCGCGGTCAGCCCCCGCTAGGTCGGGGCTGCCCTCGTGCAGGGCGCCGAAGATACCCCTGATCCGCCCGATCCGGTCGGCGAAGAGAGCGCGCACCTCGGCCGAGGTCGGTGCGAAACCGAAATCGAGCGTGACCGCGACGCGGAGCGTTCCGGGATCGACCTCCGGGAGGGGGAAGAACGCGCCGGCCTCGAGCGTCCGCGTCCCGGCCGCGGGCAAGAGCGGATCGCGCGGGTCGTCCGCGGCCATCGCGGAGAGCAGCAGCGCGAGGTCGGTCACGGTGCGCGCCATCGGCCCGAGCACGGAACAGGGCGACCAGCCGAGGCCCCGTTTTTCCGACGGAACGAGCCCCGGCGAGGGCCGGAAGCCGACGATGCCGCAATACGCGGCCGGGTTGCGCAGGCTGCCGCCGAGGTCCGAGCCGGAGGCGGGCGCCACCATGCCGGTCGCGAGCGCAACGGCAGAGCCGCCCGAGGAGCCGGCGCAGGAGCGTTCCGGGTCGAACGGGTTTCCGATCGGCCCGAACACGGGGTTGACTGTGTTGGCGCCGGCGCCGAATTCGGGCGTGTTGGTCTTGCCGAGAATCACCGCGCCGGCCGCGCGCAGGTTCGCCACCATGGCGCAATCGCAGTCCGGAACGAACTTCGCGTATTGCGGGCTGCCATAGGTGGTGCGCAGCCCCTTCGTCTCCTCGAGATCCTTGATGCCGACCACAAGGCCGTGCAGCGGCGGGAGAGTGGCGCCGCGCAGCACCGCCGCCTCGGCCGCCTTCGCCGCCGCCCGCGCCGCTGCCTCGTCGACCGTGACCATCGCGTTGACGGCCGGGTTCAGCCGGGCGATCCGTTCCAGATGCGCATCGAGAAGGTCGACGGGGCTGATGGCGCGGCGGCCGAGCAGCCGCCGCTGCTCGAGTGCGGGGAGATCGCAGAGCGCCGTGTTGGTCATCGCCCGCCTCGCTCAGAAGCCCATCGCGCAGCCATCCTTGCGCGGGTCTGAGCCGCCCGCGAGCGAGCCTGTCGCGTGGTCGATCCAGATCGCCTGGCCGCCGCCGAGCGGCGTCTCGACCGGCGTCGGCGCGTGGCCCATGCGCGCGAGCGCCTCCACCGTCGCCTCCGGGATGCCGCGCTCGACCTGCACCGCCCCGCCCCAGGGGAAGAGCCGCGGTGCGTCGAGCGCCTCCTGCACGTCCATCCCGTAATCGACCATGTTCGACAGCACCGTGGCCTGCCCCATCGGCTGGTAGTGCCCGCCCATCACGCCGAAGGGCATCACCGCCCTGCCGCCCTGCATGAGCATGCCCGGAATGATCGTGTGCAGCGGCCGCTTGCCGGGCGCGATGCAGTTGGGGTGGCCGCGCTCGAGCCGGAAGCCGAAGCCGCGGTTGTGCAGCATCACGCCGGAGCCGGGGGCGAGGATGCCGGAGCCGAAGCTCTTGAACAGCGAGGTGATGAACGAGCAGGCGTTGCCATCGCCGTCGACGACGCAGAGATAGACCGTGTCGGCGTGCGCCGGCAGCACAGCGGCGAGGCCCGCCGGCGGGAGGTCCCGCATCGCCCGCGCGGGGTCGATCGTCTCGCGCAACGCACGGAGATACTCGGGCGACGTCAGCCGCGCGACGGGCACTTCGGCCTGGGCAGGGTCGGCGAGGAAGGCGTCGCGGTCGCGGTAGGCGAGTCGCGCCGCCTCGATGGCGCGGTGCCACCGCTCGGCCGACATCGCTCCCGAGGCCGCGGGCGGAAAGCCTTCGAGGATGCCCGCGAGCATGAGTACGATCAGGCCCGAGCCGTTCGGCGGGCACTGGACAATCTCGTAGCCCTGCCACGCGCTTCTGATCGGCGTGACGAACTCGACCGTCGCGGTCGCGAAATCCTCCTCCGTGTGCGGCCCTCCCGCGCGCCTGAGCTTGGCCACGATGTCCGCCGCGACCGGCCCCTCATAGAACCCTCTCGACCCCTCGCGCGCGATCCGCCGGAGCGTCGCGGCGAGCTCTGGCTGGCGGAACACGAAACCCGGGCGCGGCGCTGCCCCGTCGATGAGGAATCGCGCACGGCTGTCTGGGTCAGCCGCGAGCGTGCCGGCTGCGGCCGCCCAGTCGGACGCGACGCGGTCATGCACCGGGTGGCCTTCCTCGGCGTAGTGGATCGCGGGCTCGAGCAGAGCGTCGAGCCCCTTGCGGCCATGCGCGGCGAGCAGCGCCTCCCACGCGCGCACCGCGCCTGGAACCGTCACGCTGTGGGCAGCGTTCGGGTCGAGCGCCGTGATCCCCCGCGCCTCGAACCACTCCGGCGTGGCCGCTGCTGGAGCGCGGCCGGAGCCGTTCATGGCGATCACCTCGCCCGTGCCGGCGGGCGCGTAGAGGCAGAAGCAGTCGCCACCGATGCCGGTCGACTGCGGCTCGATCACGGCGAGCACGGCGGCGGCGGCGACGGCGGCATCGAGCGCGTTGCCGCCAGCGCGCAGCACATCGAGCGCTGTGAGAGTCGCCGCCGGCATCGAGGTCGCCGCCATGCCGCCGGTCCCCCGCGCCGGGCTGCGGCCTGGGCGGTGGAAGTCACGCATCCGGTTCGTTCCCTTCTTGTGCCGTCAGACGCAGCACATGCCGCCATCGATCAAGAGCGAGGCGCCGTTGATGAGCGCCGCCGCCGGCGAGGCGAGGAACACCGCAGCCCCCATCACGTCCTCCACCTCGCCGATCCGGCCGAGCGGGATCGCGCGCACCGTGCGCTCCATGAACGCCGCGTCGCGGAGCACGCCGGCCGTCAGCGGCGTCTCGATGAAGGTCGGGCAGAGCGCGTTGACGCGGATGCCCTTCGGCCCGAGCTCCACCGCCATCGCCTTGGTCAGCCCCTCGAGAGCGTGCTTCGTCGCGGTGTAGATGCTGCGGTTGACGCCGGCGACATGGCCGTTGACCGAAGAGAGGTTGACGATCGCGCCTCCCTTCCCCGCCGCCACCATGGCCTGCGCGACGGCCTGTGCGACCGTGATGGCGGCGCGGATGTTGAGGTCGATCAGCGCATCGATGGACGGATCCGCCGCCTCGAGGAACGGCTCGCGGATGTTCGTGCCCGCGTTGTTGAGAAGGATGTCGAACGGCCCCTCGGCGGCCACCAGCGCACGCACCGCTTCACGGTCCGTCACGTCGAGGGTGCGGGCACGGGCGGCGAGGCCCTTCGCCGCGAGCCTGGCCACCGTCGCCTCCATCTCGGGCAGCGACCGGGCGGTGAGAAGCACGTCGGCGCCGGCCTCGGCGAAGGCGATGGCGATGGCGCGGCCGAGACCCTTGCTCGCACCGGTGACGAGCGCGCGCTGGCCGTCGAGCCGGAAGCTCGGCGTCGTCGGGAACCGCGTCTCCGAAGCAGCGACCGCCATCCTCTCCCCCAACCCTGCTGTCTTCGCTGGCGCAGATGCCATGACGCATCCGCCCGGTCCAGCCGCCCTGGGCGTCGGCCCCGGCGGTCGGCCTTGGCCCCTCAGGGTCAGCGCCGGCGCGCCCGATGACAAGCGGGGGCGGTGCGGCCATTCTCTTGGTGGAGGAGCGGGGAGGACCGAGGATGGAGAACGGCCCGGCGGCGCCGATCGCGTGGGACGATTTCGCGCGCGTCGAGATACGCGTCGGCACGGTGGTGGACGCAGCGCCCTTTCCAGAGGCGCGCACGCCCGCGATCAAGCTCTGGGTGGATTTCGGGCCGGCGATCGGCACGCGGCAGAGCTCGGCGCAGCTCGCGGTCCATTACCGCCCCGATGCGCTGATCGGGCGTCAGGTGGCCGGCGTGGTCAATCTCGCGCCCAAGCGGATCGCGGGCTTCGAGAGCCAGTTCCTGGTGCTCGGCTTTCCCGACGAGGAAGGCAGCGTGGTGCTGATCCGGCCTGACTTCCTGGTCCCGAACGGCGGGCGGCTCTTCTGAGGGGGCGTCCGGATGAGGCTGCGCCGGGGGAGCGCCGCCGGCCTGAACGGAAACGTCATGGTTCTGTCATTTGTGAGGTCGAGCGACGCGACGTAGACGTATGTGCGATGCAGCAGGGCGCCGTCGCGAGCGGGGGCACCTGTGTCACGCCGGGAACGAGGGAGATCTCCGCGATGAAGACATTCGCCACAGCCGTGGCCCTCGGGGCCTTTGCCCTCGGGCTTGCCGCCGCACCAGCAGCGGCGCAGGAGCAGTGCCCGCGTGGCACGCTTGATCCGCGGTTCTGCGACCGTGACGGTGACCTGGTCGCCGATACGCCGACCGATCCACGCCAGTTCGTCGATCCGCGCACGCTGATCTTCGCCTACACGCCGGTTGAGGACCCCGCCGTCTATCGGCGCGTCTGGGCGGAATTTCTCGATCACATGGCGCGGGTAACCGGGCGGCAGGTGCAGTTCTTCCCCGTGCAGTCGAACGCCGCGCAGATCGAGGCGATGCGCGCCGGCCGCTTGCACGTCGCGGGCTTCAACACCGGGTCGGTTCCGCTCGCCGTCAACTGCGCCGGTTTCGTGCCGTTCGCGATGATGGCCGCGAAGGATGGGCGCTTCGGCTATGCGATGGAGATCATCGTCCACCGCGACAGCCCGATTCAGCGGATCGAGGACATTCGCGGCCGCACTGTCGCGTTCTCGGCGCAGACCTCCAACTCCGGTTACAAGTATCCGTCCTGGCTGCTGCGCGAGAAGTTCGGGCTCCAGGAAGGGCGCGACTTCCGGGTCGCCTTCTCCGGCCGGCATGACAACTCGATCATCGGCGTCGCCAACCGAGACTATGACGCCGCGCCGATCGCCAACTCGGTGATGGTACGAATGATCGAGCGAAACGTCGTGCGCGCCGACCAGCTGCGCACGATCTACAAGTCGGAGACCTTCCCGACCACGGGCTACGGCTACGTGTTCAACCTCCACCCCGACCTCCAGGCGAAGGTCCGCGAGGCCTTCTTCTCCTTCCGCTGGGAGGGCACGGCGCTCCTCGAGGAGTTCGGCAAGTCCAACCCGCCGCAGGAGACCTTCATCCCGATCACCTACAAGCAGAATTGGTCTGTGATCCGCGACGTCGACACGGCGTCGGGCGTTTCCTACACCTGCCGCTGAGGCGACGGCCGGAAGCGACGGGGCGGTCAAACTGGCCGCCCCGCTGCATGAGGGAGATCGGCAATGCTCGTGATCGAGGGGCTGACCAAGCGCTACGCAACAGGTGATCTCGCCCTCGACGCCGTCTCCCTCACCGTCCCCGACGGCCAGGTGATGGCGCTGATCGGGCCGTCGGGTGCGGGCAAGTCGACGCTGATCCGCTGCGTCAACCGCCTCGTTCCGCCGACCGCCGGAACGATCCGGCTCGGCGAGACCGAACTCACACGGCTCGGGGACCTCGCACTGCGCCGGGCGCGCCGTCGGATGGGCATGATCTTCCAGGAATACGCTCTCGTCGAACGTCTTACGGTGATGGAGAACGTGCTGTCGGGGCGGCTCGGCTATGTCGGATTCTGGCGGTCGTGGTTCCGGCGCTTTCCGCTCAGTGACATCGAGGAGGCGTTCCGGCTGCTCAACCGCGTCGGCCTCGATCACATGGTGGACAAGCGGGCGGACGCGCTTTCGGGCGGGCAGCGCCAGCGTGTCGGCATCGTCCGCGCGCTGATGCAGAACCCTGAACTGCTGCTCGTCGACGAGCCCACAGCGAGCCTAGACCCAAAGACCAGCCGGCAGATTATGCGTCTGATCATCGAGCTCGCGCGCGAACGCGGGCTCGCGGCCATCATCAACATCCATGACGTTTTGCTCGCGCAGCAATTCGCCGAGCGGATTGTGGGTCTCCGCGCCGGGCGGATCGTTTTCGATGGCTCGCCTGAGGGGCTGACGCCAGAGGTTCTGACCGCGATCTACGGCGAGGAGGACTGGACGGCCACCATCCGTAAGGCGGAGGACGAAGAGACCGAGGCCGAGAGCGCGACCGCTCCCGAGCGGGTCGCGGCAGCAGAGTGACGGCGGACGCGGGAGGGGCACTGTGACCGCACTGGCCTTCGACGCGCGCGCTGCGGCTCTGGCCTGGCGGCCGCCACCCCTGATCGAGTCGCCGCTCTTGCGTTACGGGATCTACCTCGTCGCGCTTGCCTACGCCGTCGTCGCGGTCGGCACCTTCGAGGTGGACTGGGCGCGCGCCGCCGAGGGGCTTGCGCGCGGTGGGCGCTTCCTCGCGGCCTTCTTCCCGCCCGACTTCGTGAGCCAGTGGCGCGACATCCGCGAAGGCCTGCTCGAGAGCCTGACGATGACCGTCGTCTCCACCGTGGCGGGCGTCGCGCTCTCGGTGCCGTTCGCGCTCGGGGCGGCGCGCAACATCGCCCCTCTGCCCGTCTACCTCTTCTGCCGCGGCTTCATCGCTGTCAGCCGCACCTTCCAGGAGGTGATCATCGCGATCCTGTTCGTCGCGATGTTCGGGTTCGGGCCGTTTGCGGGCATGCTCACTCTCGCCTTCTCGACCATCGGCTTCCTCGGCAAGCTGCTCGCCGAGGACATCGAGGACATCGAGAAGAGCCAGGCCGAGGCGGTGCGCGCGACCGGCGCCTCGTGGTTCCAGCTGCTCGCCTGGGGGATCCAGCCGCAGGTCCTGCCGCGCTTCATCGGGCTTTCCGCCTATCGCCTCGACATCAACTTCCGCGAGAGCGCCGTGCTCGGCCTCGTCGGTGCAGGCGGCATCGGCGACACGCTCAACTCCTCGCTCGACCGCTACGAGTTCGGCACTTCGGCCGCGATCATCCTGATCATCATCACGATCGTGCTCGCCTGCGAATACGCAAGCGGCTGGATACGACGCGCGGTGCAGTGAGCGGAGACCCGCCATGCCGGTGACGACGCGTGCGGACGGCGCGAAGATCTGGATGCGGCGCACCACCGCTGGCGACCTTGCCGCCTGGTCGGGCTGGCTCGCCCTCGTGGCGCTCACCGTGTTCTGCTTCCAGTTCATCAGCGACCAGACGATCTGGGCCTTCGTTTGGGACGCTCCCGCCCAGGCCTCCGACCTGCTCGGCCGCGCCGTGCCGCCGCGCTGGAACTACGCAGAGCAACTCTGGCGGCCGCTCTGGGACACGATCAACATCGCCACCCTAGGCACGCTGCTTGCGATCGTGATCGCGGTTCCCGTCGCCTTCGTCGCCGCCCACAACACCACGCCCTCGGCGCTGTTCGTCCGCCCGGTGGCGCTTTTCGTCATCGTCGCCTCGCGGTCGGTCAACAGCCTGATCTGGGCGATGATCCTTGTCGTCATCCTCGGGCCGGGCATGCTCGCCGGCGTGCTCGCGATTGGGCTGCGCTCGATCGGCTTCATCGCGAAGCTGCTCTACGAGGCGATCGAGGAGATCGACCCGACCCAGGTTGAGGCGATCCGCGCCACCGGGGCGAGCGGGCCGCAGGTGCTCGCCTGGGCGATCGTGCCGCAGGTCATGCCCGCCTTCGCTGGCATCACCGTGTTCCGCTGGGACATCAACATCCGCGAGGCGACGGTGCTCGGCCTCGTCGGCGCCGGCGGCATCGGCGTGCAGCTGCAGAACTCGATCAGCACCCTGGCCTGGCCGCAGGTCTCGCTTATTCTGCTTTTGATCTTCGCGACCGTCCTGGTGAGTGAGTGGGTCTCCGCCCGGGTGCGCTACGCCATCATCTGAGGAGCGTCATCCGAGAAGCGTCGCCTGGGGCGCCGGCCGGAGCGGGGTGGCGGCGTTCCCATGCACACCTCCTGTCACCACAGCGCGAGCCGTGCTACAGCGCCGAAAACGCGGCAGCCGTCGGGAAACGCGTGAGCCAGAGATACTACACCGTGACGTGGGACCAGCTTCACCGCGACGGCAAGGCGCTCGCGTGGAAGCTCCTGCCCCTCGGCCCCTGGTCGGGGATCGTCGCGATCACCCGCGGCGGGCTGATCCCGGCGGCGATCATCGCCCGCGAACTCGATTGCCGCATGATCGAGACCGTCTCGATCATCACCTATGACGAGGAGGACCGCGGCGAGCCGAGGCTGACGAAGCCTCCCGCCGCGGCGGCGTCGGGCGCGGGCTGGCTGATCGTGGATGATCTGGTCGATACCGGAACGACCGCCAAGGTGGTGCGCGCGCTTCTGCCGGATGCGCATTTCGCGACGATCTACGCCAAGCCGGCCGGCAAGGTGATGGTCGACACGTTCGTGACCGAGGTGAGCCAGGACACCTGGATCCTCTTCCCCTGGGACACCGAACCGCAATTCGCTCCTCCGATCGCGAAGGTGGGCAATGGCGTGCGCTGAGCGCCGGGCCCGCGGGGCGGGGTGAACGCCGATGCCCGGGCTCTGGTTCGAGGACTTCGTAGAAGGCATGGTGATCGACCATCCGATCCGCCGCACCGTGACGGAGGCAGACAACGTCCTCTTCTGCGCGATCACGATGAACCCGGCGGCGCTGCATCTCGACGCCGAGGCGGCGAAGGCAACACCATTTGGGCGGCCGATCGTGAACTCGCTTTACACGCTCGGCCTCATGGTCGGGATCTCGGTGCATGACACCACGCTGGGCACGACCGTCGCCAATCTCGGCTTCGAGGAGGTCGCCTTCCCCGCTCCCCTCTTCCACGGCGACACCGTGGCGATCCGCTCGACCGTGCTCGCCGTTCGCGAGAGCCGCTCACGCCCGGGGGAGGGGATCGTCACCCTCCTGCACGAGGCCTTCCGGCAGGATGGGGTGCTCGTCGCGCGCTGCCGGCGCGCTGCGTTGATGAAGAGGCGTCCAGCGGAGCCACCATGAGCCTACCGCGCGCCTTCCTGTTCGTGCCGGCCGACAGCGAGCGCAAGCTCGCCAAGGGAGCGGAGAGCGGGGCGGAGGCGCTGATCCTCGACCTCGAAGACAGCGTCGCCGCCGACCGGAAGCAGAGCGCGCGCGGCCTGGCGGCGGCCTGGCTCGCGCGGCGCGATCGGGCCGGGCCGCAGGCCTGGGTGCGGATCAATGCGCTCGATACGAGGCTTGCGATGGCCGATCTTGCCGCAGTGGCAGGGGCGCGCCCCGACGGCATCGTGCTGCCGAAATGTTCCGGTCCCGAAGCCCTGCGCACGCTCGATGCCGCGCTCTCCGCGCTCGAAGCGCGCGAGGGCCTCCCGGACCGGACGATCCGCGTGATGCCGATCGCGACGGAAACGCCGTCTGCCCTGTTCGCGCTCGGCGCCTATGCCGGGAGCCCGCGGCTTGCCGCCATGAGCTGGGGCGGGGAGGACCTTGCCGCGGCGCTCGGTGCGAAGGCGAACCGTCTTGAGAACGGAACGTGGGACGAGCCCTACCGGCTCGCGCGCGCGCTCACACTCGCGGGTGCGGCCGCTGCCGAGGTGCCGGCGATCGACACGGTGTACGCCGATTTCCGCAACGACCAGGGCCTTGCGGCTGAGTGTGCGGAGTCGCGACGCATGGGCTTTGCCGGGCGGATGGCGATCCACCCGGCTCAGGTTCCGGTGATCCTCGCCGCCTTCGCGCCGACGGCAGAGGAACGCGCCTGGGCCGAGGCGGTGGTCGCCGCCTTCGCGCAGGCACCGGGGGCCGGCGTCGTTGCGCTCGATGGCAGAATGGTCGATCGCCCGCATCTGCTTCAGGCGCAGCGGATACTGGGAATGCGATAGTCTTCGAGCTCCGCATGCACACGCATGGATTGCGTTCCTCGCCTTTTTACGTCTTATTAACCAGTGTTCGGTCCGAGGACGGAGAGACGGTGATGGACGGTTCAGCCGAGGTGATCCCCTTCCGCCCACGCCGGGCACGCGAGGGCCGGGAGGGTGGCGGGTCGGACGGGCAAGAGCGCCTGTCGCGCGCGCTCACCCTGCTCGATGCCGCCCTCGCCGAGCAACGCCACGCTATGGAACAGTTTCGTCTTGCGATCGGCGATCTTGGCCGGGCCGTGGGCGGGCTCGAGGCCGGCCTGATCGCGTATGGCGATGAGCTCTCTTGCGCCGGGCATGACCTCGACCGGCTCGCGATCGAGGCGCGCGCTCTCGAGGCCTGGGCCGACCGCGTCTTGTCCCAGCACGCCTGACCGTTCTCTCCTCGGGCGATGGGCCCGGCCAAAACCGCCGTGGTTCCCCTCACCGTGGTCGATGCGCCGCACTAGCCTTGCGCCCCCGCCGCAGCGGGGCACTGCTGTCGCGAAGTGCCACCGCGCGCACGCGGATCGCTGCCGCCTGGGACGGCCTGAGCCCTGCTGAGCGCCACCGCACCGGCGCTGTGCCTGCCCATCTGAAACGCGCCATGCGCGGAACGATGGCCATGCTCGCGCCCAGCGCCGCGGTGTCCAGACCCCACCGTGATCCAAATCTGCCGCGCGCTCGGCCTCAAGCGCTTCGCCGGGCGCCAAATCGCGCTCGCCGACGCGGCCGGCCCCGTCAGCAGCATGATCCGCATGCGGCGCCGGTCCGCTCCATGCGCTCTTGCATGGGCTGCCCCGCGTTTGGGCTATACTGCGAGCATGCAACCGATCCTATTCACCCTCGCCCATCACGAGGCGAAACGCCGCGTCGCACAGCCGCCGGTCCGCCGGCATATCGAGGGCGAGCTCGAGACGCCCTCCATGGCCAGGCCGCTCGCCGCCGTCGAACCGGCCACGGCAGCGCAGCGGGCGTCCTGAGCCATGGCTGCGCCGCGCCGCGTCGTCGTGCTCGATGACGGCTATCCGGGCTACGACACCGAGGCAGCGATCATCGCTGCGGCAGGAGCAGAACTGCTCCTGCGTCCCTGCCGCGGCGATGCCGCGCGCGCTGCCGCTGAGATGGCGGAGGCGGACGCAGTGCTGGTGCGCGAGACGCCGGTCGATGCCGCGGCGATCGCCGGAACGCGGGCCAAGGTGATCGTTCGCTACGGCGTCGGCTACGACAACATCGACACGGCGGCCGCTTCCGCGCGCGGCATCGCGGTGTGCAACGTTCCCGACTACGGCACCGAGGAGGTGTCGGACCATGCGCTCGCGCTGCTGCTTTCGGCCATCCGCCGAATCGCCGAGGCTGACCGGCGCGTGCGCGCCCATGGCTGGGGCGTGCCGATGGACCGCAAGGTCTACCGCATCCGCGGCGGCACGCTCGGGCTTGTCGGCTACGGGCGAATCGGTGCGGCCTTCCACCGCAAGGCCGCAGGCCTCGGCTATGCCCGCGTTCTGGTGCACGACCCGTTCCTGCGCGCCGCTCCGGATGGCGCTGAACTCGCAAGCCTCGACACGATCGCCGCGGAGGCGGATGCGATCAGCCTGCACGCGCCGCTCACCAACGCCACGCGCCATATCATCGGCCGCGCCTTCCTCGCCCAGGTGAAACCGACGCTCGTCCTGGTCAACACCGCGCGCGGAGGGCTCGTCGACGAGGCGGCGCTCGTCGCCGCGCTGGCGGAGGGGAGGCTTCTCGCCGCCGGCCTCGACGTGTACGAGAGCGAGCCCCTGCGGCAGGACAGTCCGCTCAGGGGCCTCGACAACGTGGTCCTGACCGACCATGCCGCCTGGTACAGCGAGCAGGCGATCGCCGACCTCCAGCGCAAGGCGGCCGAGGAGGTCGCGCGCGCGCTCAGGGGCGAGAAGCTGCTGCATCAGGTGAACGCGACGCGCTGAGCCCCGCCGGAGACATGCCCGAATGAGCCACCCGCTGCTCCCGCGCCTCGTCGAGGCGCGGGTCGTTCCCGTCATCCGCACGCGGAGCCACGAGGCGGCGCGCACCGCCGTCGCGTGGCTGCGCGAGGCTGGGTTCACCACCTTCGAGATCACGCTCACCGTGCCTGGGGCGACCGACCTGATCCGTGACCTCGCGGCCGACCCAGCACTTCTCGTCGGCGCCGGCACGGTGCGCACGGCGACCGAGGCCTATGCCTGCGGCGAGGCTGGGGCGAAGTTCATCGTCTGCCCCTGGAACGAGCCGGAGATCGTTCCGGCTGGGCGTCGTTTCGGGTCCCTCGTGATGCTCGGCGCGCTCACGCCCGACGAGGTGGTCGAGGCGCTCGAGGGCTTCGCCGACGTGGTGAAGATCTTCCCCGCCGCCTCGATGGGGGGGCCTGCCCACATCAGGGCGCTCAAGAGCGTGTTTCCCGATGTCGCGTTCTGCCCGACCGGCGGGGTCGAGCCCAGCACCATCCGCGCCTATCTCGACGCGGGCGCCGCGTTCGTCGGCATCGGCGGAAGGCTCGCCGACGAGGCGCTGATCGCCGCCGCCGCGAAGGACGAGGTGATGGCAGCGGCACGCGCCGCGCTCGCGGCATAGTCTCGCGGGAGGCGATACTGGACCAGGCGATTCCCAACGTCGTCAGGACGGTCGCGGTCGAATCGATCACCGCCCGCTCGTTTGGCATCCGGGTCACGAAACGAGGCTGCATCTGAGGGCGTTGGCGATGGCGGTCGACATCCTCTGCATGGGAGAGCCGATGCTGGAGTTCACCCAGCTGCCGCCGCAGTCGGATCAGCGGGTAATTTACCTCCAGGGCCATGGTGGCGACACCTCGAACGCCGCGATCGCCGCCGCGCGGCAGGGCGCGCGCTCGGGCTACGTTACCGCGATCGGTCAGGACGCCGCGGGCGACAGCTTCATGGCGCTCTGGGCCGAGGAAGGCGTCGACACAACGACGGTGATCCGCAGCGCCGAGGCGCCGACCGCCGTCTACTTCGTCACGCACGATTCGCAGGGACATCATTTCACCTTCTACCGCGCAGGCTCCGCCGCCTCGCGCTACGGCCCGCGCGACGTGCCGGAGGAGGCGATCGCGCGCGCGCGTGTCCTCTACGCCTCGGGAATCAGCCAGGCGATCAGCACGACGGCGGCGGATGCGGTGTTCCACGCCATCGACATCGCGCGGCGGAACGGCGTCCTCGTCGCCTACGACACGAACCTGCGGCTCCGGCTCTGGCCGGCGCCGCGTGCGCGCGCCGTGATCGACGCGGCGATCCGCTCGGCCGACATGGCCTTCCCCTCGCGCGAGGACGCCGAGGCTCTGACCGGCCTCTCCGACCCAGACGCGATCGCCGACTACTATCTGCGCCTCGGCTGCCCGCTCGTTGCGGTCAAGTGCGGAGCGGACGGAGCGCTGCTCGCCACCGCTTCGGGGCTTCGGGTGCGTGCCCTGGCGCACGCGGTCGCCGCCGTCGATGCGACCGGGGCGGGCGACACGTTCTCGGGCGCCTTCCTCGCCCGCCTCGTGTTCGGCGACGGGCCGGAGGCGGCGCTCGCCTACGCCAACGCCGCCGCCGCGCTCTCGACCACCGGCTACGGCGCCGTCGCGCCGATCCCCCGGCCGGAGGCCGTGCGCGCTCTCCTCACGGCGCGAGCGACAGCCCGGGCCTGAGCCGCGTGAAGGGCAGCGACGAGGGGTCGGCCACCACCGGCCCTGGCGCGAGCACGACGAGGATCTCCTTCGCGATCGGCTGGAAATCGGCGCGGAAATGCACGCTCGACTTCAGAGCGATGATCGGAACCGAGGCCGGGTCGATCCCGACATGACGGAACATCGCCTGGTCGTAGGCCTGCATCCTGCGGCTCGCGACGACGACGTGCACGCCCTCGGTCTCGAGCAGGGCGGTCGGGCCGAGGTCGGCGAGGTTGCCGCGCGTCATCGGCCCGGTGCAGGTGAAGCGCCCGTCGCCCAGCTTGAGGACGGAGAACACGCCGCGAAAGGGAGTGCCGTCGCTCACCCCGCCGAGCGCGAGCGTGATCTTCGTCCCCTCGCCCGCCGCATGCGCGAGCGCCGCCGCGGCCGCGTCGTTCACGACGCCGAGCACGGCCCCGCGCGCGCCGCCCGAGACGAGGGCGGCGAAGAGGCCCATCGTGTCGCCGTGCCCGCCGCCGCCGGGATTGTCCTGCGTGTCGGCGAGCACGACCGGCGGGCCGCCGAGGCTTGCCACGCGCCGCGCATGCGCGACCGCCTCGTCGGGCTGCCACAGCCGGGTCGCGAGGTTCCCGCGCTGGTCGAGCATGATCCGGTGCAGACGCTCCGCCGCAGCGCGGGCAGCGTCCTCGGTCTCCGCATAGGCCGTAACTGAGGGGCCGCAGCCGTCGAAGTCGCAGCAGGGAAAGCCGAGGGCGAGGGAGAGGTCAGCGGCGCCGCAGGCCTCTTGCAGCTCGGGCAGGATGCCGTAGACCTGCTGCATCGGCGGCACGAGGGTGCACTGGGCCGGAACCGGAATGAAGAAGTCGATCGGGGCGAAGTGCCGCGCCCAGGGCCGGCCGTGCGCGATCCGCTTGAGCAGCAGCGCGAGCGCACGCGCGCCCGTCTCCTTCATGTCGATGTGCGGATAGGTGCGGTAGGCCGTGAGCACGTCGGCGAGCGCGACCATCGCGGGCGTGACATTGGCGTGGAGATCGAGGCTCGCGGCGATCGGGAGGTCAGGCCCGAGCCGCGCGCGCAGCCGACGCAAGAGCTCGCCCTCGCCGTCGGGCGCATGCTCGGCCATCATCGCGCCGTGCAGGTCGAGGCAGAGACCGTCGAGCGGCATGGCCGCCGCAGCGTCCTCGACGATCCAGCCCGCGATCGTCTCGAAGGCCTCGCGCGTCACCGGCGCCGAGGGCATCGCCATGCCCCAGACAAGCGGCACGACCGTGTGGCCAGCCGCCTCGGCCGCCTCGATCGCGCCCGCGGCGGGAACGCGCGTGCCGGCAAGCGCGGCGCGCATCGCCGCGCCGCGCGAGAGCGGCGGGAACCCTCCCGGATGCTCGAAGGCAGAGAGATCGGCCGGGAAGAGAGCGAAGGAATGGCTCTCGTGCTGGAACCCGGCGATGCCGATTCGCATGGTCGTCACTCCCCCGTCACGCGATGCCCGCGGTCGCGAGCACGGCATCGGCAAGCACGGCGCAGCCGGCCTCCGCCCAGGCCGGGGTGATGCTCTCGGCCTCGTTGTGGCTGAGCCCCCCGTGGCAGGGGCAAAAGATCATCGCCGTCGGTACGCGCCTCGCAACATAAACAGCGTCATGGCCGATCCCCGTCGGCATCGCGCGCCAGGCAAGGCCCCGCGCCTCAGCGGCAGAGCGGACACGGCCGACGAGCACCGGGTCGAACGGCGTCTCGGGAAACGACCAGAAGGGCGCCACCCTGACCGCGACCCGGCGCGCCTGGGCGATCGCGCCGAGACGAGCCCTGAGCGCTGCGACCATCGCCTCGAGCCGCGCTGCGCTCGCATGGCGGAGATCGACGCTGAACCACGCGCTTCCCGGCACGACGTTCCGGCTCCCGGGCGTGACCGAGACGCGCCCGACCGTTCCGCACCCGCCATGTTCTAGCGCGATGCCCTCGACGGCGGCGATCATCAGCGCGGCCGCCACCAGCGCGTCACGCCGCATCGCCATGCCGTTGCCGCCATGCGCCTCGGCGCCGGCGACGCTCACCTCGAACCAGGCCTGGGCGGAGGCGCCGGTGACGACGCCGATCGCCGCCCCCTCCTCCTCAAGCAGAGGCCCCTGCTCGATATGCAGCTCGAAATAGGCGGCAAGGCGCTGCAGCGAGGCGGGATCGGCGTCGCCGCGCCAGCCGATTCGGGCGAGCTCGGCGCCGAAGGTCGCGCCGGCCGGATCGGTCGCGGCGAGCGCATTTTGCTCCGCGATCAGCCCCATCGCCACACCCGAGCCCATCATGGGCGGAGCAAAGCGCGCCCCCTCCTCGTTGGTCCAGTTGATCAGCATGAGCGGGCTCTGCGTCACGACGCCGGCATCGGCGAGAGCGCGCATCACCTCGAGCCCGGCAAGCACGCCGAGAACGCCGTCGAACCGCCCTCCCGTCGGCTGCGTGTCGAGATGGCTGCCGATCGCGACGGGCGGAAGCGACGGGTCGGCGCCCGGGCGGAGGAACGCCATGTTGCCCACACGGTCGACCGTCATCGCAAGCCCTGCCGCCTCGCACCATCGGCGAAGCAGGTGCCGCGCCGCGCCGTCCGCATCGGTGAGCGCCTGGCGGTTGGAGCCGCCGGCGGCACCTGGGCCGATCTCCGCCATCGCCTCGATGCTCGCCCAGAGCCGCGCGCCGGAGAGGGGAAGGTTCGTCGCCGTCACGCGCGCTCGAGCCCGCACCACGCGGCGATGATGAGCGCGATCGTCTTGGTGATCGCATGCATCCCGGCGAGGCTGACGCTCTCGTCGATGCCGTGGATCGCGTCCGCCTCGGGGCCGAACACGGCGACCGGCGTTCCCTGGTAGAGGGCGAAGAAGCGGCCATCGGTCAGCCCCGTCGCGGGATAGTCGCGCAACGACCCGCCCGTGACCTCGGCGTAGGTCGCGCGCGCGAGACGCACGATCGGCGCTTCCGTGTCGAAGGCGCACGGATCTGCGGTGAAGCCGCCCCAGGCAAGCGAGACGCGGGCGCCGCGCAGCTCCGGGTCGGCGGCGGCTGCGGCGACGATCCGCTCGATGTCGCGCCGCGCATCCTCGGCGCTGCGCCCGAGCATCACCCCGACCCTGAGGCCGAGTCGCGCGCGCGTCGGCACGGAACTGTTCCACTCCCCGCCCTCGATCGTCCCGAGATTGACGGTCACCGGGTGGTTCACGCCGCGGAAGGCAGAGTGGATCAGTTCGGCGCGGTTCATCTCGACCTCGTACTCGCGGAACCGCCGTGCGATCGCCATCGCCGCCTCGATCGCGTTCACGCCGGCGGAGGCCTCGCGCACATGGGCGGGGCGGCCGATCACCGTGACCCACGCCCAGACAACGCCGACCTCCGCCGTGTAGAGGGCGGGAAAGCCGGGGCCTGGCTCGGGGATGATCACGGCATCGGGCTTCGGCATCGCGAGCATGGTCGCAAGCGCTCCGTTGCCGGTGCACTCCTCCTCGATCACGGCCTGGAGCTGCACCTCGGCCGCCGGAGCGATGCCGGCATGGCGGAGCGCCCGCAGCGCCATGATGTTGGCCACAAGCCCCGCCTTCATGTCGCCGGCGCCTCTGCCATACATCCGCCCGTCGCGGACCGAAGGCTCGAAGGGCGGCGTCGTCCAGAGGTCGGCAGCGCCTTCCGGAACCACATCGACATGCGCCTGCAAAGCGAGGCTGCGCTCGGCGGGCCATCGCGGCGTGTGCAGGGCAGCGACGGTGTCGCGCCCGGCGTAAGCGACGAGCGGCGGCGAGAACCCCGGGTGAGACCTGAGGGAATTCTCCTCGACCGGAACACGGCGGACGGCAAGCCCGGTCTCGACGCAGAGCGACGCGACACGGTCAAGGCACGGGCCCTCGTTGCCGAGCGTCGAGGGGAAGCGCACGAGCCCCGCAAGCATCGCCTCGGCCTCGCCGGCGAGATCATCGACGGCCTCAAGGATCGCCCGTTTCGCCTCCGGATCGCCCGTCACCTCCCCCCCCTCTCAGGCTGCCGCGAGCGGCGGCGTCCAGGCCTTGCCGGGAATCGCATCGAGCAGCTCGCGCGTATAGGGGTGGGCGGGGGCGCCGAACACCTGCGCGGTCTCGCCGAGCTCGACGATCCTGCCCTGACGCATCACCGCGATCCGGTCGCACACCTGCGCCGCCACCCTGAGGTCATGCGTGATGAAGAGCATGGTCAGGCCGAGGCGATGGCGGATGTCGTCGAGCAGGGCGAGGATCTGCGCCTGCACCGAGACATCGAGCGCGCTCACCGGCTCGTCGGCCACGAGCAGTTCCGGCTCGAGCGCGAGCGCGCGGGCGATGCCGATCCGCTGCCGCTGGCCGCCCGAGAACTCGTGCGGAAAGCGGTCCATTGCGCCCGGGTCGAGCTGAACGAGGGCAAGCAGCTCGCGCGCGCGCCGGAGAGCCTCGGCCCGCGTGACGCCATGCGTCACCGGCCCCTCGGCGATGATGTCGCCAACGCGACGACGCGGGTTCAGCGAGGCGTAGGGGTCCTGGAACACCATCTGGATCCGAGAGCGGAACGGCCGCATCGCCGCTCGGCTGAGCTGCAGGAGATCGGTGCCGCCGAAAACGACAGAACCGCGGTCGGGCTCGACGAGGCGGACGACGCAGCGCGCGAGCGTCGACTTGCCCGACCCGCTCTCGCCAACGAGGCCGAGCGTTTCCCCCCGCGCGATGGTGAAGGTCGCATCCGCCACCGCCTCGATCGGCTTGCCACGTCGAAACAATCCTCCCCCGCGGCGGAATGACTTCGCCACCCCTTCGAGCGCGAGCGCTGTCTCGCCTCGCGCCGCGGGCGGCCGCGCGCGACCGTGCGGCACGGCGGCGATCAAGGCGCGCGTGTAGGGATGCGCAGGCCGCTCGAGCACTTGCCGCGCCTCGCCCTGCTCCACGACGCGGCCGTGCTGCATCACCGCCACGCGATCGGCAATCTCGGCGACGACGCCGAAATCATGCGTGATGAAGAGAACGCCCGTGCCGCGCCGCTCCTGCAGGGCGCGGATCAGGCGCAGGATCTGCATCTGCGTCGTGACGTCGAGCGCCGTGGTCGGCTCGTCGGCGACGAGCACCGAGGGGCCGAGCGCAAGCGCCATCGCGATCATCACGCGCTGGCGCTGCCCGCCCGAGAGACGGAACGGATACGCATCGATCAGCGCGGGCGGATCGGGCAGACGCACGTCTTCGAGCAGAGCGAGCACCTTGGCGCGGATGTCGCCGCGCTCGCCGTGCATGCGGAAGGCCTCCGCGATCTGCTCGCCGACACGCATCAAGGGGTTGAGCGCCGTCATCGGCTCCTGGAACACCATGCCGAGCCGCGCTCCGCGGAGCCGCCGGAACGCCTCCGGATCGAGCGCGAGCAGATCCCGCCCCTCGAACATGATCCTGCCTGAGGTCACCGGAAGCCCGCGCGGCAGCAGCCCCATGACGGCCGAGGCAGTCATCGACTTGCCCGAGCCGCTCTCGCCGACGACGCAGAGGATCTCGCCCGGATTGAGCGTGAGCGAAACGTCCTCGACCGCGTTCGCACGGTCGCCGCCCGGCGGCAGCGCGATGGTGAGCCCCTCGACGGAGAGCAGAGGCGCCGTCATGTTGCGAGGACGCCGCGACGCCGCGCAAGCCGTGGGTTCAGCGCATCGTTCAGCCCCTCGCCAACGAGGTTGAGCGCGAGCACGGTGAGGAAGATCGCAACGCCCGGGAACACGCTCATCCACCAGGCGATCCGGATCACGCTCCTGCCCGAGCCGATCATGAAGCCCCAGGACATCAGGTTCGGGTCGCCGAGGCCGAGGAAGGAGAGCGCGCTCTCGAGCAGGATCGCGGTCGCGACCATCAGCGAGGCGAGCACGATGATGGGCGAGAGAGCGTTCGGCAGGATCTCCGTCACCATGATGGCGATCCGCCCGCGCCCGAGCACCTCGGCCGCCTGCACGAACTCCCGCGACCGCAACGAAAGGAACTCCGCCCGCACCAGGCGCGTGACCGGCGGCCAGGAGACGACGGCGATCGCCGCCACGATCGAGGTGATCGAGGGCGTGAAGATCGCGACGAGAACGACCGCGAGCACGAAGGACGGGATCGTCTGGAAGAACTCAGTGAAGCGCATGATCGCGTCGTCGACCCAGCCGCCGGCATAGCCGGCGACAGCGCCGAGGGTGATCCCGAGCGCGAGCGCTGCCACGGTCGAGACGCCGCCGACCAGGAAGGAGACGAAAGCGCCATGCGCGATCCCGGCCGCGACATCGCGCCCGAGGCTGTCGGAGCCGAGCAGGAACCCGGCCTCGCCCGGCGGCATGAAGGGGATGCCGCGCATCTCCCACGGGCTGAAGGGGTAGAGCACGGGCGCGAACAGCGCGAGCAGCCCGACCAACGCGAGGATGACGAGGCCTGCCATCGCGCCGATGTTGCGCGCGAAGCGGCGCCAGAAGCTCATCGCCCCGGCCCTTCGAAGGGCAGGCTCACGCGACCTCCACGCGCGGGTCGATCACGGCGTAGAGGAGGTCGGTCACGAGATTGAACAGCACGACCATCACGGCGGTGCAGAAGAACACCCCGAGCAGCGTGGCGTAGTCGCGCGCGAGCAGAGCATCGAAGGCGAGCCGGCCGATGCCCGGCCAGGCGAACACCGTCTCGACCAGGATCGAGCCGCCGACAAGCTGGCCCGCCTGAATTCCGGCGAAGGTGATGACGGGCAAGAGCGCGTTGCGCAGCACGTGCGCGCGCACGATCCGCCCCTCCGGAACACCCTTGGCCCGCGCGGTGCGCACGAAGTCCTGGTCGGCCACTTCGAGCATCGAGGCGCGCGCGAGGCGGGCATAGATCGCGAGGAAGAACAGGCCGAGGGTCAGCGCGGGGAGGACGAGATGGCGCGCGACATCGGCCGCGTAGGCAAGGCCGGTGAGGTTCGCGCCGACCGTGAACATGCCGAAGGAGGGCAGCCATTCGAGCCAGACCGAGAACACGAGCACGAGCAGAAGGCCGACCCAGAAGATCGGTGTGGCGTAGAAGGTGAGCGCGAGCACGGTGATGGCGCTGTCGGCGGCGCTGCCGACGCGGCGCGCCGCCATCACCCCGAGCGCCACACCAGCGGTGATGGCGAACAGGAACGCCGTTCCGGTCAGCAGCAGCGTCGCCGGAAGCCGCTCGGCGATCAGCGCCGCGACGGGAAGCTGCTGGCGGTGCGAGAAGCCGAGATCGAGGCTCAGCATGTCGCGGAGATAGATCAGAAGCTGCTCCCAGAGCGGGCGGTCGAGCCCGAACTGGGCGCGGAGCTGCTGCATGAAGAGCGGGTCAGCTACGCCCGACTGGCCGGCGATGACGGAGGCCGGGTCACCCGGCGCGAGGCGGATGAGCACGAACTGGAAGACGATGATCGCGACCACCACGATCACCGCCTTGAGGCACCGCGCGGCGAGGAAGCGAAGGAGCCGCTCCGCTCCCATGCCAGTCAGGCCGCGAGGAAGACGTCGTCGAAGCTCTTGTGCACGCCCGTGCCCGTGGTGATGACGTTCTGGAGCCGCCGATCATGGATGGTCGGGAAGGCGAGCTCCATCAGCCACACGAGGGGAACGTCCTCGACCAGCTTCTTCTGCACCTCGCTGAAGAAGCGGCGGCGCTCGTTCGCATCGCCCGCATTGCGGGCCGCCTCGAACAGGCGGTCGACCTCCGGGTTCGAGTAGCCGGCCGTGTTGGTGAAGGCGATTCGCTGGATGTTGCTCGTGACATAGGTGCGCTCGACGCCGAGCGTGGGGTCGCCCCACTGGTAGACGAAGTTGATCGTGGTCTCGTACTCCCAGTTGGCCAGCCGCCGCACCCAGCCCGCGACATCGGTGCTCTCGAGCGTCACCTCGATGCCGACCTGGCGCATCGCCTGGCGGAGATACTCCGACAGCCTGTTCCACACCTCGCCATAGGGGAGCTGCAGCATGCGGAACGAGGCGCGGATGCCCTGCGCGTTCGGCCTGAGGCCCATGCCGTCGAGGATCGCGATCGCCTCGCGCGGGTTGAAGGCAGGCATCTGCGCCGCGGGATCGTAGAAGCGCGTGGTCGAGGCGATCGGCCCGGTCGCCGGCTTGCCCATGCCGAACCACAGGCGCTGGGCGATGAAGTTCCGGTCGACCGCATGCGCCATGGCGCGTCGGAAGCGTGCGTCCTTGAGCGTGTCGAGACGGTGGTTGATCTCGATCCAGGAGAGCGGCGAGAAATATTCCCAGCCGTTCAGCGCGACCTGGAGGTTGGGCTGGGCCTGGAAGCGTGGCACGTCGAACGGCTCGATGTCGTTCGAGGTGGTCATCTGCACCTGGCCAGTCTGCAGCGCGAGCGCTCGGCTCTGGCTGTCGGGAACGACGCGCCAGGTGATGCCGTCGAGGAAGGGCTGGCCCTCTCTCCAGTAGGTCTCGTTGCGCACGAGCCGGATGAAGTTGCCCCGCTGCCACTCGGCGAAACGGAACGGCCCCGTGCCGATCGGCGTGGCGTTGGCCGGGTTGTTGCGGAAGTCGGTGCCCTCGTAGATGTGCCGCGGCACGATCGCGCAGCCCGTGACATCGAAGATCAAGAGGAACGGCTCGAAGGGCGCCTTCAGCGTGAAGCGGACGGTGTGCGCGTCCGGCGCCTCGGCGCGGTCGATGCGCTGGAGGATGGCGCGGGCGCGCGGGTTCACCTCCATGTGGAATTTCATGATCGAGAAGATCACGTCCTCGGCCGAAAAGTCCCGCCCGTCATGCCACTTCACGCCTTGCTGGAGCACGAAGGTGTAGGTCAACCCGTCCTCGCTCCTGGTCCAGGACCTCGCAAGCACCGGTATGGGCTCGAGCGTCGGGGTGACGCTGAGCAGGCCCTGGTAGATCTTCGAAGCGACGATCAGCGTCGGCCCCTGGTTGTTGACGCCGAGGATGAGCAGCGGCGGCTCTGGAGTGATGATCGTGTTGAGGAGGCCGCCGCGGCGGGGCGCGACCCCCTGCGCGCGCGCCTCGGCGAGCGTCATCAACGCGGGCGCCGCTGCGGTGCCTGCGAGCATGGTGCGGCGGCCAAGCGTGCGTGCGGTCGTCATGGGCACTCCCCCAGTTCGCGTGTGCAACCCTCAGCGAAAACTATCGCGCGCGGCGGGGAGGCTTCAAGGCGCGTTGCCGGCCCAAGGCAGAGCGGCGTAGCCTTCCACGCTGGTCGAGGGAGAGGCTCATGCGCGTCTTCAGCCACCCGGATATGGCGCTGCACGACCCGCGCTTCTTCCTCATGCGCGGCCGCGTCGTGCCGTGCTTCGAAGTGCCGGCGCGGGAAGCGGCGCTGCGCGAGGCCGTCGCAGCCGCAGGCCTTCCTGTCGTGACGCCCGCCGCATCCGAGCCACCCCTGCTCGCGGCGGTGCATGACGCGGGCTATCCCGCTTTCCTGCGCGAGGGCTGGCGCGCCTGGTCGGCGCAGGAGGGGGCGGGGCCGGAGATCGTTCCCAACATGCACCCGACGCCGGAGATGCTCGCGGCCGGAGCACGCCCCGGCAGCGGCATCGTTGCGCAGGCCGGATGGTACATGGCCGATACGGCCTCTCCGATCGGCGAGCGCACCTGGGCGGCCGTGATCGCAGCCGCCGCCTGCGCCGACGCCGCCGCGGCCGATGTCGCCGCGGGCGCACGCTCTGCCTACGCGCTCTGCCGCCCCCCCGGCCATCATGCCTATGCCGCACGCGCGGGCGGGCACTGCTTCGTCAACAACAGCGCGCTCGCGGCGGAGCGGCTGCGAGCGTCCGGCGCGTCGCGCGTCGCCGTGATCGACATCGACAGCCATCACGGCAACGGGACGCAGGGCATCTTCTGGACCCGCTCGGACGTGCTCGCGATCAGCGTCCACGGCGACCCGAACGGATACTATCCCTGGTATGTCGGCCACGAAGACGAGCGCGGTGGCCCGGGCGGCGAAGGTGCGACGATCAACCACCCGCTGCCGCGCGGCGCGGGCGATGAGCCCTGGCTCGAGGCCATCGCCGCCGGCTGCGACGCGGCGCGGCGTCATGGCGCGGAGGCGATCGTGCTCGCGCTCGGCTTCGACGCCTCGATCCACGAGCCGCTCGGGTTCCTCGGCGTCTCCGACGACGCCTTCGCCCGCGCCGGGGAGATGATCGCCGCACTCTCCCTGCCGACCGTGATCGTCCAGGAAGGCGGCTACGCGGTCGCGGCTCTTCCCCGCCTCCTCGGCCGCTTCCTCAGCGGTTTCGGCGGCTGATCACGCTGCCTTCCGCGCGCGCGCGAGAACTCGGTCCGCGGCATCGAGCGCGGTGCGGATATCGGCCGCCGACACGTCGAGATGCGTGCACGCCCGGACGCGCGCCGGGCCCATCGCGCCCATCCTGACGCCGTCGGCCTCGAGCGCGGCGCAGAACGCCTCAGCCGTCATCCCCGTGCCGGAGACGTCGAAGAAGACGAGGTTGGTCTCGACCGGCTCGGCAACGATTCCGGGAAGCTGCGCGAGGCCGGCGGCAAGCGCGCGCGCATTCGCATGGTCCTCGGCCAGCCGCTCGACATGGTGGTCGAGCGCCCAGAGGCAGCCCGCGGCGCAGATCCCCCCCTGGCGGAACGCTCCGCCCAGGCGCTGCTTCCACCGCCACGCGTCGCCGATCAGCGCGCGCGAGCCCGCGAGCACGGCACCCACCGGAGCGCCGAGCCCCTTGGTGAAATCGACCCAGGCCGTGTCGTAGCCCGTGGCGAATTCCCGCGCCGTCACGCCGGAGGCGACGACGGCGTTCATCAGCCGGGCGCCATCGAGATGGGTCGCGAGCCCGTGGCGCTTCGCCGTCTCCGCAACGGCACGAAGCCGTTCCGCCGGCCACACCGAGCCGCCACCCATGTTCGCCGTCTGCTCGGCCGCCATCAGCCGCGTGACGGGCGCATAGCGGCTCTGGTGGCGGATCGCGGCCTCGACATCGGTGGGCGTGAACTGCCCGCGCACCGAGGGCAGTGGCGTGACGAGCACGGAGGCCAAGGCCGCCGGAGCACCGCCCTCGGCGACGAGGATGTGGCAGTCGGCGGCGCCGATCACCTCGTCGCCGGGGCGGCAGTGAACGAGCACGGCGATCTCGTTGCACATCGTGCCCGAGGGCAGGAACATCGCCGCCTCCTTGCCCAGAAGATCGGCCATCCGCTCGCAAAGCGCGTTGATCGAGGGGTCTTCGCCGCGCTGCTCGTCGCCGACCTCGGCATGCATCATCGCCTTGCGCAGAGCGCGCGTTGGTTTCGTCTGCGTATCGGAATAGAGGTTGATCAGCCCAGGCGGCACGGCGTTCGGTGTCGGCGCATAGCTCATCCTCGTCTCTCCCGGCTTGGCGTTGCGATCACTCTGCGGCAAGGCGAAGCAGCGGCACGCCCGCACCCAGGAGCAGCCGTGGCCTGAGGCCGGCTTCGGCGGCGGCGAGCACGAGAAAGGGCCCCATCAGTCCACGCGCTCCGCCCTCGAGCGCAGCGCTGACCGGCTCCGCGCCGCCGAGCACGGCGGTCAGGTGCGAAGGCCAGGCCGCTGCCGGCCCCTCAAGAGTGAGAGCGAAATCCGCCGCCCCGCCGCGGCAGCGGATGGTGCCGCCGCGCGGCAGGGCCTCGGCCGCGACGACAAGGGCGGCGAGCGCGGCGCGCGCTGCCTCAGCGGAAAATGCAGAGTCGCCGCCGAACGCAGCGGCATCGATCGCGATGCGCCCGGCGCCGAACGCGCCGCGCGCCAGCTCGATCAGCTCACCGCTCGCGATCGGCCCGAGGGCAGGACCGAACAGGCGCCTGAAGAACTGCACACGGGCTGCGATGTCTCGACCGGCCTCGAGCATCAGCGCCATCGCCTCGCCACCCTGCCGCACGCCGCGCTCGCCTTCGACCCGCGCGAGCTCAGCGGCAGTGGCAATGATCGAGAGCGGACCGCTCAGGTCGTGACAGAGTCGAGCGGCGACGAGCTCGGCGAATCTCAGTGTCGCAGCCGCACCGTCGCCGCCCATCCCGCCCCCCGCTCCCGCGGTGCCACCTAAATGTCTCTCCCGCCGAGCGGGATCACGTCAACCCACTCGCCCGCGGCCAGAGAGGGCGCGTGCGGCGGGCGCAGGATCAGCGCGTCCGCAGCGGCGAGGATCGCCATCTGCGAACTGTCCTGCCGCTCGGCGGGGGTGGCGATCAGGATGCCGTCGCTGTCGCGCGCGAGACCGGCGCGCAGATGGTCGGCCCTGTGGTCGTTCGCGGGCAGTGGCGCGCCAGAGCGCGCGCGCAGCGTCTGAGGCCCGTCGCCAGGGAGGCCAAGCAGCCGTTCGATCGCCGGAACGAGGAACAGCAAAGCGCAGACCGTCGCCGAGACGGGGTTACCCGGAAGGCCGAGGAGTGCCGCGCCGCCGACCTGGCCGAACATGAAGGGCTTGCCCGGCCGCATGGCGATCCTCCAGAAATCGAGCGAGAGGCCGAGCGGCGCAAGGGCGGGGCGGATCAGGTCATGCTGCCCGACCGAGGCGCCGCCCGAGGTCACGACGAGGTCGGCCCCGCGCGCGGCGGCGACGGCCTCGGCGATCGCCTCCGGATCGTCGGGGGCGATCGGCAGCGTCACCGGCTCGGCCCCGACGGCGCGCACGATCGCATCAAGCACGAAGCCGTTCGAGGAAACGACCCCGCCCGCTGGCAGCGGCTCCCCAGGCAGGGCGATCTCGTCGCCGGTCGAGAGGATGGCCACGCGCGGGCGGCGGCGGACAGTGAGCCACGCATGCCCCGCGGAGGCGGCGATGCCGATGTCGCGCGCTGAAAGCCGCCGCGGCGGGGCGAGCAGGACCGTCCCGGCGGCGAAATCACCGGCGCGGCGTCGAACATGCGCGCCGGGCGCCGGGGCGACGCGGATCTCGACCTGCCCCGCACCCTCGCCACGCTCGGCGAGATCGGTGTCCTCCTGGATCACCACGGCATCGGCACCCTCGGGCAGGACGCTGCCCGTGAAGATCCGCACCGCTTCGCCCGCGCCGATCGTTCCGGCGAAGGGATGACCCGCCGGCGCGCTGCCCAGGACGGCAAGCCGCACCGGCACAGACGCGCAGTCGGCCGCGCGCACGGCGTAGCCGTCCATGGCGGAGACATCGGCGGCCGGCTTGTCCGTCCGCGCCGCGACCGGCGCGGCGAGCACGCGCCCCCAGCCCAACGGCAGCGGCACGACCTCGGCGCCGACCGGGGAGAGCGAGCCCAGGATGCGCGCGCGCGCCTCGGCCACCGAGATCATGCGGCGTCGTAGGTCCCGCTTCGCCCGCCCGACTTGTGCACGAGCCGGATGCCCTCGATCCGCATCGCGCGGTCGATCGCCTTGCACATGTCGTAGACCGTCAGCGCGGCGACCGCGACGGCGCTGAGCGCCTCCATCTCGACCCCCGTCCGCCCCGTCACCTTCACCGTCGCGGTGATCGCGACCGCGTCCTCGCCCGAGGGTTCGAGAGCGACCGTGACGGAGGCGAGGGGCAGCGGGTGGCAGAGCGGGATGAGTTCATGCGTGCGCTTGGCGGCCATGATCCCGGCGAGCTGCGCGACCGCGAGCACATCGCCTTTCGCGACGGCGCGGTCGCGGATCGCGGCGAGGGTGGCCGGCGCCATCACGACGCGCCCCTCGGCGACGGCGACACGGGCGGTGACGTCCTTGCCCGTGACATCGACCATGACGGCGTTGCCGGCCTCGTCAAAATGCGTAAGCCCGCTCATGCGTCAGGCCAGCAGCGCGCGCGTGGCGGCGGCGACATCGTCCTGCCGCATCAGGTGCTCGCCGACGAGGAACGCCTTCGCCCCTGCCGCTGCCATGCGCGCGAGATCGTCAGGCGTGCGCAGCCCGCTCTCGGCGACGAGAAGCCTTTCGGGCGGCACGCGCGCAGCGAGACGTTCCGTCGTCGCAAGGTCAGTCCGCAGGGTGCGGAGGTCGCGGTTGTTGATGCCGATGAGCGGCGTCGCGAGCGCGAGCGCGCGGTCGAGCTCCGCTGTGTCATGCACTTCGACGAGCACGTCCATGCCGAGCTGGTGCGCGAGCCGTTCGAGGGCGAGCGCCTCGGCAACGGAGAGGCAGGCCATGATGAGCAGGATGCAGTCCGCCCCGAGGGCGCGCGCCTCAAGCACCTGCCAGGGGTCGAGCATGAAGTCCTTGCGCAGCACCGGAAGTTCGACAGCGGAGCGGGCCGCCACGAGATGCTCCGGCGCCCCCTGGAAGTGCGGACGGTCGGTCAACACGGAGAGACAGGTCGCGCCGCCCTCGGCATAGGCGCGGGCGAGGGCAGCCGGGTCGAAACTCGGGCGGATCAGCCCGGCCGAGGGAGAGGCCTGCTTGATCTCGGCGATCAGCCCGTAGCGACGCGACGCCGCCGCGCGCAGGGCACGCAGGAACCCGCGCGGGGCGGGCGCGTCGAGAGCGGCCCGCTCCATGTCAGCATGGGATCGCTCCGCCTTCAGACGATCGAGATCGGCGCGCGTGCGGGCACAGATGCGCGCGAGCGCGTCGGGCATGCCGGCGGCGGCGACGGCGCTCACCCCGCCCCTCCCTTCGTGATGGCGACCAGCGCGTCCAGAGCCCTCGCGGCCGCGCCGCTGTCGATCGACCGCGCGGCGAGCGCCACGCCCGCGCGCAGGTGATCGGCACGGCCGGCGATGACGAGGGCGGCAGCGGCGTTGAGCAGAACGGCGTCGCGATACGGCCCGCCGATTCCGCCGAGCACGCCGCGCAGCGCCTCGGCGTTCTCCGCCGCATCGCCGCCCTTCAAAGCGGCCGGGCTGGCGCGCACGAGCCCCGCCTCCTCAGGCGTGACCGTGAACTGCCGCACCGTGCCGCCCTCCCAGGCGGCGACATGGCTCGGGCCGGTCACGGTGAGCTCGTCGAGGCCGTCGGAGCCGTGCACCACCCAGGCGCGCTCGGCGCCGAGCCGGCCCAGCGTCTCGGCGAGCGGCGCGATCCAGGCGCGCGAGAACACGCCCATCAGCTGCCGCCTCACCCCGGCCGGATTGGCGAGCGGGCCGAGCAGATTGAAGATCGTCCTCAGTCCGAGTTCAGCGCGCGGGCCGGCGACATGCCGCATCGCCGCGTGGTGGCGGGGCGCGAGCAGGAAGGCGACGTGGGCCTCGGCCATCGCCCGCTCGATCGCGGCGAAAGGAGCGTCGAGGTTCACACCGAGCGCGCCGAGCACATCGGCAGCGCCCGAGCGCGAGGACACGGCCCGGTTGCCGTGTTTGGCGACCGGAACGCCAGCGCCCGCGACCACGAAGGCAACGGCCGTCGAGATGTTCAGCGTCCCGGCCGAATCCCCGCCTGTGCCGCAGACATCGATCGCCCCTTCGGGCGCGGTGACCCGGCGCATACGCGCGCGCATCGCCCGCGCCGCGCCGGCGATCTCGGCCACCGTCTCGCCGCGCACGCGCAGGCCCATCAGGAACCCGGCGATCTGCGCCGGCGTTGCTTCGCCGGCCATCAGGATGTCGAACGCTGCCTCGGCCTCCTCCTCGGCAAGCGTCGCGCCGTCGGCGATCCGGGCGAGGATGGGCTTGAGGGTGCGCGCGGCGAGCTCCGGCGCGAACGCGTTCATGCCGGCAGCGGGGCGAGGCTACCCGCGGCCAGGTTGCGGCGCCGCGCCAGCGCCATGAAATTGCCGATCAAAGCGTGCCCGTGTTCGGAGGCGATGCTCTCTGGGTGGAACTGCACGCCGAAGACCGGCAGCGTCCGGTGCCTGAGCCCCATCACCAGCCCCTCGGCATTCCAGGCGGTCACCACGAGCGGGTCGGGCAGGGTGTCGCGCTCGACGACCAGGGAATGATAGCGCGTCGCCCGGAAACCCTGGGGGATGCCTGCGAAGAGATCGGTGCCGCTGTGGGCGATCGTATCGACCTTGCCGTGCCACGGCTCAGGCGCTCGCACGACGCGCCCGCCGAAGGCCTGGCCGATCGCCTGGTGGCCGAGGCAGACGCCGAGGATCGGCACCTGCCCCGCACCCTCGCGGATCAGCGCGAGGCAGATCCCCGCGCGGTCGGGGTCGCAGGGGCCTGGGCTCAGCACCACCGCCTCTGGGCGCAGCGCGAGCGCATCTGCGACCGTGATCGCGTCGTTCCGCACAACCTCCACCGTCTCGCCGAGCTCGCCGAGGAGGTGGAAGAGGTTGAAGGTGAAACTGTCGTAGTTGTCGATCAGCAGGAGCATGGCAGTAGAGTGCGCGCGGGCGCTGTGGGGGTCAACGCGTATCCCCCCTCCTTGATCCCCCCGGGGAGGATGCGAGACTGGCCGGCATGAACGCTCCCCTGCGCCATCCCCTCGCCCCGGCCCGGCTCGTGCTGCCGGTCTCGGGCATGCGCTGCGCCTCCTGCGCCGGCCGGGTCGAGCGCGCGCTCGCCGGCACGACGGGGGTCGCCTCCGTGCGTGTGAACCTCGCGCGCGAAGAGGTGAGCCTCGCCTACGACCCCGCCGCGACCACTCCGGCAGCGCTGACCGCGGCGATCGCCGCCGCCGGCTATGGCGTTCCCGAGGAGCGGGTAAGCCTCGCCATCACCGGCATGACCTGCGCGGCCTGCGCGGGGCGGGTCGAGCGCGCTCTGGCCGCCGTTCCGGGGGTGATGGGTGTGGCGGTGAACGCTGCCTCCGGGGTCGGGGTCGTGACGGTGCCGCGCGGGGTGGTGCCGCGCGAGACGCTCGCCGGCGCCGTCATCGCGGCCGGCTATGGCGTTGCCGGAGCGGGCGCTGTCGCGGCGGCGGAGCGGCGCGACCTCGCGCTGATCGTCTGCTGCGCGCTGACCCTGCCCTTCCTCGCCGACATGGGCTTCCACCTCGCGGGCGGCCATCTCCTGCCCGGCTGGCTGCAGCTCCTGCTCGCCTCCGTTGTCCAAGCCGTGGGCGGGGCGCGGTTCTACCGGGGCGCCTGGGCGGCGACGCGGGCGCGCACCGGCTCGATGGACCAGCTCGTCGCGCTCGGCACCACGGCCGCTTTCCTTCTCTCCGTGGTCCACCTCGCCGCCGGAGGGCCGCTCTACTTCGAGGCCTCGGCGGTGGTCATCACGCTCGTCCTGGTCGGCAAGGCGCTCGAGGCCCGGGCGCGGCGCGGCACAGCGGCGGCGATCGAGGCGCTCGCCACACTCCGCCCAGACACGGCGACGCGGCTTGCCGAGGACGGGCGGGAGGAGCGCGTTGCCGCCGCGTCGCTTGCGGTGGGCGACCGCGTCCGCGTCTCCCCGGGCAACGCCTTCCCCGCCGACGGCGTGGTCGAGACCGGCGTGACGGACGCCGACGAGTCGCTGATCACCGGCGAGAGCCGGCCCGTGCCGAAGGCCCCAGGCGACAGGGTGACGGCAGGTGCGGTCAACGGCGCGGGCGTCGTCGTGATTCGGGTGACGGCGACGGGCGAGGGCACGGCGCTCGCCCGGATCATGGCGGCGGTGCAGGCGGCGCAGGCCTCGAAGGCGCCGGTGCAGGCGCTCGTCGATCGCGTCGCCGCGGTATTCGTTCCGACCGTTCTCCTGCTGGCGCTGGCCACCCTCGCGGCCTGGCTCGCCGCCGGGGCGGAGCATGCCGTGGCGATCGTCAACGCCGTCTCGGTGCTCGTCATCGCCTGCCCCTGCGCGCTCGGGCTCGCCACGCCCGCGGCGCTGGTCGCCGGCACGGGGGCTGCCGCGCGCGCGGGCGTGCTGATCCGCGATGCCGCGGTGCTGGAACGCGCCAAGGCGCTCGATACGGTCGCCTTCGACAAGACCGGAACGCTGACGGAGGGAAGGCCGCGCGTCGTCGCGGTCGACGGCAGGGAGGACACGCTCGCTCTCGCCGCGGCGCTGCAGCAGGGCAGCGCCCACCCGCTTGCGGGCGGCATCCTCGCCGCCGCCGGGGGCCTCGCCATCCCCCCTGCCGAAGAGCTGCGCGCCGCCGTCGGTCGCGGCGTCACGGGCCGGATCGGCGGCGAGGACTGGGGGTTGGGCAACGCGGCGATGATGGCCGAGCGCGGCGCCGACACATCGGCCTTCGCCGCCTTCGCCGCTGCGCACGAGGCTGAGGGGGCGACGGTCGTCTTCCTCGCGCGCGAAAGCACGCTTGTGGGCGCGATCGCGCTGGCCGACACAGAGCGCGCGACGGCGGCAGAGGCTGTGGCGGAGGTCCGCCGGCTCGGCCTCGCCCCGATCCTGCTCTCGGGCGACAGCGCGGCTGCGGCCCATGCCGTGGCCGCCCGCCTCGGCATCACCGAGGTCCTGGCGGGCGTCACCCCGGAGGGCAAGGCAGAGGCGATCGCCGCGCTTCAGGCGCGCGGGCGACGCGTGGCGATGGTGGGCGACGGGGTGAACGACGCGCCAGCGCTCGCGCGCGCCGATCTCGGCATCGCCATGGGCGGCGGCACGGATGCGGCGCTCGCTTCGGCCGACATCGCCCTTCTGCGCGACGACCCGCGCCTCGTCGCCGCCGCGATCGCGATCGCGCGGAGGACGCTCGCGACGGTCCGGCAGAACCTCGTGCTTGCCTTCCTGTTCAACGTCGCCGCCCTGCCGCTTGCCGCCTCTGGGCTGCTCTCGCCCGTCATCGCCGGGGCAGCGATGGCGGCCTCGTCGGTGACGGTTGTGGCGAACGCTCTGGCGCTCGCGCGCTGGCGCCCGCCCGGGCGGTAAGGGGCGAGGACGAACGTCCTCTGCTTCGGTGTTCGTTCCTGTCGGAGGATTTTACACGAGGCGTCGCGGGCCGGGGTGCGATCGTTACAACCGCTTGATCGAACGACGGGCGAAGTTGTTGGCGTGATTTTTGCTCAAGCTTGGGAGCGGGTGGCGCGATCGCATTGGACGAGGCGCCGGAGGCAAGGAAAGGAAGAAATCCCCATGATCCAGAGGCTCCTGATCGCTGGCCTTGCGACGGCGCTCGCACTGCCCGCACACGCGTCCGATATGCGCGAGTTCCTCCCCGACGTGT
>Ga0272446_1001231_pt1 | contig 37848 bp, 32 predicted proteins | sample YNPCB0061_FD_194587 | JGI IMG/M metagenome (GOLD analysis project Ga0272446, IMG submission 194587) | Hot spring microbial mat communities from Yellowstone National Park, WY, United States - YNP-CB-006-1 | ecosystem: Environmental > Aquatic > Thermal springs > Hot (42-90C) > Sediment | place...
TATTTGAAGCCAATATTCGTGGTATTGGGCAAACGATTTTTAGGATCGCCATTCACTTCGCAGTTGGGAATGCGAGTAAGGATGCCCTTTTCTAGGCGATCGCGCAGTTTTTTCTCGGCTGCAACATCAGCAAGATGAACCTGTGCCAATTCAGCAGCTTTCCCCAATCCAATAATACCCGCAACGTTCTCGGTTCCGGCGCGGCGTCCTCGTTCCTGGTGTCCCCCAATCAGCAGGGGACGAAAGCGGAACCCTCGGCGCACATACAGCGCTCCAATGCCTTTAGGAGCATGCAGTTTATGCCCGGAAATCGTCATTAAATCAATGGTGCTGATTTTCATATTCAGGGGCAATTTACCAGCCACCTGAACTGCATCTACATGGAATGCTGCACCATATTCTTTGGCGATCGCTCCGGCCTGCTCTACAGGAAATACCGTACCCGTTTCGTTATTGGCATACATCATCGATACCAGGGCCGTATTGCCTGTCATTGCAGCTTCCAGTTCCATCAAATCAACCTGTCCCTTGCGGTTGACCGACAGGTAGGTAACTGTATAACCCTGCTTTTCCAATTGTTTAAACAAGTTCAGAACACAGGCATGTTCTACTTGAGTGGTAATCAGGTGTTTGCGATCAGGCTGGGCAGCTAGGGCTGCTCGAATCGCTGCATTGTTGCCCTCGGTGCCGCAACTGGTGAAGATGATTTCAGATTCTTCCGCCCCTAGCAGAGATGCAACTTGAAACCGGGCATGTTTCAGGGCTTTGCCGACCTGGCCACCAAAGTGATGCATGGAAGAAGGGTTGCCATAGTACTCTGTTAAGTAAGGCAGCATTGCCTCCAGGACTTCCGGATCCAGTTTAGTTGTGGCATTATTGTCGAGATAAATCACAGCACTCATGGGTGAACTCCCACCGATGTAGGGGTGTGTAATGTAGGGGAATGTAATTGCCTGGATAAGGCTTGAGAATAGCGATCAAACCAGCGTCGCCAATACTCTGTCTGATGATTTGCTTTCAGTCGCAAAATAAGCTGATTGTAGAAGTTGAACCAGTCTTCCCAGTAGTCATTAGAAAGCTTTTTTGAGATACCCTGGGGAAGGGTCGCTAAGTCTGGAATACATCCTCCACTTGTGGGGCAGGCTGCCCAGCACTGAGGTACAGTGTAATGACCCACACAATCGTTACAGCGTTCAGGATTGATTTGATATTGTTGTTCATTTCGGATGATTGCTTTTGTTGGGCAAACAGATTCACAACGATGACATTCAATACACTGACTGGTGATCATGTAGGTCATAACAACCTCCTAGTTGGGTTTTGAATTCTAAACAATGAGTTGTGAGTCAGAGAATTAAACGCAAACCTCACGTTTCAAACTTCAAAACTCTTGCATGTGCTGGTCGTAAAACTCCCTCGCCACTTTTTCAATCACATCGTAGGCTTCAACCACATGCAAACCTGCCTCTCTTAGCTCAGCCTTCGGGCATTCACCCACCTTAGAAACCAAAATTGCTTTGCAATCTGCGATCGCCTTAATCACATATTCCAGCGTGGCATCTTCGCCATAACCGCCCTGGCAATATTGATCAACTTTGCGATGTCCTACAAACTTGGCTTCGTTAGCATCGACTTCAAAGATCTGGAATTCCTTCGCATGACCAAAGTGCTGGTTGACAATCCCGCCACCCTTTGTTGCAACAGCAACCAGAATCTTAGGACTATTCTTAATTCGTTCACTTGGCTTGACTTTTGCCTTAGCCAGTTTAATTTCTTCTTTGAATTTCTCAATGCCCGCGTGGACTTCCCGCCGCAGTTCCAGATCGTATTGTTCTGGCATTTCCATGAACTTCTCTTTCGTAAATTCCTGGCTGCGATCCTCGCCCAATAATCCAACGGCATCAGCACGGCACTGGCGACAGTGGCGCATCATTTTCATGTTGCTGTCAGCACAGGCATCTTGCAATGCTTTCAACTCTTTAGGGGTCGGTCCACGCTGTCCTGTTAAGCCAAAGTGGGTGCCGTGCTCTGGTGCAGAAATCAATGGCATGATGTTATGCAGAAAAGCTCCATGCTCTCGAATCACCCGATCAACTTCTACCAGGTGCTCGTCATTGATGCCAGGAATCATCACCGAATTGACTTTGCACAAGATGTCAGCTTCCCGCAGGGCCTGTAAGCCTTCCATTTGCCGCTCATGCAAAATTCGGGCTGCCTCTAATCCCTTATAGCGCTTACGGCGATAGTGTACCCAGGGATAAATTTGGGTGCCAATTTCAGGATCGACCATATTAATAGTGATCGTGACATGATCCACATTCAAGGCTTTGATGCGATCGACATAATCGGGCAGCATTAAACCATTGGTCGAAAGACACAGTTTAATGTCGGGTGCTTTCTCGGCAATCAGCTCAAAGGTACGAAATGTCTTTTCAGGATTCGCTAAAGGATCTCCAGGCCCTGCAATGCCTAACACGGTCATCTGGGGAATCTTACCCGCAATCACCAGCACCTTATGGGCGGCTTCTTCGGGTGTAAGCAACTCACTCACCACACCTGGGCGGCTTTCATTAGCGCAGTCATACTTACGATTACAGTAGTTGCATTGAATGTTACAGGCAGGTGCAACGGCAACATGCATCCGAGCATAGTGGTGGTGAGCTTCTTCACTGTAACAGGGATGCTTCGAGATTCGATCCAAGATCCGCTGATCTAGACTGGTTTTTGCATTGGTGTTAGTGCTACAACCACAACTATCAGTGCTTTTTTTCTGCGTCACCGTATTTTTGGTGATAGTAATGTCTGTAACAGGCTGAGCACTGGGGGGAGAGAGCAGTTCTGAAGATGGAGGTGGTGTCATTGAATTTCGGCAGGGTTAAGTGGATGGTGCCACTGAGAAAAACGTCTGCTTGTGTGCTCTGAGAAAGCGCTTGAAGTCACCCCGTACACACAGTCCACCGCTGTGGACTAGAGGCTGCATTCATCATGGAAATGCTGTTGTTGATGTTGTGGTGTCAGTGACTTCTTTGCGGCTTAATTGACAGAGTGTGATGCAGTTACGTCGTCCTCACATCCCATCTCCTAGCGAGAAACCTAAATTTTAGCTTTGGTTGGAAGAACCTGTGTTTCTGCTGAGGAGCGCTGAGTGATTGGCGTTATGAGAGTTATAGCAGCCGCTCAAAGTCACACAATTGGCGCAAACCCAGTAAGAGTTATTGAATTCATTAGACTGTACTCAAACCAGCAAACCCTGCTCAAATCAGACCTCGATTTTTTTATCGGGTCGGGGTACGAGTATTTTTTAGATAGGGGACAAGCATTTTTTAAGTTGGGTGGTAGTATTTCGTGTACTCACCCCAAAGGTCTAAAAAACAAGGATTCAGGGATGGTTAAAGCTCTTTAAGAAGCTCTAAAGGCTGTACTCAAAACATCCTTAAAATCATTCGAGGAATGCCAGATTTGAAAAGAATCATTTGATTGCTTCGCCAAGTCTCTCAGGCAAGGCTTGGGAGAAATCCTATAAATGCTTACCAGCAGTATCTAAATTTCAGTTCTGTATTCAAAATAGCACTTTTCTAAAAAGAGAAGAGATTATTGCAATTATTTTCATTTTTGTTCAACATGGACAAAAGCTTATTATAAATAGATACATCTGATACCGTTTTTTCAATTTGAGTACAGGCCCTGGTATTAACCGGGTCAGGTAATTAACTTTCTAAAAAGCCTACTGGTGCTTGGTTTTAGCATGAGTACTCAAATACTGACTCCTCTTCTAGTTAATACCAGTCCCCATTCACAAAAATTCTAGTCCCTTAACCTTTAAAAAAGATGAAAGCTTCTCTGGGTGGGGATTTGAGGGCTGAGTACTGTTCTAGTAATTCAATAACTCTGACACCGGTAGCTCAATCTGCATTACTTTTTCCTGCCTGATATAAGCAGGACAACAGAACACTGTTTTTAATCTGAAAGTAATGCAGTCCCCTTCTCCCCCGATCCTCATCCCCCTGCCGGAAACTCTACCAAAGAGCCGTTCCGAGGAAGTGGAGTACTCACCAAAAGGTGCGAACTTCAACTGCGATCGCCCGTTTCAGGGCTTCAATGGCTTGAGAACTGCCTGGCAAACTCTGAGAGAAGATTTTCGCATCATCTTCGATCGCGATCCGGCGGCCCATCATTGGCTAGAAGTGATAGTTTGCTATCCCGGTTTTCACGCGATTGTCTTGTACCGTTTGACTCACTGGCTACATCTTCGGGGCATAACGTTTATTCCTCGACTGATCTCTCACCTGACCCGATTTCTCACTGGGATTGAGATTCATCCTGGTGCGGTGATTGGCAAAGGGGTTTTTATCGACCATGGCATGGGTGTGGTGATTGGGGAAACCGCGATCGTGGGCGACTACTGCCTGATCTATCAGGGCGTGACCCTGGGTGGCACGGGCAAAGAAACAGGCAAACGTCACCCTACCTTAGGTCAGCATGTGGTTGTGGGTGCAGGTGCCAAGATTCTTGGCAATATCCAAATTGGTGACTATGCCCGCATTGGCGCTGGCTCGATTGTGCTGCGAGATGTGCCCTCCCACTGCACTGCCGTTGGAGTGCCCGGTCGTAATATTTGTCGAACCAACACACAAACCTGCCCCCTTGACCACGGACAAGTTCCTGATGCTGAAGCAGTTGCCGTCAAAGCATTGCTTGATCGGCTTGAAATGTTAGAGCAACAAATTCATCAGTTAACCCAGAATGGTTAATTGCCTTTATCTTTCCTAACCCTGGCTTTGAGGTAACCCTAATGTCTTCCCCACCCTCTGCAAAACCTGGTATACCCCAGGTTGATAACCAGCCCATTTTTCACACTTCTATGACCCATGTCGTTTCTGTCCCACGGAGCGATCGCTGGCGGATTCATCATCGCCTACAGGAATTGATGATTCCCTGCTGGTGCTTACCCGATGGCTCGCTACGGGTGGAAGTACAACACGGTATTGCAGCCATTCTATTGCGCAGCGTTGTGCAGCAGTTTATTGCCCCTCGCACCGATATGGTGAACTGGCTAGAGCGATGTTGGAGTGCTGATCAGCCTAGGTGATGGGGTCAGCGGATGAGCTTCTACTCCTCTGATTTTCTCCATCCCTATTCCGCTCCTTCTCCCCCGACTTTTCCCCTTTCTCTTTTCTCAATTTTCTCACTCTTAGGAAATAGCAACATGACACCAGCACAGGCACTCGTACAAGAATTCGGCCAAGTTCAAGCAAACCCGGTTGCATTAGGACAGGAAGTGACTATCCCAGTGTGTGAGGGCTTAAATATTGCTCTTGCCAGTTTTCAGGGACTTTATTTGCAGTATCAAAAGCATCACTTCGTTGTCGAAGGAGCGGAGTTTTACTCCTTGCATGAGTTTTTTGCAGAAAGTTATGGTCAGGTGCAAGAATACGTGCACCAGATCGGAGAACGGTTGAATGGCTTGGGAGGAGTTCCTGCGGCGAGTTTCAACAAGTTAGCTGAGCTGTGCTGTTTCACTCCTGAAGCCGATGGCAGCTTTACTGCTCGGCAGATGGTGGAGCATGACCTGGAAGCTGAACAAGCAATTATTGATGTCTTACGGCGGCAGGCAGCCCAGGCAGAGAGTATTGGCGATCGCGCCAGCCGTTATCTCTACGAACAGTTTCTGCTGCAAACGGAAGAACGCGCCTTTCATCTGGCCCATTTTCTGGCAGAAGACAGCTTGATCTTTCCCTTTGTGGATCGCGCCTGAAGTGATTCTGGATGCCAGGGCTGAGATGGTGGGTTTGCAGGTCTACCTGGGGGCCAGCCAATCTCCTTGCCAAGCGGTTCAACTCGGCCATTCATCCGAAGTCCAAACTCATCCCAACTGATTCCCCTTGTCATTTAGGAGACCGCCATGGGTAGCAACACTCCCCTCATTCAGTTTTTACACCATGAATTGGCACTTTCAGCCGCAGAGATTGATGTGTTGTTGCGCCATCCGGAATTAGCCAATGCACCATTGCCAATGCTGCTTTGGCAGTATGGACTGATATCACTACAACAGCTTGCCCAGGTTTTTGATTGGCTAGAAGCCCAATGTGATCATGCTCAAAGTTTGATTGATGCAACTTAGGAGGTTCCCATGTTAGAGACACTTGCAACAGCAATGATGTTTTGTTTTGTGATGCCCTTGCTTTATAAATTGATGCTGCTGTGGATCGGGCATGAACTCGCTCACCCTCATACCAAACGAGACTGATTCTATGACTTCATCACGACCAGCGACTTCTGTTCAAATTAATGATACAACCCTACGGGATGGAGAACAGGCAGCCGGTGTTGCCTTTAATCTGAAGGAAAAAATTGCGATCGCGACCTTTTTGGACTCGATTGGTGTACAGGAACTAGAGGTCGGCATTCCGGCCATGGGTAAAGAAGAGGTGGCATCGATCCAGGCGATCGCCAACCTGGGGCTAAAAGCTCAACTACTAGGTTGGAATCGGGCCACCATCTCTGACGTTCAAGCTTCTCTTCGCTGCGGGTTACAGCGCATTCACATTTCTGTACCGGTTTCAGAAATTCAAATTGCGGCAAAGTTTCATGGCCAGTGGCGGGTCATGCTAGCCCGCCTCTACGATGTGATGGCCTTTGCCCTTGATCACGGGTTGAGCGTCTCAGTGGGGGGTGAAGATTCCTCTAGAGCCGATGAATCCTTTCTTCTGGATATGGCACTCTACGCCCAAGAGTGGGGTGCCTTTCGCTTTCGCTTCTGTGACACAGTGGGCATTCTTGACCCACTCGTCACTTACCACAAAGTCCGTCGCCTGGTTTCGGGTCTGGCGATTCCGGTCGAAATGCATACCCACAATGACTTGGGTCTGGCAACCGCCAATGCTCTGGCTGGCGCACAGGCTGGGGCACTCTCGCTGAATACCACTGTGAATGGTTTAGGTGAACGGGCCGGTAATGCCGCCCTGGAAGAAGTTGTGATGGCGCTGAAATGTATCTATGGCATTCAGGTGGGGATTGATACCCAGCGGTTGCTGGAATTATCTCGGCTAGTGGCAACCGCCTCTAACTGCCCGGTACCACCCTGGAAAGCAATTGTGGGCGAAAATACCTTTGCCCATGAATCGGGTATTCATGCCCATGGTGTGCTCCAAAATCCTGTGACCTATGAACCCTTTGCACCAGAGGATGTTGGCTGGGAGCGCCGTTTTGTTGTAGGTAAACATTCAGGTCGGCACCTGGTATTAAATGTGTTGCAACAGCAGGGCATTGTACTCGGCTCTGAGGAGGTAGAGTCGTTGCTCGAAGCGGTGCGACATCAGGCGGTCGAGGCAAAACGCAGTCTCACCACTGAAGAACTATTGCGTTTAGTTCCCCAAGCGAGGTCTTACGCCCATGCAATCTGACGAAATTGAGATTGATTTTCCACCGGTTTTTGAAATTGGCCAGAAGGTGCGATCGCGCAAACTGATCCGCAATGATGGGACGTTTCCCGGTAAGGATATTGGTGCAACGCTTGCTAAAAAAGGAGATGTAGGTTACGTCATCAGCATTGGTACTTTCTTACAAAGTTCCTATATCTATGCTGTTCACTTTATGACCACAGGAAATATTGTAGGTTGTCGTAAGAAAGAACTTGAGCTTGCTGAGGAAATCTAATGAAAGTAATGCTGCGTCAGAATGCCAACGGACACCTTGTTGTATATGTGGCAAAGAAAGACTTAGAAGAGGAAGTGGTCAAAGAAATTGAAACTGAAACTGAAAGGATTTATACTCTGGCCAATGGCTGGGAATTAGCGATCGCCAGTGCAGAAATCCCTGCAACATTTCCTAAAACCGTGGAAGCTCGGCGCGTTGTTTAGGGAAAAGCGCTGGGTAGCTCGAAGATGGGCAGCAAATCACATTTAACTGTGAGGAGAAGCCATGGGTCACCTTTCAGCAGCCAGACTGTCTGCAGCCTTGCGCTGCGGCTCCTAATCGGGCGTCATGCCCGAAAAGCAATAGGATAGCGGTCGCTATGTTTCTCGCGGCGACCGCAAGTCAGAAAGCTTGCCCAACCTCGACGTTGGAGCGGTTGGTTTTGTCCTCAGCTTTCTGGCCAAAGCTATAGAGGGGGGTTCTGCCCTAAAATACTGCCGCAAATTGTGGCTGCGATCGCCCACTGTGTTGCTCCGTCAAAATCAGCATCTCCTGTGCTCGTGTAAAGTCAGACAAACCGTTCTCTAAGAGCAAGCTCTGGTGAATGGGCTGCTTTTGCTAAGATGAGCCTTGTGTTGTCTTGCAAAGAGCCTTTTGTCATGAAGATTCTCATTGTTGAAGATGACGAACTGGTTGCTAGCGCATTGACGACGGCCCTAGCCAACCAGAGCTATGCAGTGGAGGTTGCCAGCAACGGCGAAGCGGCATGGAGCTTAGTTGAACTCTATGCCTATGACCTGATTCTTCTAGACGTGGTGTTGCCCCAATTGGATGGGATTAGCCTATGTCAGCGGTTGCGTTCTCAGGGCTACCAGATGCCGATTTTGCTTCTGACCGGTCAGGATAGTAGCCATGAAAAAGCTATCGGTCTAGATGCAGGAGCAGATGATTATGTCGTTAAGCCCTTTGATCCAGAAGAGTTAATTGCTCGCATTCGAGCGCTGTTACGCCGGGGTACGATCGCCGTCTCGCCAGTGTTAGAGTACGGGCCTTTGCGACTCGATCCAGGTAGTTGTGAAGTCACCTATGCGGCAGAACAGCTTTCCCTTACTCCAAAGGAATATGCTCTGTTAGAGTTATTCCTGCGCAATCCCAAGCGGGTCTTTAGCTGCGGCATGATATTAGAGCATCTTTGGGCCTTTGAAGATAGCCCTGGCGAGGATGCAGTGCGCACCCATATTAAGGGTCTACGGCAGAAATTAAAAGCAGTCGGTGCGGCTCGTTTAATTGAAACTGTCTATGGAATTGGTTATCGTCTTAGAGCAATGGCCGATCCAGTTGAGGGGCGATCGCCCCAAGCCCCTCAGACTACACCAGAGATCAGCACTCAAACGCAAACCCTGGTCGCGATCGCAGGAATTTGGGAAAAATTTCAGGGGCGCATTGCTCAGCAGGTCGGCATCCTGGAGCAAGCCGCTACTACCCTGCAGCAGCGCACGCTACCGCCAGCCCTACGGCAACAGGCCATCCAAGAGGCCCATACCCTAGGTGGTTCTCTAGGTACCTTTGGACTGTCTGAAGGCTCAGATACTGCTCGCCAAATCGAACACCTGCTCAAGGAAAATCCCGAACTGACCGTCACCCAGGTTCAAATTCTAGAAGAACTGGTTCATCGACTCCAACAGATTATTCGGCGATCGCCCCAACTCCCAGCCCATCCGTCCACGCCTCCTCTTGCCTCAGATGAACCGATGGGGGCACCCCTTGCTGTCACAGAGCCATCGCCCCAGCCCTCCAGACTGCCCCAATCCAAAGTCCTGATCGTGGATGATGATCCGCTCATTCTGACCCTGGTGCAGCAAATTCTGGAACCCTGGGGAATCGCACTGACGCCCTTGGCCAAGCTAAACCAGTTCTGGGAAACTCTGGAAGCGACCAGACCAGACCTGCTAATTCTGGATATTGAAATGCCTGATGGGAATGGCATTGAACTGTGCCAGGCCATTCGGGATAATGCCCGCTGGAGTGCCCTACCGATTGTATTTCTAACGGTGCATGCCGATGCCAGTACTGTGAACCAGGTGTATTCTGTTGGGGCAGATGACTTCATTCGCAAACCGATCATCGGCCCCGAATTGGTAACGCGCATTCTCAATCGCCTAGAGCGGGTAAGGCTACTAAAAGCGACGACAACGGCTCTCCACCAAGCGAAACTAGCGGGTAGCGAGAAAAGCAAAGACCAGTTAGAACTGCGAGTTGCTGAGCGCACAGCAGAACTGATCAGCACCAACGAACAACTGCGTCGGGAGCTAGAAGAACGTCAACAAATTGAAGAGGCTCTACGGATCTCGCAGATTCGCCTGGCCAGGATTTTGGAAATTGCCGATGACGCTATCATCACTATCGATAGCGCCCAGCGGATTACCCTATTTAATCAGGGTGCTGAAAAAATTTTTGGCTATGCCGCCGCCGAGGTGATGCATCAGTCTTTAGATTTGCTCCTACCCAACCGATTGACGCAGATCCATCGCCAGCACATTACTGACTTTGCTCAAGCCCCGCAGCTTGCCCGTCGCATGGGAGAGCGACGAGAGATTTTTGGTCGCCGCAAAAATGGAGAAGAGTTTCCGGCAGAAGCGTCGATTTCTAAGTTAGAGGTCGAGGGAGAAATCACCTTCACTGTGATTTTGCGAGACGTTACGGCCCGCAAACAGGCAGAAATGGCCCTGGAGCAATTGAGTCGGCAAAATCAACTGATCTTAAATTCCGTTGGGGAGGGGGTATGTGGCTTAAATCTTCAAGGCCAGATTACTTTTGTGAATCCAGCGGCAGCTAAGCTCTTGGGTTACCCGATTACCGCTCTGATTAACCAATGCATCCGGCAAATTTTACCAGAGGCAGAAGATAGCCCGATTTGGGCTTCTCTACGGGATGGTGTGACTCACCAGGTTCCCCAAGCGACCTTTTACCGTCGAGATGGTTCCGGTTTTCCCGTCGAGTATGTCAGCATCCCAATTCAAGAACAAGGGGTAACCGTTGGCAGTGTCATTACCTTTCGAGATATTACAGAACGCCAACTGGTTGAACGGATGAAAAATGAGTTTATCTCAGTGGTTAGCCACGAACTGCGCACGCCATTAACTTCCATTCATGGTTCTTTGGGAATGCTGGCCAGCGGCTTACTCAATGCTCAATCGGAAACCGGCAAACGCTTGCTAGAAATTGCCGTTAACAGCACCGATCGCCTGGTGCGGTTGATTAATGACATTTTGGATATTGAACGCATCGAGTCAGGCAACGTAAAGATCGCTCAACAGATTTGCGAAGTCTCTGATTTAGTCACTCGAGCGGCTGATGTGATGCAGGCTATGGCCGAAAAGTTTAATGTTTCTGTGGTCGTGTCTCCGCTCTCAGCTCAGGTGTGGGCCGACCCAGATCGTATTATTCAGACTCTCACCAACCTCATCAGTAATGCCATTAAATTTTCTCCCCCTGGCAGTACGGTTTGGCTCACTGCTACAGTCTCACAACCAGAACCCGAGCGGGAGCCGCATGGGGAGCAAAGCGTTCAACAATCCCTCGCCCCAGAGACTCCAGTCGCTGCACCCTTCATTTGCTTTATGGTTAAAGACGAGGGGCGCGGCATTCCCTCCGATAAACTCGAAACGATTTTTGAACGGTTTCAACAGGTGGATGCCTCCGATTCTCGCAATCAGGATGGCACTGGCTTAGGGCTAGCGATTTGCCGGAATATTGTGCAGCAGCATGGCGGACGCATCTGGGTGGAGAGCCGCCTAGGTGAAGGCAGCACCTTTTATTTCACGATACCCAGGGCCAACAGAGATTGAGCGGTGCCATTGCTAGATTGGCTTCTTGGTAAGTCTTCTAGCAATTTTCCGAAATTGTCATGAATAATCCAGGCTAAGCTCCGTATGCGGCAATGCGCTAACCAGAATGATTTTGGGGATTTTTGCACCAATCTTTTGCAATAGTCACAGATTTCACCAATAATTGACCAGTGTCCTAGTCTAAATGACGGTATTCCTATGCCTTGTTGCGCGACCCTAGCTGAGTTGGTGATGGCGACGAATGCAACGCCCATTGAGGCGACAGCAGGTACGCTCAATGCCCCCACTAGGGGCCTGACGACCGATAGCCGCAGCCTCCAAACGGGGCAGGTGTTTGTGGCTTTGCGGGGGGAAAAGTTTGATGGCCACGATTTTGTTGCGCTAGCCGCTGCCAAAGGCGCGATCGCAGCCATTGTCGATACCCACTACACGGGAGACGGCACTTTGCCGCTGCTCCAGGTGCGGGATACGCTAAGGGCTTACCAGGCGATCGCCTGCTGGTGGCGCAAACAATTCTCAATTCCAGTGGTGGGAGTGACTGGTTCGGTGGGTAAAACCACAACTAAGGAACTGATTGCCGCTGTTCTAGAAAAACGGGGCAAAGTCCTCAAAAGCCAGGCCAATTTTAATAACGAAATTGGGGTGCCCAAAACCCTATTAGAGTTAGATGCCGACCATGACTTTGCTGTGATTGAAATGGCGATGCGAGGCAAAGGCCAAATTGCCGAATTAGCGCAAATTGCCTGCCCCGATATTGGGGTGATTACCAATGTGGGTACGGCCCATATTGGCTTACTTGGCTCAGAATCCGCGATCGCCCAGGCGAAATGTGAGTTACTGACCGAGTTGCCAGCAACGGGGATTGCCATTCTCAATCAAGAGAATACCTTGCTGCTGGAAACCGCCGCCAGCGTCTGGCAGGGTAAAACCATTCGCTATGGTTTGACGGGAGGCGACCTGCAGGGGCAGCTCATTGGTACAGAGCAGTTGCAGGTGGGGTCAACCGTGTTCCCTTTGCCTCTACCTGGGGAGCACAACGCCTTGAACTACCTGGCAGCTTTGGCAGTAGCCCAGGTTTTGGGGATTGACTGGGCGCTGCTTCGTCAGGGTTTACAGGTGGATTTGCCTGGTGGAAGGGCCAAGCGCTATGAGATAGAAAACGATGTGGTCCTTCTCGATGAAACCTACAACGCTGGGTTAGAGTCGATGCTCGCCGCGCTGAAACTCCTGGCCCAAACTCCGGCACAACGGCGGATTGCTGTGCTAGGAACCATGAAGGAACTGGGCGATCGCTCTGCCGAATTTCACCACCGGGTTGGGGCTGCCGCGCGGGAGCTGAATTTAGATGGGTTATTCATTCTGGCGGATCCAGCAGAGGCCGCAGCCATGCAGCAGGGGGCAGATCCTCTTGCCACTGAGACTTTTTCTGACCAAGCCGCGCTGGTAAGGCGGTTAAAAGAATTGCTCCAGCCTGGCGATCGCGTCCTTTTCAAAGCCTCTCGTGCCGTCGGGCTTGATCAAGTTGTTGAGCAGTTACGGGTAGAGAAGCCTACTTCAACCAATTAAGCCAGATCCCGCTCGAAACCTGGAGTTCCCCATGAATTCATCGCTTTGGGCAGAAAACTTAGGACAAAACCAAGTGCTCAATCACCAGTACTGGATGGGCTTTCTGACGCACCGCCCTCATGAGAAACATCGCGACGGCGATAGGAGGGGCTGCGTACTAAAGGGCGTTGTTTCGCGGGGTGACAGGAACGTGAAACAACGCTCAAAAGGAGAACGCACGATTGCTTAGTCAGAACAATGATCGCTAGGTTGATCAGGCTCAAGGGCATGCGATCGCTCGACCTCGATCTCTACCTGCATTTGTTGCAGCAGGATCAATGGGGCAATGATTTCCCCTAGCGATCGCCAGTCCGCCGCCGCCTAGTCACATGAATGTAGCAAATATCGCAAAGCGATACGAACTAGCCCGACGCTTCGACAGCCATTAACACCCGCAGGCCAATATCGTAGAGTCCTCGATTAGGGTTGGCATAGGCCCGAAAGGCAGAACGACAGGTGCGCGGGCCACCATTCCAGGAGCCACCGCGGACGACCCGTCGGGCCATATCGGCCCCAGCTATCCACGCTGAACCATCGGTCGGGGCATTTTCATAGTTGGGGTGCCAGCCATCTAGGCACCATTCCCTTACATTGCCGTGCATATCGAAGAGGCCAAAGGCGTTGGCAACGGCAAAATGACCAACCACTGTGGTTTCTCGACGATCAGTGCCCTTTGGCCCAGATCCATAGGAGCCGTGGCTACAAATCTTGCCCTGATACTCCCAATCAACACCAGAGTAATTAGCCAGATCGGTTGTAATCGTGGCGCCAAAATGAAAAGGGGTAGAGGTGCCAGCGCGGCAAGCATACTCCCACTCGGCTTCACTGGGCAGGCGATAGGGGCGACCCGTAAACGCCGTCAGGCGATCGCAAAATTCTACTGCATCCTGCCAGGACACCTGCTCAACTGGGCACTCTGCCTGGTAGCGGTTGCTCGGTCGGGGATCCAGAGAGTGCTTGACCTTTGGGAAAGTCGCGACGACTTCCCACTGGGCCTGGGTAACGGGGAAACGCCCCATGCTAAAGCTGGCGACAGAAACAGTGTGCTGGGGAGCTTGTGCCGCCGTCGAACCTTCCTCGGTTGGGGCTGTACCCATCACAAAGGTGCCTGCTGGGATTGAGACCATCTCTAGATCAAGGGCATCGGTGAGGGCTTCTCGCCAGCCTATTACTAATCGGTGTTGGCGATCGCGCACTTGCCCCCGGTCATCAACCGTGACTGTATCAAACTCAAACTGGGTCGGTTGAATGAGCGATCGCAACATATTCTGTGATTGTCTGCGATTAGGTGTCACAACTAACCGCATTATCCAGTAACTTGGTACAGAAATCGCAACCCGGCCCAATTGGCTAAATCTAAGGCATAGCTATGATTGGCCGCCAGGTTTTGCAGATTAGGACGACTGGCACTGTGTAAATCCTGAAGAACAGCCTGGGCTAGCTCCAAGGGATTGGGTAAAGGGGATGTAATGGCACTACTGCCAGAAGCCTTCAGCAGCGATCGCAGGGTTTCAAAGGTCTGCCGAAACGGCTTGCGGCTGCACAGCAAGTAGGCTTCGGCAAAGCCAATCGGCTTACGCACCAGCCATTGCAACGAGGGGGCATTAGGCAGGTCGCAGGTGGCTCCGGGGGGAATAACTGGCGAAACGGCATCGTCTTCTAGGGTTAAAATACCCTCTGGTGGCTGCGACCAAATCATCAGATTCCCACCACTATCAAAATTGAAGAGCAGATAGTAGAGAGGCTCATCGGCCAGATTTTCTAATCGGCAACATACCTGGCTGCCTACTGCGATCGCGGGTAACCCACCTTCGTCAGTGACCGCACTGAGAGCACTAGATTTTGCTATTTTATCGGCCTGATCCACACCACTGCTGCGTTGCTGCACAACAACCATCTCTTGGCCCTGCTGCACCGCTAAACGGGCTAGCACGGGTAAACCTGCCGCACCTTGATTTTCAGTCAGACTTAACAATTTAGCCGCCAGCAAGTTTTGAAATTTAGGAAGCAGTCGCTTTACCGCTACTTTAACAGCCTCGCCTTTTTCCCCGGCTGTGTTTGGTACCACATCCTGAGCTGGAGAAAACAAACCATAGCTGCTCTGAGTGGTCACCCCCGTTGTCACACCACTTAAATTACTGGCCGCAATTTGCGCAGGCTGAGTAATTTTGCGAAAGAGATAGTCGCTCGGTTCTTCGCCAGCAGTTGCCACGGAGATATGGGGAATCCCCGTAAGGGCGCTAATGGCATCAACCCGCTCATAGCGCTCCAGCGTATTGTCTAGGGCAACGGTCAAGCTAATCCCACGAGGTACTAAACGGACTTGCTCACGGAGGGGTTGTCCTACTTGGGGTAACGCTGCCGAAACCACCTTCGCTTCTGCGGTTAAGCCAGAGCGGTGCAGCAGTTGCACTTGCAGAGCCGCTTCCCGATCAACCCCTACCATGAGGGAATCGGCCTCATACTGTTCCAGAATTGCTGTAGGCAGCCCTCCTAACCAGAGTTGAACCGTTTTGTTGGCCGCATCCACCGCTGTCACAACGGCATCTGCCGCAGGTGTGGACAGAGCGGATACGTGGTAAGGTACGGTACTCTCCGATCGCCCGACGGTTAAGGGCCGCTGGGATAGTTTCGCTGGTAAAAGTTGGGGCTGCTGTTCCTGGCTGGTGTAGTGCTCAATCTCCTGACGCACCCGCCCCATAACAAACTGCAGTGCAACGGGAGGGCTATTTTGCCACAGGGTCTGCGTTAACGCCAGGGTAAACAACCCGGCACTAAACCCCTCCCAACGGGCTTCAGTTGCCAGGTGTTGAGGGGTTGTGGCCGCCAACAATACCCCTGGAAAGACGGGTAAAGCCTGCTCTGTCGCCAGCGCAGTGACTCGCTGTTGACCCAGCGATCGCGAATTGAATAGTTCTTCCCTACTGGCCAGTGCCGATGCACTGATACGGGCCGGGGCCGGGGTGGGGCGAGCACGCACACGCAGGTTCCCCACTAAGGACTTACCGGGGTAGGTGTAGCCAGTGTCAAGAATAGTCGTCAGATTGCTGGTTGGCAGCGATCGCCCAAGCAAACTGAGCGTTTCTAGCAGCACATCTTCAACCACCAGACCATCATCTGTCACAACAACATTATCGCTGGTCACTAGAGCAGATTGAGTTGTTCCATCTGGCAAATGCACCATGCCGCCATAGCCACTGAAATGAAACACCACCACATCCCCTGCTTTCGCCTGGGCCAGTAGATGCTGTTGATAGGCCGCTGTAATGGCCTGTCGGGTGGCCTGCTGATTCGTAAGTGTCAGAATATCCGTCGGTTGAAACCCAAAGCGGTAAATCAATAGCTCCCGCTGGAGTTCAACATCCGTGCGACAACCGTAGAGAGGCGAATCCTTGTACTGGTCAAGCCCAATTAGCAGCGCCAGCTTGCGCTGAGTCGGTGCCGCTAACGCTTCATAGTAACTCTGTGCAAACCTTGCTATGCCCACTTCATTCAAGCCGAGGGCCGCCCAAAATACCCCCGACCGCTGCAAAAAATCCCGCCGCTTCATGGCCCCGCTTACCCCGTCGCCTCTAGCTACCAGCGTATCAGGAACTCCGTCGTTTGGGTGTTGGCACCGCATCAATTTTTGTGGGAAAAACAGCGCTACATAAACGCCTGATTTTGGGCATGAAGCAGGTAATCAACCCCCTTCTCTGCCATATCCAAAATTTGGTTGAGTTGCAGGCGGGTGTAGCTACCGGCCTCAGCAGTGCCCTGGATTTCAATTAGCTCTAGCTTTTCATTCATCACCACATTGAAATCTGTATCAGCGGCCACATCTTCCACATAGTTGAGATCTAACATCGGTTCATCATCAATTAAGCCAATGGAAACAGCGGCCACCTGGTGAATGAGCGGAGAGCGTTCCAGATCCCCTTTTTTCACCAAGTGCTCCAGGGCGTCCCGCAGGGCCACATATCCCCCCGTAATCGATGTAGTGCGTGTACCAGCATCGGCCTGCAACACGTCTGCATCTACAATGATGGTGCGTTCACCCAGGGCGTACATATCTAACACTGCCCGTAAGCTGCGCCCAATCAACCGTTGAATTTCTTGTGTACGGCCTGACAGCTTGAGTAATTCCCGTTCCTGCCGTTCGGGTGTAGCACCTGGCAACATGCGGTATTCTGCCGTTAGCCAACCCTGCCCTTTTCCTTCTAAAAAACGGGGCACCTTTGGCTGAATGGATACCGTAATCAGCACCTGTGTATCCCCCGATCTTGCCAACACAGAGGCGGCGGCAAAGCGAGTAAAATTGCGCTCAAAACTGACCGGACGGAGTTGATCTGGTCGTCGCCCATCTGGACGCTGCCATGCCATGGAGTTGCCTCGCTAAAGTTCTCTGAGAAGAATAGCAGAAGGAAGAAAAAGCGGAGCAGGGAGAAACAGCGAATCTCCCTGGTTGATTTTTGCCCCTACTTTCCAGCTTGCTGGCACAATAGGCATGATCAGCCTTTCCTATAAACGCTTTGCTTTAAGGTAGTGACGTGGCATCGATTGACTCTATTCTCAAAAAAGCGGCAAACCCGTTTGACCCGGCCAGCTTCAAGCCAGGTAATTTTTGGCAGGAGCAACCAAGCCGCAATCCAACGGTTGATTCCATTCACCAGGAGATATTAACGGCGATCGCAACGCTGTTAGATCAGGTTAGCAATGACCACCAAACTCGTACCCTGATTCTTTTGGGAGATTCTGGTTCTGGCAAGTCGCACCTATTAGGGCGGCTCAAGCACACGCTGAATAGCCGAGCTTTTTTTGTTTATATTGGGCCTTGGGCCGACAGCACCTACCTCTGGCGGCACATTCTCCGGCAAACGGTGGATAGTCTGGTGCAGGTACCCACTGGCCAGCAAGAATCGCAACTGCTCCTGTGGCTCAAAGGTCTTTCGATTTTTCGCAAAAAAAGTTTGTTAGACCGATTCATGGGCGATCGCAAAGGCTTTATTCGCCAGCTTCGAGAAACATATAAGGCTGGGATCTATAACGCCAATGAGTTTTTTGGTGTGCTCTATGACCTACTGAATCCGGCCTTACACCTGACAGCATGCGACTGGCTGCGAGGAGATGACCTGGATGAGGAAGCACTGCAATCCATTCGGGTCAAAACCTCGATCGATTCGGAAGCTGCGGCCCAAAAAGTTTTAGAAAACTTTGGCCGAATTGCTGTAAACACGCAGCCAATTGTTTTGTGCTTTGACAACCTGGATGGTATTCCCCGGCAGGATGGGTTTATCGATTTGCAGGCTCTATTTAATGTGAATTCCACGATTCACAATGAAAAACTCAAGGGCTTTGTGATTATCATTAGCCTGATTACCAACACCTGGGTTGAAAATGCAAAGCGCATTCAACTTTCTGATAAAGCTAGGGTCGATCAAACTTTGACCCTGCGCCCCATTAACCTGATGCAGGCAGAGGGGCTGTGGCAAACGCGACTGGCGCCGCTGCACATCCAGGCCAACCCACCACCACCGCCGATGTATCCCTTTGCTAGGGAGATGTTGGAGCAATCTTTTCCTGGAGGCAAAACCCGACCGCGCAATGTGCTAGAGCTAGGTCGGCGGTTGTTTGGGGAATATAAGACGGGTCAGTCTACTGCAACCGACCCCTACGCCGCCTTTCACCTGATCTGGCTAAAAGAACTGCAAAAAAATCAGCAAAGGCTGGTTCGCATCCGTCAACTAGCCTCGCCAGAACTGGCACAAATGCTGCGGGAGGCGTTAACGGCCCTGGGCATGGAAGAGGTGCGATCGCGCTTTTTACCTAGCCCCAAGTATTTTCCCTATTCCTTCAGCTTTCAACCGCCTGGGAAGAGCGAGCGAATTGGCGTTGTCTGGACCGAAGAGCCAAATGCGACCAGCTTTTTCCACATTATGAAGGCTTGCCAAAAAGCCCTGGAAGTAAAGCTGTGTCAACGCTTAATCCTGATTCGGGCGGAGGTGATGCCCCGGCAAACCACTAAGGGCTACGCGCTATTTTCCGAGATTTTTAGCCAGCCTCCCCACTGCGCCCTGGTTCCCAGCTTAGACTCGGTGCAACAGTTGGCGACTTACTACAACTTGCTAAATGCCACCCATGCCAGGGATTTGGTGATTGCCGGAAACACACCCAGTCCAGCGGAGTTGATGGAACTGGTGCGCGCTGCCCAGGTGTTTCAAGGGTGTGAGCTGCTGCAAGATCTGGCGATTTTACCCGCCAAAGCCAAGGCGAACACCAAAGCCAGTCATCGGAAGCCCAACCCTAAAATTCCACCTGCCGTTGACCAGAATGCCGTTAGAGACTTTATTTGCAATTTTGTCAAAATCAATAGTTTTCTGGGGGTGCAGACCCTCATTCAAAATGCGCTGACCCAATACCCCCAGATGACCACTGCTGAGTTAGAGCAAATAATTGTTAGCCTATGCCAGGAGCGCAAAATTCAACTGCTCGATCCCCACGCTCCCTTTCCAGAGCAATTGGTTTGCCATGTGCCTGATGCCCCATGCTCAAAACATTGACGGTTACCCAGATTCGCCTTGCGTTTGAATGTCCTCGGCTGTTCTATTTAGGGGAACGGTTTCAGACTCAAACGCTGTTTCTGCCCAAAGGAGGAGCGCCGGGGCTGGGCAAAGCATTTCATGACCTGTCGGCGGCGTTCGTTCCCTTGATGCAACAGGATAGCGAACTGCGTAGATTATTGGCAGCCGAAACCGACTCCCTAGAGCATGCAGCGATCGCCCAGGCGATGCAACACCTGTTCTACGAGCAGGTGTTTTATCCCTATTTGCAGCGAGCGATCGCCCAAAACCCGGCAATTGCCCCGGCCTTACTGCACCTATGGCAGGGCCTGTGCAATCTCATCCAACGCTGGGCTCAATTGTTACTGGCAAATCGCCGGTATTGCCCAGCCAATGAGTTAATTCAGAAGACCTTTCTTGCCCAGGAAATGGTCGTAGAGCATTGCTTTACCCTGGCCGATGGCGCTCAGCAACTGGTAAAGGGCCGCTTCGATAGTTTAGTTTATGACTTTGAGCAGCATCGGCTCTGTGTGGTGGAGTACAAAACCTACCAGATGCAAGATGCTGCGGCTCAAGTCGCCCAGGTGGCGCTCTATGGTTACCTGCTCCATCAACGGGTGGGAGTACCGATTGACTCTGTGGTGTATAGCGTTTTGCCCGATTGGAAAGAGCAAACCTTTACCTGGCAACAACTCACCGATGCAATTCATCATCTCATCCCCATCTGGTTAGAACGCATGCAGCAATGGCTCACCTGGCAGCCTTTCCATCCAGATCCCCCGCCAGCAACGACGCAACCAGAGTTGCTCTGCCCCATGTGCCCTCAGTATGAGCGCTGCCAGAGCTTCTTCCAGGCTGCGCCGCCGCCTCCCTTAAGGATGGATGAACAAACGCCCGCGCGGTTGCCCCGCCCCACTCCGCCGCCTGCGCCACCTCCTAAAGCAACCATCACGGCTGCGACCAATGCCGATCAGATGGGAGCCAATTTGGTGCAAATTTTGCAATCCTTTGGGGTGGAGGTAAGTTACATCGGCGCAGCCGTTGGCCCAGCTTTTGTACGAGTGCGGTTAAAGCCACAACCGGGCGTGAAGGTGAGTTCAATTTTGCGGTTAACAGATGACCTGCGAGTCCAACTGGGTTTACCTGGGCCACCCCTGATTGCCCCCCAAGCAGGCCATGTTAGTGTCGATTTGCCGCGCGCCCAGCGCCAAACTGCGCGCTTTGAGCAATATATCCAGACTGCTACTACTACCGCTACCGACCCGGTACAAATTGCTATTGGGGTGGATCTAGAGGGCGAGCTGGTGGAGGCTGATTTGTCAGACCCTAACACCTGCCATTTCTTGATTGGTGGCACGACGGGGAGTGGCAAAAGTGAATTTTTGCGATCGCTGCTCCTGAGTTTGATTGTGCGCCATAGCCCCGACCACCTCCGCATTGCCCTGGTAGACCCCAAGCGGGTAACCTTCCCAGAGTTTGAGCAAATGCCCTGGCTATTGGCCCCGGTCGCCAAAGAGAGCGATCGCGCCATTCAGCTCATGGAAAGTCTAGTGCAATTGATGGAAAGCCGCTACCAGACCTTTGAACGGGTTGGCTGCAACAATCTGCGCGGCTACAACCAGCGCCAACCCGATGCAGCGATGTATCGCCTGGTTTGCATCTTTGATGAATATGCAGACTTCATGGCCGAAAAAGAAACCCGCAATGCCCTGGAAACCAGTATTAAGCGCCTGGGGGCGATGGCCCGTGCGGCAGGCATTCACCTGATCATTGCCACCCAACGCCCAGAGGCCAGGGTCATTACCCCCCTGATTCGCTCAAACCTGCCGGGGCGCATTGCTCTCAAAACCGCCAGTGCCGCCGATTCAATGATTATCCTAGGAGGTAGAGAAACGGCAGCAGTTGCACTTTTGGGCAAAGGTGACTTGCTCTATCAACGGGGGGCTGACCTGCTGCGGTTACAAAGCCTGTTTGCGGGTAAAGTTCAACCCCCCTGGCAACGGAAATAGGCCATAGCGCCACGATTTGATTCTCCTGCCACTCCCAGCGCTAATGCCCTGTGCAAAGGAAAGGATACTCGCCCCGCCTCAGGAAGCCAAACAGATTAGCCGGTATAGCGATCGCCCTATTGCTCACAGCGACCGTGAGCGGGAGATATGGCTGCTTTGCCCCCAGCCAGGGGTTTCATTCCGAGAACCGTCCTAACCTTAACTCGTATTTCTATACTTCTCGTACTTTTATACTTTATGACCGTGCAATGCCCCGACTTAACAGATGGAACTGGTGGACTACAACCGCGAAATGAAAAACAAACAGCCACCGATCGCCTGGGGAATTCCAGCTTCGATTTGCTCAGGGGTATAGGCGATTGCCTCTTGCAACGCACTTAACTCAATCCGATCATGGCGTTGCAGCCGATAGAGAGCTTCATCCAATTGGTCGCGGCTCAAACTGTAGCGTAGCTTATCCCGTAAGTGAAAGATTGGCAAATAGTTTTCTGTTCCCAATTCATGATCCAGGCTGGTGATAAGCGCCAATAGATCTTCATCGGAGAGGGAGCCTAAGGTAGGCGGTGGTGCTGGTTGCAGAGGCGCGCCTAATAGGGTTGGAGTTGCTATCAGTTCCAGAGGTTTGCGCAAAAATCGGAGGTAGTTGTTCAACAAATTTAGGCTAATGGTTGCGGTACCTGTAGGGGTACAGTCATCTCGCAGGTAGAGCTTACCCCGGTCGGTGAGCCACACCTCGCGGATTTTTTCGCTGGTGGCTTTAATCAAACCGCGATCGCACAACCCTCTGAGAGTCGGCTGCAATTCATCTCCCAGGCTTTTGAGACCGGCGATCGTACAGCTACCCTGCCGACAGGCCTGCAAAATTCTCAGTTCGGCCTCGGTGACAGGCAACTCCACAGCCTTGAGGCGGAGCAGGGCTTTTCCGGGTGGCTCAATGCGAAAGCGCTGAATTTCAGTGCTGTAAGCCACCAGTTCTCGATCGCCCAGTTCTCGACAAAGTTTTTCGCGATCGCCAGCCTTTGGTGGCGTCTTCATCTCAGTCAACGCCATCCGATAGCTAGGGGGATTGCCCAGAAGCTTGAGCACAAACTTAAGTTCACTGGCTTTCATAGAGTTTACTGACCTATCCAGTTTTTAGGAAGAAATTTGGGAACGCTGAAACCCTCTGCCTACTGTACACTGACAATGATTTGTTTAACTTGTTACATGCCACCGCCGTATTAGTCGATACGCTCTGGTTAAGAGCCTGAAAGCCCAACCAACTCCTTAACACCGTAGGAATGAAATCGAACCATGACCATCGAAGCCGAATACATTCAAAAAGCCGAAGCGACTCGTGTCCGTGTTCTTAGCGAAGCCCTGCCCTACATTCAGCAATTTGCTGGAAGAACCATTGTGATTAAGTACGGGGGAGCTGCAATGAAAGACAGCAGTCTCAAAGATCAGGTCATTCGGGATGTGGTGTTTATGGCTTGCGTTGGTTTACGCCCGGTGGTTGTGCATGGGGGCGGCCCTGAGATTAACATCTGGTTGAGTAAGCTGAATATTGAACCCCAGTTTAAGAATGGTCTGCGGGTTACCGATGCCCCCACTATGGAAGTGGTTGAAATGGTGCTGGTGGGCAAAGTCAACAAGGAATTGGTGGCTCTGATTAATCAAGCCGGAGGGAAAGCAGTCGGTCTCTGTGGCAAAGACGCCAACCTGATTAAGGCACGCCCTGCCGATGCAGAAGGCGTCGGCTTTGTCGGTGAAGTCACCAGTATCGACACAGCTATTTTAGAATCCCTGGTTCAAAGTGGCTACATTCCTATTGTTTCCAGTGTGGCAGCAGATAACACCGGCCAAGCTTACAACATCAATGCGGATACCGTTGCGGGCGAAATCGCCGCCGCCTTAGGTGCAGAAAAGCTCATTCTCCTCACCGACACCGCCGGAATCCTGCGAGATTACCATGATCCCAGTACTTTAATCCCCAAAGTGGATATTTCTGAAGCGCGCAAGCTGATTGATGACGGGGTTGTTTCCGGGGGCATGATTCCCAAAGTAAACTGCTGCGTGCGATCGCTCGCTCAAGGAGTCAAGGCAGCCCACATCATCGATGGTCGCGTGCCCCACGCCCTGCTGTTAGAAATCTTCACCGATGCCGGGATTGGCTCCATGATTGTGGCATCTGAATTTCTCTGGTAATGACAGTTGATGGACTCAGCAAATAGCCGAAAAGTGCTGGACGGGTAAAGCGACTACAGGAACAAAGTGCACCGACGCTGGCTCCAGACATAAGCAACTGACCACTCTTGCAGGATGCTAATGTTTCCCTATTTCCGCGCCAGTTGCTAGGCTAACATGCGGCAACTAGCCTGCGGTTCAGGAAGCTGACAATATCAAGGCACTGAGCATTTTTCACTTTTTGAGTTCCGCAAGTGGCGGCACCACCGCAGAGTAGGCTGTTAAAGTCTGCTCCTAGGGCCAAGCAGCCAGGTTAGCTTTAGCAAAGGGTTAATCGCTCTTCGGCTGAAGTTGCTCAACTACAGAATTGGAGACGGATACAGCCTGCCGCTCCGCCCCACAATAATACATCGTCAGAACAGCTTTGTAGGCCCAGTGGTTGGCGGGTACATCGACAAAAGGGTTAGGCAGTGAATCAGCTCGATTTTGCTGGCAAGCCGATCGTACGACCTCACGGTTAAGTTGGTCAACAACAGTTGAGTTAGAGGGTAGATCGGACTCTGCCGATTCTGCCCTGGCATAAGGACCAGACCCCATGGCTACGATGACTAATATCACAGCCAGCTTCAGAACCACATCTTTCATCAGAGAGTACCCGGAGACTAAGAGGTTTCTAAAATATAGCGATAGTCACCAGACTTAGGACGGGGTGCAGGGGTGGAACCCCTGGCTGGGGGCGAAGCCCCCATACCCCCTTAAACCCAATGTCCTAAGCAACCTGGCGACCGCTATACCTAATGGTGAGACGATTGCCCATTTACCCGCGCAAAACAAAATAAAAGTCGTATTACAGTATACAGAAAGTGTATCCTTACTCAGGAGACGCTAGAACGAGGAGCTAAGAACCGTCAGTTGCTCAGCACTGTATCTCTTGTTATGCTGCACAACGCTAGAAGTTGAAGCCATTGTTACAGCGTCCGCTGCATTGACTTATTAGGCAGTGAGGTTGAGCTGCCACGACACACCAAAGCGGTCATTGACCCAGCCAAACTTTTGGCTGAAGTCATAGTTGTTCAGCGGCATGAGAACTTCGCCTCCCTCCGACAAAATGTCAAACGCACGTTCCAAATCCTCTAGCGAATCGAACTCCACGAATGTAGAACTCGACGGCGTAAACGAAAACTTGTGCTCAATGGGGCTATCAGAACACATGTACTCGCGTCCGCAGAGCGTGAACACGGCGACTTTAATGGTTCCGGTTGGCCCAAGCTCGCCCTCGGAATAGCGCTCGACGCGCACCATGCCTGAGTCTGGAAAGGCGGCGAAATACAGTTCCAACGCGGCCTGTGCATTACCGCCTTGGAACATCAGAAAGGGTTTGGCTGTTGTCATTACTTGCCTCGATGTCGATTTTGCCGCCGAACACTGCCCATACTACTCCAGCTAAAGTAATACAAACATGGCTTCAGCTTAATACCTGCCGATTTTCTTCTAGCAAGCATTCAGGTTTCGATCAGGAAGTTAATTATTCACAAATCGCCAAACCTGACTTTCAACCTTTACCCTCTTCTATCCTGCAAGCCATCAAGCCAACAGAAAAAAGAGCGACTAGGCACTAGTAGCTCAACAAGTCGATTCTGCACCGTTTGTAGGGCTGGCCTTAGCCTGCAACAACTAAAGTTGTTACGACTAACGTTGCTAAAGTTTATCGTTGCCACACGAGTATATATGCGGTTGCAGGTGTGCTTTGCCAAGTCTGTTTTGCTGGCAAAACTTTTTCTAAGAGAAAAACTTGGCTAAAACATGATCCTAGGGTGCTACAAGCCAATGGTGAATCCCAAGGCAGATAGAGGCCAAGCTCAGTCTTTTGCAGAGCGACAAAAAGGCATGGCGTCTTCATCGAAGCACGTCTGCTCAGGAATCTGTTACTTTCCGGCAGGTTTCTTAGTAGCTGTGCTCACCGGGGACGCGATCGCCCTCAGCTTCAGTGCTACTTAAAGCCATTGCCCCATCGCGGATGATTTGCCACCAACGAAAGAGTTCTTGCCCAGTTAGATTACTGGCCCGGTATTCGCGAATGATCTGATCCAATTCTTGAGCGGTTTTGGGAGCGGATATAGATGGAGAAAGATCTGACATGGTTACCTCCGTAAATCTATCGGCTACCCCTATTATGGCCACGCGAATCTGAAAAGGGGTGAGGGAAATCACACAAGCGGGAGCGATATTTCAAATTCACTGCCGCCTGCATGAAGAGATGATGAGTCCATTCCCCGACAGGGAGAGTACACTTCAAATTTGCCTCCATGTTTTGCCGTCACAATCTGATAGCTAACGCTGAGGCTGGTTTCCTTGAGGGTGCGCCGTTTAATCGAAAATGATTCCTTGATTTGTTGATACGCTTCTGGGGTGAGGCTGGGGCCATTGTTGGCAATGCAAACTGAGATCCACCGCTGGTGGCGATCGCCCAGTGTCACCAGGCAAATCTGAGTGGTAATCGTAATTGTTGGCTGAAATTCTGGCGCAACACTTGTCAGCCCACCTTCACCCGACTTCAAATCTAGATCTAGTTCGCGGCTCACTGCCTGGGTTAGCAACGTATCCACCGTCATGCTGAGCAGGTTCATAAATACCTGATTGAGCTGCCCCACATAACAGGTAACCGGAGGCAAATGCCCATACCGTTTGATGAAGCAAATTTCACTACTCAGCCGACTTTTGAGCAACAGCAAAATATTATCTAATAGTTCATGCAGGTTGGCAGGCTTGGGGTAAACCTCATCAATGTGGCAAAAGTTTTGCAGGCTGGTCGCCAGTTTCGATAGACGTTCCGCTCCAGCGCGAATACTTTCAACCGTTTGGGGTAAATCTTGCCGCAGGTAGTCAATTTCAATTTGTTGCCGTTGTTGCTGAAGCGCTGCTGGTGGATCAGGCAGCAATTGTTCATAGCTATCGATCAGATTCAGCAGATCCTGGCAGTAACCAGACACATGACTAAGGTTGCCCCAGATAAAACTCACAGGGTCAAGAATTTCGTGGGCAATGCCATCAACTAATCGACCCAAGTTGGCCATTTTGTCACTTTGAATCATTTCAATTTGAGTGCGCTCGTACCGCACCTGGGTTTCTATCCCTCGAATCTGCCAATAGGCAATATTGAGTGCCTGGATATCAAGCAGGCAGTAGCCCTGATCTGAGGTTTGCACCAGGATAGGTTCGAGTTGCAGTTCTGGCGATCGCCGCAGGGCCTGCTGAGCCGCCACTAAAATTGTTGTCTCACTGGGGAAGTGCAGCATTTCACAGCGGGAATAGCTGTAGAGCACACTCAAAGGCTGGCTCAGAAAAAGCTCTACCCCATGGGGATGGAGCAAATATTCCAGCAAGCGGCGGCGAGAAATGACCCCGATAAATTGCTGTTGATCTAGCAAAATCGCCCCTGACAAGCGGGGATGCTGCTCAAAAACCTGCGCCAGATCCCAACCCGTCTGATTCAAATCAACCTGAAACTGGCAAAGCGGCAAATCCTGTAAAGTTGACTCTAGCTGCAATGCCTGCGATTTACCCTCTGTCCAAGTGGGAGGAGCAATCAACGGTTTGAAAAGATCCGGCACAGTCCTATTTCCTCACTAAATCAGAGGGATAAATCTTCGATGAATATTTTTCAGGTTTCCCCCATCGACTGACTGAGTTAACGCACCTTCAGAAACCCCGGTAAAAATTGACACTAATATAAATTATTTCTACTCCGGTGTACCAGGCTTCAACTAGGTGGATTCAATAATGCGCTGTAACTCGACTAAAACGGTTGTTTGCTGTTCGGGAGTACTCGTAATTTCCAGCCGCCCCCCATGCAACTCTACGAGCCGCTTGGCGATCGCTAACCCCAACCCTGACCCTTGCTGCTCATAAAAATGTCGGTCAAATTGCATATAAGCCCCTAACTGGGCAATTTGTTGAGCCGTCATCCCCCGCCCCTGATCGATAATTTTGATCTGAAGCGTTGTGTCAGTAATGTTGCTGCTCAGGGTGACCAATGTGCCCGGCTGAGAAAACTTAAAGGCGTTATCTACCAATTCCTCAATGACTTTCTTTAAATGAGTGTCACTAAACCGAACCGGCAGATTTTTTAGGTCGAGGCGGAGGTCGCTCGACCGCTCTGAACGGGTTGCTATTTTGGTGGCACTAGTGGCAATCAGCACCTGAGGATAATGAGTTTCGCTCGTATGGTACGCGGCTAAACGCTGCGGGTCTTGTAGGGTCATTTCTAACTCGGCGTACAGTAAGAAGTTTTGAATCAACCGGTACAAGCGTTCCGCCGACTGATGAATGCCCTGGGCAATCTCAAAAATTTCAGTACGGGGAATGCGGGCATAGTCATCCATTAGCACCTCTGCTAACCCAAGAATGCCATGGAGGGGGGTGCGCAATTCATGGGGTAGAGAGAGCGCAATGCTATTTCGCAGTTCTTTAAGCTGCTGTTCTGATTGGCTCTGAAGGATCGCTTGTTTGGCCAAGCGGCTGGCGATCGCCCCAACTAACTCCTCTCTGGAGTAAGGCTTTGTGAGATAGTCATCAGCCCCCAATTCCATCCCCTGACGCATATCGGCTTTAGCCGCACAGGCCGACAAGAAAATAAAGGGAATTGTTGCCGTCTGGGGATCGCGCCGCAACCGCTCTAATACCCCGTAGCCATCCATTTCTGGCATCATCACATCGCACAGGATCATATCTGGCTGGTAAGCCTGCGCCATTTGAATACCTTGCTTGCCATTCTCAGCGACGATCGCTTGAAAACCCTCTTCCTGAAGGATCTCCAGAGTAGATGCTCGAATTGAGAGATTATCTTCAATGACTAAAATTTTCTTCATTCGCTTCAGTCACTTGCCTTAACACATTTCTATCACTGTTGACCGCCTTGGTCAGTCACAGCGGGTGGATCCGATAACCTCAGAAGACGATTTGCCCCCTGCCCTAACGACACGGCTGCATGCCAATGGTGAGTTAGAAAGCACAACCAGTTCCAGCATTTCCGCCTTTGACTCTGGTGTTTGCTTTCTGCTCAAAGCGATCTGTCCTCAACCAACCTGTCCTCAACCAACTGAGCGGCCCGATGGCTTTCCCAGGGGGTGAACTATCTGCCCTCAGTTTTCATTCCAAAGGAACCTGACTCCAGAGGCATAAAACCCTAAGCGATCGTTCCCCAAAACGGCATGAACTACACATTTTTTCAGAAAGGGCGATGACTCCAACCTTTAGCCTCACTTTGCTGGGGATGATAGCACTCTTCTCACCCAGGCGGTGGTATTGTGGCTACGGTAGCAGTTTTTGGCAAGTGGGAACATGTTCTTCACCCTGCCTGTTGAGAAGCTTTAACCCATCACTGGTTTAGCGTCTTGCTTTGATGTCTTGATTTTTAGAAGTGGTAGAACTCGGTGAGGAATCCGGTGAATTTATCGGCGCTTGAGGCCCTGGTTGGCTCAACGCATCTTCAGCCCTGGGAGCAGCTTGATCACAGTTGGCAGAGGGCGATCGCGACAGCACTGGTAGCCAATCATTCTCCTGTGGCAATGGTCACGCCCCCTAACTCTGAAGCCCTGGCAGCGGTGATGGCCCTGGCCCAGCAACAGAGCTGGCGGGTTTTGCCCTGTGGGGCGGGCAGCAAGTTAGCCTGGGGCGGACTCGGTAGGGCCGATTTAGTCCTCTGTACCCACCACCTCAACCAATTGATTGAGCATGCCGTTGGTGATTTGACCATCACCGTTGAAGCGGGAATCCGTTTTCAGGCGGTACAGCAGACCCTGGCTCAGGCTGGTCAATTTCTCCCGGTTGATCCAGCTTTTCCTGAACGAGCTACAGTGGGTGGTCTAATCGCCACTGGGGATACGGGATCCCTGCGGCAGCGCTATGGCAGTGTACGCGACATGGTGCTGGGAGTCAGCTTTGTACGAGCCGATGGGCAGATGGCCAAAGCTGGTGGGCGTGTTGTTAAAAATGTTGCTGGCTACGACCTGATGAAGCTACTGACTGGCTCCTACGGCACGCTGGTCGTTCTTACTGAGGTCACGTTGCGAGTGTATCCCTTGCCAGAAGCAGCCCAAACTGTGATTGTGCAGGGAAAACCTGATGCCCTGGGGCAACTGGGGCGATCGCTGGCACGTTCCTATTTAACTCCAACCTGTTGGGACTGGTTATCGGCGTCAACCGCGACTGCGCTGGGTCTGGCGGCTGACGCTGGGATGGCAGTGCAATGCCAAAGCCTTGCCGCTAGTGTTGAGGCTCAGGTGGCCCATCTGACGGAAATGGCTACTGCGTTAAAGTTGGCGATCGTGACCCTCTCCGCTGAGGAGGGTCATGCCTTCTGGCAACGGTTGACCACCTGTCTGACCCAGCCAGATTCAGAAAAGGGCCTGGTCTGCAAAATAGGAGTCAAGCCCGCCACAGCCCTGTCGGTGTTACAGGAGATCACGGCGATCGCCCCCACTGGATTGGGCCAAATCCACGCCGCTAGTGGGTTAGGCCGACTGAGCTGGCAAGCAGCCCCCGATGCAGCGACCCTCCTGCGACTGCGCCACCTTTGCCAGGCCCAAGCAGGTTTTCTCACCATCCTTCAAGCACCTGTTACCCTCAAGCAAACGCTCGACCTCTGGGGCATCCCTGGCAATGCCTTGAGTCTCATGCAACGCCTGAAACAGCAATTTGATCCTCAGGGGATTTTGAGTCCTGGTCGCTTGATCACAGAGCGGGCAGCTAGCGGCACGCCCTGACGCGAATCGTCAGCAGTAAGCGGCGAATCAGCGGTTCACTCCACCCTCAAAACCCAAAACTCAACCCCTTGCCCCATGGCTCTGCGAAAACCTGACATCGGCTTTATCCCCACAGCGCCGCCCATCGTTGAGGCAATTTTAGCCCTGGCCGACATCACAGCGGCTGATACAGTCTATGACTTGGGCTGTGGTGACGGCAGAATTGTGATTGCGGCAGCGCAGCGCTTTGGCTGCCGAGGTTGTGGTATCGACATCGATCCAGTGCGCATTGGTGAGGCACAGCAGGCTGCTCAGCAAGCAGGCGTCGATACCCAGGTGCAGTTTATCCAGGGGGATCTGTATGCGGCCGAGTTTTCAGCGGCAACGGTGGTGATTCTGTATCTTTTGCCCCACCTGAATGCAAAGCTACTGCCCCAACTTCAGCGACAATTGCAGCCGGGCACGCGGGTGATTTCACGGGACTTTACCATGGGCGATTGGCCGCCTGAGAAATCGCGGCTGATTCTGGCTGGGGGGGAAGAAGCAACCCTTTACCGCTGGACCATGCCTTTGAATCGGCGATCGAATTAGGAGATTTCCGGCAATAAAACTACAGCTTTGGCCAGAAAGCTTCGGACAAAACCAAGTGTTCAACCACCAATGCTGGCTCGGCTTTCTGATTCGCTATCGCCCTGTTTCTGATTGCGACGGCTATACCCGTGCTGCACCAGTTTCTATTGCACGACGCAATTGTGTTAAGACATTAGGGTAAAAGGGTCGGAATCCCCATAACCTGTGCTCACCTTAGGTTGACAGAGCATTAGAGTAAATGACTCATTCGGGGATCCGCTTTCAATTCGTTCAACACTTTTTTAATATCCTGGGTGCGGTCTTTGCGGGCAATCAGCGTGGCCTTCCCATCCCGCACAATCACCATATCCTCAAGACCGATCGTCACAATCACTTCCTCAGCATCACTATTGTAAAGCAGCGTTGCCTGGGTATCTAAGCCAACATGTTGGCCTAACTCAACATTGGGTTGATCCCTCTTAAGGAGCCGATCAATGGCATTCCAATCACCCAAGTCGTCCCAGCCAAACTGAGCTGGAATTACATACGCCTGACCTGTTTTCTCCATTAGGGCATAGTCAATACTGATTTTAGGAACCTCGGCATAGCCAGCAACCCCCTTTTGTTCGAGGATCTGAATGACTTCTGGGGCATGGGTATGCAACTCCGCTAGGGCAACTTCGGCCCGGAAGATGAACATACCACTGTTCCAGCTAAATTCCCCTGTGGCTAAGAATTGCTGCGCCGTCTCCAGGTCGGGCTTTTCCGTGAATCGTTTGACCCGATAGGCAGGGTGCTGAGCAAAGTGCCCTACTTCTTCGCCCTGATGAATGTAACCATAGCCAGTTGCCGGGTAAGTGGGAGTGATGCCGAGAGTGACGATCGCCGGGGCTTGAGCGGCTAGTTCTGCCGCAGCTTGTAGAGTGGATCGAAACGCAACCTCATCTCCAATCCAGGGGTCAGCCGGGAAGAAACCCACAATGGCCTCTTTACCGCAACGCTTGGCCACTTCTAGCGTACCCCACGCCACCGCTGGCGCTGTATCTCGTCCTTCCGGTTCGACCAGCAGGTTCGCTGTGGGTAAGTCGGGCAACTGCTCGCGTACCCCCTCGGCCAGAGCAGCGGAGGTAATCACCCAGAGAGCATCCCAGGTGCCAACTAGCGGAAATAAGCGAGCCGCAGTTGCTTGCAATAAACTTCTACCGCTGCCATCAAGACTGAGGAATTGTTTGGGGCGTTGCCGCCGACTCAGGGGCCAGAACCGCTCACCTTTGCCACCTGCTAAAATTATTGGTACCAGAGGAAGGGTTGTCATGGTCAAAGTTGCTCCGTCACTTGGGGGATAGGAAAATCGTCAGGTTCACCATAGCTTTACTAAGGACAGTCAGACAAGCAACGGTTGCTGGAACTTATCCAAAACATTAAACTGAGGGACTAGAATCGGGGCGCTATTTACAGATTCTAAAGCGGGCAACTCATGTAATTTATAGCTAAGAGCCAACTTTTTGATTGTCTTGAGAGCGGGTAAATGGTATTCTCTAGCATTCCCTGAGGCACGCAGTGAGAATCATCTCCCAAGGTTAAAGCTGGCATCTTACTTGCTCTGACAATGCCGACCAGCGGGCGCGATGACTGTCACAAAATGGGGCGTTGGGTCTAGAGTGCTACAAGCCCAGTTTGAAAGAATGGCATCTGGTGTAATGTCTTCTGCTAAGTAGGTAGACATAGTGAATTGGAAGAAAGGGGAGCGGGGGCGTTGCCCCCAGGCAGGGGTTTCACCCCCTCCACCCCCAAAACCATCTTTAATTTAATTGCACCCAGCTACTTATCTGGTCACAGTGATTTGTTCAGTAGTTCCCTTAAAGTTTCAAGTGCGATACACTTGTACTATCTTCTTTGGTTTTATGCCTGTGGCTACTCGCTGCCTTCGATCGCTTTTTTGAACTTGAACAGCTTGCATACTGATTTCAAAGTTCGCAAACGCACGCATCCGAAGCCTGAGACGGTACAATCGTTAAGAACTGTTTCTTCCTGCCCCTATGTCCCAACGTGCCAAAGGTTCGGAGCGCTCAGCCTTAGCAAGCACCCCCAATGGCCACGGGGCGCAGGTACCAGTGAGCTTAAATTGCATCCGCATCCGAGGTGCGCGGCAGCATAATCTCAAGAATGTTGATTTAGAAATTCCCCGCGATCGCCTGATTGTCTTTACTGGTGTTTCGGGTTCGGGCAAATCTTCCCTGGCCTTTGACACCATCTTTGCCGAAGGGCAGCGCCGTTATGTTGAGTCCCTCAGTGCCTATGCCCGTCAGTTTTTAGGCCAGGTGGATAAACCGGATGTCGATGCGATTGAGGGGCTGAGTCCGGCGATTTCGATTGACCAAAAGTCCACTTCCCATAACCCCCGTTCAACGGTGGGTACAGTGACAGAGATATACGACTATTTGCGACTGCTCTACGGGCGGGCGGGTGAACCCCACTGCCCCCATTGCGATCGCTCGATTGCTCCCCAAACCATCGACCAGATGGTAGATCGGGTGATGGAACTACCAGAACGTACCCGTTTCCAGGTTCTTGCGCCCGTAGTGCGGGGCAAAAAGGGAACTCATAAGAAAACCCTAGCGAGTCTAGCCGCTGATGGCTTTGTCCGGGTAAGGATTGATGGAGAAGTTCGGGAGTTAGGCGATGCGATCGACCTCGACAAAAACCAACAGCACACGATTGAGATTGTGGTGGATCGGCTGGTCAAAAAAGAGGGTGTGGAAGAACGGTTGGCTGACTCCCTGTTAACCTGTCTCAAGCACTCCGGCGGCATTGCCGTAATTGACATTGTGCCAGAAGAAAAGGCCAGCACCCCTGACAAGGTAGTGGAGTTACCCACTCGCCAAGCTCTCAAGGCCGCGGAACAAGGAGCCGCCTATGGGGCAGCAGAAAACGCTCCTGTACCCTCACCCCTCGTATTCTCAGAAAACTTTGCCTGTCCAGAGCATGGGGCTGTGATGGAGGAATTGTCGCCCCGACTGTTTTCCTTTAACTCCCCCTATGGAGCCTGTCCCAACTGCCATGGTCTGGGGAGTCACCGCAAGTTTTCGCCAGAGTTGGTGATACCCAATCCAGATTTGCCAGTCTATGCGGCGATCGCCCCCTGGTCTGATAAGGACAACACCTACTATCTTTCCTTGCTCTGCAGCGTTGCCAAAGCCTTTGACTTCGATATCCAGACCCCCTGGAAAAAGCTCACTCAAGAACAGCAAACGGTGCTGCTCCATGGCTCTCAGGATCCAATTTGGATTGAGGTGGATTCTCGCTATCGCGAAAGTAAGGGCTACCAACGCCGCTATGAGGGGATTTTACCCATGCTGGAGCGGCAATATAACGAGTCCGGCTCAGACACCTATAAGCAAAAGTTAGAACAGTACCTGGTCGAGCAACCCTGCGAAGTTTGCGGTGGTAAACGCCTCAAACCAGAGGCGCTGGCGGTGCGGTTGGGGCAATACTCAATCACCGACTTATTGAGCGTATCCATTCGTGAATGTTTGCACCGGGTGAATCGAATGGAGCTAACACCGCGACAGGCCCAAATCGCTGATTTGGCTCTACGGGAAATCAAAGCCCGTTTGCAGTTTTTACTAGATGTAGGGCTGGACTACCTGACTCTGGATCGCACTGCCATGACTCTGTCGGGGGGGGAGGCCCAGCGGATTCGGCTGGCGACCCAAATTGGGGCAGGCTTGACGGGAGTGCTCTATGTCCTGGATGAACCCAGTATTGGCTTGCACCAGCGGGATAATACTCGTCTGCTCAATACTCTGTTTAAGCTGCGCAATCTCGGTAATACGCTGATTGTGGTCGAACACGATGAAGAAACAATTCGAGCGGCAGATTACCTAGTGGATATTGGGCCAGGTGCAGGAGTTCATGGGGGCCAAATTGTCGCCCATGGCCAGTTGGAGGATATTCTCAATGCCACCGAATCCCTGACGGGTGCCTACCTCTCTCGCCGTCGCGTGATTGAGACCCCAGCTCAGCGTCGCCCTGGCAATGGTCGATCGCTAAAGATTCGAGATGCTTACCGCAATAATTTGAAGCATGTGGATGTTGAGATTCCCCTGGGGAAGCTGGTGTGTGTGACGGGGGTTTCCGGGTCAGGGAAATCTACATTAATCAATGAATTGCTCTATCCCGCGATTCAGCACCACTTTGGGCATAAAGTTCCTCAACCAAAGGAAGTGAAGGAGGTGGCTGGCCTCAACGCTCTGGATAAGGCGATCGTGATTGATCAATCCCCGATTGGTCGTACTCCCCGATCAAACCCGGCTACTTACACGGGTGTATTTGACATTATTCGGGATGTCTTTGCTGGCACGATTGAGGCAAAGGCGCGGGGCTATAAGCCGGGGCAGTTCTCTTTTAATGTCAAGGGTGGACGTTGCGAAGCCTGTGCTGGGCAGGGGGTTAACGTCATTGAGATGAATTTCTTGCCCGATGTTTATGTGCAATGCGAGGTCTGCAAGGGCGCACGCTATAACCGGGAAACATTGCAGGTGAAATTTAAGGGCAAATCGATCGCCGATGTACTCTCAATGACAGTGGATGAGGCCCTGGAATTTTTTAAGAACATTCCTCAGGCAGCGGCGAAGTTGCAAACCCTATCGGATGTGGGATTGGGCTACATTCGCCTGGGGCAATCGGCTCCTACCCTATCGGGCGGGGAGGCCCAACGGGTCAAGCTAGCGACTGAACTGTCTCGGCGGGCGACGGGTAAAACCCTTTATCTGATTGATGAACCAACGACGGGGCTATCCTTCTATGATGTTCATAAGCTACTGGATGTGATGCAGCGGCTAGTGGATAAGGGCAACTCAATTCTAGTGATTGAGCACAATCTAGACGTGATTCGCTGCTCTGATTGGCTCATTGATCTGGGACCAGAGGGGGGCGATCGCGGCGGCGAAATTGTGGCGATCGGAACCCCAGAGGAGGTAGCGCAGAATGAGCGTTCCTATACGGGGCAATACTTGAAGCAAGTGCTGGAAGAGTATCCGCCTGTTGCTCAGCGCTCAGCCTAGGGGTTGAGCAAATGAGATTTGAGCGGGCACTGAGCGCTGGAAAGTCGATTAGGCCTCAATTTTAATGGGTCGCATCTGTTCAACCTTTTCTTGCCAGAACATTAGTATCGCTCTGGGAAATTCAAAACGAAACGTTCTGGGTGCGTCTATGTTTCCAGCTTTCTGAACAGGAGGCTGATTGCGGTTGAGGCCAATCAGTGCTGTGATGAAGTATGCAAAAGCCAACGTTGATGCCACTATGCCGCTACTCTCGCCAGAGGGCAATCCCCCCCAATAAACCCGCCACATTGGGAACGGTCTTTACCTGTTGGGGTAGTACCAGTTCCACCTTTTTAGCATTGCCGCCCCCCAGGTAGAGGGTATCAAAGTTAAAAATAGCGCTCAAGGTTGCGATCGCCCGCTCAAGGCGTTCATTCCAGCGCTTTTTGCCAACCTTATCGTAGGCATCGCGCCCCAGTTGCTGCTCATAGGTTTCGCCCTTGCGAAAGGGATGATGCCCCAACTCTAGATTTGGCACCAGGCGGCCATCGACAAACAGGGCCGAACCAACACCCGTTCCCAGGGTAATCATCAGCTCTACCCCAGTGCCCGCGATCGCGCCTAACCCCTGCATATCGGCATCATTGATCACCCGCACGGGCTTAACAAACTTTTCGGTGAGCACAGACTCCAAGTCAAAGCCAATCCAACCCGGATCAAGATTGGCTGCCGTTTGGGTAACGCCACTGCGCACCACCCCTGGATAACCCACCGAGACCCGATCAAATTCTTTATCCGCCGCCAGTTGAAATAGGGTTTCAAGCACCGCCGCCGGGGTAGCAGGAACAGGGGTTTCCAGACGATCACGCTGCGTGAGCGGATTTCCCTCTCTATCCAGTACCATCACCTTTGTTCCAGTACCACCAATATCCACTGCCAGTGTCTTCATATCTCTACTCTAGAAATCCATCCGCTTTGCGATGTCCCAATCCAAAGTCGCCCATTGCTCACTATAGGTGCTTAGCGTCGGCGTGCCTGTAGCTTGTGATAGACAGCGCGGAGATCAACCTGATGGTGGGCCAAAGCCACCAGCGTGTGATAGAACAAATCGGCAACCTCACCCACAATCGCTGCTTTATCATCATCCTTACAAGCCATGACCACTTCTGCCCCCTCTTCCCCAATTTTCTTCAAGATCAGGTTGTCGCCCCCAGCAAACAGCTTGCAGGTATAGGAATCTGGCTGGGGATGATCGCGGCGATCGCAAATCACGCCATACACCTGAGACAACACATCCGCTGGGGGTGGGGTAATCTGCCCCTCCACCCGGTGAAAGCAACTACGCTCCCCCGTGTGACAGGCAATGTCGCCGATTTGCTCTACAACCACGAGCAAACAATCACTGTCACAGTCGTAGCGGAGCGATTGCACCTTTTGCAGATGCCCGGAAGTCGCGCCCTTATGCCACAGTTCCTGGCGTGAGCGGCTCCAAAACCAGGTTTCACCCGTTTCCAGAGTTTTTTGCAGCGATTCCCGATTCATCCAGGCCATCATCAACACCGTGCCATCCAGAAAATCTTGCACAATTGCAGGTACCAGACCCTGCTCATCGTAACGAATGCCATCCAGAGGAATGGCGGCTTTAAATGACATGATTACGAGTCCCTCTTGCTGCTCAAGGTCTTGAT
>Ga0272446_1001232_pt1 | contig 37839 bp, 31 predicted proteins | sample YNPCB0061_FD_194587 | JGI IMG/M metagenome (GOLD analysis project Ga0272446, IMG submission 194587) | Hot spring microbial mat communities from Yellowstone National Park, WY, United States - YNP-CB-006-1 | ecosystem: Environmental > Aquatic > Thermal springs > Hot (42-90C) > Sediment | place...
GCGCGGGCGCAGAGGGAGCGGGCGAAACCATAACCGTGGCGGCGCGCCGTCACTTCTGAAGCAGGGGCTCCAGGTAGCGCAGCACCGTCGCCGCGACCTTCCGGTTTCCGGCCGCCGTGGGGTGGATGCCGTCCTGTTGCATCAGTCCGGGTTCGAGCGCGACGCCTTCGAGCAGGAAGGGGATCAACGGCGTCTGGTACTTGCTGGCGAGCTCCCGGTAATTCCGCTCGAAATCGCGGATGTAGCGCTCACCGTAGTTGGGAGGCAAAGTAATGCCGGCCAGCAGCACGCGAGCGCCCGCCTGTTGGAGCCCGGCGATCATTCGTTCCAGGTTTTGCCGCGTGAGAGAAACGGGGAATCCCCGCAGCCCGTCGTTACCTCCCAGCTCCAGGATGACGATTGCGGGTTTATGCTCGAGGACGGCGGGCAGCCGTTCGACGCCGCCGCTGGTGGTATCGCCGCTGATGCCCGCGTTGATCACCCGGTAGCGGTAGCCGCGCTCGTCCAGCGCGCGCTGCAAGTAGTCGGGATAGCTTTCGCCGGGGTCCACGCCGAAACCGGCGGACAGACTGTCGCCAAAGGCGACAATGACCGGACGCCCGTCGGGCGCGGGAGACGCGGCGGCCGGAGGCGGCGCCGCCGGGGGCGGAGCGGGGGAGGACTCCGGGGATTTGCTACAACCAAGGAAGACCGAAAGTAGTCCAACAAAGACGAGGGTGCGCACCTGCCAGACATCATAACGTCCCGTCCCGCGGCCATGATCCAGGTTGCGGAACTCACCAAATCGATTGCGACGCCGGCGCATCGCGTGGATATCCTGCGCGGCCTCAGCTTCGAGATTCCCGCCGGCCAGTTTGTGGCCATTATGGGGCCGTCGGGGAGCGGAAAGAGCACGCTGCTGGGTCTGCTCGCCGGCCTCGACACGCCCACTTCCGGCCGGATTGTCCTGGACGGCGAGGACATTACGGGACTTGATGAAGACCGCCTGGCCCTGCTGCGCGGGCGCAAGATCGGCTTCGTTTTCCAGTCGTATCAATTGATTCCCACCCTGACGGCGGAAGAGAACGTCCTGCTGCCCCATGAACTCGCCGGGGGAAACGGGCCGGGGCGCGAGCGCGCCCGGTCGTTGCTGGAATCCGTGGGCCTGGGCGACCGGCGCGATCACTACCCGGTGCAGCTTTCCGGCGGCGAACAGCAGCGGGTGGCGCTGGCGCGCGCGTTTATGCTGCGGCCGCCCATCCTGATGGCCGACGAGCCGACCGGCAATCTCGACAGCGCCAACGGACAGCACGTACTGAAGCTGCTGATCGAACTCAACCGCCGCGAGGGCACGACCCTCGTGCTGGTGACCCACGACGCGGCGCTGGCCCGGCACGCCGACCGGCGCATTCTGCTGCGCGACGGGGTGGTGGTGGCGGATGAATAGCGCCTTTCCCTGGCGTACGGCGTTCAAGATCGCCTGGCGGGAAGCCCGCGCCTCCTCCGCCAAGTTCGTCTTCGTGGTGCTGGCGGTGGCGGTGGGGGTCGGCTCGCTTTCCGGCGTGCGCGGATTCAGCCAGGCGTTCCGCGACCTGCTGCTGCGGGAAGCGCGCACGCTGATGGCTGCCGACCTGTCCGTCCGGGTGTTCGAACTCCCCACGGAAGAACAGGAAGAGGTCCTGGCGGAACTCGAACGGCAAGGCATCCGCCGGACCTGGATCACCGAGACGCTGTCGATGATGGCCCCTGCCGCAGGGGGCGATCCCCTGCTGGTTTCCGTGAAGGCGGTGGATCCGGAAGTCTACCCGTTCTACGGATCGGTGAAGCTGGACCCGCCCGGCCTTTTGCGCGAACGCCTGGGACCGGACCAGATGGGCGCATCCGAAGACCTGCTCCTGCGCTTGGGCGCCCGCGTAGGCGACCGGATGACCCTTGGCGGCGCCGAATTTACCGTGACCGCGGTGATCGCCGCCGAACCCGACCGCATGGCGGGAAGCCTGAACATCGGTCCGCGCGTTCTCATCTCCCGCGCCGGCCTGGAGCGCACCGGCTTGTTGCAGCCGGGCAGCCGCGCCGCTCAGCGTTTTCTCTTCCGGCTTCCCGCCGCCGCCCCGCCCGGCGCGGGAGTCGAGGAAGTGCGGCGGCGGGTCCAGCAGACGTTTCCCACGGCTCTGATCGCGGATTTCCGCGAGACGCACCCGCTGGTCACCCGCGGCCTCGAGCGCGCCACGACGTTCCTCAGCCTGATCAGCCTGATTGCGGTGGTGGTGGGCGCGCTGGGCATCGCCTCCGCCATGCAATCCCATTTGCAGCAGAAGATGGACTCCATCGCCGTGATGAAAGCCTTGGGCGCGCGCTCGGGGCAGGTGATGCGGATTTATCTGCTCCAAGGGATGATGCTGGCGGGTGCCGGAGCGCTCGGCGGCATCGCCGTCGGCCAGGCGGTGCAACTCGTGTTTCCGCTTCTGCTGGCGAACTATTTCCAGATGACCCCCGCCTGGCGGTTTGGCTGGCTCGCCGCCGCGGAAGCGTTGGCCATCGGCCTGCTGTCGACGCTCCTGTTTCTGGCGCCGCCGCTGCTGGGCATCCGCCACATCCGGCCATTGCGGATCCTGCGCCGCGATATGGAAGAAGCGCAACCGCCCTGGCGGCAACGCTGGCGGCAGTGGATCGCCCCGGCGGCCGCCGCCGGCCTGATCCTCCTGGGTCTGGCGGGCATCGCGGCGTGGCTGACGCCGGGACCGCCGCGGGATTCCCTCCGCGTGGCCGGCTGGTTTGTCGGCGGCTTGCTGGTCAGCCTGCTCTTGCTGTCGGCTCTGGCGTGGGGCGCGCTACGGGCGCTGCGCCTGCTGGCTCGCGCGCGGCTGTCCGCGCTGCCGGCCGCGCTCCGTCACGGCGTCGCCAACCTGTATCGTCCCGGCAACCATGCCCAGTCGGTGCTGGTGGCCTTGAGCCTCGGCGTGATGTTCACGCTCACCGTCTACCTGGTGCAGCACTCGCTGCTCGAGCAAATTGCCGCGAGCGCCCCGCCGGGAATGCCCAATGTCATCCTGATCAACATCACCGGCAGCCAGGCGGAAGGCGTCCGCGCCACTCTGCGGGAAGCCAAAGGCGTGGAAGGGGAGATCTCGGTAGTGCCGGCGGTCGCGGGCCGTCTGGTGGAAATCAACGGCGACGACCTGACCAGGCGCAAGGTGGAAGGGCCCGCGCGGCGGTTCCTGCGTGAGCGCTCCATCACCTGGTCGGAGAAGCTGCCTGAGCACACCGAGATCCGCGAAGGCGCCTGGTGGACCGCGTGGCGCCGGGAAGCGCCGCAGGTTTCGGTCTCCGAAGAAGCGGCCCGCATTCTGAACGTAAAGCCGGGAACGCAACTCGCGTGGAACGTGCAGGGACGCCGGGTCGCCGCGAGTGTGGCGGCCATTCACCGCACCGAGTCGATCCGCCCCGGCGCCACCATCGACTTTATCTTTACGCCGGGCGTGCTGGACGGGCTGCCGGTGCTGTACTTCGGCGGCGTGCGCGTGCGCGCCCGCGACGTGGCGGCCTTGCAGCGCGTCATGTACCAGCGCTTTCCGTCGGTTTCGGTGATCAATATCGCCGACGTGCTGGACCGGGTGCAGGAGGTGATTGACCAGATCGCGCTGGTGGTGCGCTTCATCTCGGCCTTCTCGATCCTGGCGGGCGTGGTGATTCTCGCTTCCAGCGTGGCGGGCACCCGCTTCCGGCGCATCCGCGAAGTAGTGATCCTGAAAACGCTGGGCGCCACCCGCCGCCGCGTGCGCGCGATTTACTCGGTCGAGTTTCTGCTGTTGGGGCTGGCGGCGGGGGTGATGGGCAGCGCGCTCGCAAGCGGCTTTTCCAACCTCATCTTGAAGCGCCTGCTCGATACGCAGTACCGGTTCGATCCGCTGCCGAACCTGGCAGCGATCGTGGCGAGCGCCTTGATCGCCAACGTGGCCGGGTGGGCGGCCAGCTACCGCATTCTCGACCAGAAGCCGCTGGAAGCGCTGCGCCAGGAGTAGCCGGGCCTACAATGAAGGGGATGTACGCGTTGACTCGCTGGGCGTTGGCCGGGATAGTCCTGACGTGCGCGAGCGCCCAGACGCCGCTTTTCCCCCTCAAAGACATACGGCCAGGGATGCAGGCCACCGCGAAGACGGTGTTTGCGGGCGACCGCATCGAGGATTTCCAGATCGAGATCCTGGGCGTGCTGGAGAACGCGGGGCCGCGGCGGTCGGTCATTCTGGGCAAACTCTCGGGAGGGCCCATTGCGCGCACGGGCGTGCTGCAAGGTATGAGCGGCAGTCCCGTGTATATCGGCGGCAGACTGGCGGGCGCGCTGGCGATGGCGTTTCCCTTCGCCAAAGAGCCGATTGCGGGGATCCGGCCGATTGAAGAAATGCTGGCGGAGGACGGGCCGCCGGCGCGCGCCGCCGGCCGCGTCCACGTGGACCCGGACAACCTGCTGGCGGGCCTTCCGCGGCGGGAACTCGTCCAGCTTGGCGCCGCCCAGCTGTCGCCCATCGTCACCCCTCTCTGGTTGAGCGGCTTCACGCAGAACACCGTGGGCCGCTTCCGCGACCAATTGCGGGCCCTGGGGTTCGAGCCTATTCAGGGAGTTTCGGGGGGCGCCGCCGCGTCGCAGGCGATGGGTCCGCCGGGACGCTTGCAGCCCGGCTCCATGATCAGCATTCAACTGGTGCGCGGCGATCTCTCCGTGGGCGCGGACGGCACGGTGACTCATATCGCGGGCAACCGGATGTACGCGTTCGGCCACCGGTTCCTGGCGCTGGGCGAAGCGGAAATGCCCTTCACCCGGGCCGAAGTGCTGACGGTGCTGCCTTCGCTCAACACCTCGTTCAAGATTTCGGCGGCGCGCGAACTGATGGGCGTCATCTCGCACGACTCGGATACGGCGGTCCGCGGCGAACTGGGGCGGCGCGCCGCTCTGGTCCCGGTGAAACTGGCGGTGCGCGGCGCGGGAAAGCAGACCGATTACCGGATGGAGCTGGTCAACGACCGGTTCCTGACGCCGTTCCTGCTGCAACTGGTGACCTTCTCCGCGCTCGACGCCACCGAGCGGATGGCCGGCGCGGGCACGATCGCGCTGCGCGGGCAAATCCGTTTCGCGGGGCAGCCCGAGCCCCTGCGTCTGCACAACGCCTACACGGCGGACACGACGGCGGCGGCGCAGGCGGCGCTGGGCGCCGCGCTTCCCTTGGCCTATGCGCTGCAAAGTAGTTTTGCGCGCTTGCGCCCCGAGGCGGTGGAACTGGATCTGGAAGTGCGCAACGAAAAGCGGCAAGCCGTGCTCGTGGACGCGTATCCGTCCCGGCGCACGGTGCGCCCGGGCGAAGAGATTGAATTGTTTGTGGTGCTGCGCGCGGGCGACGGCGCCGACGAAATCCGCAAGGCGTCCTATCGCGTTCCCCCGGGCGCGGCGCCCGGCACGCTGAACTTCACGGTAGTGGACGCCTTATCCGCCAACCTGCTCGAGATCCGGCGGCTGCTCAACACTCCCCGGAGCCCTGGCCAGTTGATCGCCACCTTGAATACGCTGCGCCCGAGCACAAAGACGTTTGTGCGCGTGTGGCGGCAGGAGCCCACGTTTACGGTAGACGGCGCCGATCTGTCCGATCCGCCCGCGTCGGTGGCGATGATTCTGGGGCGCACGCAGACCTTGCCGGGCACGCAGGCGCCGAGCCAGGGCGCCCGCCTGGCCGAACTCGAGATCGATTCCGGAGGCTGGGTGGTCAGCGGGTCCCGCACCGCCCAGGTGGAAATCAAAGAATGACCCGAACTTTTGCGCTGGCGCTGGCGGCGGTCCTGCCGCTGGCGGCGGCCAGCACCACCACCTGGGAGCTGAACACGTACCAGGATTTCCTGCCCGGCGTGTTCGAGGCCGTCGCCCTGACCAAAGACGGACGCCTGACGCTGGCGCCGCGGCTGGACAGCGTGTTCGCCTCCGATCAGCCGGCGGTCTGGTGCGTCGCGCAGGACCCGAGCGGCGCGCTCTACGCCGGCACGGGGCACCGCGGGCGGGTCTATCGCATCGATCCCTCCGGCAAGAGCGAACTCTACTGGAGCGCGGAAGAACCTGAGGTGTTTGCGCTCGCGCTGGACCACTACGGCGTGCTGTTCGCCGCGACCTCGCCGGAGGGCAAGGTATATCGGATCGAAAAGGGAAAGAGCACGGAGTATTTCGATCCGAAAGCGAAATACATTTGGTCCCTGGCATGGAGCGGCGACGGGGCGTTGTATGTCGGCGCCGGCGAACCGGGGCGCATTTTTCGGGTGACGGCCGCCGGCCAAAGCGAAGTGTACTACGACACCGGCCAGAGCCATGTCACCAGCCTCAGCTTCGACCGCGAAGGCCACCTGCTGGCGGGAACCGAGCCGAACGGCATCCTCTACCGGGTGACCGCGAAGGAGAAAGCATTCACGCTCTATGACGCGAATCTGCCCGAAATCCGCAGCATCGCCACCGGCCCGGACGGCTCGCTGTACGTAGCGGCGTTGGGCGGCAGTGTCGCCAAGAAGACGCAGGCGGCGCAGGATGCGGCCAAGACGGGCGCTGCGTCGGCGGGCGCGGCGCCGGTCACCACGATCACCGTGACCGCTGAGGTGGCGCAAGGCGGCGTTGAGGTGAAGCCGCTCCCGGAACAAACCAAGCCTGCGGAACCCACCCCGTCGGTGACCTCCACGCTGACGCCCGCGAGCGACGTGTCCGGCCTCGACAAGTCCGCGCTCTATCGGATTCGGCCCGACCATACCGTGGAGACGCTGTGGGTTTCCAAAGAGGAGAATGCCTACGACCTGCTGCTGCGGGACGCCGAAATCTGGTTTTCCACGGATGTCAGCGGACGCATCTACCGGCTGACGCCGGACCGTAAGGTGACGTTGCTGGCCCAGACGAACGAAGGCGAAACCACCCGGTTGCTGATGAGGGGCGGCGCGGTGTTGGCCGCCACCGCCAATCTTGGCAAGATCTACAAACTGGGGGACGCCCCGGCGGCCGCCGGCAGTTACACCTCGCCCGTGCACGATGCCGGAGTGGTTGCACGGTGGGGACGGATCGAGTGGAGCGGCGCCGTCGAAGGCGTCCGCATGCGCACCCGCGCCGGCAATTCCGCCCGCCCCGATGCCACTTGGAGCGACTGGTCCGCGCCCCTGGCCGCTCCCGGCCAGATTGGCAGTCCAAACGCGCGCTATCTGCAATGGAAAGCGGAGCTAACCGGCGGCGCGGAGTTGGACCGGGTGTCGGTGTCGTACCTGCCGCAAAACCAGCCGCCGGTGATCAAGAGTATCAACGTCCAGTACCAGTCCGTCGCCGCGCCGGCGAAGTCCGGGCAACCCGCGTCTTCCGCAAGCGACGCGTACTCGGTCACCGTCACGGACACGGGAGAAGCCGGTCCGCAGCTTTCCACCGGCACGCCGGCGCAACTGCCCCAGCCCGCGATGACCACCTCCCTCTGGCTGACCTGGCAAGCGGAGGACCCCGACCACGACAAACTGGTCTACACGCTCGAGTTTCGCGGCGAAGGCGAGCGGGAGTGGAAGACGCTGAAGCGCGGCCTCACCGATGCCTATCACGCGATCGACCACGAAGCGCTGGCTGATGGCCGCTATTGGTTCCGGGTGACCGCCTCGGACCGCGAGGCGAATCCGCCCGAAGACGCGCACGAGGCGGAACTGACCAGCGCGCCGGTGCAACTCGATCACACCCCGCCCAAGATGACGTTGCGCGCCCGGCGGACGGCGGACGGCGCGATCGAGGTGGAATTCGAGGCGGAGGACGCGCTGTCGCCGATCCGCCGTTGCGAGTACGCTTTGGACGGCGGCGCGTGGCTGGCCGCCCGCCCGGCCGACGGCGTGCTGGACGCCCCCAGGGAAACCTGCACGGCCCGCATCGCGAAAGCCGAGCCGGGCGAACGGCTCATTGTCGTCCGTGCCTCCGATGCCGCGCGCAACACGGGCGTAGCTAAGGCGGTGGTGCGATAGCTCAGCTCCGGCGCCGGGCCAGGCGGGCGGGTCGCCAAGCGACCCTGAAGGCTGCGCCACCGGTCGTCGTGGCTCACGCTTTCGCGTGCAGCGCAATTTGGGTTGCGCGCTCCTCGCGGGGTTCGGCCGGTCGGGGACCGGCCCCACGTACTCGCGCGCGGTTTGGCCGGTCAAGGACCGGCCCCACGTGGCGCCAGGGGGGAACTTGATTTGCGCGACCGGCCAGATTACGCGAGCGCCGCCGCCAGATCGGCCGCGAAGCGACGAAGCGCCGCAATCTGCGCGGCGGTGGCGGGCTGCTCGTGATTCTTGACGACGAAGAATCCTTGATCTCCCCGCCAGATCAGCATAGCCAGACCGTGCTCGGTGAGGAGCGCGGGTGCGCCCGCGGCGCCGAAGCCCTCTCCTTTGCGCTCCACCAGCGACACGAAACCGTCGCGGGTGAACACAAAGTATTGCGGCACGGCCAGGGAAGGAACCAAATCAATGCCGGCCGCCGCCAGTTTCTCAAGCTGCGCGTTCACCGGAGCCTACATCTTGTAGCGGCCGAGATCCTCGTCGTTGAGGCCCTCCAGCCAGCGGCGGAGTTCTTCGTTATTCACCCGCTCCGCGGTGGACGTGGAAAGCTTGGACGACTTCAATACGGATTCCTCGACGTAAATGGGGCAATCGAGCCGCAGCGCCAGCGCCAGCGCGTCGCTCGGGCGGGAGTCGACGCTGATCAACTCCCCGTTGCGTTCCAGCCAGATGATGGCGTAGAACGTATCATCTTTTAGTTCGTTGACAACCACCTTGCGGATGCCCGTGTCCAGGCCATGCAGCAGGCTTTTGATCAGGTCATGGGTCATCGGCCGCTGGGTGGTGACTTTTTCGATTTCCAGGGCGATGGCGTTCGCCTCGTAGATGCCCACCCAAATCGGGAGGACGCTGTTGCCATTGACATCCTTGAGGATGACGATGGGCATGTTCGTGACGGGATCCATCATCAGGCCACGAATCTTCATTTCGAGTTCCACGGTCGGCTCCCCCCTTCATTACACCATAGCGCTCGTCACGGCTTCGCCCACCAGGGAGTTCGGTCCGCTGCGCGTGACGAGGACGGGCAGATACGCGCCCAGGAGCGAGGCGGACTCGTCCGGGTGCGTGAAGTTCAGGGTGCGGTGCTGCGCCGTCCGGCCGATCCACTGGCCCAGCGCCTGGTTGCGGCCCTCCACCAGCACCTCTTCCACCGTGCCGATCAGGGCTGCATGCCGGCGGATCTGGATGGCACGCTGCTTTTCCTGAACAATCAGCAGCCGCCGCTGCTTTTCTTCGTCCGGCACCGCATCGCCCAGCGCCAGCGCCGCCGTGTTCGGCCGGGGCGAGTACTTGAAGCTGAAAATCGAATCGTACTCGACCTGGTCGAGGAGCCGCAGCGTATCCTGGAAGTCCTCTTCCGTTTCGCCGGGAAAGCCGACAATGATATCGGTGCTGATGGCGATCCGGCGCGGCGACTGTTTCAGCCAGGCGATGCGCTGCATGTACTCCTCGCGCGTGTACAGGCGCTGCATGCGGGCCAGCACCCGCGAAGAACCGGACTGCACGGGCAAATGGACGTGGTTGCAGAGGACGGGGTTCTCGTCGATCGCTTCCACGATGTCCCGTCCGAAGTCCCGCGGGTGGGAGGTCGTGAAGCGGACCCGCCGGAGGCCCGGGACGCGGGCGACCTGCCGCAGCAGTTCGGCGAAATTCCAGCCCGCCGGCGAGGGGTCGCGGTAGCTGTTCACGTTCTGTCCCAGCAGTTGGATTTCGGTGTAGCCCTGTTCGGCCAGTTCGCGGGCCTCCCGGAGGATGCTGGCGCTCGCGCGGCTCCGCTCGGGACCGCGGGTGAAAGGCACTACGCAATACGCGCAGGACTTGTCGCAGCCCTCAATGATGGTCAGGTACGCGCGATAGGGATGGTCCCGGCGCGTCAGGGGCGTTTCAAACGTCTCGTCCGTATCCAGGCTCAGGCCGGTCACGCGGCGCTCGCCGGCCTCGATCCTGGCCAGCAGTTCCGGCAGCCTGGCGTAACTGGCCGAACCGGCTACCAGGCTGACGTGCGGCGCGCGCTCGAAGATCTTCTCGCCCTCCTGCTGCGCCACGCAACCCAGTACGGCGAACACCTTGCCGTTGGCGCCCCGCTTGAACTGCTGGAGCCGCTGAAAGACCTTCTGCTCGGCTTTGTCCCGAATGCTGCACGTGTTGTAGAAGACCAGGTCGGCGGCGTCCGGAGCTTCCACGCGGGCGTACCCCCGCTGGAGCAAGGCGCCGGCGACCTTTTCCGAGTCGTGCACGTTCATCTGGCAGCCGAAAGTTTCGAGATAGAAGGTCTTGCTGGCCACGATTTCCTTATTATAAGCTGGCGGCCCGCGGGCGGATCGCAGGCAAAATTCGGGCCTGATTAAGGGGATTGCTCTCCCGGCTCCTGCGTTATGGTGGAGGTATGAAGGGTAGCAGCCGGTTGTTCGCGTTGGGGGCGGCGATGCTGGCGGCGGCCTTGGGCCAGCAGAGCACGCAACAGACGACCACGTTTACGATCGACCCGAACGGCCGCCGCGTGGAGGCGGCCTCCTACGCGGAACGCTACTCGCCCACGGGCAGCCAGAAAGTGGAGACGACGCGTTCGATCAACGGACGGCGCGTGCCGGTCGAGTCGGCGGAGGATAAAGTTCTCAGCGATGACGGGCGCGGCAACCGGACCGTGGAGCGTGTCGTCCGGCGCTTCGACGCCAACGGCAACCCGGGACCGGCCGAGCGCGTCCGCATCGAAGAGCGGGTGAATCCGGATGGTTCGAAGACCGTCCTGAATTCCGTCTACCGGGAGGATCTGAACGGAAGGCCCCAGTTGCAGGAACGCTCGGTGACCGAGATCCGCGAGCAGGGCGAGCGCACCCAGAGCGTGACCACGGTCCAGCGCGGCACCCTGAACGGCGGCCTGGAACTGGTCGAGAAGACTTCGCGCGTGGAACGGAAAACCCAGTCCGGCGCCGAGGTCGAGGCGACCACCTTTCAACGGGACCTCAACGGCAATCTGAACGTCGCCTCCACCCAGAGCATGGTGAAGACCGAGCGGGGCAACCAGCAAACCACCGATTCCACCATTTACATCGCGGGCCCGGACGGCAAACTGCAACTTTCGTCGAGGACGGTCGGCACCGTCACCAAGAAAGCCGACGGCGGCTTGATCGAAGAGGTGGACGTGTATGCCCGCGGCGTCGGTTACGCGGCGGACGCCAACGCCAGCGCGCCGCGATTGCAGCAACAGGTGTTGCGGGAACGCACGGTGGCGGCGGACGGCACCATTCAGGAGGTGACCAGCGTCCGGCAGCGAATGCCCAACGACCCCAGCCGGTTCGGCAATTTCGAGCGAGTCGCGGAAACCACCATCGTCTCCACGGATGCGGAGGGGCGGCAAGTAAAAAAAGCGGCCAGCGAGGTCAGCCGCCGCAGTCCCAGCGGAGAACTGAAGCCTGCCGAAGCCGCTGTCACCACCACCATCACGCTGCCCAAGCGTTAGCCCAACCGGCGCCGCTTACGACTGCCCGGCAGCCGCTTCGCGCGTGCGAAAGTCAAGCATTTTCTTGCGCGGAAGCTTCAGGTGGACGATGCCGCCCGCGTCGGATTTCACTTCGAACATCTCAAGGTCCTCCACCTCAAACTCGTACCGGGTGTGCGGTTTCAATCCGACGATCAGCAGTTCCTGGTCTTCTTCCAGGCGGATCTGGCACTTGGCCACCAGTCCCGCGGTCGCGACCAGGACGTCCGGGAACGACAGGGGGGGCTGGGAGGCGTCCAGTTTCAGATTGGCCGGGCTTCCGTCCTGAAAGATTTGCAGTTGGCCATCCCAATACCCCAGCCAAACCGCATCTTCCTCCCAGGAGGAGCGCACAAACAGGCGGCCAAATTTCGGATCATGGTGGACCAGGGGGATGTGGTAGTAGCTGAGCCCTGGCTGGTAGGGATTCGCCCAGAGGAACTCGTAGGGGATCCCCAGCGTTCCGCGCAGCAGGAACCGGTCGTGCATCAGCCAGCCTTGCAGCACCTGGGTTTCCGGGGCGTTGGTTTCAAAGGCAACCATGGCCAGTTCCGCCGCGCGGGAGAACAGCGCGCGCCGGGTATCGGGCTCTCCCAGGCGCTTGCCGGCGGGGATCCGGTATTCGTTTTCCGAAGCCGGATAGCTGGCCGGGTAATAGCTGAGCAGATGGTAGATGGGCAGTTCCTTGAACCAGAACGGGACGTCCTCGCGAAGGTCGATCTGCAAGTTGTCGCGGACCACATGCAAGATCTCCAGGAGGGGGAACGATTCGTCGCGGGGGATCGCGTCGCGGCCGGCCTTCAGCACGGGAGCGATCTGGCCACGCCACCATTTCTTCACCAGGTTCTCGAAGAATGGACTGGGGCGAAAGGAGTTGTGGCCAGCCAGGGCCGCCATGGCCAGAACCCGGCTTCGCCGCGCTGGCAGAGACGAATCTTTCTCGAGTTCGTCCGCCCGGGCACGCAGTTTCGCCGCCAACGCCTCCCGGTCCCGGTCATCCAGCAACGGCTGGCACCAATCGAATACCAATGCCAGTTGACGCAGGTCGGCAGCCCTGGGCGACAGCGCCCAATCCACCGCCTTCTGGCCGGTGACCACGTCGCCGCTTACCTGGTAGAAGAGGGCGTAGGCGAACCCGGGTTCAGGCATCGGCGCCCCACCGGTGACGAGGGTCTCAAATTGGAGCCAGCGCATGGTGCGGCGCTCCCGCTCGCGGCGAAGCAAACGCAGACGCTGGGCGCCCAAAAACAGCCGGGGATGCTCCGCATAAATATCGAAAAACTCTTCCTGGGTCGATATGGTTCCAGAAGCGGGCGCCGATTGCGCCCAAACCGGCAACCCGCCGGCGGCCAGGACCGGCAGGAGCCACAGCAGGCGACTCATTCCGTCTCCGATTGTGTCATATGGACACACCCGCCGCACCAAACCAGCCCATCTGCACAAATTGGATTACGCAAAATCAATCACTTACGGGCTTTTCAACTTGGCATCCGCAATGCTAAGATGACTGGCGAATCGGTAGAAGTGCTTTTCAACCTGCCCTCTGTTGTGACTAGACAGGCGATGCTACCGGTGAGTGACGGAACAACGTGCTTGCGGGAGCCGGTTGTTTGAAGCGATGTACCTCACTGATCGCTTGTTGGTTGCAACAGAGGGGTTTTTTTGGCTTCATGAGGTTTCATAGCTTGATGTACAAAACGCCCGGCGAGGAAGAGCCGGACAGGCTGTAACTTCAGTGTCGTTGGGTCCTCGGTAGCGGCTCTGGGAAGGGGCCCGGGAATCGCGACGGATGCGGAGTTCCCGGGTGGTGACCGGCAGCGAGACCGGCTCTCCCTGGCCAGACCGGTTCCAGATCCTTCGCCCTGCCTTGGGGCAAACCGCATTACTTCCGGCGCGAGTTGGTCTCCTCGCCGTGAAGGATGCGGTTTTTTCTTTGGGCGGCAGGCGGACGCCGCGTCGTCTCTACGGCTTTGGCTTCAACCGCAGGACGTTCACCAGCACCCCCAGCAGGACATGCAGGATGTAATACATGGATCGAAGGGGCGTGATGGATGAGCGGCCCGCCATGCGCGGGCGGATGCGGCAGGCCACCTCCTGAAACCGGAAGCGCTTCCGCTGCAAGACCACCAGCGCTTCAATCTCGGGGTACTCGAGCGGAAAGCTCTTGGAAAACACCTCGAGCGCCCGCCGGTTCACTCCCACGAACCCGGAGGTCGGATCGTGCACCCACTTGCCGAGAATCGGCCGCAGGACGAGGCGGAAAAACCGGATCCCGAACGACCGCAGCAGGCTGGAATATTCCCGGTTGCCGGCGAGGAATCGCGAACCGATCACCATCTCGGCGCCGGATTCCTTCAGGGCAGTGAGGAGAGCGGGGATGTCGGCCGGGTCGTGCTGCCCGTCGCCATCCACGCGAATCACGTACTGATAGCCGAGTTCATAGGCTAGCCGGTAGCCGGCCTGGACGCACCCGCCGAGACCGAGGTGGTGAGGGAGGGGCAGGATGTGCGCGCCTGCCGCGCGCGCCGCCGCGACGGTGCCGTCCAGCGAACAATCGTCGATCACCAGCACGGGCACACCCGGCAAGGCCTCCCGGATGCCGCGCACTACGTGTCCGATGGCGCCCTCTTCGTTGAACGCCGGCACGACAATCAGCAGGGAGTCGCGGCCCGCCGGGGCGGCGGGCGCCGGGGATCTCATAACGCTGCCACCTCCCGGGCGCTGATTTCCCAAGCCGCCAGTTGCCGGGCGAACTCCCCCGGGGAAATCCGGTTCAACCGTCCCCTTCGCTGCCGCAGCAGGCGGGGCAACCGCCATGCCACTGCGGCGTGAGCTTTCACGATCATCCAACCCAGCGCCGCTACCGACCCGCCTGCGGCGGCGTACTCGGACGCCTTCCCGCGCCCGCGCCGCAACCACCAAAGATGCCATGCATAGCGGGCGAGTGTCACGCCCGGCGCCTGCCACAGCCACCGCGCCGGCAAATTCTTGAGGGCCACCTGGAGCCGGTTCCGTTCCACCAGGTAGGCCTTCAGCGCGGACGCCAGTCCGGCGGTCTGCGAATACGCATGATCGACCACCGCACCCGGGACATAGACGCACCGCCAGCCCGCCCAGCGCGCGCGGAGTCCCAGGTCCGTGTCCTCGCAATAGAGGAAGAACGATTCGTCGAAGCCGCCTACTTCGTCAATCATTTGCCTCCGGTAGAGGGCGGCTGATCCGCTGGGGCAGAGCGGTTCATCGGGCTGCTCCCATGCTCCCGGCGGTTCGCGATGTCCCCGCTGCCGGCTGCTGCCATCACGGCACAGTCTCATGCCGGCGGAGTCCACGAGTCCCTCGCCCGCCAGCAGGACGCGGGAAGCGCACATCCCAACCCATGCGTTCTGCTCCATCGCTTCCACCAGCGCGCCCAGCCAGTGCGGGCAGGGCTCGGTATCATCGTTCAGCACCGCCACATAGGGTCCGGCGCCCGTACGCCACGCCCGGTTCACCGCTGCGCCGAAACCTTCGTTTTGGGGATTCTCCAAGATGGTCACGTCCAGGCCGCGCAATCGCCGCCGCGCCGCTCCCGCGCCGCCGTTGTCCACCACCACTACGTGAAAGCTGCGAAAGGTCTGCCGCAACAGCGCTTCCACACAGCGCCTCAGACCCTCACCCGCGGTCAGGGTGGGGATGGCAACCGTCACTTGTGCGGGCAATTCTCCCCGATTGTATCGGATCGTGCTGAACCCGCTCCAGCCGCCCGCTCGGCTCAAGGCGACGCGCCGGGCTGATACTCCAGCACCAGCAGGGTCACATCGTCGGCCTGCGGCAGGCCCTGGGTGAAGCGGGCCAAATCATCGAGGATCGCCTCGTGGAGCGCTTCGGCCGAGGCAGCGGCCTGCGCCCGCGCAACGCTGTGCAATCTGCCGGTTCCGTAGAACTCGCCCTGCGGACCGTGCGCTTCGGAAACGCCGTCGGAATAAATCACGACCTTATGACCCGGCAGCAGCATCCGCGAACCGGCCTCGAATTCGGCGTCGGGCAAGAGTCCAACCGGGAAACCCGTCGTCTCGAGGACATCCAGGCGGCCGTCCGGAGCAATCAGGATCGCCGGGCAGTGTCCGGCGTTCACGTACTCCAGGCGGCCATCGCGCCTCACCGTTCCACAGAAGACCGTGGCGTACTTTTCCCCGCCGGTCCGCTCGTTCAGAAAGCGGTTGATGAGCCCCATCATCGCCGCCGGGTCGGAGGCGGTCTTGGCGGCCGAAGCAAACGCCCCTTGCAGAAAACACGCCAGCAGCGCCGAACTCACGCCCTTGCCGGAGACGTCGGCCACTGCGGCCGCCCAGCGCCCATCCGCCAGCGGAACCAGATCGTAGGAATCGCCGCTCACCTGGTAGGAGGGTTCGCTTGAACCGGAGGCGCGCAACCATCCGGTTTGGGGGAGATGAACCGGCGCAAGGCTGCGCTGAATTTCGCGGGCCAGCGTCAGTTCGTGTTCGATCTTGCGGCGGTCTTGCTCCCGCTCGAGCAGCCGCGCATGCTCCAGGATGGTCGACGCTTCCAGCGCCAGCGTCTGGAGCAGTTCCCGGTTGCCAGCCGACAGATCCGCGTTTGCCGCGCGCGAATCCATGTAGAGAAGGCCCACCGTGTCGGCGGCGGCGTCGAGCGCACTGGTCTCCTGGCTGGAGCCGACTCGAATGCGCACGAGCGGGACGCAAACGACGGCGCGCAGGTCCAGACCCGCCACCGAGAGATCCGGGCTGACCCCTTGCTCGCTCAGCGGGTCAAACTGCATCGAGAGCAGTTCCCGCCGGGTTTCCAACGCGCGGCGGATCAGGCGGCGCGGCACCCGCAGATCGCTCTCTGTCAGCGGCGTCCCGCGCCGGTCGCGCGCCACGCGCACCTCCAGACGGTCGCCGTCGCGCCACAGGAGAAAACCCCGCTCGGCGCCCGTCACCAGCAGCGCGGCGTCCACCACCGCCGCCAGCACGTCGTTTACCGAAAGCGAGGTTTGCAGCGCGCGCGCCACTTCCATCACCGCGCGCAGTTTGGCGAGGTTGCCGGCCGCGTCCGGGGGCAGGGCGCTCGCTCCCTTCTCCAGCGTGGGCAGCGTCTCCAGCAACTGATGAAACGCCGTGCCGGCCAATTGGAACACCAACTGGTACGATTCCTGCGCCGCGAACTCGATCCGGTCGCCGTGCCGGAGTTTGTGCCGTTGAATCCGCACGCCGTTGACGTAGGTGCCGTGGCGGCTGGCCAGGTCTTCCAGGTAAAACTCTCCGTCCGAGCGGACAATCTGCGCGTGCGTCCGCGAGGCGCGATTGTCCCTCAACACCAGTTGGTTTTCCGGATGGCGGCCGATGCGGAAAGGGAAGGAGGACACCGGCGCCGTGCTGCGATTGCCGCTCGGGTCGATCACGATCAGCGCGGCGGCGGTGGAAGGCGCTGCCTGCGGCGGGGCTACCTGATTCATGTCTGTTTGCGGCGGCGTTTCGCGCGCGGCGCGGGAAGCAGCTCGCCTTCCTTGAGCCGCCCGTCCGTCAGGCTGCGCGCTTCCTCCACTTCCCGCGCCCGCTGGGCCTGGCAGTTCGCGCAGTAGCCGCCGACCTCGGTGCGCGCCAGCAGGATCTCGAATCCGAAATGCGATTCGATTTGCCGCCGCAGGCGCATGAGCGGATCCCCAAAAAACTCTTCCACTTTCCCGCAGCGCAGGCAAATGATGTGCGCGTGCTCCTGCTTCATCCGGGTTTCGTAGTAATGCTGGTCGCCGCCGTAGTGCATCAGGTCCAGCTCGTCAATCAGCCCGCCGGTTTTGAGCAGTTTGAGCGTCCGGTATACGGTGACGCGATTCAGCTTCGCGTCCTGCTGCTTGGCCAACTGGAAAAGCGTTTCCGCGTCCAGATGTTTGCCTGACTTGTCGATCAGGTCCAGGAGAATCTGGCGCTGCCGGGTCAGGCGTACGCCACGCTCTTTCAGGGAACCGCGGATGCTTGCGGAAGCCATGATAAACCTTTATTCTAGCAACCAGCCGAGTCCGCCCTGCGGGGTTTTTCCTGGTGAGCCGCATCTGTCGGGCAACCAAAAGCCGCTCTGCTACACTCGCGGTTGATGACCTCCCGGTTTGCCTCCCTGGTAGATAGCGGGGACCCCTCGATCTACGAGGTACGCTCGAAAGCGCCCGGCCCCGAGGGCGCGCTGCCGATTACTCCCGAAATGCTGCTGCACCGTCCTTCGGGCGACCTGTTCGGGTGGGCGCAGAACGCGGGCATGGGCTGGGACCCGCGAAAGCTCGGGGGCCGCGAAATCCTGATTCTCAGCACGCACGGCGGCGTCCGGGCCGCCGACGGAACCCCGGTGGCGCTCGGCTACCACACCGGCCACTGGGAGGTCGGTTTGCTGATGCAGGCCGCGGCGCAGGAACTGGCCGCCCTCGGCGCGGTGCCCTTCGCCGGCTACTGCACTGATCCCTGCGACGGCCGCACCCAGGGCACCACGGGCATGTACGACAGTCTGCCGTACCGCAACGACGCCGCGATCGTGTTCCGGCGGCTGATCCGCTCGCTGCCCACGCGGAAAGGCGTCCTCGGCGTCGCCACCTGCGACAAGGGGTTGCCGGCCATGATGATGGCCCTGGCGGCCCAGCGCCGCCTGCCCGCGGTGCTGGTGCCGGGCGGCGTGACGCTGCTGCCGGAAGAAGGCGAGGATGCCGGGGTGGTCCAATCCGTGGGAGCGCGTTTCGCCCACGGCCAGATCTCGTTCGAGGACGCTGCGGAAGCGCTCTGCCGCACCTGCGCTTCGCCCGGCGGCGGCTGTCAGTTCCTGGGCACGGCGGCGACTTCGCAGGTGATCGGCGAAGCGCTCGGCATGAGCCTTCCCCATTCCGCGCTGGCCCCTTCGGGCGCGAACATCTGGACCGACATGGCGCGCCGCTCCGCCCGCGCCGTCCTCCAACTGGAATCGCGCGGCCTCACCATGCGCGACCTGCTGACGGCGGAATCCATCCGGAACGCGATGGTCACGCACGCCGCGTTCGGCGGTTCCACCAACCTGATCCTGCATATCCCCGCCATCGCGTTCGCCGCCGGCCTGCCGCGCCCCACCGTCGACGACTGGATCCGCTACAACCGCCAGATTCCGCGCCTGGTCGATGCGCTGCCCAATGGCCCGCGCTACCATCCCACCGTCCAGGTGTTCCTCGCCGGCGGCGTTCCGGAAGTGATGCTCCACCTGCGCCGCGCCGGTTTGTTGGAAACCGGGGTGCTCACCGCCTCCGGCGAAACCCTGGGCGCGATGCTGGACTGGTGGGAGACGTCCGAGCGCCGCGCGCGGCTGCGCCAGATCCTGCGCGAGCGGGACGGCGTCGATCCCGATCTGGTCATCATGGATCCCCAGGCGGCGCGCGTCCACGGGCTGACCTCCACCGTGACGTTTCCAAAAGGGAATCTGGCCCCCGGCGGCTCGGTAATCAAGAGCACGGCGATCGACCCCTCCGTCGTGGATCCCGACGGGGTCTACCGCAAGACCGGCCCCGCCCGCGTCTTCCGCCGCGAGAAAGACGCCATCGCCGCCATCAAGAGCACCGGGCCCGAGCGCGTGAAGCCGGGCGAAATCCTGGTGCTGATTTGCCGCGGTCCGATGGGGGCCGGCATGGAGGAGATCTTTCAGGTTACGTCCTCGTTGCGCTACCTGGATTTCGGCAAGGAAATCGCGGTCCTGACCGACGCGCGCTTCAGCGGCGTCTCGACCGGCGCCTGTATCGGCCACGTGACTCCGGAGGCGCTGGCCGGCGGCCCGATTGGAAAAGTGCGCGACGGCGACCTGATCGAGATCGTGATCGACCGGGAAAAGCTGGATGGCTCCGTGAATCTGGTCGGCGCGGGGGGCCAAAAGCACGGCGTCGAGTGGGGTGACCGCGAGTTGGCCGCCCGCCCGCTGAATCCCGAACTGAAGCCGGACGAAGAGCTGCCGGACGACACCCGCTTGTGGGCCGCGCTGGCCGATGCCAGCGGGGGCACCTGGGCCGGATGTGTCTACGATCCGGACCGGATCATCGAGCTTCTGGAAGCTGGCAAGCGCGCACTGGGCAGATAGGCAGCCGGCCGGCCGGGAGCGCGCGGGGAGCTTCCACCTTCCCGCGAACCGTGGCGCCGGGCGACAAAAGACCGTCGTCCGGCGCCACGGCTGCCTCAGGAACGCCTGAAAACCTTCTCCACTTCGACCGCGAAAGAGACGAGTGCGGTGTCGCGGGACCACGCGGCCGCCAATTGCAAGCCCATCGGCAAGGAAGCGCGAACCGGCATCGGCACGGTGATCACGGGGACGCCTAGGCCGGTCCAAGGCGCGTTTTGGCGAGGATCGCCCGTCGACTCGAGACCCCGCGGCGCGGGTCCGTTAGCGGCGGGCGTCGCCACCAGGCCGAACTCTTCGAACAGCGGGCGCATCGCTTTCTTCTGGTCTTCAACGAGCGTGCGCGCAGCGTCGTACTCGGCCGCCCGCATGGCCAGCCCGCGCTCGATCATGGCGGCGAGCTTGACGCCCACGCGCGCACCGTGCTCCCGCCACACCGGCTCCAGGCTGCGCGCGCCCTCATACTCCTGAATGGCGGTGACCGCCGCCGCCAAACCGGCAAAGCCAGCGGGCAGCTCCGTCACCGCGACGCGAAACCCGGCCGCGTTGAGACGCCCGACCGCGTCCTTGAACGCCAGCATCATCTCCGGCTCGACTCCTTCGATCCGGCGCGGAACGGCCACCGCCCGGAGCGCTTCCTGTTCCCCGTCTCCGCTTAGCGACCGCCACAGCGTAGCCATATCCGCGGCGTCTTCGGTGAACAGCCCCGGCGTATCGAGCGACGGCGCGAAGGGCAACATCCCGGCCCGGTCCAAGACGCCGAACGTGGGTTTGAAACCGGCGATCCCGCAAAACGAAGCCGGGCGGATGATGGATCCCTGCGTCTGCGACCCGAGAGCGAACGGGACCATCCCGGCCGCCACCGCCGCCGCCGAACCGCTGGAACTGCCGCCGGGCGTGTGCCCGGGCTTCCGCGGATTGCGCGTCGGCGCTGGGTCGAAGTAGGCGAACGCGGTGGTGTGAGTCTTGCCCAGCACGATGCCGCCCTTCGCGCGCAGCGCCGCCACCAGCGCGGCATCGCCTGGGCTCGGCCGGTCCGCAAACAGCGGCGAACCGTACGCCGTCGCCAGACCCGCCGTCTCGAAGATGTCTTTCACCCCAAAGGGAACGCCGTCTAGCGGTCCAGCGCCGGTGGCGGGCTGCGGCGATACCTGCACCCAAGCGCGGATGCGCGGGTCCGCCTCGGCAATGCGCTCCAAACATTGCGCCAGCATTGCGGCGGGCTTGCGCTCGCGCCCGTTCGCCCATTGGTGCAGCCATCCCATGTATGCTCTACTGTCTCACATGAAGCGTTGTCTTCCGGCTTTCCTGGCGGCCGCGCTGCCCTTGCTTGCCCAGGTGGAGATCCGGCAGGGCTCGGACCGCATCCTGGTGGAAATCGACGGCAAACCGTTCACGGACTTATTCATTGGGGCGGACACCACCAAACCCTACTTTCATCCGCTGCGCGCCGCCAGCGGCAAGATCGTCACCCGCGCTTTCCCGATGGACCTGGTCGAAGGCGAAGCCCGCGACCACCCGCATCACCGCGGGCTGTGGATCACCCACGGCGACGTCAACGGATTCGACTTTTGGGCCAACGAAAGATCCCAGACGAAGGCGAACACCGGCGCCGTGGTGCTGAAAAAGGTGGGCGAACTGAAATCCGGAAAAAAATCAGGCTTCTTGCAAGTGTTCTTCGACTGGCAGGATCCGCGGGGCAATACGCTGTTGACGGAGGAACGGTGGGTGACGTTTTACTCCGATCCGGTGAACCGTATCATGGATTTCGACGTGATGCTGACCGCCAGCACCCGGGCGACCTTCGGCGACACCAAGGAAGGGATGTTCGCCATCCGCCTGGCGGCGCCGCTCGAGGAAAAGCATGCGAGAAGCCTTCCCACGCCGCCGCGCACTGGACGCATGACCAACGCCGAAGGGCTCTCCGGAGAAGCTCAGGTATGGGGCAAACGCTCGCCGTGGGTGGACTACGCGGGCGAGATCGCGGGAGAGAAGCTGGGCATCACGATCATGGACCATCCGCAAAGCCTGCGGCACCCGGCCTACTGGCACGCGCGCGCCTACGGCCTGTTTGCCGCGAACGTGTTCGGCGCGCATGATTTTCTTCGCGACAAATCGCGCGATGGTTCGCTCACCCTTGAAGCCGGCCAATCGATCCGCTTTCTGTATCGCGTGCTCATCCACCCGGGTGACACGGCCGCGGCGAATATCCCGGCGCGGTACGCCGAATACCAGAAGGTCAAGCTTCGCAAGCTGAAGAAGTGAACACGTCCTGGGCCGCGCGGATCAACGGCGCGCATCGCGCGGGCACCAGGTGCTCCCAGGGCTCGCCCGCGCGGATACGGCGCCGGATCTCGGTCGAGGAGATTTCCTGGTAGCCGGGCTCGAGTTCCAGCCGGTGCACTTTGTCGCGGATGGGCGGGGGCGGCTGGAACTCGCCTCGGCGGGCGGCCACCAGGAGTTCGAATTCCCGCAACTGTTCCTCGAATGGCGGCAGGCCGCGATAGTCCCAGTTGGCGATGCGTTCGGCGGCGTCTCTTCCCACCAGCGCGTACATCTTGGGCTCCGGTCCGTACACGGCGCGGGCTTCCCGCGCAAGATCCAAAAACAGGCCCCGGTCGGCGGCGGCCACCGAGCAGCGTTCCGCGTCTTCGACCGCCGCCAGCACCCAGGCCAAACGTTGCGGCAAATCCGCTCCCGCCCATTCCTTGTGGGGAAACACGCGCGGCAGGGCCACGAGCACTTCATCCACCTGCGCCAGGGCCAAGTCGATCAACCGCCGGTGCGCGAGGGTGGGCGGATGAAACGCGCCGGCGAAGATAGCTACCCGCCGGGGCGGCCCGCCGCCGGCTTTGCGAAAGAACTCCATCTCTTTCCCTTTATGTAACACTCCGGGTGCTTCGGCGCGGCTGCTACAATCGCCGCATGGGCCTGGAAATCTCCGAGCGCGAGCGGGAGGGGATTCGCATCCTCGACCTGAACGGCCGCATCACGGCAGGAGAGGAAGCCACCAACTTCCGGGCGGCGGTGCAACGTCTGCAAGGGAATGGCCCTGTCTCCCTGATTCTGAACCTGGCGGACGTTGAGTATATCGACAGCACCGGACTGGGCGCCATCGTGATTGCCGCGACGTCGGTACGCAAAGGCGGCGGCAACGTCAAACTGCTGAACTTGAACAAGCGCACGGTGGAACTGCTGGTCATGACCAAGCTGGCGACGATCTTCGAAATTTTCTCCGACGAAACGGATGCGGTCAACAGTTTCTTCCCGGACCGCAAGATCCAAACCTTCGACATTCTCAATTTCGTCCAGCAGAACAAAAAGGACTGATGCGGCTGGTGGTGATTGGCGGGATCGCCGCGGGCATGAGCGCCGCCGCGCGCGCCCGGCGGGTGGACCGCACGCTGGAGATCGTGGTCCTCGAAAAGGGCGCGGAGGTTTCCTTTGGCGCCTGCGGTTTGCCTTTCTACCTGGAAGGCCGCGTGCGGCAGCCGCGCGAACTGGTGCATTACCCGGCGGATTATTTCCGCCGGGAGCGCCACATCGACGTCCGGACCGGCGTGGAAGTGACGCGCATCGTGCCCGCCCGGAGGCAGGTAGCCACCGCCGCGGGAGAAGTGATCGGCTACGACCGCCTGGTGTTGGCGACGGGCACGCGCGCCGTGAAAGACCTGCCCGGCGCGGACCAGCCGCACGTATTCACGCTGCATGATTTACCCGGCGCCGAGCGGCTGCGCGAGTTCCTGCGCGAGCGTCAGCCTCGCCGCGCGGTGGTGGTGGGCGCGGGGCCGCTGGGACTGGAAGCCGCCGACGCGCTGCGCCGCCGGGGCCTCGAGGTCGCCGTGCTGGACGGCCGGGAGCACGTCTTGCGCCGGGAAGAACCCGCCCTGACCGAGGCCGTCCGCCGTCAACTCGAACGCCACGGCGTGAGCTTTGCCGCCGCCACGCGCGTCGAGGCGATCGAAGCGGAGCGCGTCGCCGGCCACCCGGCCGAGGTCGTGCTGCTGGCGCTGGGCGTCCGGCCCTGCGTCGAATTGGCCGTGGAAGCGGGCGTGCGCCTGGGGCGGAGCGGCGCGATCGCGGTGGACGACCGTATGCGCACGAATCTCTCGGACGTTTATGCGGCCGGGGATTGCGCCGAGGTCACCCACCTGCTGACCGGACGCCCCGCTTTCCTCCCGCTCGGCACCACCGCGAACAAGACCGGCCGGGTGGCGGGCGCGAATGCCGCCGGCCGGCGTGAGCATTTCCCGGGAGTCGTGGGCACGTCGATTCTGTCGGTGTTCGGGATGGGCATTGGCATCACCGGCTTCTCGGAGGCCCAAGCCAGGCGGGAAGGCTTCTCTGCCGTGGCCGTCACCATCGAAGCCCGGGCCCGGCCCAAGTACTTTGCGGGAAAGACCTCATCGGTGACGCTGGTGGCCGAGCGTGGTAGCGGGCGGCTGCTCGGCGCGACGGTTTGGGGCGAACAGGATACGCTCAGCCGCGTCAACGTGCTCGCCACCGCCATTACCGCCCGCCTCCCCGCGGATCAGCTCCAGTTTCTGGACCTGGCCTACGCGCCGCCGTTCGCCACCGTCTGGGATCCCGTGCTGGTGGCGGCGCAACAACTGGTCAAAGCGGTCTGAAAACGGCCAGCCTTATCCCCGGCCGATAAAAGGCGTCGTGTCGCCACCAGAGCCCGTCTCCGTTTCGCCGGCATGGGCAGATGAGCGCGCACTCTCCGCAGCCAGGTCGCAAAAGGGGACATTTCTCCTCTGCTCGGATGGGGGACATTTCTACTTTGCGTTGAAAAACTTGCAGGGCTAAGTTGACAGGATCGTACCCGATTTGATACTAACCTGCCAATTTTCGACTTTCGACTCCGAGGTCGAAGCAAAAAGCTTCGTGGAAGGGTGTTCCATGACCAGAAAACCCTGGGGATTGCTCTCCCTGTTTTTGCTGGCGCCAGCACCGTCGATTTGGGGTCAGGCGTTTACCGGCACGATCACCGGCGTTATCACGGACCCGAACGCAGCCGCTATCCCGGGCGCGACCGTCCGCGCCCGCAATGAAGCGACTAACGATGTCCGCACGGTTACCAGCACGGCCGAGGGACTTTATGTCTTCTCGCAACTGCCTCCGGGCGTCTATGAAGTAAGCGCGGAGACGAAGGGCTTCCGGAAAACGGTGCAGACCGGCGCGGTATTGCGCGTCAACCAGACGCTGGAGCTGAATATCGTCCTCCAGCTTGGCGAAGTAACCCAGGTGGTGGAAGTCACCACCGGCGTCACGCTGCTCGACACGCAAACGGCCAACCGCGCGGTGACGCTGGACCAACAGGCGGTGCTCGATTTGCCCGTCAACGCGCGCAACCCGTTTCAACTGGTGCATGTGAACGCAGGCGTCATCGCCGTGCGCACGGGCATCTCACAGGCGACGCAGGATCAAAACCACAATCGTTTCTCGATGAACGGCGGCCGCGGCCAAGCGGGCCTGAGGCTGATTGACGGCGTTCCGGCGGCGGCCGTGGATTGGGGCGGGCTGATCGCTTCTCCCTCTGTCGATTCGGTGCAGGAGGTGAACATCCAGCGCAATCAGTTTGACGCGCAGTTCGGCAAGTCCGACGGCACCGCGGTCAACATGATTACGCGCGGCGGATCGAACGAGTTCCATGGCTCGCTGTTCGAGTTCCTGCGCAACAGCCAACTCGACGCCAACAGTTGGGCCAACAACCGGTCGAATCTGCGCCGTCCCGTGTTTCAGCGCCACCAGATGGGCGGCACGTTCTCGGGTCCGGTTTGGAAGAGTAAGCGGCTTTTCTTCTTCACCGCCTACGAGGGCCGTCGCGAAGGCAATCCCGGCACCAACGTATCCAACGTTCCTACCGCTCTTCAGAAATCTGGCGATTTTTCGCAAACCTTCAACAACGACGGCTCGCCAGCGATCATTTACAATCCCTTTACCACGCGCGCGAATCCGGCCGGCGCGGGCTTTATTCGCGATCCCTTCCCCGGCAACCGCATTCCTGCCAACCTCTTCGACCCGGTGGGCGCGAAGATTGTTTCTTTCTTTCCTAATCCGAACACCACCGGCGATCCGCTGACCAACGCGCGCAACTTCGCCGCGGCAGGCAAGACGGTCACCACCAACGACCGGCTGGATGTGCGCATTGACTGGGCCAAGAGTGAGAAGATCACGTTTTTCGGGCGAGTCACCAAGGCATGGCAGAAAAACACCGCGCCGGTCTTTTTCGGAAACGGCGCGGACACCAACTTTTCCGACGTGAACCCCCGCCACCACGTGGTGCTCGGCTCGACGTGGACGCCCACGCCGACCTGGGTGGTGAACGTGCTGGTCGGTTCGGGCCGCTGGCGGGAGAATCAGGTGTCGCCGTCGCAGGGCCGCAACGCCACCGAGTTAGGCTTTCCCCAGTCGCTGGTGTCCCAGTTTCAGGCAGCCACTTTTCCCAACGTCACCGCGCAAGGCTACGCCAGCCTTTTTAACCGCCGTTTTTTGAACGTGCCTCGCGAAACGCACAATGTGCAGGTCAACGTCACGAAGGAAATCGGCTCCCACAGCTTGAAGTTTGGCTGGATGACGGAGGTGGCGCGGCTCAACAACACGGACTTCAATACCCCGCAATTCAACTTTACGCGCGGCCTGACTGCGGGGCCGGTGGCGGCCATCGCCAGTACAACCTCCGGAGACGCGATCGCATCCCTGCTGCTCGGCACGGGGGCGAGCGGGAGCGCTCCCATCGCCGCGGCCACGGCGGTCACCGCCGGCTACCCTGGGGCCTAATTCCAGGATTCCTGGCGCTTCAACCGCCGCCTCACGCTGCACCTCGGGCTGCGCTGGGAAGTCCAAACGGCGCGAACCGAACGCTACAACCGCCTGACCAACTTCAACCCGGACGTGCCAAGCCCGCTGGCGGAGCGCGCCGGCTTGCCGTTGCGCGGGGGGCTCGAGTTTGTCACTCCGCAAAACCGCGGCGCCTGGAACACGGATTGGATCAGCTTCGCGCCCCGCTTCGGACTCGCTTACAAGCTGACGGACAAACTCGTGCTGCGCGGCGGCTATGGCATCTTTTACCCGCAGACGGGCGGCGGCACCAACCAGGGTTTCTCTACGACCACCACCTGGGTGTCGACCATTGGCGGCGACGGCATCAATCCCAACCGCGGCGCGCTGTTGTCCAATCCGTTCCCGAACGGCTTGATTCAGCCCGCCGGCAGCAGTCTCGGACTGCTCACGCAGGTGGGCGATGCGGTGAACGCCTTTTGGCGCACGCACCCGCTAAGCTACGTGCAAAACTTTTCCCTCGATTTCCAGTACGAATTGCAGAAGGGCATGGTGCTCGAGGTTGGCTACACCGGTTCGCAAGGCCGCAAACTGCTCTTCGGCACCGGGCAGCAAGCCAATCAGCTTCACCCGCAGTACCTTTCCCTGGGTGCGCAACTGGATCAACCCGTGGAGAATCCTTTCTTCGGGCTGATCCCGAGCGGCGTCCTGGCCGGACGCACGGTGCCGCGCCATCGTCTGCTGCGGCCCTTTCCCCATTTCGCCGCGGTCAATGTCACCGGCGACGTTCCCGGAGCCAGTTCCTCGTTCAACGCTTTGGTGGTGCGGTATAACTGGCAGATCAGCGGCGGGCTGAACCTGCTGACCACCTACCAATGGTCGAAAGCGATCGACAACGCCAGCGAGTGGCAGGGCTGGGAAGTCTCCGACACGCTGCGCAACTATTATGACAACTCGCTCGACCGTTCCATCTCGGCGCACGACCTGCCGCAGAGCTTTGTGAACGCGCTGGTCTACGAACTGCCGGTCGGCAAGGGACGAAAGTTCCTCTCCGGCATGCACCCGGTGGCCGACGCGGTGCTGGGTGGTTGGCAGATTTCCTCGATCACGCGCTTCAGTTCCGGCCTCCCGTTGCAGTTCACGGCGCCGAACACGCTGAGCAGCTACGGATTTCAGGTGCAGCGCCCCAACGTGGCGGACCTGAAGGCGGCGGCGGTTTCCAATCCCACGCCCGACCGCTGGTTCAACCCCGCGGCGTTCACCCGTCCCGGCACTTACGAGATCGGGAACATGACCCGTTGGGCGCCGAACATCCGCTTCGGCCCGACCAGGCACGGCGATCTGGCCATCCTGAAAAACTTCCGCTGGCGCGAGCGCTGGAAGGCTCAATTCCGCGCCGAGATGTTCAACTTCACCAATACCCCGCAGTTCGGCCGCGCCAACACCGACATCTCTTCGGGAGATTTCGGACGCGTGACCGGCACGACGAACGTGGGTCCGCGAAACATCCAGTTAGGTTTGCGTCTGCAATTCTGACGGGCAGATGCTCCGCGCCTTGCTAGCGCTGTTTGCGGCCGCGAGCCAGTGGCAGATGTCCCCGCTGCCATTTACGCTCGCGACCGCCGAGGGCGCCAAGAAGCGCCTGCCGGCCACCATGCCGGGTGGCATTGCGGTCTTTGATTTCGATGGGGATGGGCTGCTCGACATTTATCTGCCTAATGGGGCGGACCTGCCCTCGGGCCGCAAGACGTCTCCCCGCCAATCCAATGTGCTGCTCCGCAACCTCGGCAATTTCCGCTTCGAGGACCGCACACTGGCGGCGAAGGCCGGCGGTTCGGGTTATGACTTTGCGGCGCTCGCCGGCGATTACGATCAAGACGGCCGGGTGGATCTGCTGGTCTGCGGACTGCGTGGCGTCACGCTTTACCGTAATCGCGGAGCCGGGACGTTTGAAGATGTGACCGCGCAAAGCCGCATCGACAACCGCGGCCGCTGGAGCGTCGGGGGCGCGTGGCTGGATTTCGACCGTGACGGCGACCTGGATCTGTTCCTGGTGAACTACGTGCGCTGGGATCCGGACAAGGAGCCCCCTTGCGAAGTCGAGGGAGTCGCCGACTTCTGCCATCCCCGCTATTACGAGCCGGAAGCGAATGCGCTTTTTCGCAACGAAGGCGACGGCACCTTCACAGACATCTCGGATTCGTCAGGCATTGGCGCGCACCAAGGTAAGGGCATGGCCGCGGTGGCCGCCGACTTTGACCTGGACGGATACATGGATCTGTTCGTCACGAACGACCGCGTCCTGAATTTCCTGTTCCTGAATCGCGGCGACGGCCGCTTCGAGGAACGCGCGCTGGAAATGGGAGTGGCCGCTCCGGCCAGCGGCAATCCGCCATCCGCGATGGGCGCCGACGCCCAGGACTTCGACAATGATGGGCGCGTGGATCTGATCTACACGGCGCTGCGCGACGAGACGTTCCCGCTTTACCGCAACCGCGGCGGCGACTTCGAGGAAGCCGGGCTGCGCACCCGGCTCGAGATGCTGACCCGTCCGATGGCTGGCTGGGGCATCGTGTTCGCCGACCTCGACAACGACGGGTGGAAAGACATTGCCGCCGCGCGGAGCGACGTGCTGTCGGTAACCGGACCCCGGGGAGCCTCCGCCCGCGAACCGGTGTCCTGGTTTCGCAATGCGGGCGGGAAGCAGTTCACCGCCACCGATCCGCTGCCCGCGCCGCGGGAGATGTACCGCGGGCTGGTGGCCGCGGATCTCAATAACGACGGCTGTCTGGATCTGGTCGCCACGGCGTTGAACGCGCCGGCCAGGGTCCTGCGGAACGCCTGCCGCGGCAATTGGTTGCAGGTGGACGTGCAAATTCCCGGCGCCCGGGTGAAGGTGGCCGGCCAATGGCGGCATGTGTCGACGTCGGTGGGTTATGCCTCTTCCTGCGCCTGCCCGCTGCACTTTGGATTGGGCGATGCGGCTACGGCGGATGTTGAGGTGCAAATACCCGGCGGCCAGGCGCGGAGGTTCCCCGCGGTGAAAGCCAATCAGCTCTTGGTGGTGAAGCGATGACTTCCGCGAGCGGCAAAAACTGGCGTGGCCCTGCCCCTACGCGTCCAAGCTTCCCGGCTACCTGCTTCCTCTCTGCTAGATTCCTTGCCTTTCCCCTCGCCGTGACGCTTGCCACGGTGAGTCTCAACATTACCCGGCTGCGGGCCGAGGATACCCCCGAGCTGTCGCGGCAGGCCGCGGCAGCCATGCGCGCGCAGCGATTCGCAGAGGCCGAAGCCAGCTATCGCAGGCTGGTCGAGTTGGAGCCCGGCAACCCGATGTGGCGCATGAACCTTGGCCTGGCCCTGTACTCGGCGGGCCGGCACGCTCACGCCGTACCGGAATTCGAAGCTTTCCTCAGGGCTAATCCCGAAGCAGGACCGGTGCATCTGCTGCTGGGAACGTCGCTGCTGAAACTTGGCCGCCCCTGTCCTGCCATCGCCATACTCGAGAAGGCGGTGCAGTGGAACCACGACCGTTCGATCTTGGAGTTGGCCGACGCCTACTATGGATGCAAGCGCTTCGAACGTGCGGCGCGCACCTACGAAGCCGCAGCCAGGAGTTCCCGCGACCGTGCGGTTGCGCGGCAGGCTGCGCACTGTTACTGGCAGGCGCGCCTGTATCCTGACGCCCGGCGCATCTTTCGAACCCTCGAGCTGGAATGTGCCAACGAACCCGAGTTCCAGTATGAGTTTGGCGACACGCTCGTCCGGATGGACGGGCCGGAAGCCGGCCTGCCGTACCTGCAAAAGGCCGTCGCCGCGAAGCCGGGGTTGATTGCCGCGCGGGGCGAGTTAGGCAAGGCGCTGCTGGCTATCGGCGACGCCGCAGGGGCGATCCCGCATCTGGAAGCCGCCTCACCCCACGATGCCGCGCTGCTGCTGCCGCTTTCGCGAGCCTACCGGGGGGCAGGCCGGGAGGCGGACGCCGAGCGCGCGCAAGAAGAATACCGGCGGCGCATCCGCGAAAAGTAGCCCGCCTTATCCCCGGCCGATAAAAGGCATCTTGGTCGCCATCAGCGTCATGAACTGCACGTTCGCCTCCAGCGGCAGGCTCGCCATGTAAAACACCGCGTCCGCCACGTGGCGGACCTCCATGCGCGGTTCCACCATCCGCGAGCCGTTCGCCTGTGGCACGCCGTCCCGCATCGGCTCGGTCATTTCGGTGGCGGCGTTGCCGATGTCGATCTGCCCGCACGCGATGTCGTAGGCCCTCCCGTCCAGCGAAATGGAGCGGGTCAGCCCCGTGATCGCGTGCTTGGTGGCGGTGTAGGGCGCCGAGTGAGGCCGGGGCGCGTGCGCGGAAATCGATCCGTTGTTGATGATCCGGCCGCCGCGCGGCGTCTGCGCCTTCATCAGCCGGATCGCCTCCTGCGCGCAAAGGAAAGCCCCCGTCAGGTTCACCGCCACCACGTGGCTCCACTGCTCGTAAGTCAATTCCTCCATCGGGACCGCCGGAGCGCCGAGACCGGCGTTATTGAACAACAGGTCGAGGCGTCCAAACGTGTCTCGCACCCGGGCAAACAGCGAGCGCACCTCCTCCGGCCGACTGACGTCCGTAGGAACCACCAGCAGCGGGCCGCCCGCCGGATCGGCCATCGCCGCGGTCTGGCGCAGCGCATCCTCCCTCCGCCCCGCCAGGGCGACGCCGTAACCCGCCTGCTGCAACCGTATGGCCACCGCGCGCCCGATGCCGCTTCCCGCGCCCGTCACTACCGCGAACTTACCGGTCATGCTCTTCTCCCTGTCTCGCAAGCCGTCCGGGCCAAACATCCCCAGTCGAGAATCTTTACCCCGGGCGCTGTCCGGTTTCCAAACCCGTCATTGTAGAAACGGCGCAGGGAAGGCACAAGCTCACATCCCGCCCAAACGCCTCCCAAAGGGTTCCCTTGCCATGGTCGTCCGCAGGTACCTGGGCAGGAGACGGCCCTCACGCCGCCGTCGGGAAGAAGGCGGCCCAGGTTCCCCGCACGCTTTCGCCTTGCCATTCACCCGCGGTTTCGGCTACTCCTCGAGAGAGAACAGGTACGCCACCATCGCTTCCATTTCTCGAGGCGGGAACGGGTACGCGGGCATGGAGGTGCCGGGCGACATTGCCTGCGGTTCGCGGAAGTGGCGTTCCACCCAGCTCTTGGTTCGCCGCCGCGAAAGGCCGTTCAGGGGAGGACCGACTTGCATGCCGACCCCGTTTACCCGGTGGCACGCGCCGCATTGGTGGGTTTGGTAGAGCATCGCGCCCTGGACCGCGAAATCCGGGGCGGCGTGCAAAGCCTCGGCGTTGGCGGGGCTCAGCTTCAGCAGAAACGCAGCCAGCGCGCTGAGTTCCTTGTCGTTCAGCCGGATTGGCGGCATCTGGCTCCCTGGCACCAGTTCGCCGGGGTTTTTGAAATGCGCGATCATCCACGCGGCCGATCGGCGCGGCGGGGTCCGCGTGAGGTCCGGGCCGAGCTTGCCCGCCTCCTTCCCGGAGACGGGATGGCAAGCGGCGCAGTTCTCGGCGCGGAAATAGCCGATGCCCGCCAGTTCGGCGGGCGCCAATTGCAGCCACCCAGTGGGCTGAGAAAAGTCCACCGCCAGTTCGGCCGGCTGCCGCGGAGTAGTGGCCACGGCCGCGGCGGTCAGTCCGGCCCACGCCAGCGCGCTGAGCCCCACCACCCCCAGGGCCACTGTCCGCCGCCCCAAACGCACCGCGGGTCCCCGGTCGAGAAAAGGCGTCAAGGCCAAAGCCAGCATCGCCAGCCCCGGCAGCACGATGCTGCCGAACACCTCGAGCGGCCCTTCGAAAAATTTGAGCAGTTGAAAGAGAAACAAGAAATACCACTCGGGGCGGGGGATGTAGGTGTTGTCGGTGGGATCGGCGATGCGTTCGAGCGGCACGCGCGCCGCCACCGCCAGCGTGAACAACAGCGCGAACGCCGCAAAAATCGCCACCGTGTCTTTAAAGACCTGTTCGGGGAAGAAGGGCTTCGGGGGCCTGCCCGCGTCCTCCGGCGCGGGCGCTACACCGTGCCGCCGCACCAGGTACACGTGAAAGCCGATCAACAGCGCCGTGACCGCCGGCAGCACGAGCACGTGCAACGTGTAGAAACGCGCGAAGGTGACTACCCCGATGCTGCCGTCGCTGCCCAGCAGCCGGAGCAGGTACGGCCCGGCGAGCGGCGCCTTCGCCGCGATCTGGGTGGTCACCACCGTACCCCAATACGCCCGGTTGTCCCAAGGCAGGAGGTAGCCGGTGAGCCCAAACGCCAGCGCCAGTTGCAGCAGCACGACGCCCACCAGCCAGGTCGCCTCGCGCGGTTTCTTGTAAGCTCCCCACAGAAACACCTGCGTCAAGTGCAGGACCACCACCACGATGAACATGCTGGCGCCCCAATGGTGCAAGCCCCGCAAGAGCCGGCCTCCGGTCAGTTCGGTCACGATGTAGCGCAGGCTGTTGTAGGCTTCGCCCGGGGTGGGCGCATAGTTCAATGCCAGGAGAATGCCCGTGAACACCTGGAGGAGGAACAGAAACAGGGCGACGCTGCCCAAGACCTGGCGCCACCCGCTGGAAGCGGGGATCGGTTCGTACAGAAACTCTCGCGCCGCGGAGGCAAGGCCGGTGCGCTCCTCCAACCACGCCAGGACCCCGGAGAAGCGCGGCTTCACGATGCGGCCCTCGGACCCGGAATGACCTCGCTGCCGACCAGCAGGCGGTTTTGTTCCACTTTGGCTGGGTACCGGTCCAACCCTCGTGCGGAGGGCCCGCTCAGCACCGCTCCGTCCAGGCTGAACGCCGACGTGTGGCAGGGGCACAGGAAGTGCCGGTTCGTCTCGTCCCAGTGGAAGGCGCACCCGAGGTGCGGGCATTGGGGCGCAAAGGCCACGACCTCGGTTTGGCTCTTCCGCACCACCCAAACCGTATTCTTCTCGCTGATCACCCGCCAGCCGTCGCGGCGATTGCGCCGGAAGACCAGTTCCACCGGCGAGCCGGGCGACAGTTGGCTCACCTCGCCCGCTTCCGTCCACTCCTCCTTCCGGCCCGGACGGGGCGGAACCAGCAGATACCGCGCGGCGGGAATCGCCAACGCCGCCGCCATCAAACTCCATAAGCCGTAGATCGCCGCCCTAAAAAGCGTCCGCCGTCCAGGGTATTCCGTCGATGCCATGCTTGCTTCTCATTATAGGTCCCGGACGCAGCAGAGGCTGACGGCAGGAGGAGGAGGGTGGGGTGGAGGGGTGCGCGCCACAGAGGTGGCGCCCACGTCCCGCACCCCCGCCTGGGACCCGGCGATTCCGGCGGGCAGGCGGAGTGTTATCATGGCGAAGCCGCGCCCGCCCGCGCGAGTCTCATCCGCAAGGAGCTTCCTTTGGCGAAAGGCCTGGACATTCCGCTGCTGCCCCTGGCCCGCCGGCGCATCTTCGGGGTGAAAACGGTTTCTTCCGGCGCCGTGAACCGGACGATTCCGCAAGACGAATTCGTGTCCGTCTGCCGGCGCTACCAACAGGAAGCGCAGGCCCACTGCCATTCGATGCCGGAGGTGGTGAAGGGCCTGTGGCGGTGCGAGGGGTTTGCGACGACCTTCGGCAAATTCCGGCTGCCGGAAAACACGCTGAACGACGAACGTCTGCCGCGCGAATGCTACGGCATTACCCACGTCGGCTACGGCGCCGCCTCGACCGAGCACGCGCGATTCGACGCCGCCCGGCTGCACGAGATCGCCAGCCGCTACTCGGCGCCCCACAGCGAAGGGTTCGTCTATGAGGGCATGGGCTCGATCTTGCGCATCTACGAGCCGGGCGTTTTTAAGTTCATGTGCGGCGTGCTCGGGTTGATTCCGCTGGGCGCGCCGCCCGGACCGGACAAGACGGGTTTCTTCGCTCAGTGGTTTGCCGATTTCAACCCCGAGCAGCAGCGGCTGATCACGCACGGCTACGGGCGCCTGGTGGCGTTTTCCAACATCAGCGTGTACAAGGCGATCGAAGAAGCCATGACGCTGCCGCCCGAGCGCGTGTATCCCTGCGTGCAGGGCATCGCGTTCGCCTTCGCCATGATGAATCACGAAGAAATGCCGCGGTTGCTCGAGAACTCGGCGGTTCCGTACCCGGGGGAGATCCGGCCCGCGTTCCAGACCGGGCTGGTGTACGGCCTGGTGTTCTGCGACTGGTTCGCCCCGGGGTTTCTGTCGCATTTCCGGCCGGACGGGCCGCTCGGCGAAAAACTCACCGCTTTGGCGCGCGACGAAGCTGCCCGGAACCTCCAGCGCGGGCATCTCCTGCCATTCGCGCTGGAGAACTCAGTGCAGTGAGACCGGGGCGCTCATGGACGACGAAACCGCGGGCGAACCGATTCGCATCCCGGTCACGAGCGTGCTGGACTTGCACGCCGTGCCGCCGCGCGACGTGCGGGCCGTGGTGGAAGAGTACCTCGGAGAAGCGCGCCGGCTGGGGCTGACCGCGCTCCGCATCATCCATGGGCGGGGCATCGGCGTGCAGCGAGAGATCGTGCGCGCTGCGCTGGCGCGCTGTCCATTTGTCGAGGACTACCGGGACGCGCCGGCCGAAGCGGGCGGCTGGGGCGCCACCGTCATCACGCTCCGCGCCGCGCGTCCGGAACGGTCAGACCATGCGGAAGAACGTCTTTAGCAGCGTCGCGGTGATGGCGTGCGCGGCCATCGCGGCGCGGAACCCGGAACGGTACGCGAGTCCGTAGAACACGCCCGCAATGGCCGCCACGATGGCGAACTTCCAGTTTGGAAATTGGCGGAAAGGCAAATGGGCCGCGCCGAACAGGATCGACGCGGCGGCGATCGCCAACCAAGGCTTGCCCGTCCGGTCCTCGATCCATTGCTGCAACAGCGCCCGGAAAAAGAACTCCTCGCCGTAAGCGATCACCCACAAAGCGCCAAAGAACTGGAGCGGCAGCAGTTGCAGGGCCGCCGGATTCGGCGCCCACTCGAGCAGCCGCAGCGCGAACCCGGCCGCCAGCCCGGCGGGCAGCAGCCACGCGCACCACCGGAGGCCCGCCAGCCACTCCGACCGGGTCGGCCAGAATCCGAAGCCCGGCACGTGCACCTCCCGAATCGTCAGCATCACCATCGCCGCCAGCCGGATGAGCATGAACTGCCCGAGCACGTCCACCCGCTCGTCCACCGGAAAGACGTAGATCGCCTTGAAAATCTTGGACAGCATGATGGCGGCCAGCAGCAACAGCATGGCCACGTCGGACGATGGCGCCGGGCGGCGAAACACATACCAAAACGAGATGACGCCAGTGAGGATCAGCAGGCGGACGAACGCGGCAGGCTGGAATCCTCCCGCGAGGCAGGCGACGCCATACGGCAGCACCGCGCTGGCGGTCAGCAGAGCGGCGTACACGAGTACGGGCAAGCGGTCGGCGACGACTTCCCGCACGCGCCGGAAGCCGGGAATCAGGTAGAAACCATACTCGAGCAGGAAGGCGGCAACCAGCGGAGCCGCCACCGCGGGGGGGATTTGCTGCCGGCCCGCGTACCAGACGCCCGCCGCCGCCAGCAGAACCCAGCCCGCAAACAACGCCACCCAAAAAGGGCGCGCCGCGGCACGGGAGGCGCCGCTCATGCGGCGTCCGGCCCGCTGGCCAGGTGGAAACACTCGCCTTCGCGCGCCAGGTGGATTTCCATTGCCCCTCTCTCCGGCAGGGCCAGCAGACGGGCCAGTTCCGCTTCCAGAAAATCGTCGTCGTGGTCCGGGTCGTGGTGAAACAGCGCAAGACGCCGGACTCCCCCTCTCACCGCGTTGCGAAACGCCTCGTCGAAGGTTCCGTGCCCCCATCCGCGGCGCGACTCGTACTCTTCCGCCGTGTACTGGGTTTCACGGATCAGCAGGTCGGCGCCGCGGGTGAAATCCAGAATCGCCTGATCCTTGCTCCCGGCGTCCGGATCATTTCCGTTCAGGAGCCCATATGGTTCGTGATCGGTCATGTAGACCAGCGCTTTTCCTTCGTATTCCAGCCGGAAGGCCAGGTTTCCGCCCGGGTGGTTCAACGGGTGGGTTTTCACCACCACCGGGCCAATGCAGCCCTCGGCGGAGAGGGTCCGGAATCGGATGCGCGCCGGCAGGTCGCGAAACACCACGGGAAAGTGCGGCGCTTCCATCAGGCGGTCGAAAGCCTCCGACGCGGGGCCGCCAGCCTGCGGCGCCTGATGGATTTGCAGATCGACGCCCGGATCGTAGGCGGGCAGAAAGAAAGGGAACCCCTGGAGGTGGTCGACATGCGGGTGACTGATCAGCAAATGCAGGAAGCGGACGTTTTCCCGCTGGAGTTTCTGCCCCAGCAGCCGAATCCCGGTGCCGGCGTCCAGGATGAGCACCGTCGCGCCGCACCGCACCTCCACGCACGCCGTGTTGCCCCCGCAGCGGACCGTGCCGGGACCGGGCGTCGCAATCGAACCCCGCGTCCCCCAGAATTGGACCGAGAACCCCGTAATCGTCACCTCACGGCAAAACGCGGATGCGGATGTTGCGGAACTCCACCCGGGTGCCGTGCCCCAAGAACCCAATATACCCACTGGCGCGCGACACGCCCGGGTGCCGCTCCAGGAGACCGGGATCCTTGACGTCATCCAGATTCGTGTCTACGATCCAGGTCCCATTCAGCTTTACTTTGATCCTTCGCCCGTCCGCCACGATCTCCTGCTGATTCCACTGGCCAACCGGCTTGAGGAAACCTTGTCTCGCCGGAGCGATTTCATAGACTGACCCGTGATACTGCCATGGTTTCAACTTGCCCTTGTACTCTGGGCCGTTGTCGTCGAGAATCTGAATCTCCATGCCCTGATAGGCAGCATCCCCGTCCAACGGCGCACGAATCCCAACGCCGTTGTTGGAGTTCTGCTCCAACTTGAATTCAAAACGCAAAACGAAGTTTGCGTACTCCTTGTCGGTAAACAGGTTGCCGCCGCCGTCGGCGGGACAGACCAAAACGCCGTTCTCGACTACGTAACCCGAGCCCTTGCCCCTCACCAGTTGCCAGCCGGTCAGGTCCCGGCCATTGAAGAGGGGAACGAAGCCTTTGTCCACGGCGGGGGCGATCCCGATTCCCAGCAACAGCAAGATACTAAACTTCCCTAACATTTCCCCGAGTGTACCAATCGGCAGAACCGCAGGGAACCGTTAGCGGGAAGTTCGGGAGGAAGCCCGGCGAATGTCCCGCTAACCCCGCCGGTTCCTGCCAGGCCGGGGAACCGGAGCCCCCCTTCTGGTGTCTAACTGGCTAACGAGGCTCCGCCTCAGACCGACAAGACATGTGGAATAGTAGCTCCGTTCGCCGGTTCATGACGAGGTCTGGTAAACCAGCCTCAATGGGACCGCAGAACGGTCTAGACGCCTTCAAGAGG
>Ga0272446_1001233_pt1 | contig 37834 bp, 34 predicted proteins | sample YNPCB0061_FD_194587 | JGI IMG/M metagenome (GOLD analysis project Ga0272446, IMG submission 194587) | Hot spring microbial mat communities from Yellowstone National Park, WY, United States - YNP-CB-006-1 | ecosystem: Environmental > Aquatic > Thermal springs > Hot (42-90C) > Sediment | place...
GCGGTCTCTGAGCCAGCCCGTATGCTCTCGGCCGACGAGCTGGAGCAGCGGGTCTGCGACTACTATAGCTGTGGCCGTGAGCCTCATTTGACCATGCCCGAAAAGGTTGCTTGATTATGCACTAGGGCCTATGTTCACGTGAGACGGTCATGCGCATGGCGCACACCGCCCAATGCACATGACCTGGGAGCGCGGGCGTCCCGCCCGCGCCACGGCGCCGCGGGCACGGTGACCGCCCCTTCCCTGACCCTCCCCCGCTGGGGGCGGGCACCCGGCTCCGCCCCCCAGCGGGGGGAGGCTGGGAGGGGGGCTGAACCCTGCGAACGATGGTCACCTCAGCCGTCCATGCGGCTCGCGCCGCACACCGACGGGATGAAAAAAGGTTCTTCTTGGGAGGGCTACGCCCTCCCAAACCCTCCCAGGGGCCGGGGCCTGGGTGCGCGGGCCGGAGGCCCGCGTCCGCGGGGGTATGGGGAAACCAGGTTTCCCCATACCCCTATCCAACAGGCTATTTTTACGTTAGGATTAACACATGCGCGTTTACCTCTCAACCCAGTTACGGCGCTTGTTTGGACTCAATGCCTCGCTCATCGAACCGAATCTGCTGGTAGGTGGCCAGTTTCGCCCTGACCAGTGGCCAGCGTTGCGCGCCATGGGGGTGCGCGCGGTGCTGAGCATGCAGGCCGAACGCGAGGATCGCTTCGCCGGCGGCGCGCCTGATCGGCTGCTGCGACTGGCGGTGCAGGATTTCACTCCGCCTACCATTGAACAAATCGCCGATGGCATCGCTTTCATCAGCGCCGCGCATCAGGCCGGATTGACCGTCTTTGTGCACTGCCACGCCGGGGTCGGGCGCGCCCCGCTGATGGCCGCAGCGTACCTGATGTACTGCCAGGACCTGGACCACCGGACCGCCCTTGCCCGCATCCGTGCCGCCCGTCCGATCATCGGACTCAACCCCTCCCAGATCAAGCGCCTGCGCGAACTGGAAGCCATTCTGCGCTATGGCTGATGAGCGGTGGTATAATCCGGCGTTGTTCCGGAACGAGAAGAACCTCTGAGGCATGGTTTCGCTGCGCGGCCTTGTACGTAGTGGAGGGGTTCGGGGAGGCTACGCTCCCCCGGCTCCTCCACCGGTAACGTTGGTGTGAACCATGTCTGAGACCATCATCGAGACCCGGGAGTGGTTCCAGGCCCTGGCCGCGACGATGCTGCTGTTCGTATTGCCGGGGTGGGCGCTGCTCCGGCGCTGGGCTGGCGTGGCCCGTCTTACCCTCGCCGAGCAACTGATCCTCGGGCTGGTTGTGGGGATGGCCCTCTACCCCTGTTTGCTCCTGGCGCTGGACCTTCTGGGCCTGCGGGTGGGGCCTGCCCTGGGATGGGCCCTGCCGCTGCTGGCCCTGCCCCTCCTCATGTGGAACTGCCGGCATCCGGCGGCGCGGCCCGGGGATTGGCGCGTGCATGAATCAGGGGGCGCCTTCTGGCCCGGAACGGCTCTGCTCATCACCACGGGCGCCCTCGTCGGCGTCCGCTGCCTGGCGGTTCACGGGCTAGCCGTGCCACTGTGGGGCGACTCCGTTCACCACGCCATGATCGCGCAACTGATGGTGGAACACCGGGGGCTGTTTCGTTCCTGGGAACCCTATGCCGCGCTCCAGACCTTCACCTATCATTTCGGTTTTCATGCCCACGTGGCCGCGATCACCTGGATGACCGGCATCGCGACCCCGCGGGCGGTCGTGCTCACCGGGCAGATTGCCAACATCGCCGCCGTGCTGGCCCTCTATCCCCTGGCCGCGCGCCTGGGGCGGAGCCGCTGGGCCGGTGTCGCCGCGCTGCTGCTGGCCGGTCTGCTCGCGCCGATGCCCATGCTCTACGTCCATTGGGGACGCTACACGCAGCTTGCCGGGCAGGTGATGCTCCCCGTGGCGGTGTATCTGGCCTGGCGCTTCCTGGAAGCGTCGCGGCGCCAGTGGATCTTGCTCCTCATAACTTCCATCACCTTTGCCGGTATGCTCCTCACCCACTACCGGATCGCGATCTTTGCCCTGTGTTTCTTTCCGGCGCTTATGCTAGTTTGCGCGCGGGGCTCATGGCGTGAATGGGCGATGCGCCTCGGCCTGCTGGCCCTCTTGAGCGGAGCGCTGGCCGCGCCGTGGTTGCTGCGGGTCCTGGGGGGCCAGCTCCTGGTCGTGCTGGGATCGATTGTGGCGGCCTCGGCCACCCGTGGCGGCGCCGCGCCGGGGGCCGACTCGCTGAACGTGATGGGCGGGCCGCTGTTTTTTCTGCCCGCGCCGGTGTGGTATGCCCTGCCCGTGGCGCTGCTCTGGGCGCTGTGGCGCCGCAACCGGGGGGTGATCACGGTCGCGCTGTGGTGGTTGCTGGCGCTCCTGCTGGTCAATCCCCAGGCCCTCGGCCTGCCCGGCGCCGGGGTATTGACCAACTTTGCCTGGCTGATCGCCGCGTATATTCCCGCCGGCCTGATCATCGGGGCGCTGGCAGGAGCGTTGCTGCGACGCATCAGCCACCCCGCGCTTCTGGCGGCGCTTACCCTGGGCATTGCCGGCCTGGCCTGGTGGGGAGGCGAACAGCGCCTCCAGCAGATCGACCTCGCCACGACCGCCATGGTTGAACCGGCGGACCTGCGGGCCTTTGACTGGATTCGCCATTCAACCCCCGCCAATGCGCGGTTTCTCGTCAACGGCTTCTTTCCTAACCCGGGTGTGGTGGTGGGTTCCGATGGCGGATGGTGGCTCCCCCTGCTGGCCCGGCGCCAGGCGACCCTGCCGCCGATCCTCTACATTGCCGAACAAGGCCCCCGCCCTGATTATCGCCTGTGGATCAACGACCTCTATGCCACCATTCACCACCTGGGCGTCACGCATCCACAGACGATCGCCAGGTTGCGCGAGCGCGAGGTGACCCACGTCTACCTGGGGCAGCGCGGCGGCAGCGTGGGCTATGGCGGCAGCGAGCAGATCATCGCGCCCGAATCGTTGTTGGGCAACCCCGCGTTTCGCCTGGTGTACCACGAGGATCAGGTGTGGATCTTTGCCCTCCAACCAGCAGAAAGGACAACCGCAGCCTATGAACGTATCGAGGAGGAAGATCCGGCCAACCCGGGGCGGCGGTCTCCTGGAGCCGTTGCTTGCCCGGATGCGCGCCCGCAAAGCCAACCGGTTGATCCCGCCGCAGTTGCGCGACGGGCGCATCCTTGATATTGGCTGCGGCTCGTTTCCCTATTTCCTCTCACATACCTTCTTTCGCGAAAAGTTTGCCCTCGACCGGGTTCATCCACAGAGTGACATCGCCGGCGATATTCACTGGCACAATAGCGATCTGAACCAGGATACACAGTTGCCGTTTCCAGATCGGTTCTTTAGCATCGTGACCATGCTTGCGGTAGTTGAGCATCTGGACCCGGAGAAGCTTGAGAGCCTGCTCTGCGAAGTCTACCGCATTCTGGCCCCCGGCGGCACGCTGATTATCACCACGCTGGCGGCATGGTCCGATGGTCTGCTACGCGCGATGGCCCGGGTCAACCTGGTGAGTCGCGAGGAGATCGAGGAACACGCCTACGCCTATACGCTGCCGATCCTGGGCTGGTACTTTGGTCGCGCAGGCTTTCCGCGCACGCTGATGCGTTTCGGTTACTTTGAACTGGGGCTCAACATGTGGGCGACGGCGACCCGTCCGCTTTGATCCTCGAACCTGGGAGCGCGGGCAGCTTGCCCGCGGAGACGCGACGCGGGCGGGCCGCCCGCGCTCCCGGGCCGTTTGCATCGGGCGTGGTGCCGCCCGGCGGCATGGATGGCTAACGTGAACATAAGCCTTCGGCGAGGGGGGTGGGGAAACCGGGTTTCCCCATTCCCCCACCCGGTGGGAGGGTTTGGGAGGGCTACGCCCTCCCAGGAAGGATGTTCATCCCGTCGGTGTGCGGCGGAGCCGCATGGACGGCTGAGGTGAACATGGGGGAACCAGGTTCCCCCATACCCCTGCCCGCGGGAGGGTATAAGAGGGTGCAGCCCTCCAAGGGGCGTGGGGAAGGCGGGTTTCCCCACGCCCCCGCCCGCGGGAGGGTTTGGGAGGACCCTGGCCCTCCCACGAAGAACTTTTCTTGGAGCAGGGGGCTGGGGAGACCAGGTTTCCCCACGCCCCTGCTAGGGATACCCCGACACAATCTTCTCCACGTTCACGGTTTGCCCGGCCTCGACCGTGATGACCACGTCCTTCTCCAGGTTGTTCCCAAAACGGGTCAGGTACTTGCTTGTGGGCGCCTGCACCACGATCCCGTACCGGCCAGGGGGGACATCGGCGAAGAAGAAGCCCCCTTCGGCGTCCGGGGTGGTGCTGCGATCCCGCAAGGGATCGAGCGCCACGGCGCTCATATCAGGATTGTCGGTGCCTTGCACGGGTGATAGATAGATGATCACGCCATCGGTCAGTGGTTCGTCAGTCTGAGCATTGTATAACTTCCCATGCACCACCCCGGTGCTGCTCGACGGGGTTGGGAGCGGGGCCGGCGTGGGTAGCGGCGGCTCAGAAGCGCTCGTCGGAGCCGGGCTTCCTGCCGGTTCGGGATAGGGTATGTACTCGGGCCGGGGGTACGGGTAGGCTTCCTGGGGGCCGGTTGTGCCGGCCGTTTCGGAGGTTCCTCCCCCGGCTTGAGAGGCGTCTGCTGCAGGCATAGGCGTGGCGGTTGGCTGCGGCGCCGGTGGGTCGCCGCACCCCGCCAGCGCTACCAGGAGCGCCAGGAGCGTGCTCAGGAACCAGTATCGCTTCATTCGCTTCATAGTCATGGGTGCAACCTGTTTACACGTGAGACGCTCGTGCGCATGGCGCACGACGCCGCGATGAACACGTTGTCCCTGGGGGCTGCGCCCTCCCAAACCCTCCCGCGGGCGGGGGCATGGGGAAACCGGGTTTCCCCATGCCCCTCGCCGAGGGCGTATGTTCACCTCAGGTTTCCCTACGCGCTCGAACACATAACCGTTCCGATGAGGCGCGGCAGGCGTAGCCCACCGCAGTCGGAACAGAAGGCGATGCGGGGAGGCTCTGCCTCCCCGCACCCCCTCCAACCGTCCGTAGCGCGCGTGTGAGTAATGCTTAGTTAGTAGTTGACGCCATTGTAGGTCAGGAAGCGATCGTCGGTTGCCGTATTGTTGAGCTGGTTGACGATGCACACGACCGGCGTGGCCGGGCTGGTAGTCACAACACCGCTACCGACATAGCGCTCCGGGAAAGTGCTTTGCAGTTCGTTGAAGGCCGCGCCGGCGGCAACGCTCCGCGTTACGGGCGGCGGGTTAAAGGAACCCACCGTGTTCGGGGTGTAGGTGAGGGTAATGTTCACCGCGCCAGAGCCGAGGTGGCGGCACTGGACGCCGGAGAAAAAGCCGCCATTGCGGGCCATCAGCAGCGGGAGGCTGACCTTGTCGGTAGCCGAGGTGCTGCTGATGCCCTCGTAAGCCGTGCCTGAGTTCGAGGACAACTGGTTGACCACGACCACAACTTCGCCGCCGCTGGCGCTCACCGTGGCCGAGCCGATGTAACGGTCGGCGCCGTTCTTGATGAAGACCGCGCTGCCCCCCGGCTGCAGCGTCACGCTATCATTGGTCAGAGAAGCCCCGCCCGTCAGGTTCGGGCCGTAGGCAATGTTGACTGTTGCCGGAGTGGTGCCCGAGTTCTGCACTGAAATGCCGGTGAAGAAGCCGGCGTTCGCTTGCTGGATGAGAGGCAGGATCACGTCGTTCGAGCCGCTGGCGAAGCCACTGTACGACAGCAGCGTTTTCCGAGAACCCGTTCCGGTCTGGTTGACCACCACGGCCAGGGGCTGGTTGCCGGTGACCACCGCCGAACCGATAAACACGCTACCCAGCTCGTTCTGTCCTGCCTGGTCGAAAATGGCGGAGGCGCCGGGGGCAATAGTCCGGGCGGGAGTTGTGAAGCTGTTACCCGTGCCGGGATTGGGCGAGAACTGCACCGTCACACTTGCCGGCGCCGTTCCGGCATTCTGCACCGCGAACCAGGTGGTGAAGCCGCTATTGTTGCGCATGATCAGCGGCAGGCGGACCGTGTTCGACGGCTGCGCGATGCCCAGGACCGACTCGCTGTAAGCGAAGTTGTTGCCGCTGATGTTCAGGATGGCCGCGATCTGCTGGTCGGCGCTGATCACTGCCGAACCCTGGAAGCCAGGGCTAACGTTGGGCACGGGGAAATAGGTCTTACTAGCGTTTGCAGGGATGCTTTCGCTGATTGTTCCTGCGTTGCTGCCATCAGGGTTGTACAGTTGTACCGAAACATTGGCGGCTGCTGTGCCCAGGTTCTGCACCTGAAACCCGGTCGCCCAGCTAATGCCCTGCTGTGCGGCGACCCGCCTGGCCGGCATCAGCGCGAGACCGAGCGCAAACAGGATGGCGCAGACAAGAGGTAGGGTGACGAACTTGCGAGACATGGCGATCCTTTCCTTTGTGTGATGTATGGCTGCTTTCTCCAGGTATCCTGCGTGGGTCGTGAAGGCCTAGACCCGCGTAGGATTGCCCGGCATCGCCATCATAACAACGCATGAAGGGCGCCGTCTATACCTCGCATGGGGCACCGCGCTAACGCTTTGCGGGTATTTTCGGGCATACTCCCAGGATTCAGGGGCGAATAACCCAGAAGTAGTAGTACCCAGGTCCTGGGAGCAGCCTGCCTCTTCTTACGTGAACATAAGCCCTCGGCGAGGGGTATGGGCAAACCCGGTTTCCCCATACCCCCACCTGGTGCGAGGATCTGGAAGGGCTGCGCCCTCCCAGGAAGAACTTTTTTCACCCCGTTCGGTGTGCGGCGGAGCCGCATGGATGGCTGAGGTGACCATCGTGCGCCGCGTTCAGCCCCCCTTCCAGCCTCCCTCCACTGGGGGGAGGCGCCGGGTGCCCTATAAGCGCGAACGTAAGCGTGTGGCTCTGTGAAGCCACAGACGGCTTGCCAGAGGGCGATACAGCCCGGGGGGTACAGCTCTCGACGGGCTTTCAGGGGCGATTCTGAGCGGGTGATCTTCCATTTTGCCGCTTCAGGAAGCCCTCGCCCGTTACGTTCGCGCCTATAGCCGGGTGCCCTCTCCCAGTGGGGGAGGGTCCGGGAGAGGGCCGGCACCGTGCCCGCGGAGCCGTGGCGTGGGCGTCCTACCCGCGCTCCCGGGCCGGTTGCATCGGGCGTGGTGCGCCCCGCGCATGGGGCCTCTCGTGAACATAGGACCTCGGCGAGGGGATTGGGGAAACCGGGTTTTCCCCCACTCCCGCCCGCGGGAGGGCGCAGCCCTTCCAGACCCTTTTTCATTCTCCCTGCTCCGGCAGGGCACACACAAAGATCAACAGGTTCCCCAGATTGGGCGGCACCAGGCCGCCAAACACCGCCCGCAGGAACGTGTGCGGGCGCCGGGCCATCCACCAGAAGTCGCGCGCCGTGCGTGGAAAGGGGCGCTCGAGGACCAGCACCCGGCGGGCCATCAACCCGTGTTCGGCCAGCAGGCGCTCCCAGGAACGCCGGGTGGCGTAGCGTTGCAGGGGTTGCCCGTCGTCGAAGACCTCGCCGTGGCGCAGGACGTGCAGGACGTTGCCGAAGATCCCGTAGGCGTTGGGCACCAGGATGATCGCCGCGCCCCCTGGTCGCAGCACCCGTGCCATTTCGGCGATCGCCTGACCCGGGTCGAAATAATGCTCCAGGCTGCCGATGTTGGTTATTACATCAAAGCTCGCTCCGCCGAACGGCAGTCGCTGGGCGTTCGCCATAACCACTGCGATACTCCTGGCCTCCCGTCGATCAATGTGTCGGAGCGCGGCCAGGGAAAAGTCGAAGCCGGTGACGCTGTACCCTGCCCGGCGCGCAAAGCGCAGAAAATCGCCCTCGCCGCACGAGACATCGAGCAGGCGCGCCGGTGGCGGCGCGAAGCGGCGCACCTGGTCGAGGAACCAGAGGTACAGCGAGTCGCGCTGATGGAGGCCACACTCGTTGTAGATGCGATCATAGGCGCGTTGTTCGGCCTGTTCGGTTGGGCTGTGGCGGATCTCGATCGGGTACCAGGGCATAGGATGGTCTTTCAGATGGGGGAGAAGCAGGGGAGGCCCGGTTGTCGCATCCCCCTGCCCGTTGGGGAAGGCGAGCATGCAACCCCGCGGGTTGCTGGTAGGCGCATCCGAATTGCGCTGCCCCTCAACCCGCCAGATAATTCATAACCGCGAGAAGACGACGGCCCAGAACAACTCGTTCAGCGTGATCCACAACCGCACCAGCAGGGCGATGATCAGCGCCACCGAGAGCGGGACGACGATGGTCAGCAGCGCGATCATGCTCATGTCGCGCACGCCAGGCACAATGGGAACGAAAAATGAAATGTAGCCAATCAGGCCGCTGGCCACCCAGACCTGGATGAATACCGGCAGGAGTTCCCAGTTGACCATGTAAATTGAACGCACCATGAGAAAAAAGATCACCCCCCCGCTCAGCCAGAGCAACGTGTGAAGGAAGAGGGCTGCCAGGGCGCCGGGAACGGTCAGCACGGTGGTGAGCGGCTCGCGCTTCCAGCGCCGCAACAGCCAGTTCAGCCCGCGGGCCAGGACCTGCGGCTGCAACACCAGACCGGCGCAGATCACCGCCAGCAGGATCGTCGGCGCCAGCGGCAGGCGCTGGCTCAGCGCGGGGGTGAACGGGAAGAGCAGAACGACCAGCCAGCCTCCGGAGGCGAAGAGCAGCAATTGCTCCCAGACGATGGCGGCCAGGCTCAGGCGCCGGGCAACTCCGGCCTGCTCGTAGAGCAGCACGCGGCTGGCGACAAAGGGGAGCGGTGTCGGTAATCGCCGCGCCAACCAGGAGTAGAGAAAAAACTGTCCGTGCTGCTTCCATGACAGTTCAGTGCGCAGCCCGACCATAATCACGATCCAGGCGCCAATCGCCAGTGACAGCACCAGCACATAGGCCAGGCCGCTGAGGGCCAGGTAGGCCCACTCGAAATGCCATGCATACGTGACCAGATTGGACCAGTCACGGACGATGATCCACCCGACTGCGCCAAGACTGGCCAGCAGGATCAGCGCGAGCGTTGCGCGACGCCAGGAGGGGTGATCGCAGATCACGCGCCCACGTTTCCACAGAGCTTTCAGCATGCTCCTCCGGTTGGTTGGGCGACAACCGTGATCGAGGACCCCCGGCCCAGCAGATGCTCGATCAGCCAGATGGCCGGCAGCAGCGCCAGACGCATCGGAAGGTTGTCGAGCGCCCGTCGCGCCAGACGCCGTCGCCGTTCCTCTCGAACGTGCTTTTTGAGCCAGAATGTCCAGCTTAACACGATCACCCCGTAACTTCCTCCCATTGGAGGCAGGGCCGTTACCTGGAAGCCGGCGCGTTCCAGCAGTAACCTGATCCGGAGCGGGTCGGGCACAACCATGTGCCGGGGCTGATCAAAACCTGCCCAGGCGTCGCCGAAGCAACAGACCTCCAGGGCATCGCGATTGGGCACACGGGCTACCAGGATGCCATCGGGGTGGAGCAACGCGCGCGCGCGCCGCAGACTCGCAAGAGGGTCGTGCAGGTGTTCTAACACGTCCCACATCGTTATGACATCGAACAGAGGCCCTTCCAGGGGCGCGTCCTCCAGGGTGCCTTCGTAGACGGTCAACCCGAACTGGCTGCGGGCGTAACGCGCCGCATACGTGGAAAGCTCGACGCCAACTTTGCGCCAGTCGTCGCTCCCTGCCGCCAGAAACAGGCCTGTGGCACAGCCAACATCGAGAATGGCGCGATGCCGCTCACGAGAAGGCGCAAACCGTTCGACAACGCCCCAGCGCTTCTTCAACCCGTAGAGGTGCAACACTTGACGCAGCCGCCGCGATTCGGCCCAGGGCGGCGTAAGGCCAAACGGTTCGTAGTCAGGAGGATAGAAGGTCCCAATATCACGCAATGAAGGGCGTGGATTCTGATAAAGCAGCCCACACCCTGCGCACTCAACCAGAGTAAAGATACCAGGGCGATCGAGAGCCAGATCGGGGATCTGGTAACGCACCCGATATCCGGTCGCGGAGCACAACGGGCAGGCGATGTGTTCCAGGGGGATTGTGCTCGCGGTGACTGCCTCCATGCCTTTCCCGGCTTGCGTTCGTGTATTCGACGCATCTACGCGGCTGCGCCGCGCCACACTATAAATCGGGGGCCGCTGGATGTCAATCACGGTTGTGGAAGCCACCAGGGCGCGGCCCTCCCAGGACAACCTTTTTGCATCTCGTTGGTGCAGAGCAGGGGTGTGGGGAAACCGGGTTTCCCCACGCCCCCGCCCGCGAGTGGGTTTGGGAGGCCATTATACGGCAATCTACAATCCAGAAACTACGATCCAAAATGGTATTACATCACATCGGTCATCTGCCGATAGGCGCGCATCAGTGTCGCGTACTCCTGTTCGGGCGAGAAGGCGCCGCGCGCGCGCTCGCGCCCGCAGCGCGCCAGGTGGGCGCGGCGCGCTTCATCCTCCAGCAGGGCGCGGATGGCCGCGACCAGGGCCGGCGTGTCCCGTGGCGGCACGAGGATGCCGCAGGGTCCAACCACCTCGGGCAGGGCGCCGGCCGTGGTCGCGATCACCGGCGTGCCGCAGGCCATGGCTTCGAGCGCGGGCAAGCCGAAGCCTTCGAGCAACGAGGGGAGCGTCAGCAGCTCCGCCAGGGCGAAGTAGATCGGCATCTCCGCGTCGGGCACGCTCCCGGTTTCGAGCACCCGTTCCCAGGCCGGGCCCGCCGCGGCCCGCACCTTCTCGCGGTACCCCGACTCCCACGTGCCGACCAGCACCAGGCGCGTGTCGGCGGGCAGGGCGGGCAGGGCGGCGACCAGGTATTCCAGGCCCTTGCGCGGGGTGGAAAACCCGACGTGCAGGAGCACGCGCCGGCCCTCCAGGCCCAGGCGCCGGCGCAGGACGGCCACCGTCTCCGCGGGCGGAGGGGCGAAGCGCGCGAGGTCAATCGAGGGTGGGGTGAGCATGATGCGCTCGGGCCGGATGTGGTAGTGCCGCACGAACTCCTGGCGCGTCGCCTCGCTCAAGGAGACCAGCGCGCCGGCCCGGCGCAGGGCCGGGCGCTCCATGCAGCGCAACGCGCCGCTGTAATAGGCGCGCCGGAACACCCGGTTGGGCCACGAAGAGGCATAGGGTTGGCCACCATCGGCGGTGAGGCGCTGCCGGAACGACTGGAGCAGGCTGGCCACGAAGGGGCCGCGGTAGGCCCAGGCGAAATGCACATCCAGGAAGTGGACCAGATCGAAATCGCCCCTGGCCCGGCGTCGCGCGACGTGGCGCGCGGCGCGCAGCCCATAGCCGATCCAGTCGCTGCGCCCGATGGGCAGGCGTTCGACCGCGATGCCATCGGCGAAGGTCCGCCCGGGGAGGCCAGGACGGCGCGCGGCGACGACCGTGACGGCGTGGCCGTGGTTCGCCAGGAGGCGGGCCAGCCGTTCGGCGTAAATGGTCAGACCCGAGGTGCGCGCCGGGGCGAAATCAAGGCTCACCAGGCACAGCCGCATGCGCTTCTCGCAGAATATCGCGGAGCGTCGCGCCGATGCGCGCGCTGCTGTAGCGTTCGATAGAATGGCGGTAGCCGCCCCAGGCGATCTTCTCGCGCAGGGCGCGGTTGGCGCGCAGGGTGAGGATGGCGTTGACCAGCGAGCGCGGATCGGCCACGCGACACATATACACGTGTTCGCCGTGGGTGAAGATCTCGGTATTGGCGGGATTGTCGCCGACGATGGTCGGCTTGGCCATGCCCAGGAACTGAAACGTCTTGGTGGCGATCACCTGCTGGGCCCTGGCGGTATCGGAGAAATGCCCGCCCAGGCAGACCGAAGCCTGGGCGATGGCGTCGGGCAGTTGATGGTAAGGGATCCAGCCGAGAAAGCCGATGTTCTTGCAGTTCAACGACTCGGCAAGGGCGCGGATCTCGCCGGAGCGCATGCCGTCGCCGGCGATCTGAAAGACAATGTCAGGCTCGTCTTCCAGCAACTTGGCCGCCCGCACCACGTACTCGATGCCCTGCAGCGGCAGAAAGGAGCCATAGTAGAATACGCGGAACGGGCGCTCGGGCGGCGCGCTGCGCGGGTAGAAGAGTTCTTCGTCGTAGCCGAGATAGAGCACGCGGAACTTCTCGAGGGGAAGATGGTACAGGTTGGAAAAGTAAGCGCTGTGCGCCCGCGTGTCAAGAATGACGATATCGGCCAGCCGGCATGCCAGGCGATCCATCAAGAACACCAGTCTGCCCAGCAGCGAGTCGGGTTTGACCACGCGACGGTCAAAACACAGCGTGTTGTACGTTGAAAGATATGCGTCGAAAATAATCGGCTTTCGGCTCAACAGGCGCAACAGCGGCACGAGAAGGTAGCCATAAAAGCCGACAAAGACGATGTCATGCTCTCGATAGCGTAATAGAAGTTTGAACAGCAGGCGCAGATGCCGGCCCAGATAGGTTTTTCCGCTATCGGTAATGACATTGACCTCTGCAAATTGATGTAACGCTCTGAGAATAATTTGATTGCGGACGTATTCTGGCTCGCGCCCACATATGAACAGCACCTTCATGGTACTCTGGTGGTGTATTGCCGTCTTACTACAACGGGATGAAAATAATATCGTTTTTGGGAGAGTTGCGCCCGCCCAAACCCTCCCAGGGGCCGGGGCCTGGGTGCGCGGGCCTCCGGCCCGCGTCCGCTGAGGGATGGGGAAACCCGGTTTCCCCATGCCCCTGCGGGGCGGGGGCGTGGGGAAACCCGGTTTCCCCACACCCCTCTTCGAGAGCCTATGTTCACGTTAGGGGGTTCGCAGGGGCTTCGCCCCTCCGAAAGCCCCGGTCGAGCGCGGCGTTGCTCCGCCGGAAGGGGAAATCCTGCGGAGGCCGCAGGCTCCGGCAACCCCCGCCGAGACGAAGTCTCATTGTAGCTGTATGCAGACCGCGGGCATTATAGGGCAATTCGTGGGGAAAGGCAAAGGGATATGCAAACCGATGGGCCGGCAGCCGGTTGGGAACCGCTATACGTGATTGTGCTCAACTGGAACCTGCCGGGGGATACCATCGCCTGCGTCCGTTCGCTGCAGCGGGGCTTGTTGGCGGGGAGCGCGGTCATCATTGTTGACAACGCCTCATCCGATGATTCGCTGCGTCAGTTCGGGGAGGTCTTTGGCGATCAGGTGATGGTGGTGGCGCTGGAGTCCAATCGCGGCTTTGCCGGGGGGATGAACGCGGGGATCGAGGCGGCGCTGCAGGCCGGCGCCGGGTCGGTGCTGCTCCTGAACAACGATACCATCGCCGATGCGGACATGATCCCGCGCCTGCGGGAGGCGGCGGTTTCGCTCCCACGGGCAGGTATTCTGGGGCCGGCGATCTACTACTACGATGCCCCCGCGCGTCTGTGGCAGGCCGGAACGCGCCGCTCCGCGCTGCTCCCCGTGCCGGTCAACCTGGGGGGCGCCGCGCTGCGCCGGGCCCGCGGGCGCCCCCTGCGGGTCGACGCCGTCACCGGGTGCGCGATGCTGGTGCGTCGCGAGGTGTTTTTGCGGATCGGCCCGTTGGACAGCCGCTACGCGATGTACTATGAGGATGCCGATTTCTGTTACCGCGCGCGAGGAGCCGGCTTCGAGATCTGGTGTGTGCCCCAGGCGCGGATGTGGCACCGGGTGTCGTTGAGCGCCCGCCAGGTCCCGCAGGCGACCCGCGCCATCGCGGCCTGGGGCCGGGCGCGGTTTTACCGGCAGTACCCCCACGGGCCGTTCCCCGGCCTGACGCTGGCCTTCTTGCTGGCCCAGGCCGCGCTCGGCGCCGCCCGCGACTACGCGCGGGGCGATGCGGCCCTGGCGCGCTTGCGCTGGCGCGCCACCCTCGATGGCTACGCCCTGCGACCGCTCAGCGTTGCACTTCCCCAGAAGGCCGGAGCGTAGCTCCAGGGCCAACACCTTTCACAGCATAGGAGTTACGCAGTCGTCTTCCGGCGGGGAGGGCCGCAGGCCCTCCACCAACCGGTTGTTGCCCGCCCGCGGCGGGAGGGCCGTGGGGGTTGCGCCAGACAGCCCGGCCGCCGCGGGCGGGAACAGGGGTATGCACCCCTCGACGGCGTAACTCCTGTCACATCACCGATGCAGCGCTGCTGTTCCCCTCCCAACCTGCCCCCGCCGGGGGGAGGCGCCGGGCTCCCGCCCCCGGCGGGGGCAGGTTTGGGGAGGAGGCAGTCACCTGTTTGTAAAGTATTGGCCCTACGGCCCGCTGCCCGGGCCTCCGGCGCCTGGCACGAAAATGGTGTACAGCACCCGGTACTCCATCACCGCTCCTGGTTGAGGGGCCTGATCGTCCCCGACAAAGTACAGGCTCGTGTTGAGCAGCGCCACGCTGCTGTGTGCCTCAATTTCGGCGGGGATGGGATAGGGCACCCAGGCGTCGGAAGCGGCGTCGTACTGCCAGACCGCCCGATCCTGGCCGTTGATGGCGAGCAGACTGTTGAGCAAGGCCACGGCCTGTGGGCGACCAACCGGCTGCGGCAGCGGGGGGAGGAACTGCCACCGTTCGGTCGCCCCCTCGACCTCCAGCCGCAAACTCTCGCGCAGCGGGCCGCCCGGTCCTTCGCCGCCGATCAGGTACATCTGGCCGGATACGACCGCCGCCGCGGGGTACTGGCGCGCCGAAGGCAGCGCCGGGCCAGGCGACCACGTATCGCTTACCGGGTCGTAGACGAACACCTCCGCGCTGACCTGCTGGCCGTCCCATCCGCCCAGGAGGTAGAGTTTTCCTTCCCACACTGCCAGGCCGTAGCGGCTGCGCGGCGCGGGCAGGGGCGCGAGTTCGCGCCAGCGCTGCTCGCGCGGGTCATAGGCTTCCAGGCGGTCGCTCACGCCGCCACCGGCAAGTTCGCCGCCAGGGACGTAGATCCGGCCGCGCAGCTCGGCGGCCTGCATCGCGCTGGTGGCGACGCTCATATCGGCGAGGGGAACCCAGAGCTTCGTGCGGGGATCGTAGCGGTCCAGCCCGGTCAGGGTTTTTCCCTGATGCCGCCCGCCGATGACGTACAGCCGTCCCTCCGACGGGCTGGCAATCAGGGCGAAATCCTGCCGCGGCGTGGGAACCGGCGCATGGGCGATCCAGCGCTCCTCGGCTGCCGCCTGGGCGCTACCGGTTGCCGGGGCGGCGGTCGGTTCGGTTAGAGGAGGGGGCGGGCGCCAGATCAACCAGCCGGCGATCAGCGCGCCGGCCAGAACCAGTCCCACCAACACTGCCCCGCTCCACCATAGCCGCTGGAGACCGGACCGCGCGGGCGATGCGCTGGCCGCCGGGGAAGGCGCCGCGAGTAATCCTGGCGCGGTTTCGGGCGCCAGGAGCGTCGCCGCTTCAGGCTCCGCAACGTCCGCGGGCGCGGGCGCCGCCAGGCCGGTTTCGTCGGCTGATACTCTGTTCAGGCTTGCCGCTTCGTCGGGGGCGCCGGCCCGCTCGGCAACGCTGACGATCCCGTTGCGTATCGCATACAGCGTCGCCTCGGTCCGCGAGACAACGCCGATTTTGCCGAAGATGTTACGGAGATGGACCTTGACCGTATTGACGCTGATGTTAAGCTGATCGGCGATTTGCTGGTTGGTGGCCCCCTGGGCGACCAGTTGCAGGATCTCGCGCTCGCGGTCGCTGATCTGGACGTTGTTGGTCATGCCAGCGTGTCCTGAGTCTTTATAACAGGAGATACGCGGTCGCCTTCCAGCGGAGAGAGATGGAGGGCCTGCGGCCCTCCACCAACTGGTTGGTGCCCGCCCGCGGCGGGAGGGCCGTAGGGGTTGCGCCTGGCCGCCCGGCCGCCGCGGGCGGGAAAAGGGGTATGTGGGGAGGCTGCGCCTCCCCGCACCCCTCCACCGCGTAAGTCCTGTTTATAATACTGGCTGATCATAGCATGACTGCGGGGGTGGGGCAAATCTATGCGGCCAGGTTTCAAGCGTGTACGACCGCGACGGTTCTTCTGCGATGCCTGGTCCATACGCCAGCATGTCATCGTCGCGCTGGCGCTCATCGCGCTGCTGCTGGCGCCGCGGGCGCCCGCCCGGGCCCAGGCCGGGTTGGAGCTAACGGCCGTTCCCGCCTTTGAAGGGAACTACCTGCCGGGCGCCTGGCTGCCCATCCAGGTGCGCCTCAAGAACACCGGCCCGGCGCGTGTGGTTGATGTGGCCGCGGCCATCGCCAACGTCTCCTTCCGCAACACGGCGCAGGTGGATCTCCCCGCCGGCGCCGAGAAACAGATCGTGCTCTACGCGGCGATGGAGCAGGAAGTGCGCTCCCTGCGGATCACTGTGGAAGAGGAAGACGCGGTGCTGGCCGCGCAGGACCTGGCGGTGCGTCCGCGCGCCGGCGAACGCTTGCTGGCCCTGGCTTCGAGCGGCGATCTCCGCCTGTCCCTTCCGCGACGCCAGGAGTCGAGCGCGCTGCCATTCACCGTTATCCGGTTGCCCCTGGCCGAGATCCCCGAAGCGGCGGCCGGCTTGAGCAGCCTGAGCCTGCTGATCCTTGCCGATGCGCCCACGGAGGAACTCGGCCCGGCGCAGCGCCAGGCGCTCCTGGGGTGGGTCAGCGCCGGGGGGCACCTGGTGCTCGGCGGCGGCCCGACTGCTGCCCGCACCCTGGCCGGTCTGCCGCCGGAGCTGCGGCCCGCGACGCTGGGAGCGGCTGTGGAGACGCCCGATGCCTCGCTGGCGGCGCTGGCCGGCGCGCCCGGCCCCGGGGCGTTGCCCGGAGTCTTGCTGACGCCGGTCCCCGACGCCCGCGCCGCGCTTGAGCGCGATCCGCCCGCCTGGGTGCAGCGGCCCGTTGGCGTGGGGATGGTCACGCAACTGGCGTTTGACCCCGGGGCGCCTGAACTTGTCGCCTGGGAGGCCGCGCCCCGGTTCTGGGATCAATTGCTGCGTTCCCCGATCCTGGCCGCCTCTCCCCTCGGTTCGCTCCCCGGCATCGATCCTTACCAGGAGGGCATCCTGGCGGGCGCCTTGAGCGCCACGCCCACGGTCAACCTTCCGCCCGACGGGGCGCTCTTCGGCTTGCTCGCCATCTACACGGTGCTGATCGGCCCGGGGTTGGCCTTGCTGCTGCGGCGCTTCGATGCCCAGGCGCTGATGTGGCTCGCCGCGCCCGCGCTGGCCCTGGTCACGGGCGCGGCGGTGTTCGGATTGGCCCTGGCGCTGCGCACCGATCAGCGCGTGGTGCATCAACTCAGCCTGGTCGAGGTGATCGGCGATGGTCAGGCCCGCGCTCGCACCCTGACGGGGGTGCTCACCCCTCGCCAGCAGGCGTTCGAGGCCATGCTCGAAACCGGGGGGCTGGCGCGTCCGGTTCGCTCCACGACCGGGCAGTACGGGGGCGTCATCGGGGTGGGCGGTGATCTGGCCCAGGATGGGGAAAAGCTGGCGTTCGATGTGACGCCCTGGCAGTTGCAGGGCCTGCTGGTGGAACGGCAGGTGGCGCTCCCCGGCGTCACCGCCCGGCTCACCCTCCAGAATGGGCAACTGGCGGTTGAAGTGGACAATCCAGGCCCCTGGACCCTGCGCGATGTCGTGGCCGCCTACGGCGAACACCTCGCGCGACTGGGGGATGTCGCCCCGGGAACGCGCGCCACCCAGGTCTGGCCCGCGACCATCGCCCCTGGCGCTCGCCGTGGCACGCCGATCAGCTACCTGGTGTTGCGCGATGACCTGGAGGCCGGACGCGGCCCCGGCCAGGTGCCGGATCGGGCGGCGCTGGTGCGCGAGGCGCTGATCAACGCCGCCACGACGCGCGGCGTTGCCAGCGATGCGGGGCCGGTGGCGCTCGCCTGGCTGGAGCGCTCGCCCCTGCCCGTGCGGGTGGAGGCGCCCGGTGCCGCCTGGCGCGAGACCAGTCTGCTGGTGCTCCGTCCGCGCTTCGAGGGTAGCGGCCCGGTGACGCTCCCACCCGGATGGATGCGCCCCGATCTGGCGGCCAACGGGCACATCGCCTGCACCGGAGACCAGGGCGCCGGCATCGCCGTCACCGCCGAGCCGCTGACCGTGTTGCTGCGGCTCCCGCCGGGGATGGGACGCTTCCGGGCCGAGGAACTGACCCTGACCCTGGATAGCGCTGGCCGCTGGCCAAACGCGGGGTTGACCACCGTGCTGTTTGACTGGACCGCCCGGCGCTGGGTCGAACAGGATTTCGACGGCCCGGGTGATCTGAGGGTCGCCAATCCCGCAGCCTACCTGCGCGATGGGCAACTGCTGATACGGTTCTATGGGCGGATCACCGAGGCGCGGTGCCTGTACGTTGATGCCAGCCTGCAGGGAGTGCTGCCGTGAGCGGATGGAGACCCACACTTCCCGTGTTGTTCAAAGAGTTCAAGGTCTTCATGCGCGGCAGTCGCGCCGCGCTGGTGCTGGCCCTGTACGTAGGTCTGGCAACCATCGCGGCGCGCCTCCTCACCGGCGCGGTGCTGGAACAACTCGACCGTGGCGCGCCGCTGCTCAGCGCCCAGATCGGGCAGGTGCTGTTCATTGGCATCAGCCTGGGGCTACAGGCGCTGACGGTGTTTCTCAGCCCGGCGATCACCCTGAATGCGATCAGTCACGAGTATGAGCGGGGCGCCTTCGAGATGTTGCTACTCACGCCGGTGCCGCCGTTGCAATTCGTGATCGGCAAACTGGTGACCGGCCTGGCGTTCCTGCTGCTGCTGCAACTGGCGGTGGCGCCGGTATTCGCCGTCGTAACGCTCTTCGGCGGGGTCACTGTCGCCGACATCACCCGTGTGGCGGGGATCTTGATGATCACCATGCTGGCCGGGAGCGTATTTGGCCTGTTCTGCTCGGCGCTCACCCGGCAGACCTACAGCGCCGTATTGCTCTGCTACGCGGTGTTGTTCACGCTGATCGGCGGAACGCTCTTCGCGGCCAGCGTCTGGTCGCTGGTGAACGGTATGCAACTTGCCCCGCCGGTCTTCGTGGTCGCCAATCCGCTGTCGGCGATGGGGGCGGCGTTGAGCGAGGCCCAGCCGCCGGTGGTTTCATTCACCGGCGGCTTGCGCCCCCTGGCGTTGCTGATTCCGCTCACGCGGGGAGTGGCCAACCTGGGAGGGGTGGGCGTTACCGATAGCGTGCCCTTGTACCGGGCCACGGCGGTGCTCTATGCCGGGGTGAGCCTGCTCCTCCTCTGGGCGACCCTGCACCTGGCCCTGCCCCGCCGCCGCTGGCGCCTGACCAGCGTTGACGCCGTCGTGGCCCTCCTGCTCCTCGGCGGCCTGGTGCTGGCCTATGGGTTCCGCGACTGGTGGCTGGCGGGCCTGGGGGTCGCGCCCGGTGGCGCCTGAAAGGGTGCGGACCCGACCTCAGCGTCCCGCTCCGGCATCCTCCACGGCAAAGATCGTCACCCCGTCGCGAGCATACACCTGCGCAAAACCAGAACGCCCGACGAAGAGGCCGGCCTGAAGCGGCCCGCTGCCGTCCACCAGGTAGATGTGGGTGATGCCCTCGGCGCGGATCAGGTCGAAGATCGCCTGTTCCTGGCCTGGCGCGTAGCCGATCACTGTGTCGGCCACGGCGTTGACGCGGGCGACATACTCGGGCGGGCCGTGGACGTAGACCACCGGCGGCGCGCTGGTCCAGCGTCCGGCCAGCGGCAACAGCCACCAGCCGCCGTCGGCGCCGCGGCGCGCGCCGGGCAGCCAGGGAGCGGCGTTGACCAGGAAGCGCGCGTCTGGCGGGGTCTCCGCCGCGGCCCAGGCCAGGGCGGCCGGCTCCCCGGGGCGCACTAGCAGGGTGACGGGGTTGATCACCGAGCGGCTGTTGAGCGCCCCCCAGAGTCCTAGCGCGAGCACCGCGACGGCAGTGGCCGGTATGAGGAAGGGACGCAGGCGCGGGCGCGCCGCCTCCAGCCAGCCGAGAGCCAGGGCCGCGCCGCCGCCGATGAGCAGCGCCAGGGGCAGGAACAGGCTGATCACCAGCACGTCGTTGGGCAGCAGCCAGAGGTAGGGGAGCGTGACCAGCGCCGGGTTCAGCAGCAGCAGGGCCGCGCCGGCGAGCGCCAGGAGCGGCGCGCGGCGCAGCAAGCCGTTGATCAGCGCCACGGCCCCGGCGGCGGGCAGCGCGTAGCCCAGGAGCCAGGGGTTGGTCGCCAGGGCCAGCAGGCCGACCCAGATCAGCAGCGCGGCGCCGGCGCGTTCGCGCCGCCACAGGGCCAACAGCCCGCCGCCGAGGGCCAGGGCGACCAGCAGGCGGTTGGGCGCGATCCACAGCAGGTTTTCGTTCAGCGCGTTGTAACTGCTGTCGCCGCCCAGTTCGCCCGCCGCTGCCGCGGGCAGCAGGGCGCGGTTGATGATCAGCGCCAGCCAGGGAGCGGTCAGCGCCAGCGCTCCGGCCACCGCCGCCAGGGCGCCAGGCAAGCGCGCCCGCAGCGCCGCCCAGGGATGCCCGGCGGCCCGGACCAGGCCGAGGGCGGCCAGGAGCAACAGGCCGAAGATCAGCATCCGGACGTGTACCAGGTTCAGCCCCGCCAGGCAGAGGGCCACGGCCAGCCACCACCCCCGCCCCCGCTGATGCAGCGCGGCGTTCCAGGCGATGGCCAGACCAGGTAACATCAGCAGTCCGGTCAGTTGAGTGTAGCGCCCCCACGAAAGGTAGTACGCCGGCATGAGCGACACCAGCCCGACGATCAGGGCCGCCACCGGCGCGGCCAGCGGGCGGCGCCACAGGGCCAGGGCCAGCCCGGCGGCCGCCAGCGCGTTCAGCGCGTTGAGGATCTGCCCGCTGAAGAGCAACGTCCCGGGAAGATCCATGCCGCTCAGCCGCAGCAGCGTGGCGATGGTCACGTGGTAGCCCCAGTGGTAGGGCAGTTCCCGCACCGGCAGGTAGGGTTCCAGCGACAGGGGGGCCATGCCCGTCTCGGCCGCGACGCGAACGAGCAGGGCGTGATGCACCGGATCAACCCAGGGCGGGAAGGCCAGCCCCTCGATCTGCGCGAAGCGGGTCCAGAGGGTCAGGGCGAAGAGGATCGCGGTGAGGGCATTGGCCCGGCGTATGCCGGCGGGCGCCGGCGCAGGGTCGGGCGTGGCGCCCAGGTCGCGCCAGGCGCACACCAGGGCGGCGCCGGCGAGCAGCGCGGCGGCCAGCCAGAGGCCCGGCGCGCCGAGGGCCACCCCCGCGGCGTGCAGCCACATGTAGGCCAGTGGAACCAGGCTGAGGCTCAGCGCCAGCCAGAGGCTCAGCCGGACGAGCGCGGGTTGCGACGGGGCCAGCCGGCGCTCGATGAGGTAGCCCGGCGCGAGGAGCACGAGGGCCATCGCCACCCCCAGGCGCCCGGCAGGCGCCGCCAGGCTGGCGGGGATCACCCCCAGGGCAACGGCGAGGAGCAGGCGGCGACCGGGGGTGTTCCAGCGGAGCGCGCTGACGGTTGTCGGAGGGCTGGCCATCGTCACCAGGGGGCTGCGCGTGAAGCGGTATTGCGCTGATGGGCTGTTTTGACTGTATTGTACTACCAGGCCATAGTTCACACCGACGTTCCCATGCCCGTGTTCACATGTCTCCTGGGAGCGCGGGCAGGTTGCCCGCGTCTCCGCGACGAGGGCGGGACACCCTTGCTCCCGGGCTCGTGCATAGCAATAGCAATCCTCCCTGGGTCGTGAAGGACCAGACCGGTCAGGTGTACCACCCCGCAGGTGGGGCGTGGGGAAACCCGGTTTCCCCACACCCCTCTCCGAGGGCCTATGTTCACATCAGCCGTCCATGCCGCCGGGCGGCACACCGCCCAATGAAAACGGGGGTATGGGGGAACCTGGTTCCCCCCATGTTCACGTTAGCCATCCATGCGGCTCGCGCCGCACAACGCCGCGATGAACATACGGTTGTTCCTGGGAGGGCGCAGCCCTCCCAAACCCTCCCGCGGGTGGGGGAATGGGGAAACCGGGTTTCCCCATCCCCCTGCGGGGCGGGGGCGTGGGGAAACCGGGTTTCCCCACCCCCCTCTTCGAGAGCCTATGTTCACGTCAGGCACTATGCGGCTGCGCCGCACACCGACGGGATGAAAAAAGGTTCTTCCTGGGAGGGCGCAGCCCGTCCAAACCCTCCCACCGGGTGGGGGGAATGGGGAAACCCGGTTTCCCCACCCCCCTGCCTGAGGGCAAAGCCCGCCCAAACCCTCCTGCGGGCGGGGTTACGAACTCCATTGCCCTATTTCTCTGACCCGTGGTATAATCTCGCGTTGATACAGGCATGGCGCTGCGCCAGCAGGCGCGGCCCATCTTTCTTTCTGTTCCGCCGCGCTCCCCGGGCCGCGCAGCCGGGCGAGAATTCGGTCGAGCGGGACGACACCAGAGGAGGAACACGTGCGCGAGCGTCGTCGTGACTACGAATTGATGTTCATTATCAGCCCCCTGGCCGCCAGTGACGAGGGGGTAGCGGCGGTGGTGCAGCGGGTGAAGCAGGCCATCGAGTCGCACGGTGGCGAAGTGCGTGCGGTGAACCACTCGTCGCCCTGGGGCCGGCGCAAACTGGCCTATCCCATCCGCGAGTACGTGACGGGCGAACCCAGCCGCCGCAACTTCACCGAGGGCTTCTACGTGTTGATGCACTTCAGCCTCAGCGCCGCGAAGGTAATTGAGGTCGAGCGAACCCTCAAACTGACCGACACCATCCTGCGCTACCTGATCACCGTCGTGGAGCAGAAAGGCTCTTCTTCCGCGCCGGTAACTGAAGCGGAGGAGGCGGTCGAGGCGGTCGGCGAGAGCGACGAGGGATGAGCGGGTCCCCTGCCGCTTGGATGTGTGAGGCGCGAAGGACAGGCGAGCAATGGCACGTGATCTGAACAAAGTCATGCTGATCGGCCGCCTCGGCGCCGATCCCGAGATGCGCTACACCGCCTCGGGCAGCCCGGTGACGACGTTTCGCCTCGCCGTGGGGCGGCAGTGGCGCGACAATGCCGGCGAGCTTCACGATGAGACTGAGTGGTTCAACATTGTGGCCTGGAATCGCCTGGCCGAGACGTGCAGCCAGTACCTGACCAGAGGCGCGCGGGTGTACCTGGAGGGCCGCTTGCAGACCCGTTCGTGGGAGGATCAGCAGAGCGGCCAGACACGCTACCGCACCGAGGTGATCGCCACGGATCTGATTATGCTCGATAGTCGTTCCAGCCGCGAGCCTGAGGACCAACCACCGCCGCGTGAGCCGTCGCGCCCGTCCCGCGGCGGCGTCCAGCCCCCGCCCCCACCCGACATCGGTGATGAGGACATTCCGTTTTAATAACCGGAGATACGCCGTTGCCTCCCGGCGGGGAGAGGTGGAGGGCCTGCGGCCCTCTACGAATCTGCGGTCTTCTTCTGACGCCTTCACCATGAGGGAAACACAGCGTGAAGCATGCTTCCCCCATAGCGCTTTACATCCATCGTCATGGCAGAAACTCCGAAGCCCCCCCGGCGGGGTGGCGACCCGAAGGCGCCCTCCGCGGACGCGAAGCCGGCACGCAACCCCGCAAGCCCGCGGCGCGTCGCCGCCCGTAAACTCCAGGAAGAGCGACGCCAGCGGCTGGTCATCCTGGTGACCGCCTCGGCCGTCGGCCTGGCCCTCCTGGCGGTGCTGATCGGCCTGGCCTACGAAAACCTCTGGCTGCCGAGCCGCCCCGTCGCGCGCGTCGGCGCGGCTGAACTCACCCGTTCAGGCTACTGGACCGAGCGGCGCCAGGCCTATGCCCGGCAGATTATGCAGAACTTTCAGCTCCTGGCCCTCTTTGGCGGCAATCCCCAGTTTACCCAGCAGTTCCTCGGCCAGAGTCCGGTGATCGACCAGCAGGTCGCTGCCATCCGCGGCGCTCCCGTGGACGAGACGGTGGTCGAGCAGTGGATCACTCGCCAGGTGAAGCTGCAGGGCGCCTCCCTGATGGGCATCCTGGTGACCGACGACGAAGTGAACCAGGCCATGGCCGGCGATCTCGGGCTGATCTTTCTGCCCCCGCCCACCGAACCGGTGACTGCTACGCTGACGCCGGCCCTGGAAGGCACGGCGGAGGCGACCGCCACCCCCGGCGCCACCGCAACCCCGGCGCCCACCGCGACCCCCGAGGCGACGCCAACCCCCGGCGGCCCCACGGCTACCCCGGCGCCGACCGCCACCCCCGCGCCGACCAGCACGCCGCGCCCCACACCGGCGCCCGCCGAGGCGGCGATGCAGGTTGATGAGATCGTTCATGAAATCTTCCGGCGGTACGAACTGGAACTGGCCGCCGTCGCGGCCAAACCCGAGTTGAGCAAAGACGATTTTCGCGCCGCCCTGTTGACCCAGTACCGCGAGCAGGTGGTTACGACCCGCGTGCAGGAGGCCCTGGTGCCCGAGGGGGGCTTTACATACAGTCAGGAGCCGGAGCGCGTCAGCGCCCGCCAGATCCTGGTCGCCGTGACGACGCCCGAAGGCGCCTCCCAGGCGCAGATTGATGCCGCCTTCGCCGAGGCGCGGCCACGAGCCGAAGCCATCGTCGCCGAGTTGCGCGGCGGCGCCGATCTTGCCGCCCTGGCCGCCGAACGCTCCGATGATGCCGGTTCGCGTGAGCAGGGCGGCGATCTCGGCTCCTTCGACCGCGATGGGCGCGCGGATAATGGCGCTACCTACCCGCCCGAACTGGTCGCCGCCGCCTTCAGCCTGCCCGAGGGCCAGATCAGCGACCCGATCCGCACCCGCTTTGGCTGGCACGTGCTCGAAGTGACCCGCCGCGAGGTGCCCTCCGAGGAGCGTCAGTTGCGCGAGGCCCGCACCGAGGCCCTCGATCGCTGGGTGGAGGAGCAACGCGCGACCCTCAGTGTCCGGCGCTTCCCCGAGCCGACACCCAGCCCCACCGCCGCGCCCGTGACGCCGCTCCCCACTCCCGAGCCGACCTACCTGCCCGGCCCGCCGACCCCGCTGCCGACGCCGACTCCTGCGTCGGAGGCGACAGCCGCGCCCGTGCCATGAGGCGCTCTGGAGCCTGTTGCGGATACCTCCTTCGGAAGGGTCCGGGAGGGCCTGGCTCTCCTAACGTGAACATACGCCCTCGGGGAGGGGTGTGGGGAAACGGGGTTTCCCCCTGCCCCCGCCCCCAGGAAGGTGAGGCCGCAGCCCTTGCGCAGGGTGATGGGGAAACAGGGTTTCCCCATCACCCCACCCGGTGGGAGGGTTTGAGAGGGCTGCGCCCCCCCAGGGGGAGGTGTGGAGGGGCCAGGCCCCTCCACATCTCCCCAGTGGTCCGGGGGGGAGGCGAACTGTCAAGCTCGCTTGAACCATGCCTGAGCGGATAACCTGGTTATCCAGATGAGATACGCGGATGCGACGCTGGACCCCTCAACGTTCCTGGCGCCTGTGGGCGGCCCTGGCAGCCTGCCTTGCCGCGCTCGGGGTGGCGGGCTACCTGCTGGCGAGCCTGGTTACCCTGCTGGCGCAACCACCCGAATCGTGGCCGATTGATGGACGCCTGTTTCTCCGCCACGTGGCGGTGCTGGCGCTCCTCGCCTGCGCCGCGTTTCTGGCCTATCGCGTGGCCGCGGCGCTGAGCCTGGCCTACACCCTCGACCGCAACGGCCTCTACATCCTCTGGCTGGGCAACCGCGCCATTGTACCCCTGGGGCAGATCGAGAGCATCGAGAGTGGCCTCAGCGCGCCGGTCAAAGGCGCCTCACCCTTCGCCAGCGTCGCCTACCTGAGCGGGCCGGCGCGCTTGCCCGAGGGCCGCGAGATCCATCGCTTCAGCACCGTGCCGCTGAAGCGGGCGCTGATTATCCACACGCCGTCCGAGGCCTACGCCGTCTCGCCGCGGGACGTGGACGGGTTCGTGCAGGATCTGGAGCAGCGCCGGCGCCTGGGCGCGGTGCAGCAACTTGCGCCGGGCGTGGAGTCGGGCCGGGTCTTTGCCTACAGCTTCTGGCGCGATGCCCTGGTGCGGGGCAGCGTGCTCGGGGCCCTCCTGCTCAACCTGGCCCTGCTCGGCGCCTTGATGATCCTCTATCCCTCCTTGCCTGCGCTGATCGGCTGGCGCAGCGATGCCACGGGCGCCATTGTAGAGATGGCGCCCCGCTACCAGATCTTCCTGCTGCCCCTGGCCGGGGCGGCGATCCTCTTCCTCAACGTCGGGGTGGGGTTGTGGCTGTACGGGCGTGAGCCGGTGGGCGCGCGCATGCTGCAGGTGATCGCGGCCCTCGCGCAGGTGTTGTTCGGCGTCGCGGCGCTGACAATACTGCGGTGAAGAGGTTCCGTTGGCAGAGGAAGGCCCGCCAGTGGTCACACCGTCGTGTCCGGCGCGCCGGCGAAGAGTTCGGCGACCGGCAGGGCAATGGGAAAACGCCCGGCCTGCAGGGTCGCGCTCGAGTCGAACCGCTGTGTGAAGGTATAATCGCCCAGGGCGGCGTCTGGATCGCGGCACACCAGGACATCGCGGGTCTCGGGGCGAATGATCCAGTATTCCGGCACCCCCGCGCGCGCGTACACGCGCCGTTTGATGACGGTGTCCTGCTCCGCGTTGGAGGGCGACAGCACCTCGGCGATGAGATCGGGCACGCCGCGAATGCGCCGCTCGTTAATGATGCCGGCATTGTCGCTGCGCACCAGCACGAAATCCGGCTGCACCGGATCGCATCCGGGCATAATGACGCCAATGGGCGCGGTCGCGGCATACGCCAGACCCTGTTGTTCCAACGGCACGCCGACGAACCGGTCCAGGCGCCGCACGATCCACTGGTGGAAATAGCTCGGCGCGGTGGTCATATACAGCACGCCCTCGATCACCTCGTAGCGGTTGCCATCATCGGGGAGTTCGCGCTCCCAGCGCTCGTAGTTCCACCTCGCGTCCAGCGATCGCAGCGTCAGGGTTGGCAGTGCTGCGCTTTCAGCCATCGTCGTTCCCCCGGAATAGAAGAAAACAGCTCCACACCTCCACACCTCCACATCCTCCACATCCTCCACATCCTCCTCATCGCCCTCACCCCACGCGCTCGCCAAAGATCGCCCGTCCGACGCGCACGATGGTGGCCCCTTCGGCGATGGCAGCCTCGAAATCGTCGGTCATACCCATGGAAAGCTCGGCCCAGGCGGCCTGGGGGAAGCGCCTGGCCAGTTCGTCGCGCAGTTCGCGCAGGGCGCGGAAGACAGGGCGGGCCTGTTCCGGGTCGGCCACGATGGGCGCGATGGTCATCAACCCGCGCACCTCGAGGCGGGGCAGGGCCAGGATACGCTCGACCTCGGGGAGCAGCGCCTCCAGCCCGGCGCGGTTGGCGATACCGCCGGGCAGGTCAAAACCCTCCTTGGATGCCTCGCCGCTAACGTTCACCTGTAGCAGGACGGGCAGGCGGCGCGTGGCCCCCTCGCCCGCGGCGCGTTCCTGGAGGAGGCGGTTGAGCGTCTCAGCCAGGCGCAGGCTATCCACCGAGTGGATGCTATCGAACAGTTCGATGGCGGTTTTCGCCTTGTTGCGCTGCAAATGGCCGATAAGGTGCCAGCGCGCGTCGGGATAGGCGGCGGCGAGGGAGGGGATCTTGAGCGCCGCCTCCTGGACGCGGTTCTCGCCCAGGTCGCGGGCGCCGGCGGCGATGGCCTCGGCGATGACCTCAGGCGGGTGCGTCTTGGTCACGGCAACCAGGGTAATGGCGGCGGGATCGCGTTGGGCACGGATGGCGGCGCGGGCGATGCGCTCGCGCACCTGATCGAGACGGGACGCGATGCTCATGGCTTTGTTTCGGCGGCAATCAGGCGCTGTTCCACGGGAGGATCGGGCGGCAGGGTCGTGGTCAGGAGCAGACCACGACCCGGAGGAAGGGGGACGCTCAGTTCCAGCGGGGTGCTCTGGCCGGGGCGGAGGGTGGAACTTGCGCCGTCGCCGGCGAGGTAGCTGACCCCGGCGCTATCGCGCAGTTCAAAGGCGCTGATCGGCACCTGCACCTCGCGCCGGCTGATATTGGTCACCTGGCCGCGGATCTGCACCTCATCGGCCACGCGGCGCAGTTCGCGCACCTCGATCCGCAGGCGGGCGCTCTCGACGGCCGGCTCGACCGGACGCCCGGCCTCGCCGCGGTTCAGCGCCCGCAACAACTCGCGGGCCGCTTCCTGGAGTTGGGGCGGCAGCGACTCAAGCTCCAGCCGTGGCGCCTCGAAGGGCAGATCGATGCCGGCAGGGGTGGGCTGGGCCGCGAAGCGCTGCCTGAGGGCCTCATTGGCCACGCCGAAGCTGCCGCGGCTGCTCAGAGCGATCAGCAGCAGCGCGGTAAGGACGCCCCAGATCCACAGTGGCAGGCCCCGCGAGCGTTCTGTCATCATGATTTGACCGGGAGGGCGAGGCCCTTCGTGTACCCCTGTTGAACGGATCGCATACGCGCCATACCGTGAACATGGGGGAACCAGGTTCCCCCATCCCCCCGCCCGCGGGAGGGCCAGGCCCTCACGCAGGGGGATGGGGCAACCCGGTTTCCCCGTCCCCCCACCCGGTGGAAGGGTTTGGAAGGGCGTAGTCCTCCCAGGAAGAACCTATGTTCATCCTGTTCGTGTGCGGCGGAGCCGCATGGACGGCTGACGACGTGACGTATTGTACCGCCAGAGGGGGCAGGGCACAAGATGCCGTCCATGGGGGCCAGGGCCACGTCAACCTCATAACCCGTTGCCTGCTCCCCTCTCTCTGCTTGACGGAGAGGGGGCCGGAAGGGTGAGGTGCAGGCGCAGTGACCGACGTTGACGTGGCCTCACGCCCCCGATCCCCCGATCGCCCGGTTGCGCGAACCTCCTGAACGTGGTATACTTATCACGCTGAAATCAATAAGACCCCGTAGCTCAGTGGATTAGAGCGTTTCCCTGCGGAGGAAAAGGTCGCGCGTTCGAGTCGCGCCGGGGTCGCCAGAAAGCCGGAGCCGTATGGCTCCGGTTTTGTCATCGTGAATGGGTGTGGCCTACCGTCTTGCACGGCGCCTCGTTCTGTCGGGTGAAGCCCTCGGCTACGGATGCGAAGGCCACCTGCGTGGCCTCGCGAGCCGGCTTCGCAGGACGCTAGTAGCCCGCGGCTTCAGTCGCCGGGCGTGGGGGAACGTGCGACACGTTGCGTCGCACCCATTGTGAAGAGCGGCCCCAGGTGCGCCACCTCACGCCCATGTCCGATATCTATGCTGGTTACGCTCCCATCTACGACGCGATTGGCCAGGGCGCTTTCGCCGAGGCGCTGGCGCGACGCATCCTCGCCGCCCTGCCCGCCCCGCCAGAACGGGTCCTCGACCTGGCCTGCGGCACCGGCGCGGCGACCCTGGTCTTCGCCGCCAGCGGCGCGGCAACGGTGGGCGTTGATCGCTCGGCGGCCATGCTCGCCATTGCCCGCGCTCGCGCCCGCGATGTGCCTGTCACCTGGCTCGCGGCCGATATCCGGCGCCTGCCCGTGGGCGAGACTCTCGCGCCAGCGTCGTTTGACTTGATCACCTGCCTCTACGATAGCCTCAACTACCTCACCGGCACGGGCGATCTGGCCCTGGCCATCGGCGACGCGGCGCGCCTGTTGCGCCCCGGCGGACGCTTGATCTTCGATCTCAACACCGAGCACGAGTTTGCCACGTGGGGCGAAGGGCTGGATCAGGTCGTCTATGACGCCAATGGTCTCCTGGTCTACCATTGCCTGGCCTACGATGCCGCGGCGCGTCTGGCCCACGGGCGCGTGGTCTGGTTCGCGCGGGAGGATGGACGCTGGCGCCGCGGGCAGGAGCAGCACGTCGAGCGGGCCTGGAGCGACGTGGAGGTGCTGGACGCCCTCGCCGGCGCCGGGTTGCGCCTCATCGCGCGCCGCACGCCGTCCTGGGAAGCAGCGCCCGCCGATGCCCCGCGCGTCGTCTACGAAGCTGTTCGCGTTTCCTGACGTGAAAATGGGGGAACCAGGTTCCCCCATACCCCCGTTTTCATTGGGCGGTGTGCCGCCCGGCGGCATGGACGGCTGACGTGAACATAAGCCCTCGGCGAGGGGGTGGGGAAACCGGGTTTCCCCACCCCCTCGCCCCGCAGGGGCATGGGGAAACCGGGTTTCCCCATGCCCCCACCCGCGGGAGGGTTTGGGAGGGCGCAGCCCGTGCGCAGGGGTATGGGGAAACCGGGTTTCCCCAGCCCCCTGCCCGCGGGAGGGTTTGGGAGGGCGCAGCCCGTGCGCAGGGGTATGGGGAAACCGGGTTTCCCCAGCCCCCCACCCGCGGGAGGGTTTGGGAGGGCGCAGCCCTCCCAAGAACAAACTTATTTTCATTGCGGCGTTGTGCGGCGCAGCCGCATGGACGGCTGCGGTGACCATCGTTCGCCGCGTTCAGCCCCCCTCCCAGCCTCCCCCCGCCGGGGGGAGGAGCCGGGTTCCCGCCCCCAGCGGGGGAGGGGCAGGGAAGGGGCGGTCATCGTGCCCACGGAGACGCGATGCGGGCGGGACGCCCGCGCTCCCAGGTCACGTTCATCGCGGCGTGGTGCGCCATGCGCATGACCGTCTCACGTGAACATAAGCTGCTGGAGCAGGGGTGTGGGGAAACCGGGTTTCCCCACGCCCCCGCGGACGTGGGCCTCCGGCCCGCGCACCCAGGCCCCGGCCCCTGGGAGGGTTTGGGAGGGCGTAGCCCTCCCAGGAAGTATGTTCATCCCGTCGGTGTGCGGCGCGAGCCGCATGGACGGCTGAAGACCAGGCGCTCCCAAAACCATCGCCGATGCGGCACACAGACGCCTTGCATGACAAACGCCCCTGCTGAGCAGGGGCGTTTCGCAGGATGCGGGGTCGCCGGTTCGGTAAGACCTAGCGGGCCTCACCAGCGGCGACGCCCATACGCTTACTATCACTCATGGGCATCACCTCCTTTGCGCCTGGACGGCTTGCTTGATTGTTGAATAGTCAACACTGGTACTATAACCAAGGAATGCATGCGTGTCAAGACCGAGAAACTCTCTTTCCGGGGCTCGGGCAACGTCCGTCTCCCGTGGCGGGGGGTAGGGCCGTGTAGCCGCTGCTACGGTAGTTTTGGCAGCATAGCCGCCAAAACCAGCGAAAAAACCGGGGCTTGCGACGCACCCCGGATCCATCAGGGCGTAGCGAGGGTAGGCGTTGGCGTCCCCGACGGCGCCGGCGAACCGAGCACCGGCGTCCGCAGCAGCGAAGGGATCAACAGCGTTTGCCCCGTTTGCAGCGCGTTGGGATCGGTCAGGCCGTTCGCGGCCACCAGTTCGTCAACCGTCGTATTGAAGCGCTCGGCGATGGCGCTGAGGGTATCGCCGGGCTGGACGGTGTAGAGCGCCGCGGGGGTTGGCGTGGGGCGTTCCAGGGAGGCGAGGGCCGTGGCTGTCGCGTCCACGTCGAGGGTCGGCGCGGGTGTAATGTCGAGGATTGCCGGCAGGGTTGGGAGGGTAGCTGCGGGTTGACTGGGAACACAGGCGGCGCACATCAGCGCCAGGCCGGTGACCAGGGCGGCCCGCCGCAGATGCAGGAAGCGGTGAACTGGCATGATGTGACGAACCCTGTGGGAGCGCAGAGCAGTCAAGAGGTTTAAAATATGTGAATAATCCATGCGTTGCTGGATCGGAAACGATCATTGTTCATTCTACCAGGATTTTCGTTTGAATGTCAACGGTGAAATGTTATCTGTGTCGTGCACACGCGGGACGTCCGGGAGCGGCGCGTCCCGCCCCGCCCCCTCCCCGACCCTCCCCTGCGTACCTGTTCACACCTGGGGTAACACCTGCGCCTGGGAGCGCGGGCGGGACGCCCGCGTCGCGTCTCCGCGGGCAAGCTGCCCGCGCTCCCAGGAGACATGTGAACACGTGTTCCCCCGCCGGGGGAGGGAACCGCGCGCCTCCCCCCAGCGGGGGAGGATGGTAGGGGGGCGTGCCACGGCGCGCGGCGCCCTGCCGCGAGTCAACCCGGCAACCGGCGTCGCGGGCGGATCGCCGGCACGTGTGCCGGGTACCGTTCGCCGGTTCCTACACCCCCGATGGTGCAGAACGTTGCGTGGCGCCCGCCCTGCGTACCCCCCCATGCTCCTTCGCCTGACGATAGAGTATACTAGTACATGGCAGATGAGCGATGAAAGGTAGCATGATGGCGATCACATTGAAAAGCCCGCGGCAGATCGAGTTGCTGCGCGCGTCCGGGCGCCTGGTGCGGGCAACCTTTGAGGTGTTGCGCGAGCATATTCGGCCGGGTGTCTCGACAGCGGAGCTGGATGCGATTGCCGAGGAGTTCATTCGAAAACACGGCGCCGAGCCAGTCTACAAGGGCTATGTGCCCCCCAGCCGGCGCGGCTGGTCGAATACTCCGCCCTTCCCCGGCACGATCTGCGCGTCCGTGAACGATGTGATCTGCCACGGCATTCCGAGCAAGAAGGAGCGCCTGCGCGAAGGCGACATCATCGGCATTGATATTGGCCTGCGCCTCAACGGCTGGATCGGCGATGCCTGCGAGACCTTCCCGGTCGGCAACGTCAGTCCGGCCACGCAGCGCCTGCTTGATACGGCGCGCCGGTGTCTGGAGGTGGGCATCGAGCAGGCGTATGCGGGCAATACCCTGCGCGCAATCGGCGCCGCCATCCAGCGCCAGGCCGAGGCGGCAGGCTTCTCGGTCGTACGCGAGTATACCGGTCACGGCCTCGGGCGGAACCTCCACGAAGAGCCGACCGTGCTCCATTACGACGAGCCGCGCAATACGCGCAAAATTATGGCCGGGATGGTCTTTACCATCGAGCCAATGATCAACGCCGGGCGCCCAGACACCAGACTCGACCGCGACGGCTGGACGGTGCGCACCGCTGATGGGTCGCTCTCGGCTCAGTTTGAGCATACCCTGGCAATCGCCGATGATGGGCCGATCTTGCTAACGGCTTAGCGGTCCATCCGGCGAGTTCTTGAACAGGAGGGTCTGGGAGGGCGAAGCTCTCCCAGACCTCCCATTGGGCAGGGGCGTGGGGAAACCGGGTTTCCTCACGTCCCTGCCGGAGCGCATATGCACGCACCTGCCTCACTCGAAGAACAACTCGTCGCCGCGCTGCTGGCCGGCGACACGGAAACGGCACGCCAGACGGCGCGCCTCCTCCACGAGCGCGGTTTCGATGCGACAGCGATGCAACGGGCCCTGGCCGCCTATCCCCACCTCGAGGAGCAACTCTACGCCGTGTTGCAGGAGGTCATCCCCCTGTCGCGGCGGGCGGCGAAGCGGCGCGCCATTCGCGCCGCGGAGGAACGCGACTGGGGCGAGTGGGGCGAGGGTAAGCGCAAGGTCTGAATGCGCTCCCGCGCCCATACACCTGCCTGCCGCGTACCTGTGCGCACCTGGGGTAACACCCGCGCCTGGGAGTGCGGGCGTCCCGCCCGCGTCGCGTCTCCGCGGGCAAGCTGCCCGCGCTCCCGGGAGACATGTGAACACCTACCCTGCCGCGAGGGTAGGGTGAAGTCGCTTGAGGTCGAGGCGCGACGGCTTCAATACACCCGGTACACGACGATGGTTCGGTCGCCGCTTTCCTCGCGCAGCAGGATCTCCACCTGGTCCTGGCCAATCACGCCACGGCTCAAGGGGTCAAAGTTCTTCGCGCCCTCGATGTAGTAGTAATACACATTGCCGTCCAGTCGAAAGCCGCGCAGATTGCTTGCCCGGGCGCTATCGCCGTTGCCCACCGGCACCAGGGGGTCGGCAACCGCGCCGCTCAGCCGGTCGCGAATGGCGTCAACCACCGGTCGCAGATCGGTAGGGGCGGCCAGAGGGGTCGCGGGTGGCAGAAGGTAGAGGAGCGCCCACGCCAGCGCGCTCACCAGCAACAGCAGTTCGACTCCGATCAAGACGCTCAAGGTGCGCGGGCCGACCCGGCGCACTGGAACGGTTCGCTCGTACCGGGCGCTCTCTGCGCCCGCATGGGTGGTGGCGTGGATCACGGCGGTTCCCCCTCGTCGCGTTGCGCCTGATCGGGTGTGGTGAAGGAAAGAATGGGATGCACGCAGAACGGCTTTGTGTTATACAGTGTATCAGAAGCGCATTACCAATGCCATAGGTCTTAAGTCACAGAGCGCTGACATGGCGCTTACAGGGCGACCAGATACGGGGAAACTGCGTTTCTCCCGCGCCTGCCCGAGGTCGGTGTCGTGATGAGGTTGTTTTCATCCAGACAATTCCCCGCCACAACCTGGCTCATCTGGTTCACCGGCGCGCTGGAGGCGCTGCTGCTGGCACGCCTGGTGGCCCGCGCCCTGGCCGCCCGGCCCGATAATCCGGCCTTTGGATTGTTATACGGCATTACTGGCCCGCTGGTCACACCTTTTCTGGCCCTGCAGCCCGATCTGCCACCCTTCGGCGCGGCGCTGGAGTGGCCCACGCTGGTCCTGGCCCTGCTGGCGCTCCTGGGCAGCTTCGCGCTGTGGCACTGGCGCTCGCGCCGCGCAACCGCGATGGGGCATCCCGCGTCTAATACATCGGTGTCGTCGCAGGGGTAGGGGCGTCGCGTTCCCGACCGACCGCCGGTGGGAGAGGGTGGGGAAACCAGCTTTCCTCACCCTCCTGCCTGCTGGCCCCTGCCCCGACCCTTCGCGTGCTCGAAGTTGCCGGATGCGTTTGGAGTTCCTGGAGTTGCCACCTATGCTCGAACATCTGGGAAGCGTTGTGACGGGGGTGCTGATAGCGATGATGGTGGCGCTGGCGATCGCCGGCGTGGGATTGGCGCTGATCTGGCGCAGCGTCAGGCGCCTTCATGTTCCCGCGGAGGCAGGCTTCTTCGCCACCATGCACCATGTGCCGCTGCTGCTGATGGTGTTGCTCGACCTGCTCGACTTCGGGCTGGACATCTTCGCCGCGCCGGTGAGCTGGGTGATCCTCGACCGCCTTGGTCTGCGGGGGCTACGCAACAAGGCCGCGCTGGAGGCCCTGCTGCCTTTTACGCAGACCGTGCCGACCTTTACGCTGGCCTGGTTGGCGGCGCGCCTGCTTAACCTGCGCGATGAGCGCTTTACTCAGATCATTGAGGGTGAGGCGGGAGAAACCTTGCGCCGGCGAGAGGAAGGGGGGCAGCCGTTGCTTCCCCGCGTCCCTGCCTAACATGAAAATACGCCCTCGGCAAGGGGGATGGGGAAACCGGGTTTCCCCATCCCCCCACCCGGTGGGAGGGTCTGGGAGGGCTACGCCCTCCCAGGAACAATCGTATGTTCATCCCGTCGGAGGGGTGTGGGGAAACCGGGTTTCCCCATCCCCCCACCCGCGGGAGGGTCTGGGAGGGCTACGCCCTCCCAGGAACAATCGTATGTTCATCCCGTCGGAGGGGCGTGGGGAAACCGGGTTTCCCCATCCCCCCACCCGCGGGAGGGTCTGGGAGGGCTACGCCCTCCCAGGAACAATCGTATGTTCATCCCGTCGGTGTGCGGCGCGAGCCGCATAGGGGTCTGAGGGGAGGCTCTGGGAGGGCTTTGCTCTCCCAGAGCCGAACAGGTTCAACCGGGGCCACGCCCGCGTTACTCTTCACTGTACAGGGGGGTGCTGAGGTAACGCTCGCCATTGCTAGGCGCGATAAAGACGATCAGCTTGCCGGCGTTCTCGGGGCGGCGCGCCACGCGCAAGGCTGCTACTGCTGCCGCGCCGCTCGAGATGCCGACCATCAGGCCCTCCTCGCGCGCCAGGCGCCGGGCCATGTCGAAGGCGTCTTCGTTCGAGACAATCTGGATCTCGTCGATGATGCCGGTATTCAGCACGTCGGGGATGAACCCCGCGCCGATGCCCTGGATCTTATGCGGGCCGCGCTTGCCCCCCGAAAGCACCGGCGACCCTTCCGGCTCCACTGCCACCGTCTTGAACTCCGGCTTGCGCGCCTTGATCACCTCGCCAACCCCGGTGATCGTGCCGCCCGTCCCCACACCGGCCACGAGGATGTCAATCTGGCCATCGGTATCGTTCCAGAGTTCCTCGGCCGTGGTGCGACGGTGGATCTCCGGGTTGGCCGGGTTCTTGAACTGCTGCAGCATGTAGCCGTTGGGCAGATCGGCCAGGATCTCCTCGGCTCTGGCAATCGCCCCGGGCATGCCATCGGCGCCGGGCGTCAGCACCAGTTCAGCGCCATAGCCGCGCAGCAATTTGCGCCGTTCGACGCTCATCGTCTCGGGCATGGTCAGGATCAGGCGATAGCCCTTGGCCGCGGCCACGAAGGCCAGGCCGATCCCGGTGTTACCGCTGGTCGGCTCGATCAACACCGTTTCGCCCGGACGGATCTTGCCTTCACGCTCGGCGGCCTCGATCATCGCCAGCCCGATGCGATCCTTCACCGAACTGGCCGGATTGAAAAACTCCAGCTTAGCTACCACGGTAGCGTCGCTGTCATTCACGCGGCCCAGGCGCACCAGCGGAGTGTTGCCGACCAGTTCGGTAATGCTGTTATAGATGCGCGCCATGTGTTGCTCCTGATCACGGGCCGCGGCCTGGCCGCGGCTGCCTGAGGGGAGGCTCTGGGAGGGCCAGGCCCTCGCAGAAAGAACACGGATTGATCTCTCGAAATTGTAGCGCCCCCCGCGCGATAAGTCAAATTATTGATGAAAATTGTCAAGTACCGCCCATAGGGTATACTAACGTGAACATAGGCCCCAGGGGCATGGGGAAACCGGGTTTCCCCATGCCCCCACCCGCGGGAGGGTCTGGGAGGGCTGCGCCCTCCCAGGAACAACCTGTTTTCATCCTGTCGGGGTGCGGCACGAGCCGCATGGAGGGCTAACGTGAAAATAAGCCCTCGGCGAGGGGGTGGGGAAACCGGGTTTCCCCACGCCCCCGCCCGCGGGAAGGTAAGGGCGCAGCCCTCACGCAAGGGGATGGAGAAACCGGGTTTCCCCCTCCCCTCACCCGGTGGGTTCTGTGAAAGTGTGGAGCAACGGTCAAACTGGCATGGCCGGTTGTGGACCATGTGAGGCCGCAGCACTGGCCGGGCCACGACGTCGGCCCAACATCCCGAGGAGCATGCCATGCGTGGCAGATCGGTGCGAACAGCGGATCGCGCGGGCGGTGGGGAGGAGGCCGCGCGCCTCACACGGTGCGCCGGAACCTGGCTGGCCCACCCCCCCGACGCCGCCGAACAGGAGCGTATCGCCGCGGCTTCTCGCCGCCTTCAGCAGCAACGAGCCGTTGCAACCGAGTTTTACCGGGACATGGACGCCGCCAGCGCGTTCTGTATCGAGTTGTTTCGCGGAGCGGAGTTTGCGCCGTTGCACTTCTCGGATGAAGTGGTCGAGCAGATGATCGCCCGGGTGGGCGAACCGCCGGTGGTCGAAGCCGACGAGGAGCAGCGCTTCTCCGAGTACCTGCGGCGCGCGGTGCTGAGTGTGGCTTCGCCCAACACCCGCCGGTTGCTGGCGGCCCAACTGCGACGCTACCTTCCCCACTATGTCGAGGCCCAACGCTGGAAAGAAGCCGTGGCGATTGACTACAACGCCTTTCGCACCGCGCTGGGCAATGAGGTTTCGCCCTTTCTTGCGCAGATGGCCCTCGCCGGCCTGGCCGATTACTACGAGGCCCACGAGGAACAGGAGTAGGCAGCACAGCGACAGCGGAACGACGGTCGTCTTCGATCCGACTCGGGCGGTCATCGCCACGGGCGCTCGAAACTACCCGCTGGTGGTTGTCAGGCCCGAGGGTTGAGGCATGCGGCGCTCCAGAAGCCCGCCAGGGCCGATGCAATGTGTTTTTGGAGCCCCGGCCCCGGCCCCCCTCGGCGGGTGCGGCCATTGCATGCACCCTAACGTGAACATAAGCCCTCGGCGAGGGGGGTGGGGAAACCGGGTTTCCCTATTCCCCCACCCGCGGGAGGGTCTGGGAGGGCAAAGCCCTCCCAGGAAGAAACCTATGGTCATCCCGTCGGGGTGCGGCGCAGCCGCATG